>Ga0172382_10000631_pt1 | contig 66037 bp, 54 predicted proteins | sample Leawel138RmetaG_FD_122245 | JGI IMG/M metagenome (GOLD analysis project Ga0172382, IMG submission 122245) | Leachate microbial communities from a municipal landfill in Southern Ontario, Canada - Leachate well 138R metaG | ecosystem: Engineered > Solid waste > Landfill > Unclassified | place...
GGCGCCCAGCGACACCAGGACGTTGCGTGCGCCTCCCCGCTCGATGAGTTCTCGGGCCGCCGCCACCTGTTCCGCCTCGCTGCCCAACTCGCGGCGGACGCACTCACGGAGCTCCCGGATACTGGGCTTGAGCAGGTAAACGTTGCCGCCCGTGAGGTGCTGCAAACCGCCGCCGGAGGCGTCGAGGACCAGAGGGGCGTCCAGCTGTGCGCACACATCGGCGATCCGGTTGTAGAACTCCGGTGAGACGCCGGGCGGGAGACTTCCGCTGGCGACCACGAAATCGGCCGACGCCGCGACCTCGCGGAGTTGGTTCAGGCATTCCGTCTGTTCGGCGGCCGTCAGGGTCGGCCCAGGCAGTACGAAGCGATACTGGCGCTGGGTGCGGAGTTCGTTGACCGTGATGCTCTCCCGGGTAGAACCGGCGATCGGGATCATGTGCGCCGAGATGCCGATAGCCTCCAGCATGTCGGCGAACAGATCACCACTGGCGCCGCCTGCGGGAAACAAGGCCACCACCGAGGCGCCGAGGGTCCGGGCCACCCTGGCGACATTGATGCCACCGCCGCCCGGGTCGTAACGCGCTGCGCTGCAACGCATTTTCTCCGTCGGCATGACGATTTCGGTGCTGGTGGCGATGTCGAGCGCCGGGTTCATGGTCAACGTGACGATCCGCGAACCACTCACCGGAGAGCGTACGTTCGTGATGTCGGTCATCGATAACCCGCCTTCCGTCCGGCTTCGACCCTAGGGGCGCGATCGGGCGGCGGTAAAGGTCCTAAGTCCCTGACACGACGCCGTTGGGCCCAGAGCAGCCGGCCGGGACCGTGACACCCGGCGGTTTTGTCTCCGCGGGTTGAGGACTTGTGCCTCTGCCGCGACAACCGTTGCATGGTGCAGTGTCACCCCATGGAGCATCTGAGTACGCTTGATGCGAGCTTCCTGCAGGCCGAGGACTCCGACCCGCACGTAAGTCTCGCGGTCGGCGCCGTGTCGATCATCGAGGGGCCGGCTCCTGACTACGACGACCTCGTGGCGGCGTTCGCCGAACGCACGCAGGGTATTCCGCGCTGCACGCAGATCGTGCACACCCGGCCGTTCGACCTCGCCGCTCCCGAGTGGGTGGACGACCCGCACTTCGACATCGCGCACCACCTGCATCGCATCGCGTTGCCTGCCCCGGGCGACGACGCCGAGATGTTCACGACGATCGCCGGCATCATGGAACGCCGCCTCGACCGCGACCGGCCGTTGTGGGAGTGCTGGATCATCGAGGGACTGGCCGACGGGCGGTGGGCGACACTGATGAAGATCCATCACTGCATTGCAGACGGCATCGCGACCGCGCAGATGCTGGCGAAGTTGAGTGACGACGGTGCCGGTGAGACGTTCGCCGCCGACATCCGCGCCGCTCAGGAATCCGGTCCTTCGATCCTCGGCCTGCTGCGGCCGAGGCTCAACCCGTTGGACTGGATGAACGGCGCCTGGCGGGCCACTCTCGCCGCCGCCGGTGCCGCCGAGCACGCCGTGGTGGGAGCGGCGGAGCTGACCGCCCGGGTGCTCACCCCCGGCCAGGAGTCCTCGCTCAACGGACCCGTCACCGGGATGCGTCGTTACAGTGCCGCCGTGGTGGACCTCGCTGTCATGAAGCAGGTGAGCCGGAACTTCGACGTGACGCTCAATGATGTGGCGCTGGCCGCCATCACCAACGGCTACCGGCACATGTTGCTCGACCGCGGCGAATCACCGGGTCCTCACGCGTTGCGCACGCTGGTGCCGGTGTCGATGCGCTCGGCGGGCGATTTCGATGTCACCGACAATCGGGTGTCGGCCATGCTGCCGTTGCTGCCGGTCGACGAACCCGATCCGGTCAGGCAGCTCGAGATCGTGCATCGGCGGCTGAGCCGGGCCAAGGGCAGTGGTCAGCGGGAGGGCGGTGATGCGGTGCTCGCGGCTGCCGGCAATATTCCTTTCGCTCTCTCGGCGTGGGCGATCCGACTGCTCACCCGACTACCACAGAGATCGGTGACGGCATTGGCGACCAACGTCCCCGGCCCTCGCGGACGACAACGAGTGCTGGGCCGCAAAGTGGTGGAGATCCTGCCGATCCCCCCGATTGCGCTTCATCTGCGAACCGGGATCGCGATGCTCAGCTACGCAGGCCGGTTCTCCTTCGGCATCACGGCCGACTACGACAGCGCACCCGACGTCGACGCGCTCGCCCGCGGGATCGGGGACGGGGTGAGGTGCCTGGCCGAACTCGGTCGCGCCGAGCGCAGGACACCCCCCGATGCGGCGGGCCGACCGGTCGCTGATGCCCCATGACCGAGTTCATGCGCAACAGCGATGCGTTCACCTGGGCTATGGAGAGTGATCCCCGGTTGCGCTCGACGGTGGTCACGCTGATCCTGCTCGACAAGTCGCCGGACTGGGACGAAGTACGGGATCGCTTCGACATCATCGCCCGGGCGGTGCCGATGCTTCGACAGCGGGTCGTCGCGTCTCCGCCTCCGGCGCCGCCGAGGTGGGAGCACGCCCCGGACTTCGACCTCGACTTCCATATGCGCAGAGTGACCGCGTCGGCCCCCGGCACCGTCGACACGCTGTTGGAGATGGCGCGGGTCGCGGCGATGGAGGACTTCGACCGGGCTCGCCCACTCTGGGAGGCCACGCTGGTCGATGGTCTCGACAATGACGGCGCCGCAATGATTCTCAAGTTCCATCATGCGTTGACCGACGGCGTGGGCGGCATCCAGATCGCGATGATCCTCTTCGACCTGTCGGCGGCCCATGAGCAACCCGCGGCGGTGGCGGCACTGCCCGAGGTACCCCCGCCGCCGTGGCTGCGTAGCTATCGCGACAGCGCCCAATACGGGGCCGGTTTGGTGGGCAACGCCCTGATGGGCGCCCTGAAGATGGCCCCGAAGCTGGTTTCCCGCAGCATTCTGCGGCCTGTGGACACCGTGTCGTCGGCAGCCGAGCTGGCCGCGTCGGTCTACCGGACCATGGGGCCGGTGAACCGGAGGGGCTCGTCGCTGATGATCAAGCGCAGCCTCATCCGCCGGCTCGGCGTGCACGAGGTCCCGTTCGCAGCGCTGCGGGCGGCCGCCCATCGTGGCGGTGGTGCGTTGAACGACGCGTTCGTCGCCGGCGTGGCCGGCGGATTGCGCCGCTACCACGAAGCACACGACGTGACGGTTGGAGACCTTCACCTGACCATGCCGATGAGTCTGCGCGAAGAGGGCGACGAGATGGGCGGCAACCGGATCACCATCATGCGGTTCGACGTACCGGTCGGTGTCGCCGATCCGGTGGAGCGGATTCGCCAGGTGCACGAGCGAACCGGCAGGGTGCGTCACGAGAAGTCGGTGCCGTACACGCAGTGGATCGCCGGTGTCCTGAATATGATGCCGCGGTGGTACATCGGATCGATGCTGCGCAATATCGACTTTCTGTGCAGCGACGTGCCGGGGATTCCGGTGCCGGTGTTCCTCGGTGGCGCGAAGGTTCTCGCCCAATACGGTTTCGGCCCGACCATCGGATCAGCGGTCAACGTGACGTTGTTGACCTACGTGGACGTGTGCACGCTGGGCATAGACGCGGACACCGGCGCGATTCCCGACTTCGAGGTGTTCTTCGACTGCCTCGTCGCCGGCTTCGACGAGGTGTTGGCACTGGGCTGATCGTGCATCGGACCGTCAGACGTTGGGGTCGAAGAGGCGGGTGGGGGCCAAGACGGCAAACGCTCCGCAACGACAAAAACCCCGCCTGAGCAGGGTTTTTGTGTGGTGCGCCGTCAGGGTTTCGAACCCCGGACCCGCTGATTAAGAGTCAGCTGCTCTACCAACTGAGCTAACGGCGCGCGTGTGAGACAATAACAGGCCCGTGGCGCTGGAAGAAAATCAGCACGTCCACGCGGTATCCGGAGCCGACATCGCGGTCGTGCTCCAACATCGAAACTCCCCGTAGAATCGGCGGCAACAATCTGTGGGCGAGTTCTGTATGCGAGGTGGGGCGGAGTATGTGGCAGGTCAACACGGCAACCCGGGCGCGGCGGAGGCGGTCTTGGCTGACGGTCGCCGTGCTGGTTCCCGCGATTGCGCTCGGCCTGACCGCCTGCGGCGACAACGCAGAACCGCCCCAGGCCCAGGTGATCACCGACAAGGGCACACCGTTCGGTGACCTGCTGGTCCCGAAGCTGACGGCCTCGGTTCAGGACGGCGCCGTCGGCGTCAGTGTCGACTCGCCGGTCACCGTCAGCGCCGATTACGGTGTGCTCGGCGCCGTGACGATGGTCAACGAGGACGGCGAGCCCGTCGCGGGGCAGCTGTCCGAGGACGGGCTGACGTGGGAGACCGCGGAACCGCTCGGCTACAACAAGAGCTACACGCTGACTGCGCAATCACTCGGTCTCGGCGGTGTGACCAGCAGTCAGATGACGTTCGAGACGCACTCGCCGGAAAACCTGACGATGCCGTACGTGCTGCCCAACGACGGTGAGGTCGTCGGTGTCGGGCAGCCGGTGGCGATCCAGTTCGACGAGAACATCCCGAACCGCCTCGCCGCGCAACGCGCGATCACCGTCAAGACCACTCCGCCCGTCGAGGGCGCGTTCTACTGGCTCAACAATCGCGAAGTGCGTTGGCGCCCAGCCAAGTACTGGAAACCCGGAACGACGGTCGAGGTGGCGGTCAACACCTACGGGGTGGATCTGGGCGACGGTCTGTTCGGTCAGGACAACGTCAAGACGAGCTTCAAGATCGGTGACGAGGTCATCACGACCGTCGACGACAACACCAAGACGCTGACCGTGCGCCGCAACGGCGAGGTCATCAAGAGCATGCCCGTCTCGATGGGTAAGAACAGCACCCCGACCAACAACGGGGTGTACATCGTCGGGGACCGGCGGTCGCACATGGTGATGGACTCGTCGACATACGGCGTTCCGGCCAACTCGCCCAACGGGTACCGCACCGAGGTCGACTGGGCCACCCAGATCTCCTACAGCGGCATCTACGTGCACGCCGCCCCGTGGTCGGTGGGCAGCCAGGGCTACAGCAATGTCAGCCACGGCTGCATCAACGTGAGCACCAGTAACGGCCAGTGGTTCTACGACAACTCCAAGCGCGGCGACATCGTGGAGATCGTCAACACCGTGGGATCGCCTTTGCCGGGCACCGACGGGCTGGGCGACTGGAACATCCCGTGGGATCAGTGGAAGGCCGGCAACGCCAACCTCTGACGGGTCGGTGGGCGTGCACATCGATGCGGCGGCGTTCAGTGCGGACTGGGTCCGTGCCTGGAACGAGCACGACGTCGACGCGGTCCTGGAGCATTTCGACGACGAGGTGGTGTTCACCTCGCCGGTGGCGTTGAAGGTGGCGCCGCAGACGGGCGGCGTCGTGCGCGGGAAGGCGGCGCTGCGCGAGTACTGGACGGCGGCCCTGGCCGGCATCCCGGACCTCAGGTTCACCGTCGAGCGCGTCTATCAGGGCATCGACACGGTGGTGATTGCCTACCGGAACCAGAACGGGGGACTGGTCAGCGAGGTGCTCCGGTTCAACGATGCCGGACTGGTCGTCGAAGGTCACGGCACCTACGCGCCGGCAGACACTGCGTCCTGAGAAGACAGAAACGCCGCCTACCGGAGTAGACGGCGTTTCCCTGTCGGGGTGGCTGACGGGACTCGAACCCGCGACAGCCAGGATCACAACCTGGTGCTCTACCAACTGAACTACAGCCACCATCGCCGCGCGTGCGGCTTGGTCATACTAGCCGCTGGAGCCCCCTCGAGCCGAATCGCCATTGGCAACGGGCCCGAGTTCGGCCGCAACGGCCGCAATGTCGCTGGTCGACGGCCCGGGCGGCGCGACGAACGCGGTCTGCCGGTAGTAGCGCAGCTCCCGGATCGACTCGTGGATGTCAGCAAGTGCGCGGTGCGCCAGACCCTTCTCCGGCTGCCCGAAGTAGATGCGGGGATACCAGCGGCGGCACAGCTCCTTGATCGAGCTGACGTCGATCATGCGGTAGTGCAGGTAGTCGTCGAGCTTGGGCATGTCGCGCGCGATGAACCCGCGGTCGGTGGCGATGGAGTTGCCGGCCAGGGGGGCCGTCTTGGCCTGTTTGACGTGCTCGCGAATGTAGGTCATCACCATGTCCTCGGCGGTGGCCAGGTCGACGGTGGAGGCGCGGACCTCGTCGATCAGACCGGACTTGGCGTGCATCTGGGCGACGACGTCGATCATGGACGACATCGCGGTCTCGTCGGCGTGGATGACCACGTCGAGGCCGTCGCCCAGGATGTTGAGTTCGGAGTCGGTCACCAACACCGCGATCTCGATGAGCCGGTCGGACTTGAGGTCCAGCCCGGTCATCTCGCAGTCGATCCACACCAGTTCGTCACGCACAGCGCTCAACAGTAAGCCCCGCCGCCGCAGTCGGCTGCCCACACCCGCCTGATCGCCGCGAGGCCCAAGTAGGGTTCCGGCCATGACCGCGGAACTTTCCGGTACCCCAGCACAGCAGATCGCCGCAGGTTACGCCGTCGAAGGTGCGGCGCTGGACCTGGGTTCGGTCGTCGTCGACGGGGTCTGCGATCCGTCCGCCCGGGTGCGGATCCCGCTGGCCACGCTCAACCGGCACGGCCTGGTGGCGGGTGCCACCGGCACCGGGAAGACGAAGTCGTTGCAGGTGCTCGCCGAGCAGTTGTCGGCGGCGGGGGTTCCGGTGGTGATGGCCGACGTCAAGGGCGACCTGTCGGGGCTGTCGAAACCCGGCGAGGCCGGCGAGAAGGTCACCCAGCGGGCCGCCGACACCGGTGACGAGTGGGCCGCGACGGCGTATCCGGTGGAGTTCCTGTCGCTGGGCACCTCCGGCATCGGGGTGCCGGTGCGCGCCACGATCAGCAGCTTCGGGCCGATCCTGCTGTCGAAGGTGTTGGGGCTCAACCAGACTCAGGAGTCGACGCTGGGTCTGATCTTTCACTGGGCCGATCAGCAGGGCCTGGCGCTGCTGGATCTGAAGGATCTGCGTGCGGTGATCCAGTACCTGACCAGTGATGAGGGTAAGCCGCAACTCAAGGCGCTCGGCGCGGTGTCCACCACGACCGCGGGTGTCATCCTGCGTGCGCTGGTCAACCTCGAGGCCGAAGGCGCCGACACCTTCTTCGGCGAGCCCGAACTCGAACCCGACGATCTGCTGCGGGTCGACGCGTCCGGCCGCGGCATCATCACGCTGCTGGAACTGGGCAGCCAGGCCGCCCGCCCCGTGATGTTCTCGACGTTCCTGATGTGGGTGCTGGCCGACCTGTTCACCACGCTGCCCGAGGTCGGTGACGTCGAGAAACCCAAGCTGGTGTTCGTCTTCGACGAGGCGCATCTGTTGTTCTCCGACGCCTCCAAGGCCTTTCTGCAGCAGGTGGAGCAGACGGTCAAGCTGATCCGTTCCAAAGGCGTCGGGGTGCTGTTCTGCACGCAGTTGCCCACCGATGTTCCCAAGGAGGTGCTCAGCCAGCTCGGGGCGCGGATCCAGCATGCGTTGCGGGCGTTCACGCCGGACGACCAGAAGGCGTTGACCAAGACGGTGCGCACCTACCCGAAAACCGCGGTGTACGACCTGGAGTCGGCGTTGACTTCGCTGGGGATCGGCGAGGCCGTCGTCACCGTGCTGTCCGAGCGGGGCGCCCCCACCCCGGTGGCGTGGACCAGGATGCGGGCCCCGCGCTCGCTGATGGACACCATCGGGCCGGAGGCGATCGCGGCGGCCGCCAAAGCCAGCCCGCTGCAGGCCGAGTACGGCCAGACCATAGACCGGGACTCGGCACATGAACGGTTGGCGGCCAAGCTCGCCCCGCCACCGCCCGTCACCCCGGCGCCCCCGGCTTCCCCGCCGCCGGTCTACATCCCGCCGCCGGTCGAGGTGCCGCCCATGCCCGCGCCCGCGCAGCCCGACGAGCCGGGCCTGCTGGACAAGATGATGGACAGCCCCGCCTTCAAGAGTGCGATGCGCTCGGCGGGTACCGTGATCGGTCGCGAGATCACCCGCAGCATTTTCGGCACCGGACGGCGACGACGCCGACGCTGAAGAGGGGTCAGTCGCCGCCGAGCTTCTTGTACACCGCGCCGACGATCGGGGCGACGATCGCGCGGGGCGCGTATCCGCTGGCCGCCGACATCGCCTTGGACGTGATGCCGGGCACCACGCGCATCTTGTTGCGGTCCAAGCCATCCAGCGAAACCTTCGCGGTGTACTCGGTGTCGATCCAGAGGAAGTCGGGGATCAACCGCTCGACCAGTGACTGCTCGTCGGGGTCGGGCAGTTCGGTGCGCACGGGGCCGGGGGCCAGCACGGTGACGTGCACGCCCGCCGATTTCACCTCGCCGCGCAGCGATTCGCCGAAGGTGTTCGCGAACGCCTTGGTCGCGGCGTAGGTGGCGTTGTTCGGGATGGGGGAGTTGCCGGCCGCCGATCCCGAGATCAGGATGCCGCCCGCGCGGCGCTGCACCATGCCGGGCAGCACGGCCAGCACCAGATCGTGTACGCCGAGAACGTTGAGCTGCACCTGCTTCCGCTCCTCGGCGGGATCCAGTGCATGCACAGCACCGAACGTGGCGGTGCCGGCGTTCGCGCACAGAATCGAGATGTTGCGGCCGGCCAGTTCGTCGCAGAACGCGCCGCGCGACACCGGGTCGGCGAGGTCGACGGCACGCACCTCGACGGTCACGCCGTACTTCTGACGCAGCCGCTCGGCGAGCTCGTTGAGCACCTCTTCGCGGCGGGCCGTGATGATCAGGTGGTGTCCACGCTCGGCGAGCTCGACGGCCAGCGCCTCGCCGATGTTCTGAGAGGCGCCGGTGACGACGGCACGGGCGTCCTCGCTGGGAGCGGGTACGGGCATGGGCCGGACTATATCGTGAGCGATCATGAGCGAGCTGTCGCCCACGATCGGGCCGCCCGTAGGCAGTGCGGGTGCGAAACGCTCGCGCGTGCTGGCCTGGGCGATGTGGGATTTCGGGGCGACCGCGATCAACGCGATCGTGATCACGTTCGTGTTCACGGTCTATCTGACTTCCACTGTCGGCGACGACCTCCCCGGCGAAACCAGCCCGGCGAGCTGGCTGGGCAGGGCGCTGGCGGTGGCGGGGCTCGTGGTGGCGCTGCTCGCGCCGGTGACCGGGGTGTGGGTCGACGCGCCCGCCCGGCGTCGACGCGCCCTGGCGATCCTGACCGGGCTCGTGGTGATGCTGACCGCGTCGATGAGCCTGATCCGTGACGACCACCGCTACCTGTGGCCCGGCCTGATCCTGCTGGCCTGCACCGCGGCCTGCGGGGAACTGTCCACCGTCCCGTACAACGCGATGCTGCGGGATCTGTCCACCCCGCAAACCTCCGGCCGCGTCTCCGGATTCGGGCTCGCCCTGGGCTATTTCGGTAGCGTGCTGGCGTTGCTCGTGGTCTATGTGGGCTTCATCGCCGGTGCCGGCGACACCCGCGGCCTGCTGCACCTACCCGTCGCCGACGGCCAGAACGTGCGGGCGGCCATGCTGCTCGTCGCGGCGTGGTTCGCGGTCTTCGCGTTGCCGCTGCTCATCTCGCCGCCGCCCGTGCTCGCGCAGACACCTCCACCCCGGGTGGGCTTCATCGGTGCCTACCGCAGGCTGTGGCACGACCTGCGCGCCGAATGGCGCCGGGACCGCAACCTCGTCTACTACCTCGGCGCCAGCGCGATCTTCCGCGACGGGCTGACGGGCGTCTTCACCTTCGGTGCCGTGCTGGGCGTGCAGGTCTACGGCGTCTCGTCGGCCGATGTGCTGCTTTTCGGCGTCGCGGCCTGCGTGGTCGCCGCGGTCGGGTCGGTGATCGGCGGGCGACTCGACGACAGGGTCGGCTCCAAGCACGTCATCGTGGCGTCGCTGGTGTCGATGATCGTGGTGGGCCTGGTTCTGATGGTGTTGTCGGGCGTGCTGGCCTTCTGGGTGTGCGGTCTGCTGCTGTGCCTGTTCATCGGTCCGACGTTGTCCTCGGCGCGCACGCTGATGCTGCGGATGTGCGCGCACGGCAAGGAGGGCGTCACGTTCGGGTTCTATACGACCGCCGGGCGGGCGGCGACCTTCCTGGCGCCGTGGCTGTTCTCGCTGTCCATCGACGTCTTCGACAGCCCGCGCGCCGGTATGGGCGGTCTGGTCGCCGTGCTGGTGTTGGGGTTGCTGCTGTTTCTCCCGGTGCGTGCGCCGCACCGCAGGGATCCGGTCTAGCCCGTCGACGTGCAGATCGTCAGGCCGGCGCCGGTGCGCTCGTCGAGCTGGACGCCGTTGACCGTGATCGAGCACGTCACCTCGCGGCCGACGTTGATGATGCTGATGCTTGCCGAACCCTCCCCGGGCGCGGGCAACGACACTTCCTTGCTCCACGGCAACATCACGTTGAACTCGGTCTGCAGCAGGCCGCCGGTGTCGACATAGGTGATGTTGATGGCGCGGCCGTTGCCGTCGACGGTGTAGACGACGGCGTCGGTGGCCCCCGGCACCGTCGGTTCGGTGGGCGGTGTGGTCCTCGGCGCGCTCGGCAGCGTCGGGGCCGGAAGCACCGGCGTGGACGGCCGCGTCGGCGGGCGTGACGTCGTGGTCGGTGCGGGTGTGGGGTACGACGGTTCCGGAGCCGACGGCAACGGGGTGATGGCCACCGGCTGCTGCCGGGAGCTGTTGACGATCACCAGCGCGATCACCAGTCCGATGACGGTCAGCACCGCCAGGCCGGCGACGATCCACAGCCAGCGGGGCGACTTCGGGTCCTCCGGAGGTGGTGGCTCGGAACCGTAACCCTGCGGCGGGTACTGCGGTGGATACTGGCCCGTCGCGTACGGGTCCTGGCCGTAGGGCGAGTAGGCGGGCAGACGCTCGGTGGGCCGGGGTCCCGGCGGCGCCTGATAGGGCGGCGCGTAGGGCGTCTGGCTCGCGTACGCCGGGTCGGAGTACCCGGGGTAGCCCCAGCCTGACTGCTCCCCGCGTCCGCCCAGGCCTGATTGCTCCTCGCGTCCGCCCAAGCCTGATCGCTCCTCACGTCCGCGGGAGGGTGAATCCGTCATACCCACCTCATGGCTGCAGGGTACCTGCGCAACCGCTCAGCGCGCCCCGCACCGCCTCGCACCTCGCTGCGCGCGTCGACCGTGCACAATCGGGAACCGTGGCAGAACAGGTCCGTCGAATCTACGGCGCGTCGATGTCGCCCGACGCCACGGCGTTCGCCCATCTCGTCGACGACGGTGGATATCCGAGGGCGGTGCAGCGGTTCCTCCGCGGGTGGCGCGCGAGCTCCTCGCGCGATGTCGAGCTGCCCGTCGAAGGCCCCGTGACGCGGGTGATGCACTCGGCAGACGGTCACTGGTTGGCATGCCAGGTCGCGCCAGAAGGTGGCAGCCGCAGCCAGATCTGGGTGGTGACAACGGATCCCGACGATCGTGATGCGCGAAGGATCGACAGGTGGCCGTCGGGGGTGGAGGGCACCGCGGAGCTGATCAGCTGGGACGGCACGCTTGTCGCGGCCATCCTGACCGGTGAGGACGGGGTCGGCACGTCATGCCTGCTCGACCCGTCCGGGACGACGGTCATCGTGCTGGACCGCAGATCCGGTGGCCGACTCGTCGACGCCTGGGGCGGCGCTTCGCTCGTGCGGGTGGGCCCACGCGGCTACCGCGATCTGATCATGTTGCGGGCGCTCACCGAAACCGCGCTGCTGCCTTACGATCCCGGGTCGACGACCGACACCGGCATCATCCTCGACGACCACAGTCCGCGCCGGTTGCGCTCGGGGCCGGAGGGTGAGACCACCGACCTCTATTACCCGGTCAAGGACTACGGTCTCGACAGCACCGAGGGCTATGTGCGGGCCTTGATCCGCAGCGAGAACGGCGCCCAGCACGCGCGCCTGCTCGAAGTGACGGTGACCGCCGACGGCGTGTCCTACCAGGTGGTGGCCGAGCGACCCGGCTACGAACTCGACGAGTTCACGGTCAGCGATGACCTGTCGACGGTGGCGATGTTGTGGAATCTGCACGGCGCCAGTGAATTACAGATCCTGGAGTACGCCGATCAGACGCTGCACGACCCGATCCCGCTGCCGGGCATGGTGGCCGGCGAGCTGAGCATCAGTGCGGGCGGGACGATGCTGGCCATGACGGTCGAAGGTCCGTCGAAGCCGCCCACTGTCGAACTGGTCGATCCGCGGACCCGCGAATGGGAGTTGGTCGACCGCGAACCCAGCAGCGGCCCGGTGTCGGACGACCCCACCCTGGAGACGATCATCGCCCGCGACGGCCTGACGTTCAGCGGCTGGCTGTTCCGGCCTCCCGAAGGGGTGGAGACCATCGGTGCGATGTTGTTCCTGCACGGTGGGCCCGAGGGGCAGGGCAGGCCCGGGTACAACGAGTTCTTTCCCGCACTGCTGGACGAAGGGATCTGCGTCTTCCTGCCCAACGTGCGCGGATCCGGCGGATTCGGGCGGGCCTTCATGCACGCCGACGACCGCGAGCGCCGCTTCGCGGCCATCGATGACGTCGCCGACGCCGCGCGTTTCCTCGTGGGCAACGGGCACGCGCCTGCCGGGCGGGTGGCCTGCTGCGGCTGGTCGTACGGCGGCTACCTGACACAGGCGGCGCTGACCTTTCACCCCGACGAGTTCGCCGCGGGCATCAGCATCTGCGGGATGAGCGACCTGAACAGCTGGTACCGCAACACCGAGCAGTGGATCGCGGCGGCGGCGTACCCGAAGTACGGGCACCCGGTCAGCGATCAGGATCTACTCGAACGGTTGTCTCCACTGCCGCGGGCCGACAAGGTGACTGCACCGCTGCTGTTGGTGCACGGGCTCAACGACACCAATGTGCCGCCCGGTGAATCCCAACAGATGTACGACGCGTTGACCGAATTGGGCCGCCGGGTCGAGCTGTTGACGTTCGAGGATGACGGGCACGAGATCGACAAACGCGAGAATCGAGCCGTATTGCGGAAAGCCATGACGGCGTGGCTCGTCGAGGCTTTCGCGGATTGACCTGTCCCCGCGGAGGTTTACCGGAATTTTCCGCGGGGTAAAACTCTGCTGCACGCCACCGACCGGTGTGCGGACAGAGGAGGCGCGGCATGCGAGGGATTCTCGGCGTCATTGTGCTCGTCTGGTTGTTGATCGGCGTTTTCGCTGCGTATCAGCGCGACTACTTCAGTGGTGGCGAAGCCAATTGCGCCACGGCGGGAAGCATCGCGCTGACGGTGGTGGCGGGACCGTTGAATTACGCGGGAGTCAATCCGAAGGTAACGGACTGCAACGTTCCGCAGCCCAGTCAGTAAATCCGCTGACTGGACAGAACTGGATAAGAAAAGGAGTGGCCATGATCGTCCTCGGTGCGGTCCTGCTCATCCTGGGCCTCATTTTCGGATTTTCGATCCTCACCTATATCGGTGTGGTTCTGCTGGTGATCGGCGCAGTGTTCTGGGTGCTCGGCGCCGTCGGCCGCCCGATCGGCGGCAGGAAAGTCTGGTACTAGCGCCTAAGCGCGTCGGCCGGCCGAGGTCAGCGCCGCGACTGTCATTGTCCTGAGGACGGTCCGGGAGCTGGCCTCGGCCGCTTTGTTCAGCCCGGGTTTCACGCCGTGGGGCGTCGAGTTCAGCAGACCGAACGCCGCGTGAGCCATCAGCCTGGCGTCCGTCTCTGTGAGCCCGGGGGTGCGCCGGCGGAGCACGTCGACCCAGATCTCGACGTACTGCCGCTGCTTGCGGCGGACCTGCCGTTTCGCCGCCGGCGGCAGGTTGCCGAGGTCACGGTCCTGGATACGGATCAGATCCGGTTCCCCGAACACGAAGTCGAGATGGAAGTCGATGAGGCCCTCCAGTGCTGAGTCGGCGTCATCACCGGCGCGGTCGACTACCTCGACGGCACCCGCCAGCAGGCGCGTGCTGATGCCCACCAGCAGTTCCACCAGCAGCGCTTCCTTGTTGGGGAAGTGGCGGTAGATCGCGGGCCCGCTGATGCCTGCGGCCGCCCCGATGTCCTCCAGCCGGACCGCCAGATAACCGTGCTCGGCGATCAGCCGCTCGGCCGCGCCGATCAGTTGGCCGCGGCGGTCGGACTTGGCCCTGCTGCGCGGCGAGGTGGCGTCCGTCGTGGTCATGACGTGAACCTCCGGGGCGGTCTGGACAGCGACAGTTAATGGTGATTAACATACCACTCGGTTAGTCGTCATTAACTAAAGGTGGGTTCAGCGATGGCAGCGCGGGCATCTCATCGTGACAGTCATGTCGCGCTGGTCGACCAGTTGCGGACCAAGCTCGCCGCGGCGGCGCTGGGGGGGCCTGAGCGCGCCCGCGAACGCCACGTCAGCCGGGGCAAGCTGCTCCCACGCGACCGCGTCGACGGTCTGCTGGATCCCGGGAGTCCGTTCCTGGAGCTGGCCGCACTGGCCGCCGACGGCATGTACGACGACGAGTGCCCCGGAGCGGGCATGATCGCCGGCATCGGGCGGGTGTCCGGCCGGGAGTGCATGATCGTGGCCAACGATGCGACGGTCAAGGGCGGCACCTACTACCCGGTCACCGTCAAGAAGCACCTGCGGGCCCAGGAGATCGCCCTGCAGAACCAGCTGCCGTGCATCTACCTGGTGGACTCCGGTGGAGCCTTCCTGCCCCGGCAGGACGAGGTGTTCCCCGACCGCGAGCACTTCGGCCGCATCTTCTACAACCAGGCGACCATGAGCGCCAAGGGAATTGCGCAGATCGCGGCGGTGCTCGGGTCGTGCACCGCGGGCGGCGCCTACGTTCCCGCGATGAGCGACGAGGCCGTCATCGTCCGCAATCAGGGCACCATCTTCCTGGGTGGCCCGCCGTTGGTGAAGGCCGCCACCGGCGAGATCGTGACCGCTGAGGAGCTCGGCGGCGGCGACCTGCACTCCAAGGTCTCGGGCGTCACCGACCATCTCGCCCACGACGACCGGGACGCCCTACGGATCGTGCGCCGGATCGTCGGCACGCTGGCACCGAAGGCCGATCCTCCGTGGGAGGTGGCGCCGACGGTGGACGCGGTGGCCGACCAGGCCGAACTCTACGACGTCGTCCCGGTCGACTCCCGGGTGCCGTACGACGTGCACGAGGTGATCACCCGCATCGTCGACGGCGGCGAGTTCGCGGAATTCAAGGCCGAATACGGCACCACTCTGGTGACGGGGTTCGCGCGGATCCACGGACACCCGGTCGGCATCGTGGCCAACAACGGCGTGCTGTTCGGGGAGTCGGCGGTCAAGGGCGCGCATTTCATCGAGCTGTGCGACAAGCGTGTCGTCCCGTTGTTGTTCCTGCAGAACATCTCCGGGTTCATGGTGGGCCGGGACTACGAGGCCGGCGGCATCGCCAAGCACGGCGCCAAGATGGTCACCGCCGTGGCGTGCGCGCGGGTGCCCAAGCTGACCGTGGTGATCGGGGGCTCCTACGGCGCAGGCAACTACTCGATGTGCGGGCGGGCGTATTCCCCCCGGTTCCTGTGGATGTGGCCGAACGCCCGGATCTCGGTCATGGGCGGCGAACAGGCGGCCTCGGTGCTGGCCACCGTGCGCGGGGACATGACCCCGGACGAGGAAGAGGCGTTCAAGGCGCCGATCCGCGCCCAGTACGAGGACCAGGGCAATCCGTACTACTCGACGGCGCGGCTTTGGGACGACGGTGTGATCGACCCGGCTGATACCAGAACCGTTGTCGGACTGGCACTTTCGGTGACCGCCCAGGCGCCCCTGGAGCCGGTGTCCTACGGCGTCTTCAGGATGTGACCGCATGAATCAAACGATGTTCGACGTTCGGGGCGAGCGGAGCGACGGGATGTTCGGCACAGTCCTGGTGGCCAATCGCGGCGAGATCGCGGTGCGGGTGATCCGCACTTTGCGCGCCATGGGAATTCGTTCGGTGGCGGTGTTCAGCGACGCAGACGCAGGAGCCCGGCATGTCGCCGAGGCCGATGTCGCGGTGCGCATCGGGCCCGCGCCGGCGCGTCAGAGTTACCTGTCTGTCGAGGCGCTGCTCGCGGCTGTTCGCCGCACCGGCGCGCAGGCCGTGCATCCGGGCTATGGATTCCTCTCGGAGAACGCGCAATTCGCCGAGGCGTTGGACGCGGCGGGGATCGCGTTCATCGGCCCGCCGGTGGCGGCGATCCAGACGATGGGCGACAAGATCTCGGCCAAGGCCGCGGTGTCGGAGTTCGGCGTCCCTGTGGTGCCGGGCATCTCACGTCCGGGGCTCACCGATCAGGATCTGATCGCCGGTGCCGCCGACGTCGGTTTCCCGGTGCTGGTGAAACCGTCGGCAGGCGGTGGGGGCAAGGGCATGCGGGTCGTGCAGGACGCCAGTGAATTGCGCGCTGCCCTCGTCTCCGCGCGCCGTGAGGCGGCCTCGGCGTTCGGGGACGACACCCTGTTCCTGGAACGGTTCGTTCTGAACCCGCGTCACATCGAGGTGCAGGTGCTCGCCGACGCGCACGGCAACGTCGTGCATCTCGGCGAGCGCGAATGCAGCCTGCAGCGGCGCCACCAGAAAGTCATCGAGGAGGCCCCGTCGCCACTGCTCGACCCGCAGACCCGGGCCAGGATCGGCGCCGCCGCCTGCGACACCGCGCGCAGCGTCGACTACACCGGGGCGGGCACGGTCGAGTTCATCGTCTCCGCCGACCGGCCCGACGAGTTCTTCTTCATGGAGATGAACACCCGCCTTCAGGTGGAACATCCGGTCACCGAGATGGTGACCGGCCTGGACCTGGTCGAGCTGCAGGTCCGCATCGCCGCGGGCGAGAAGCTGCCGATCGCGCAGGACGACATCCGGCTCGACGGGCACGCCGTCGAGGCCCGTGTGTACGCCGAAGACCCGGCCCGCGGCTTCCTGCCGACCGGCGGGGACGTCCTCGCGCTGCGGGAATCCGCCGGGGCCGGTGTGCGGGTGGACTCCGGCCTGACCCGCGGCACGGCGGTCGGCAGCGACTACGACCCGATGCTGGCCAAGGTGATCGTCCACGCCGGGGACCGCCCGACCGCGTTGCGCGCCCTCGATGCGGCACTGGCCGACACCGCGGTCCTGGGCCTGACCACCAACGTCGAGTTCCTGCGTTTCCTGTTGGCCGACCCCGACGTGGCCGCCGGGAACCTGGACACCGGCCTGCTGGACCGCCGTCTCCCGGATTTCGCGCCCGCCCCGGCCACCGACGACGAACTGATCGCCGCCGCCGCCTATCGCTGGCTGCGGTCCTGGCCGGTGGCCCCGTCGAGTCCGTGGGAGGTGCCCTCGGGATGGCGCATCGCCGGGCGCGCCGCGACACCGTTCCGGCTGCACGCGGGGGAGCGGACCGACCACGTGTGGCTGACCGGCACACCCGGGGATGCGACGGCCACCGTCGAGGGCGGCCGAACCCGGACGCTGCGTGCGAGTTTGGTCGCTGACCGGCTGGCGGTCACCGTGGACGGGATGCGCGCCGAGTACCTGGTGGCCGGTGCCGGCGGGCAGGTGTGGTTGGCCGGGCCGGACCGCGTGACAATGGTCGAGGAGGTCCGGGAAGCCCCGGTGCGGCCCGACGACGCCCACAGCGGCGACGCCGAGCTCACCAGCCCGATGCCGGGCGCTGTGGTCGCCGTCGGCGTCGACGACGGCGCCACGGTCACCGCCGGGACCGTCGTCGTCACGGTCGAGGCGATGAAGATGGAGCACGCGCTGGCCGCCCCCGTCGACGGGGTGGTGGAACTGCTGGTCAGTGCGGGCGAGCAGGTGAAGGTGGGCCAGGTCCTGGCCCGGATAACGGCAATCGAGGAGCCGCAGTCATGAGCAATAATCTGGCCACGGGCATCCTGCCCGACCACTACGAGCAGCTGGCCAAGACCGTGCGGGACTTCGCGCAGAGCGTCGTGGCGCCGGTCGCGGCCAAACACGACGAGGAGCACTCGTTCCCGTACGAGGTGGTGGCCGGAATGGCCGACATGGGCCTGTTCGGCCTGCCGTTCCCCGAGGAGTACGGCGGTATGGGCGGCGACTACTTCGCGCTGTGCCTGGCACTCGAAGAACTGGGCAAGGTCGACCAGAGCGTGGCGATCACGCTGGAAGCCGGTGTGTCGCTGGGCGCGATGCCCGTCTACCGGTTCGGCACCGAAGCCCAGAAGCAGGAGTGGCTGCCGCTGCTGGCCAGCGGAAAAGCCCTCGGCGCCTTCGGCCTGACCGAAGCGGGCGGTGGCAGCGACGCCGGCGCGACCAAGACGACCGCCCGGCTCGACGACGGGCACTGGGTTATCAATGGCTCCAAGCAGTTCATCACCAACTCCGGCACCGACATCACCAAGCTGGTCACCGTCACCGCGGTCACCGGGGAAACTGACGGCAAGAAGGAGATCTCGTCGATCCTGGTGCCGGTGCCCACGCCGGGCTTCACCGCTGAGCCGGCCTACAACAAGGTGGGCTGGAACGCGTCGGACACGCACCCGCTCAGCTTCGACGACGTCCGCGTGCCGCAGGAGAACCTGCTCGGAGAGCGGGGTCGCGGCTACGCGGGCTTCCTGCGGATCCTCGACGAGGGCCGCATCGCGATCGCCGCGCTGTCGGTGGGCGCCGCGCAGGGATGCGTGGACGAAAGCGTGAAGTACGCCAAGGAGCGGCACGCGTTCGGGCGTGCGATCGGCACCAATCAGGCGATCGCGTTCAAGATCGCGCGGATGGAGGCCAGGGCGCATGCCGCGCGGGCGGCGTACTACGACGCGGCCGCGCTGATGCTGGCGGGCAAGCCGTTCAAGAAGGCCGCTGCGGTGGCCAAGCTGGTCTCCAGCGAGGCCGCGATGGACAACGCCCGCGACGCCACCCAGATCTTCGGCGGCTACGGCTTCATGAACGAGTATCCGGTGGCCCGGCACTACCGCGACAGCAAGATCCTCGAAATCGGCGAGGGGACAACCGAAGTGCAGCTGATGTTGATCGGGCGGGAGCTCGGCCTGTAATGAGCGACATGACGCCGAATAAGACCGTCATCCAGCGCGGGCTGTGGTTCGAGGAGTTCGAAACGGGCGTGCTCTACCAGCACCGGCCCGGACGCACCATCACCGAGGCCGACAATGTCCTGTTCACCACCCTGACGATGAACACCCAGGCGCTGCACCTGGACGCCGCGTTCTCGGATGCGTTGCCGCCGTTCCACCAGCGTCTGGTCAACTCGATGTTCACCCTCTCGACGCTGGTCGGACTGTCGGTCGCCCAACTCACCCAGGGCACGATCGTCGGCAACCTGGGCTTCGGCGAGGTCGCATTCCCGAAGCCGCTGTTCCACGGCGACACGCTCTACGCCGAGACCGAGGTCGTCGACAAGCGTGAGTCCAGGAGTCGGCCCGGTGAGGGCATCGTGACGTTCGCCCACACCGGCCGCAACCAGCACGGCGACATCGTGGCCACCGCGTCGCGCAAGACCATGGTGCGCAAGCGCCCCGAGGGGGAGTGACATGACGTTGGCAGCCGGTCCCGCGTGGTTGTTCTGCCCGGCCGACCGGCCGGAGAGGTTCGAAAAGGCCGCTGCGGCAGCCGATGTCGTGATCCTCGATTTGGAGGACGGTGTGGCGGCCAAGGACCGGGAGGCTGCCCGCAAGGCGCTTGTCGACACGCCGCTGGACCCCTCCCGCACCGTGGTGCGGGTCAACCCCGCCGGCACGCCGGACCACAAACTCGACCTCGAGGCGCTGTCGCGCACGTCCTACACGACGGTGATGCTGGCCAAGACCGAATCGCCGCAGCAGGTCGCCGCGCTGGCTCCGCTGGACGTGGTCGTGCTCATCGAGACGCCTCTCGGGGCGCTGGCCGTGGTCGAGCTGGCCAGGGTGGACAACGCGCTGGCGCTGATGTGGGGCGCCGAGGACCTCTTCGCGGTGCTCGGTGGCACCGCCAACCGCTACCCCGACGGCTCGTACCGGGAGGTGGCCCGCCACGTGCGGTCGCAGACCCTGCTGGCCGCCAAGGCGTACGGCCGGCTGGCGCTGGACTCGGTGTTCCTCGACATCAAGAACCTCGACGGGCTGCGGGCCGAGGTCGACGACGCCGTCGCGGTCGGTTTCGACGTCAAGGTGGCCATCCACCCGTCCCAGGTGGCGGTCATCCGTTCCGGGTACGCCCCCACCGACGCAGAGGTCGACTGGGCGCGTCGGGTTCTCGACACGGCGCGAACACAGCGGGGCGTGTTCGCATTCGAGGGCATAATGGTGGATGCCCCAGTGCTACGGCGAGCAGAGCGCATCGTCGAGCTGGCGCCACACCCCGGCGCCTAGCCGGCAGCCCCTCACCAGGGGTTCAGCCCTTATCGCCGCTGCCCTGAGCACCTCAGTCGTCTGACGGCGCGATCCGCCGCCAGTGGCCCAAGGAGGCGGTATGGCTGGATTGTCGGCGCTCTCGGAGCTTGACGAGCCGATTCAACTGGTGGCGCCCGACGGCGCGCCCACCCCGGAATCCAGATACCGAAGAGACCTCCCACCCGAAACGCTGGCCTGGCTCTACGAGTCCATGGTCGTCACCCGCGAACTCGACACCGAGTTCGTCAACCTGCAGCGGCAGGGCGAGCTGGCGCTGTTCGCGTCCTGTCGCGGGCAGGAGGCCGCCCAGATCGGGGCCGCGGCGTGCCTGCGCAAGACCGACTGGCTGTTCCCGCAGTACCGCGAACTCGGCGCGTTCCTGGTGCGGGCGATCGCCCCGGCGCAGCTGGGCGCGCTGTGGCGCGGCCGATGGCACGGCGGGCTGGGGTTCACCGACAGGTGTGTCGCTCCGGTGTCGATCCCGATCGGCACGCACGGGCTGCACGCCGTGGGCGCGGCGATGGCCGCCCAGCGACTGGGCGAGGATTCGGTGACGGTCGCGTTCCTCGGGGACGGCGCCACCTCCGAGGGCGACGCCCACGAGGCGCTCAACCTGGCCGCGGTGTTCGGTGCGCCGTGCGTGTTCTTCGTCCAGAACAACCAGTGGGCCATCTCGGTGCCGGTCGAACGTCAACACGCCGGGCCCACGCTGGCGCACCGGGCGATCGGATACGGCATGCCCGGGGTGCGGGTCGACGGCAACGATGTGCTGGCCTGTTTCGCGGTGATGGAACAGGCGGCCGCTCGGGCACGCGAGGGCGGCGGGCCGACCTTCATCGAGGCCGTGACCTACCGGATGGGTCCGCACACCACCTCCGACGACCCCACCCGGTACCGGTCGGATGAGGAGGTCGAGCATTGGCGCGCAAGGGATCCCATCGCGCGCTACCGCACCTATCTCGAGCACACCGGGGTGTGGACGCAACGCCTGGAGGAACGCGTGGCGCACCGGTCGCAGCGGCTGCGGGCCGAGCTGCGCGACGCCGTCATCACCGAACCCGACATCGACATCGGCGAGGTGTTCGACACCGTCTACCACGACATCACCCCGGACCTGGCGCGGCAACGCGACGAGTTGCTCGCCGAGTTGGCGAAGGAGGCGTGAGATGACCCAACTCATAGAACGGCCCTTCGGATTCGACGACGACGCCGCCGAGCCGCAGCGCACGCCGGTTGCGGTTCCGGTCGCACCGATCGCCCCGCTTTCGATGGCGCAGGCGATCAACCGCGCGCTGCACGATGCGATGCGGGTCGACGACCGCGTGCTGGTCTTCGGTGAGGACGTCGCGACCCTCGGCGGCGTCTTCCGCGTCACCGAGGGCCTGGCCGAGACCTATGGGGAGCAAAGGTGTTTCGACACCCCGCTGGCCGAGTCCGCGATCATCGGGATCGCGGTCGGGATGGCGATCCGCGGCCTGGTTCCGGTGCCCGAGATCCAGTTCGACGGTTTCGCCGCCCCGGCGTTCGACCAGATGGTCAGCCACCTGGCGAAATACCGCATGCGCACCCGCGGCGACGTCGACATGCCGGTGACGGTCCGGATCCCGTCCTTCGGGGGGATCGGTGCGGTGGAACACCATTCGGAATCGACGGAGACGTACTGGCTGCACACCGCCGGCCTGAAGGTGGTGACACCGTCGACACCGACCGACGCCTACTGGCTGCTGCGGTACGCCATCGCCAGCCGGGACCCGGTGATCTTCCTCGAACCCAAGCGCCGCTACTGGGCCAAGGAGGTCGTCGACATCGGTAACCCGGCCGATCCGATCGGGCGCGCGGCGATCCGCCGAGCCGGCGACGACGTCACCGTCCTCACCTACGGCCCGCTGGTGGCGACGGCGCTCAACGCGGCCGAATTGTCGCCGCACGGACTGGAAGTCGTCGATCTGCGGTCGCTGAATCCGCTGGACTTCGACACCGTCGCCGCCTCGGTGCGAAAGACGGGCCGCGCCGTGGTGATGCACGAGGGGGCGCGCACCGTGGGCTTCGGCGCCGAACTCGCCGCCCGGATCTCCGAGGAGTGTTTCTACGACCTGGAGGCGCCGGTGCTGCGCGCCACCGGATTCGACACCCCGTATCCACCGGCCCGGCTGGAGAAACTGTGGCTGCCCGGCGTCGACCGGCTGCTCGACTGCGTGGACAAGGCGATGGGTCAGCCATGAGCACCGTGCGTGAGTTCCTGGTCCCCGATCTCGGTGAGGGGCTCGAAGAGGCGACGGTCACCGCCTGGCAGGTCGCCATCGGCGACGTCGTCACCCTCAACCAGACGCTGTGCACCGTCGAGACCAACAAGGCGGAAGTCGAGATCCCGAGTCCGTTCGCCGGGCGGATCGCCGAACTCGGTGGCGCAGCAGGTCAGACGCTGCCCGTCGGCTCGGTGCTGGTGCGCATCGACCTGGGCAATGACACCGAGAACGACAGGGCCGGCGACACGGACAGCGACGGGGACAGCGCGACTGACGCCGAGAAGGACGCGCCGCGCAGGCCGGTGCTGGTCGGGTACGGCGCGGACCACACCATGGACGGCAGCCGGCGGCGCGCCCGCGCCAAACCGCGGGTGCGCAAACTGGCCGCCGACCTCGACGTGGACCTGTCACGGATCGACGGCTCGGGCCCGGACGGCATCGTGACCCGCGACGACGTCCTTGCCGTGACCGACGGCGGAACCTCGCAGGACAGCGTCGTCAGCGGTGTGCGGCTGGCGATGGCTCGGCGAATGTCCCTTTCCCGCAGTGAGATTCCGGATGCGCACGCGTCGGTCGAGGTCGACGGCAGTGAACTGCTCAGGCTGCGGGACCGCCTCGCGGCGGCAGGTGCGGATGGGGTCACGCCCTTTGTGCTCGTGCTGCGGCTGCTGGTCGTCGCGCTGCGCAGGCACCCGGTGCTCAACGCCACCTGGGTGGACACCGTGGACGGGCCACGCGTGCACGTGCACCCGGCGGTCCATCTCGGCGTCGGTGTCGCCGCGCCCCGCGGGCTGCTGGTGCCGGTGGTGACCGACGCCCAGGAGCGAAGCACCCGCCGGCTCGCCGACGAGGTGGCGCGGCTGGTCGCCGCCGCCCGCGCCGGCACGCTGAAACCCGGTGAGCTGCAGGGGTCGACGTTCACGGTGTCGAACTACGGCGCGCTCGGTCTCGACGACGGAGTGCCCGTCATCAACCACCCCGAGGCCGCGATTCTGGGCGTGGGTTCGTTGAAGCCGCGCGCGGTGGTTGTCGAAGGCGCGGTGGTGGCGCGGCCGACGATGAGGCTCACCTGCGCGTTCGACCACCGTGTCGCCGACGGTGCCCAGGTGGCCGCGTTCCTCGCGGAGCTGCGGTCGCTGATCGAGTTGCCGGAGTTGGCGCTGCTGGATCTGTGAGTTACCTGCGCTGGGCCGCGGTCAGCCGGGCGGCGAATTCGGGGGACTCGATCGAACGGGCCTGCGGCCCGATCTCGATGTCGACGGCCATGTGATGTTGATGGAGGTCGGAGATGCCGGGGTTGTAGGTGGCCCGCATCGACGCCTTCGTCGAGACGACGACGTCGCGCGGTGCCGACGCTGGACCGGCCGCCAGCTCGCGCGCCGCGGCGACGGGATCGTCGGCGACCTCCAGCGCGAGCCCGTGACGCACCGCCGACTCGGCGTCGAAGCGCATCCCGAACAACAGCGCGGCCCGTGCCGCCTGCGGTCCGATCGCGCGCTGCAGCATCCACGTGGCGCCGCCACCAGGGTGGATGCCGAGCTTCTGGAAGCGCGGGTCGAACAGCGCTGCCGGGCCCGCGATACGCACGTCGGCGGCCAGCGCCAGGTTCAGGCCGGCGCCCACTGCGGGCCCATTGACCGCGGCGATGGTCGGCAGGTTGCACTCCGCCACGGCCAGGAAGCCGTCGTAGATCACCCGAAGTCCGTCCTCGGTGGCCGCGCCGAGCGCGGTCAGGTCGGCGCCGGCGCAGAACGCCTTGCCCGCGCCGGTCACGATCACCGCGTGCACGCCGGTGTCGGCCTCGGCGGCTTCCACCGCCGCGCGCAGGGCGGCCGAGATCTCCGCGGTCACCGCGTTGCGCCGGTCGGGATCGTTGATGGTGATGAGCGCGACGCGGTCCTCGACCTGCGTCAGTACCAGTTCGGACATCCGGTCAGCCTAACGGCGCGGAACCTGTCGTCTTCGTTCACGCCGGTTTGCGCCACCGCAACAGATATCGGTAGTAGAGCGCGCGGCGCACGACAGCTCCGGGGATGACGTCGTCGCTGACCAAACGGATCTCGCGCAGGCTTTCCCGCGGCTGGGCGACGACCACCCCGATGTCGCGGGTTTCGCGGTGCAGTCGCGAGCCGATGCGCACGGCGGGCAGACACAGTCCCGACCAGATCCAATCCGACGCCGACCTGTTCGCGCTGAGCCCGACGACGGCCAGTTCCCCGCCGGGTCGGAGTAGCGCACGGGCCTTGCGCAGGGACTCCCGCAGTGCCATGTGATGGAGGCTCGCGACGAAGGTGATCACGTCGAAGAGCGCCGTTCCCGGGCGATAGTCGTGAAACGACTGCTGGGAGATCGACACGTCGGCGTGCCCGGCCAGCCGCGCCTGCGCACGCGCCACCGAATCCGGGTCGGGATCGATCAGCGTGACCGAACGGGAGACCGGCAGCAGACGCTGGGCCAGCAATCCGTCGCCGCAACCGATGTCGAGCACATCGCCCCGATGCTCGCCCGCGATACCGACCAGCCACGGGTGATAGGCGGTGTTGTGATTCCAGTAATCCTCCATGTCTCGAATGTGCCAGCGGCGCCGCCTGTTCGACCAGGGCCGCCGACCGTCGCGCCGACTACTCGGAGGACTCCTCGCCGGACCCGTCGGCGGCGTCCGTCGTCAGGCCGCCCTCGGGGTCCGCAGCCGCCACCGCGTCGTCGGTGCCTACGGAGGCCTCGGCACCCGCGGACTCGTCGACGGCCGGGTCCGCGTCCACGGCGCCGTCGTCCTGCCCGACTTCTGCCGCTTCGTCATCGTCCTGCCCGACTTCAGTCGCATCGTCGTCGTCCTCGCCCGGTGCGGCAGGACCGTCGTCTCGGTGGCCCGCCGCTTCGACCGTCTGTGCGGTGACGGTCTCGCGCGCCGGCCCTGCGCTCTGCCGAGAGTCGTTGTCGGACAGCGTTTCCAGTCCCTCGCGGATGGCTCCGGGGACCTTGGACGCGGTGTCGATCAGCTCGCCCAACGACGGCATCAGCCGCGCCGGACGGTAGCGGCTGGGGTCCGACGAGATCGGATTGCCGTCGTAGTAGGCGGAGTCCACGATCAGTTTGAGCAGCGGTGCGGACGCATCAGCGACGGTGTCGCCCAGAACGGCGCGGATCAGCCGGGTCAGGGGCAGCTCGTCGGTGGTGTAGGTGACGTAGGTGGTGTTGCCCCGGGTGGTCACGTAGGCGAGCACCCGTTCGCCGGAGGGGATGGCGCAGCGGGCGTCGTCACACGGCAGCGCGTCGACGCCACCGGCCAGCACCGCGCAGGTGTTGGCGCCGCCGCACGACACCGTCGGCCTGCCGTCCACATCCACCGGCAGATCGATCTCGGACTGTTCCCGGTAGCCGTACAGGTAGGCGACCAGCGAGTTGACGTGCGCCACGAGGTTGAGCAGGTCGGCGGGCGCGTTCGAGTTGTAGTTGTACTGGTAGGCGATGTCGACCACGGCCCTGGCGGCGGTGTCGGTCGGCGACGGGAAGGGATTCACGCCGATCAGGGCGAACAGCGGGTAGCGGGTACCGAAGCCGCCGTCGGGACGCGAAACGTTGTTGTCCAGGATGAACAGCGACTTCGGCAGCGCCGGATCGCCTGCCCGGTCGAGCCGGTTCAGCACCAGGCTGGCGTTCGCCGCACCCCAGCCGGAGGACAGCACGGCGTTGTCCTCGCCCGAATTCTCTTGCAGCGCTTGCTCGATTGCTGCGGCGCCGCCGCGGAAGTCGAGTCCGATCAGATCGGGGCCGGGTTGGCCGCCCGGGTTGTAGGGGGCCTGATTGAACTTGCCGCCGAAGAAGTCCTCGTTGCCGGTGGGGTCGGGGTGGGTGGAGCTGCCGACGACGATCAGCGCCGTAAGGTCCACGGGGGAGGCCGAGATCGAGGCCGGCTGCGTGGCCGCCACCCCGCCGACCGTGATCGCCATCCCGAGCGCAGCGACGCCGCACGCAGCGCTTCCGATCCTGTGGCGAACTTTGCTCATACCGGTGACTCCTCCCCGCGACACGGTACCCGCCGGAGCGCGCGACGCGAACCCCCTGGGTCAGTGTGCTGGGATCTCGGTGCCGAAACACTCGGCGAGGAAGAGCTCGGCCGACGTCCAAGCCCGGCGTGAGGCGGATTCGCTGAAAAGGACACCTCGGGCCGGATCGTCGGCGAACGGCGCCATGAACGCGTGCAGGGTGTTGCCGTAGGCGTGCAGCTGCCAGTCGATGCCGCGGCCGGAGAACTCCCGCCCCAGGGCGACGACGTCCTCCGGAGGGGCGAACGGGTCGTCCCAGCCGTGGAAGACGATCACTTTGGCGGTCACTTCACGCTGCTGAGGCTGTGGTGGGGGAGTCAACAGGCCGTGGAAGCTCGCGACCCCGACGAGGGGGTGCCCGGCGCGGGCCAGATCGAGCACGCAGAGACCGCCGAAGCAGAATCCGATCGCCGCGACCCGGTCGGCGTCCACCTCGGCGGCCCCGGTCAATGTCCCGAACACCGTCGCAAGGCGCCGGGCCAGCGCCTCACGGTCGTCGAGGAAGCCCGTCATGGCCGCACTGGTGGCCTCCATGCCGCCGCGGCTGACGTCCTCGCCGAAAAGGTCGACGGCGATGGCCTGGTAGCCCCGCTCGGCCAGCCGGTTCGCGAACTGCAGCTGAGCGTCGCTGCGGCCCTCCATGCCGTGCACGACCAAGACGGTGGGTGGGGCGCCGGCGGCGTCGTCGCGGACCAGCACGGCGTCGAACTGCGCGCCGTCGATGATGTGACGCAGGGAGGTGTGCTGCACGGTCATGCGGCCGACGTTTCCACAGGGGCCCGAGGCCGGGGAAGGCGTTTCGCTGCGCGCGGAACGACCGCCGAAACTGAACTCGCGCGCCGTCATTCGCCGTCGGGCACAAGCTCAGTTTCGGGGCCGGCCGTCAGGTCAGGATTCGCCCCACCCGCCCTGCACCATCGTCTGGAACTTCCACTCGCCGCCGCACCTCACCAGGAGGTCGCCGTACCGGACCTGCTGGCTGTGCCCGGCCGCCGTGATGGTGGCGTCGGTGACGACGAACACCAGGTTCTCGTTGATGAAGTGCGGTGTGCGCGCGGACTCCATCGCGATATCGCCGGCACCTCCCAGTTCCTGGGTCATCTGCGCGACGAACCGTTCCCGGTCGCACGTCTCGGCCTGCCCGTCGGTGACCTCGTTGACGGGGAACATCGCCTGATCGGCCATGGCCTCGATGTCTCTGGCGACGGCCAGCGCGTCGTAGCGGGCGAACCAGGCCAGCACCTCCTCGACGTCCTCCGGTGCCGGGGCGAATCCACCGTGTGCGGGCATGCGACCACATCCTCTCACTAATTAGCGTACAAAGTACGTTGTACAAAGTACACGAATATCGCGGGTGCCCGGAGCAGCTACGATCGGCCGGATGGTCACCCGTGGAGCCGGTCCCGAGCGCAGTAGTGCCGGCGACCCGGTTCGGACGCTGAAACTGTTGTGGCGAACGCCGGGTGAAGCGCGAACCAGCCGCGGCCCCAGGCAGCGCACCACCGTCGATGCGGTGGTGGCCGCGGCGATCGAGATCGCCGACGCCGACGGTCTCGGCGCGGTGACCATCCGCGCGGTCGCCACCCGTCTGGGCATCGCGACCATGGCCACCTACACCTACGTTCCCGGCAAGGCCGAACTCCTCGACCTGATGCTCGACACCGTCTACCGACAGATGCCACGTCGTGATCTGAGCGGGATGGCTTGGCGCGACAGGGTTTCCGCGATCGCCGGGGAGAACCGCGAGCTGCTCGAACAGCACCCGTGGGTCGCCCAGCTGGCGACCACCAGGCCCCCGCTGGGGCCGGGGATGATCGCCAAGTACGAACACGAACTGTGTGCGTTCGACGGACTCGGCCTCAGCGACCTCGACATGGACTCGGCGTTGACCTATGTGCTCGGGTTCGTGATGTCGGTGGCCCGCATCGCGATCGACACCAACGCTGCGCGCGCCGACAGCGGCGTCACCGACGACACCTGGTGGGAGCAGGCCGGGCCGGTGCTGGCGACGGTGTTCGACGCCGACGAGTTCCCGCTGGCAGCGCGGGTGGGCGAGGCCGCAGGCCGGGCCCTCGGCGGGGCCTACAACGCCGAACACGCCTACCGGTTCGGGCTGGCCCGGGTCCTCGACGGACTGGCCCCCGTGATCGGTGACCGGGCGCGGGGATCCGGGCGGTCACCGGCAAACTGACGTCCCCGCAACCGGTCATCCGAAAACCCATTTCGGCCAAGTCGCGTCGGCGTAGTGTCTGCCCCGTTCGGGGTGCCGCGCGAAGGGGTCGTGACATGGGCGCAGCGAAGTATGTCGGTCGGGTCGGTGGGTTGGCGGTCGCCCTGGGGGTGGGTGTCGCGATTCTCACGGGGCAGGGTGTCGCCTACGCCGACGACACGGGAACTGCGAGCTCGGAGACCACAGCGACCGAGAACAGCTCTGCCGAGGGCCCGGCCAGGCAAGGCGCCGCTTCGGACAGCGATGTCGGGACCGGCGCGGACGACGAAGCGTCCGACGTCGGGACCGCCGAGGACGACGAGGCGTCCGATGTCGGGACCGTCGCGGACGACGAGGCGTCCGATGTCGAGACCGCCGAGGACGACGAGACGTCCGACGTCGAAGAGCAGCAGTCGGGCGGCGGCACGGGTGAAGATTCGACGACACCCGCAGAACCTGTCGACACCGCCGACGACACCGCGTCGCTCTCGGCGCCGGTAGTGAGTACCACGGTCGTGTCACCGCCGGCGTCGGCCGACCTCGCGCTCGACCCCATCGCGGACGACAGCGGAACGGCCCCGATCGGCGGATCGGCCGCCGATCTACTGCTGCTGGCCGGAACCCGACGGGAACTGCAGGCGCAGCAGGAGGCGGCGCTGGAGATTCCGCCCTACTCCGTCGGTGTGACCGCGGGGGTGATCGGCGGTTGCGTCGTCGGGCCCACCTGCACCACCGCGGACGGATCGACATTCACCCTCATCAAGGACCCGGACAAGGGCGGCAAGCTCGCCCTGGATCCGACGACAGGCGCTTTCAGGTTTCTACCCTTCGCGTCGGAGAAGAACCCCGACGGTTCACAGAATGCCGACGGGCCGTCCGGGCAGGAGATGTTCTCGGTTCTCGTTGCGCAGAACACGCAGTTCACGACGTTCCTGATCGGGCTGCCGATCGTGGGATCGTCGATTCTGGCGCCGGTCATCATGACCCTGCAACAGATTCCGGTCATCAGCACCGTCCTCGCACCGTTGATCGGCACCGCGACGCGACAGGACATCCTGGTCGACATCGACTTCTTGCGGACTCCGGCAGAAACGCCGGTGGCCTACACCACCATGGTGACGTCGTGGGACGGCACGCAGATCAGCACCAATTTCTTCCCGGCGATCGCCGACGGGAACCCTGATGACGGCAATCCCGGATACGAGACCATCCTCTACGGGCCGGGATTGGCGCAGGCGGGCGCCACCGATCCGGAGAACCCGTTCGTGTCGACATTCCGGCTGGGCGGCTACAACGTGGTCACGTGGGACCCACGTGGTGAATTCGCCTCCGGTGGCGTGCTTCAGCTCGACAGCCCGCAGTACGAGGGGCAGGACGTCTCCCAGCTCATATCCTGGGCGGCCGGTCTCGACGGCGTCGAACTCGACGGAGTCGGTGATCCGACGCTGGGCATGGTCGGTGTCTCCTACGGCGGCGGCATCCAGTTCGTGACCGCCGCCGGGGACAACCGGGTCGACGCGATCGCGCCGGGCTGGGCGTGGAACACCCTGCCGGATTCGCTCTACCCGGACCGGTCCTTCAAGACGGCCTACTCGTCCCTGCTGTTGCTGGGTCTGGTGACCACCGGCGCCAGGATCAACCCGCAGATCTACGGCGGCATCATCACCGGTGCGATTCTCGGTGTCCTCACCCCCGGTCAGATTCAACTGCTCCAGACCAGTGGCCCGGGCCAGACGGTTCGGGGGATTTCGGCACCGACCCTGATCATCCAGGGCACGGTCGACGTGTTGTTCCCGTTGCAGCAGTCCATAGTCAACGAGGGGTTGCTCGCGCTGAACGAGGACGTCAAGATGCTCTGGTTCTGCGGCGGGCACGGATCGTGCCTTCCCGGACAAGGCAATGGCGAGGCCGATTCGGCATGGGTGATGCGCGAGACGCTGGCGTGGATGTACCGCTACGTCAAAGACGACGGCTCGCAGGACGACGTCGTCTTCGAATGGACCGATCAGTACGGGGACCGGTGGACCTCCGAGGTCTCCCCGACCGAGGCCGGTTTCTACGACCCGCCCGGTGTCATTCCGACGACCGTGTGGGACACCGGCAAAGTGCTGCCGATCATCCCGCTCATCGGTGGTTCCGGTCCCAACCCGGAGGTTCCGTTGCCGTATTCGTTGGGTGACGGATCCATCGCCAGTAACGCGGTCACCATCGCGCTGGAGAATCCCGTCGCCGAGGCCAACGTCGTCGGCTCGCCCTCGGTGGTGATCCATTACAGCGGTTTCGGAACCAGCCGGCACATCTACGCACAGGTGGTCGACCGGAGCACCGGACTCGTCGTCGGCAACATCGTCACCCCGGTTCCGGTGACGCTGAACGGCCGGGACCAGGTCGTCACGGTGGACCTGAATGACATCGCCTACACCGTGGGGCCCGACAGCGAACTCGAACTGCAGATATTCACCACCGCGACGTCCTACTTCAACGCGACGCAGTTCGGCTTCATCAACGTGGAGAGCGTCGAGGTGACGATGCCGACCACCACCAAGGGGACCAATCAGGGTCCCAACCCGAGCCTGCCTGAGATGCCCGAGGTGCTGGTCGCCGTCTGACGCCGACGTCGGGGAGTCACACGCCGAGAAGCGCCCCCGGCAGGGATCGAACCTGCGACCAACCGCTTAGAAGGCGGCTGCTCTATCCGCTGAGCTACGGAGGCAGCGCACACACCCTAGCCGAATCGGCGCATACCGCTGGACCCGTCGTACCTTACTGTCAGATCCATGGGGGTACACCACACGAAGGACAAGGGTGACTTGGGGGTGGCGAAAGCTCATGCTGACCTAGTCAGCAGTCGATCTGGTGTGTGTCTACTGCCCAGAGACTGACGAGTGCTATTACATCAGCCCTTCCGCGCACGGTGTATCGGTGACTCTGCGGATCGCGCCGAGTAAGAACGGTCAGCTGGCAGGCGTGTTGAATGCGGCGGCTTTTCGCGACCTGCCCTCGTTGATCCCAGGCTGACGTTGGACGGTGCGCTGAATCCCTAACCAACAGTCCAACCGGTCCCTGCACATACTCTGAACGGGATGGCGCTGGCCATCGAAGCGGGGTGCCGCGGCTGAACAGCTTTCAAAGCCACCTCGTCCGACACAGCCGCCGACTAGCGTGGTGCGCATGAGCAACGAGCCGGAACTGGATGCGGCCGGACTCCCGGAGGAACTCAGCCCGCTCGACCAGATCCTGCATCGCGGCGAGGGCAACCCGCGCACCCGCTCCGGGATCATGACCCTCGAACTTCTCGACACCACGCCCGACTGGGACACGTTCCGCACCCGGTTCGACAATGCCTCGCGCAAGGTGTTGCGGCTGCGTCAGAAGGTCGTCACACCGACCCTGCCCACGGCGGCGCCGCGCTGGGTCGTCGACCCGGATTTCAACCTGGACTTCCACGTCCGACGGGTCCGGGTCCCGCAGCCGGGCACCTTCCGGCAGGTGATGGATCTCGCCGAAATCGCTGCGCAGTCCCCACTGGACATCTCCCGGCCCCTGTGGACGGCGACCCTCATCGAGGGGGTGGAGAACGGGCGGGCGGCGCTGATGGTCCACCTCAGCCACGCCGTCACCGACGGGGTCGGCGGTGTCGAGATGTTCGCCAACCTCTATGACTTCGAGCGCGACCCGCCGCCGCAGAGCACCCCGCCGCTGCCCATCCCGTCCGACCTGTCGCCGAACGATCTGATGAGGGCCGGCCTGAACCGGCTGCCCGGCACCATCGTCGGCGGCGTGCGCGACGCGTTGTTCGGCGCCGCCCAGGCGGTCGGTCATGTAGTGCGCGACCCGGTCTCGCGGCTCGGCAGCGCGTTCGATTACGCGATGTCCGGTCTCCGGGTGGTCGGCCCGGTCGCCGACCCGTCACCGATCCTGCGCCGGCGCAGCCTGTCGTCACGCAGTGACGCCATCGACATCGAGTTCGGCGACCTGCACCGCGCCGCGAAGGCCGCGGGCGGTTCGATCAACGACGCGTACCTGGCCGGGTTGTGCGGGGCGCTGCGGCTCTACCACGAGGCCAAAGGCGTGCCCGTCGACACGCTGCCGATGGCCGTGCCGGTCAACCTGCGCTCCGAAGCGGATCCGGCGGGCGGTAACCGGTTCGTCGGCGTCAATCTCGCTGCGCCCATCGGGGTGTCCGACCCCGAGGTCCGCATCCAGGACATCCGATCGCAGATGACCCGCAAGCGTGACGAACGCGCAATGGACATGGTCGGGGCCATCGCGCCCGTCGTCAGCCTGCTTCCCGACACCGTGCTCGAGTCGATGGCGGGCTCCTTCGTGAATTCCGACGTGCAGGCCAGCAATGTCCCCGTCTACGCCGGGGACACCTTCATCGCCGGGGCGAAAGTGTTGCGCCAGTACGGCCTTGGGCCGCTGCCCGGCGTGGCGATGATGGTGGTGCTGATATCGCGTTCGGGGTATTGCACGGTCACCGCCCGCTACGACAGGGCGGCCATCACCGACCCGGACCTTCTGGCCCAGTGCCTGCTGGCCGGCTTCGACGAAGTGCTGGCCCTCGGCGGCGACGGCCGCGCTGTACCGGCGACGTTCACCGCGCAGACCACACCGCCCGTAGACTCCGCCCGACTGAATGGAAGTGGCCCACAGTGACATCGGAGACACCGGTCAACCGTCAAATGCGCCTGCCGGGATCGGTCGCCGAGATCCACGCCAGCCCCGAGGGCCCCGAGATCGGTGCGTTCTTCGACCTCGACGGCACGCTCGTGGCCGGATTCACCGGCGTGGTGATGACACAGGACCGGTTGCGACGCAGGCAGATGTCGGTCGGTGAGTTCATCGGCATGGTGCAGGCCGGGCTCAACCATCAGCTCGGCCGCTCGGAGTTCGAGGACCTGATCGGCAAGGGTGCGCGAATGCTGCGCGGCAACTCGGTGGACGACATCGACGAGCTCGCCGAGCGGCTCTTCGTCCAGAAGATCGTCGGCAGAATCTATCCGGAGATGCGCGAGATCGTGCGCGCACACATGGCGCGCGGCCACACCGTCGTGTTGTCCTCGTCCGCGCTGACGGTGCAGGTGGAGCCGGTGGCCCGGTTTCTCGGCATCAACAACGTGCTGAGCAACAAGTTCGAGACCGACGACGACGGGCTGATCACCGGCGAGGTCCAGCGGCCGATCATCTGGGGACCTGGAAAGGCCAGGGCGGTACAGGAATTCGCCGCCGCCAACGACATCGACCTGTCGAAGAGCTACTTCTACGCCGACGGTGACGAGGACGTCGCCCTGATGTATCTGGTCGGCAATCCACGCCCCACCAACCCGGCGGGCAAGATGGCGGCCGTCGCCGCCAAACGTGGCTGGCCGATCCTGCGCTTCAGCAGCCGCAGCGGAGCCAGCCCGGCCTCGCAGGTGCGCACCGCCGTCGGTATCGCGACGATGGTGCCGATCGCCGCCGGCGCCATCGGTGTCGGGCTGCTGACCCGCAACAAGCGCACCGGAGTCAACTTCTTCACCTCGATGTTCGGCCGGACGCTGCTCAACACGGTCGGCATCAATCTCCAGGTGCTGGGCAAGGAGAACCTGACGGCCCAGCGGCCGGCGGTGTTCATCTTCAACCATCGCAACCAGGCCGACCCGCTGATCGCCGGGCGGCTGGTCAACGACAACTTCACCTCGGTGGGCAAGAAGGAGCTGGAGAACGACCCGATCGTCGGCACGATGGGCAAGATCATGGACGCCGCCTTCATCGACCGGGACGATCCGCAGAAGGCCGTCGAGGGACTGCACAAGGTCGAAGAGCTTGCCCGCAAAGGGCTCTCGATTCTGATCGCGCCCGAAGGCACCCGGCTGGACACCACCGAGGTGGGCCCTTTCAAGAAGGGACCGTTCCGCATCGCGATGTCGGTGGGCATCCCGATCGTGCCGATCGTGATCCGCAACGCCGAGGTGATCGCCGCGCGCGACTCCAGCACGTTCAACCCGGGCACCGTCGATGTCGTTGTCTACCCGCCCATTCCGGTCGACGACTGGACCCGCGAGAACCTGTCGGAGCGCATCGACGAAGTGCGTCAGCTCTATATCGACACGCTCAAGGACTGGCCGCACGACGAGCTGCCCACGCCTGAGCTGTACAGACGTGCCAAACCGGCGAAGAAGTCGACCGCCAGGAAGACCCCGGCCAAGAAGGCGCCGGCCAAGAAGGCAGCCGCCAAGGCGCCGACCAAGCGGGCCGGTGGCACGAAGGGCCGGCCGTGAAGGTCCGGGCCGACGATTTCGCGGCCTACACCGCCGTCGAGGACACGCTCGTGTTGGCCTCGGTCTCCTCACCCGCCGAGGAGGCACTGCTCAGCGATTGGCTGGAGAGCCAGCGGCGCGCGCATCCGGACTCCAGGATCGAAGTGCTCAAGCTGCCCATCGACGACGACCCGGCACCGCCGGTGCTTGCCCAGCTCGTCGAGTTGCTCAAGGCCGACGACGACCGCTCCGTCGTTCCGGTGCGCGTGTTCTGGATCCCGGGCGGACTGCCGACACGGTCCAAGGTGGTGGCGGTGCTGTCCGGCCGGGACACCTACCGTCCGCCGAAGGCACTGCAGCACGCGATCCTCAAACGGGACCCGTCCCGCGCCCGCGTCGTCGCCGGGGAACCCGCCAAGGTCTCCGAGCTGAGGAAGCGCTGGAGCGAGACGACCGTCGCCGAGAACCCCCGGGAATTCGCGCGATTCGTGCTCAGGCGAGCCATCCTGGCGATCGAGCGCGTCGAGTTGCGACTGCTGGGTCCCGAATACAAGTCTCCGCGGCTGATCAAGCCCGAGGTGCTGGCCTCGGCGCGGTTCCGTGAGGGGCTGGCGAAGATTCCCGGCGCCACCGTCGAGCAGGCAGGCGAGATGCTCGACGAACTCGGCACCGGCTGGAGTCGCTTCTCGGTGGACCTGATCCCGGCGATGGGCCGGGCCATCTTCAGCCGCGGCTTCGACCCCAACATCGACTACGACCGCTCCGAGGTCGAAGCAATGCGGCACGCGCTGGAGAACCACCCGGCAGTCCTGCTGTTCTCGCACCGGTCCTACCTCGACGGGGCGATCGTGCCGGTCGCGATGCAGGAGAACCGGCTGCCACCGGTGCACACGTTCGCCGGCGTCAACCTGTCGTTCGGCTTCATGGGTCCGCTGATGCGCCGATCCGGTGTCATCTTCCTGCGACGCAAACTCGACGATCCGCTGTACAAGTTCGTGCTGCGCCAGTTCGTCGGCTACATCGTCGAGAAGCGGTTCAACCTGTCCTGGGCCATCGAGGGCACCCGGTCGCGTACCGGAAAGATGTTGCCGCCCAAGCTCGGTCTGCTCGCCTACGTCGCCGACGCCTATCTGGACGGGCGCAGCGACGACATTCTGCTGCAGCCGGTGTCGATCAGCTTCGACCAGTTGCACGAGACCGCCGAGTACGCGTCCTACGCCAGGGGCGGGGAGAAAACCCCCGAGGGCCTGTCCTGGCTCGTCAACTACATCCGGGCGCAGGGGGAGCGCAACTACGGCAAGATCTACGTCCGCTTCCCGGAGGCGGTCTCGATGCGCGAGTACCTCGGCGAGCCGCACGGCCCGATGGCGACCGACGAGTCCGCGAAACGGCTCGCCATGCACAAGATGGCGTTCGAGGTGGCGTGGCGCATCCTGCAGGTGACACCGGTCAACGCCACGGCGCTGGTGTCGGCGCTGCTGCTCAGTACCCGCGGCATCGCGTTGACCCTCGACCAGCTGCACCACACCCTGCAGGACTCGCTGGATTATCTGGAGCGCAAGCAGACTCCGATGACCAACAGCGCGCTGCGGCTGCGGACCCCCGAGGGGGTGCGCGCCGCGCTCGACGCGCTGTCCGGCGGGCATCCGGTGACCCGCACCGACAGCGGCCGCGTCACCGTCTGGAACATCGCCCCGGAGGACGAGCTCGAGGCCGCGTTCTACCGCAACTCGCTCATCGACGCGTTCCTGGAGACCTCCCTGGTCGAGTTGGCGCTGGCCTGCGCCACCCGCACGGACACCGACCGGCTGGATGCGTTCTGGGCTCAGGTGATGCGGCTGCGCGATCTGCTGAAGTTCGAGTTCTACTTCGCCGATTCGGCCGGCTACCGCGACCACGTGGCCGCCGAGATGTCGTGGCATGCGAACTGGGAGGCCGACGTCGCCGCGGGTGGCGACCGGCTCGACGCACTGCTGCGGGAGAAGCGGCCCGCGATCGCCGGTCCGTTGTTGCGTCCGTTCTTCGAGGCCTATCAGATCGTCGCCGACGCTCTCATCGACGCGCCGGCGGAGATCTCGGAGAAGGATCTGACGGCCAAGGCGCTGGGTCTGGGGCAGCAGTACCTCGCGCAGGGACGGGTGCAGAGCACCGAGTCGGTGTCGGCGCTGCTGTTCACCACGGCCCGTCAGGTGGCCGCCGATCAGCATCTGCTCGAACCGGCCGCCGATCTGGCCGAACGCCGCAGGGCCTTCCGTACCGAGCTGCGCGGCATCCTCAAGGACATGAACACCGTCGACAGATGCGCCCGGAGGCAGTTCTTCGCCCGCGAGCGGGCTCGTAGGCAGCTACGCAACGACCCTGTGTCGTAGATCGCCTTCGCCAGGGTCATACGCTGGGCGCATGACTTCGGTTGCCCCCGTCGCGCCCGGTGGTGTGCGCCGCGCGCCGGTATGGGCGGTGCTGTACGGCGTCGCCGTGTTGGCCGGCGTCACCGCGGCGGCGCTCTCGGCGTTGTCGCTGGTCGATGCGCTGACCGCGACGGGCCTGCCCGACCCGGGCCCGGTGACCAGCTATGGACTGCCGTTCGTGAAGGCCGTGGGGGAGATCGCGGCGGTGACCGCGACAGGAGGGTTCCTGTTCGCCGCGTTCATGGTGCCGCCCCAGCAGAATCAGGTTCTCGACGCCGCCGGGTACCGCGCCCTGCGGACGGGCACGGCTGCCGCGGGTGCCTGGGCGGTGTGCGCGGTGCTGATGGTGCCGCTGACGGTCTCCGACGTCAGCGGTCAACCGCTGGCCACGCGACTGAGCCCGGCCGACATCTGGTCGGTGGCCGACCTGATCGAGATCGCGGGCGCATGGCGCTGGACGGCACTGCTGGCCGTGCTGGTCACCGTCGTCAGCATCCCGGTGCTGCGCTGGTCCTGGACCCCGGTGCTGTTCGCCGGCTCGCTGCTCACCCTGCTGCCGCTGGCACTGTCCGGGCACTCGTCGTCCGGCGGATCCCACGACATCGCGACCAACAGCCTGCTCATCCATCTCGTCGCGGGAGCCATCTGGGCGGGCGGCCTGCTGGCGCTGCTCGTGCACACGCTGCGGGGAGGTGGCCACGGTCCCCTCGCCGCGCGCCGGTTCTCCGCTGTCGCGCTGTGGTGTTTCGTCGCGATGGCGTTCAGCGGGGTGATCAACGCGCTGGTCCGCATCCGGCCCGCGGACCTGGTCAGCACCCAGTACGGCCTGCTGATCCTGGCGAAGCTGGTGGCGCTGGTGACGCTCGGTGGACTGGGCTGGCAGCAGCGCCGCAGGGCGGTCGCCGCGCTGCAACAGGACCCGGATGCGCGGCAGCCGCTCATCCGGCTCGCGCTCGTGGAGGCCGTCGTCTTCGGTCTCACGTTCGGTGTCGCGGTCGCGCTCGGCCGGACCCCGCCGCCGCCCCCGACGAACACGAACCTGTCGATACCTGCGGTCGAGATCGGCTACGACCTGGCCGGTCCGCCGACGGTGGGCAGGGTGCTGTTCGACTGGCGCTTCGACCTGATTTTCGGCACCGCGGCGATCGTGTTCGCCCTGGTCTACCTCGCCGGCGTGCGCAGACTGCGCCGACGCGGCGACGCGTGGCCGATCGGGCGGGTGGTGGCGTGGCTGCTGGGCTGCCTGGTGCTGCTTCTGGCGACGTCCTCGGGGATCGGCCGCTACATGCCGGCGATGTTCAGCATGCACATGATCGCGCACATGCTGTTGTCGATGCTGGCGCCGATACTGCTGGTGCTCGGCGCCCCTGTCACGCTGGCGCTGCGGGCGTTGCCCGCCGCCGGTCGCGACGGTCCGCCCGGTCCGCGGGAATGGCTGCTGGCCGCACTGCACTCACGGTATTCGCAGGTGGTGACCAACCCGATCGTCGCGACGGCGCTGTTCGTCGTCGGGTTCTACGGGCTGTATTTCAGCGGCCTCTTCGAGGCCGCCGCGGGCAGTCACTTCGCCCACCTGGCGATGAACCTGCACTTCCTGGTCAGCGGCTACCTCTTCTACTGGGTGGTGATCGGGATCGATCCGACACCGCGGCCGATACCGCACCTCGCGAAGCTTGCGGTGGTGTTCGCCTCGCTGCCGTTGCACGCGTTCTTCGGTGTGGTCCTGATGGGCACCCAGTCGGTGCTCGCCGAGAGCTTCTACCGCTCGCTGCAGCTGAGCTGGCACACCGATCTGATGGGCGACCAGAAACTCGGTGGCGGAATCGCCTGGGCTGCAGGCGAAATCCCGCTCGTCGTGGTGCTCATCGCGCTGTTCGTCCAGTGGCGGCGCACCGACGATCGCACCGCCAAACGTCTCGACCGCGCCGCCGATCGCGACGATGACGCCGACCTCGCCGCCTACAACGCGATGCTTGCCGAACTCGCCCGACGCGAGCGTGAGCGGAGCTGATCGGGACCGTCATATTTTCACCTGTTCAGATATTCATGGCTTGTGTTAGCGTCGGGGCGCGGGCCGGCCTCGCGACACCGATGCAGCACATCGACGCTTCGGTCGGCCCGCACCGGCGACCACGGCCTGACGGCCCCGGCGCCGCCGCCCGGCGGCGCGCTGTCCCCAATCCCTGATTCATCCACAGCCCGTAGATCCTGCGGGACCACTCGCCGTCCCGGTGTCGGCGGCGAAGCGCTCAATGGCGGTGTCATCGACGGGGCGGGCACGGTGCCCGTCCCGCAGCGGAGAAACCGAGAGGCACCATCATGTTCGAGACACCGATCACCGTCGTCGGCACCATCGTCACCCAGCCCGACCGTCGCTGGGTCGGCGACCAGGAACTCTTCAAGTTCCGGGTGGCCAGCAACTCGCGCCGGCGCACCGCCGACGGCACCTGGGAGCCGGGAAACTCGCTGTACGCGACGGTGAACTGCTGGGGGCGCCTGGTCACCGGCGTCGGCGCCGGGCTCGGGAAGGGGGACCCGGTCATCGTCGTCGGATACCTCTACACCAGCGAATACGAGGACCGCGACGGTAACCGCCGGTCGTCCCTGGAGATCCGGGCCACCTCGGTCGGGCCGGACCTGGCGCGCTGCATCATCCGCATCGAGAGCCGCAGGCATCCCGAGCCCGTGCCGGCCGCGGTGGCGGTCGCCTCGGAAGCCGACAGCGTCGACGACGGGGATGTCGTCGGGGATGTCGTCGACGAGGACGCATCGGGGTCCGGGGCGGAGGAGCTGAGCTTGAGCGCCTAGCGGCCAACGCCTCGGATGCGGCCGCCGCCTAGGATGGGGCCCGACTATCGCGCAGTCACGAGATGATCCCGCAGTTCTGGTACCGGGATCGAGAAAGGCACATCGAAGGCAATGGCCGAATTCATCTACACGATGCGGAAGGTCCGCAAGGCGCACGGCGACAAGGTGATCCTTGACGACGTCACGCTGAACTTCCTTCCGGGCGCGAAGATCGGCGTCGTCGGTCCCAACGGGGCCGGTAAGTCGAGCGTCTTGCGGATCATGGCCGGCTTGGACCAGCCCAACAACGGGGACGCGTTCCTGGCTCCCGGCGCGACCGTGGGCATCCTGCTGCAGGAGCCGGAGCTCGACGAGACCAAGACGGTGCGGGAGAACGTCGAGGAGGGCGTGGCGATCAAGGCCAAGCTCAACCGGTACAACGAGGTCGCCGAACTGATGGCGACCGACTACACCGACGAGCTGATGGAGGAGATGGGCAAGCTCCAGGAGGAGCTCGACGCCGCCGACGCATGGGACATCGACAGCCAGCTCGAACAGGCGATGGACGCGCTGCGCTGCCCGCCGCCGGACGAGCCCGTCACCCACTTGTCCGGTGGCGAGAAGCGCCGCGTCGCGTTGTGCAAGCTGCTGCTGTCCAAGCCGGACCTGCTGCTGCTCGACGAGCCGACCAACCACCTCGACGCCGAGAGCGTGCTGTGGCTCGAGCAGCACCTCGCCGAGTACAAGGGCGCGGTGCTGGCCGTCACCCACGACCGGTACTTCCTCGACAACGTCGCCGAATGGATCCTCGAGCTCGACCGCGGCCGCGCCTTCCCGTACGAGGGCAACTACTCGACGTACCTGGAGAAGAAGGCCGAGCGCATCGCGGTTCAGGGCCGCAAGGACGCCAAGCTGCAGAAGCGGCTCAAGGACGAGTTGGACTGGGTGCGCTCGGGCGCCAAGGCGCGTCAGGCCAAGAGCAAGGCCCGCCTCCAGCGTTACGAGGAGATGGCGGCCGAAGCGGAGAAGACCCGCAAGCTCGACTTCGAGGAGATCCAGATCCCGACCGGGCCCCGGCTGGGCAACGTCGTGGTCGAGGTCGAACACCTCGACAAGGGCTTCGGCGGCAGGCAGCTCATCAAGGATCTGTCCTTCACGCTGCCGCGCAACGGCATCGTCGGCGTCATCGGCCCCAACGGCGTCGGCAAGACGACGCTGTTCAAGACCATCGTGGGGCTCGAACAACCCGACAGCGGCACGGTCAAGATCGGCGAAACCGTCAAGCTGAGCTACGTCGATCAGAGCCGCGCGGGCATCGACCCGAAGAAGACGGTGTGGGAAGTGGTCTCCGACGGACTGGACTACATCGAGGTCGGCCAGAACGAGATCCCGTCGCGGGCCTACGTCTCGGCGTTCGGATTCAAGGGGCCCGACCAGCAGAAGCCGGCCGGGGTGCTCTCCGGCGGCGAGCGCAACCGGCTGAACCTGGCGCTCACCCTCAAGGAGGGCGGCAACCTGCTCCTGCTCGACGAACCGACCAACGACCTGGACGTGGAAACCCTGAGTTCGCTGGAGAACGCGCTGGAGAAATTCCCCGGCTGCGCCGTGGTGATCAGCCACGACCGGTGGTTCCTCGACCGCACCTGCACGCACATCCTGGCGTGGGAAGGCAACGCCGACAACGAGGCCAAATGGTTCTGGTTCGAGGGCAACTTCGGTGGCTACGAGGAGAACAAGATCGAACGGCTCGGTGCAGAAGCAGCGCGTCCGCACCGGGTGACCCACCGGAAGCTCACGCGGGGATAGTCTCGTCGTGCGGACCAGGTAACCGGCGCGGACAACCCAGGGCGCCCGGTTACAGCCAACGGCGGCCGGTGCGCGCGTGTGAGTCAGGAGCGGCGAATGTCGTTGAACCCAGGTGCCATTAACGGTTCGGTGGGCCCGGAAGTCTCCTCTGAGGTCATCGATCGTCTCCTTCCCGCGTACCTCGCGACCTATCGGGGTCCGCACGGCGGCGCGCCCGGCGCCGAGAGCGCCGTCACCGGTCCGCTGCGTCGGCAGGGCACCGACACGGTCAACGGTCCGGCGTTGGTCGCGGCGCACTACCGGCTCGGGGCCCAACGGTCGCCGGGTGCGACCCGGGTTGCGGTCCACGCCGCAGACGTCGAGGGCGGTTTCGGTCCTGCGTTGCAGGTGGTGACTGACAACGCGGCGATCCTGATGGACTCGATCACGGTCCTGCTGCACCGGATCGGGGTGGCCTACACCGCGATCATGAACCCGGTGTTCCGGGTCCGCCGCGGCGCGGGCGGAGAGCTACAGGACATCGCGCCCGCCTCGGACGCCACCTTCGTCGACGGTGTCGACGAGACCTGGGTCCACGTCCAGCTGGCCGACTCCGTTGACCGGCGCGCCCTCGCCGAGGCCGAGGAGCTGTTGCCGCGGGTGCTCGCCGACGCACGGCAGGTGGCGCTGGATTCCACCGGCATGGCCGCGGCGCTGCGCACATTGGCCGCCGAACTCGACAGCGACCCGGGGCGACGGTTCCCCAGCCCGGACCGCAAGGACGTGGCGGCGTTGCTGCGCTGGCTGGCCGACGGGCATTTCGTGCTGCTCGGTTATCAGCGCTGCCCGGTGCGCGACGGGGAGGCCACCGTCGACCCGTCCAGCCGGCTCGGGGTGCTTCGCCTGCGCGAGGACGTGTTCCCGCAGTTGACCAACAAGGACGAGCTGCTGACGCTGGCGCAGGCCACGATTCCCAGCTTTCTGCGCTACGGGACCTACCCGCAGATCGTGGTCGTGCGGGAACAGTCCGGCGACGCGGATGCCGACGACGCCGCGGCGATCGAGCACCGCTTCGTCGGTATGTTCACCGTCGCGGCGATGAACGCCAACGTCCTGGAGATCCCGCTGGTGTCGCGCCGCGTCAACGACGCGTTGGCGATGGCCCACCGGGATCCCAGCCATCCGGGCCAGCTGGTGCTCGACATCATCCAGACCATTCCCCGCTCGGAGCTGTTCGCGCTGAGCGCCAGAGGTCTGCTCGACATGGCGATGGCGGTGGTGGACCTCGGGTCCCGGCGCCGCGCGCTGCTGTTCATGCGGGCCGACCCGCTCGCCCACTTCGTGTCGTGTCTGGTGTACCTGCCGCGCGACCGCTACACCACGGCGGTGCGGCTGGAGATGCAGGACATCCTGGTCCGCGAGCTCGGTGGTGTGAGTATCGACTACGCCGCCAGGGTCAGTGAGTCTCCCTGGGCCGTCGTGCATTTCACGGTTCGCATGCCGGAGGGTTCCCGCCCGCAGGACATCGACGTCTCGGAGCCCAACGAGTCGCGCATTCAGGATCTGCTCACCGAGGCGGCCCGCACCTGGAGTGATCGCCTGCTGGGTGCGGTGAGTGCCGGGGGAGAAGTCGACCAGGCGACCGCCGAGCACTACGCGTCCGCGTTCTCCGAGGTGTACAAGCAGGCGATCGACCCGGTGCACGCCCTCGCCGACATCGCGGTCATCGAAGAGCTGCAGGACAATTCGGTCAAGCTGGTGCTGGCAGACAGCGATGACACCGCCGAATCGGGTGTGTCCCACCTGAACTGGTACCTGGGCGGACGGTCGGCGTCACTGAGCCGGTTGCTGCCGATGCTGCAGTCGATGGGCGTCGTCGTGCTTGAGGAGCGGCCGTTCACGGTGGTCCGCCCCGACGGACTGCCGGTATGGATCTATCAGTTCAAGGTGTCGCCGCACCGCGGCATCCCGGAAGCCCCGCCCGGACCGCAGCGGGAGGCGACCGCCGAGCGTTTCGCCGACGCCGTCACCGCGATCTGGCACGGCAACGCCGAGATCGACCGCTTCAACGAGTTGGTGTTGCGTGCCGAATTGACCTGGCAACAGGTCGCCGTGCTGCGCGCCTACGCCAGATACCTCAAACAGGCCGGCTTCGCGTACAGCCAGTCCCACATCGAGTCTTTGCTCAACGACAATGCGGGCACCGCCCGTTCGCTCATCGCGCTTTTCGAGGCGCTGTTCCGCCCCGTCGAGCAGGGCCCGGGCGCCAACCGCGATGCGCAGGCGGCCGCTGCCGCGGTCGCCGCCGACATCGATGCGCTGGTCAGCCTCGACACCGACCGGGTGTTGCGCGCGTTCGCGTCGATGATCCAGGCCACGCTGCGCACGAACTACTTCATCACCGGCCAGGAGTCGGCCCGCGCACGGAATGTGTTGTCCCTCAAGCTGAACCCGCAGCTGATCGATGAGCTGCCGCTACCTCGGCCCAAGTTCGAGATCTTCGTCTACTCGCCGCGCGTCGAGGGCGTGCACCTGAGGTTCGGTTTCGTCGCCCGCGGTGGCCTGCGGTGGTCGGATCGCCGCGAGGACTTCCGCACCGAGATCCTGGGGCTGGTCAAGGCGCAGGCGGTCAAGAACGCCGTCATCGTGCCGGTGGGCGCCAAGGGCGGTTTCGTGGTGAAACACCCGCCGGCGCCGACGGGTGATGCGGCGGCCGACCGCGACGCCACCCGGGAGGAAGGGGTCGCCTGTTACCGGCTCTTCATCGCGGGCCTGCTCGACATCACCGACAACGTCGACAAGGTGACCGGAGGCATCGTCGCTCCCGCCGACGTCGTCCGGCGCGACGGAGACGACGCATATCTGGTGGTGGCCGCGGACAAAGGCACCGCGACGTTCTCCGACATCGCCAACGACGTCGCGAAGTCGTACGGCTTCTGGCTCGGTGACGCGTTCGCCTCGGGCGGGTCGGTCGGCTACGACCACAAGGCGATGGGAATCACCGCCAAGGGCGCGTGGGAGTCGGTGAAGCGGCACTTCCGCGAGATGGGGGTGGACACGCAGTCCGAGGATTTCACGGTGGTCGGCGTCGGCGACATGAGCGGCGACGTGTTCGGCAACGGGATGCTGCTGTCCAAGCACATCCGTCTGCTCGCCGCGTTCGACCACCGGCACATCTTCATCGATCCCACCCCGGACGCCGCGTCGTCGTGGGAGGAACGCAAGCGTCTGTTCGAGCTGCCGCGGTCCAGCTGGGAGGACTACGACACGTCGCTGATCAGCCCCGGCGGCGGGGTGTACAGCCGGGAGCAGAAGTCCATCCCGGTCAGCGCGCAGGCGCGCGCCGCCCTGGGCCTCGACGACCAGGTGACGGATCTGACGCCTCCCGCCCTGATGAAGGCGATCCTCAAGGCGCCCGCGGATCTGTTGTGGAACGGCGGTATCGGCACCTACGTCAAGGCGGAGACGGAGGCCGACGCCGACGTCGGCGACCGCGCCAACGACGCCGTCCGCGTGAACGGAAACGAGGTGCGCGCCAAGGTGATCGGCGAGGGCGGCAACCTCGGCGTGACCTCGCGGGGCCGAACGGAGTTCGACCTGTGCGGTGGTCGCATCAACACCGATGCCATGGACAACTCGGCGGGGGTGGACTGCTCCGACCATGAGGTCAACATCAAGATCCTGATCGACTCCCTGGTCACGGCCGGCAAGGTGGAGGAGAGCGGGCGGTCTGCGTTGCTGTCGTCGATGACCGACGAAGTGGGCCGACTCGTGTTGGCCGACAACGAAAGCCAGAACGACCTGATGGGCACCAGCCGGGCCAACGCCGCCAGCCTGCTGAACGTGCACGGCCGGATGATCAGGAGTTTCGTCGAAGAGCGCGGACTGAACCGCGAACTCGAGGCGTTGCCTTCGGAGAAGGAGATCCGCCGCCGCGAGGAAGCCGGAATCGGGCTCACGTCACCGGAATTGGCGACGCTGATGGCCCATGTGAAGCTGGCATTGAAAGACGATCTGCTGGCCGGTGACCTCCCGGACCAGGAGGTGTTCGCGTCGCGGCTGCCCTCCTACTTCCCGGCCACGTTGCGTGACCAGTTCAGCCCGGAGATCCGCGCGCACCAGCTGCGTCGCGAGATCGTCACCACGATGCTGGTCAACGACGTCGTCGACACCGCGGGCATCTCGTATGCCTACCGGGTCACCGAAGACGTCGGGGTCGCCCCCGTCGATGCGGTACGCAGCTTCGTCGCCGCCGACGCCATCTTCGGTGTGGGCCGGGTGTGGCGCCAGATCCGGGAAGCGGGCGCCAACGGCGTGCCGGTCGCGGTCACCGATCGGATGACGCTCGATCTGCGCCGCCTCATCGACCGGGCCGCGCGGTGGTTGCTGAACTACCGTCCGCAGCCGCTGGCCGTGGGCGCCGAGATCAACCGGTTCGCCGACAAGGTGGCGGCGTTGACGCCGCGCATGCCGGACTGGTTGCGGGGCGACGACAAGGCGATCGTCGCCAAGGAGGCCGCGGAGTTCAGCTCCCAGGGTGTCCCCGACGACGTCGCGTACATGGTTGCCTCGGGGCTGTATCAGTTCAGCCTGCTCGACGTCATCGACATCGCCGACATCGTCGACCGCGATCCGGCCGAGGTCGCCGACGCCTATTTCGCGCTGATGGATCACCTCGGCACCGACGGGCTGCTCACCGCGGTGTCCCGGTTGTCACGCTATGACCGGTGGCATTCGTTGGCGCGGTTGGCGATCCGTGACGACATCTACGGGTCGCTGCGGGCGCTCTGCTTCGATGTGCTGGCGGTGGGGGAGCCCGACGAGGACGGCGTCGAGAAGATCGCCGAGTGGGAGACCACGAACAGCTCACGCGTCAGCCGGGCTCGGCGCACGCTGGCCGAGCTGTACGAGAGCGGTGAGCACGATCTGGCCACGCTGTCGGTGGCGGCCCGTCAGATCCGAAGCATGACGAGGACGAGTGGAACGGGATCGAGCGGGTGACGGATCGACGAGGCTTCACGGCCCCGGTGCATGTGCGGTGGTCGGACATCGACATGTATCAGCACATCAACCACGCCACGATGGTCACCATCCTTGAGGAAGCCCGGATTCCCTTCCTGCGCGAGCCTTTCGGCGAGGAGATCACGACGATCGGATTGTTGATCGCGGAGGTCAACATCTCCTACAAGGCTCAGCTGCTCCTGGTGGACTCGCCGCTACAGGTGACGATGTGGACCAAGCGGGTCCGTGCGGTCGACTTCACGGTCGGCTACGAGGTGCGCTCGGTCGGCGCGCCGCCCGACTCGAAGCCTGCGGTCATCGCCGACACCCAACTTGCCGCGGTGCATATCGAGGAGCAACGGCTGCAACGGCTTTCGGGCGCGCAGCGCGAGTTTCTGCAGCGCTGGACCCGGTGACCGGCGGCGAGCGGGGAGTGTGGCTCGACCCGCAATCCCGGGCTGCCCAGCGGGAGAACCTCGCGACGTTCGCCGAGCGGGCACTGCGCCTGGACCAGGCCGGCGTGGTGCGGCTGCGCCAACGCGGTGACGGGATGTTGGTGGCCTGGTTCGCGACCGGATTCGACGTCCTCGCCAGCCGGGTGGTGGCGGGCCGGACCGCGCCCACCGACCTGTGCGCCGCAGCCGACGCGCTGCTGGCGGGCCTGAACTCCGTCGCCGCCGACGGACACGTCGACCCCGGTTTCGCCATGGACTCCGCCTGGCGCGGCGTCCTGCCGCCCGACGCCGGCTTCGTCCACCTCGACGACGTCCCGGCCCGTGCCGTGCTCGATCTGGCGCAGCGCGGGGCGAGCCTGGCCAGGCAGCATTCCAGTGCGCACGGCCCGCCCGCGTCGCTGCTCGATCAGGACGTGGTGGCCGTGACGTCGCCGCAGGGCAGCGTCGGCATCCCGATGCGCTGCGTGTTCGCGTTGACCGCGATGGGCTTTCTGCCGCAGTCCCCGGACTCGGTCGGCGACGACGAGGTGGTGCGGGTCCGCGCGACACCGTCCTGGCTGCGCGTGGACGCCCGCTTCGGCACGGTGTACCGGCGCCGCGGCAACCCCGCGGTGGTGCTGCGCTGAGCTCCGCCCGCGAGCAGACGCAAACTCGCGCTCATACGACCGGAACCGTGCGATTTTGTGTCTGCTCGCGAGGGAAAGGCGCCCCACCCCGCTCACCCGGCCCTGTCAGAAGGGTGAGTTGACCATCGAGTCGGCGGCCATCTCCAGGTAGGCGATCAACTCCTGGCGGTGCCGATCATCGAGCGTGCCGGAGTCGATCTCGGCGACCGCGGTGTGCATGCACCGCAACCAGGCGTCCCGTTCCAGATAGCCGATCCGAAACGGCGCGTGACGCATCCGCAGCCGCGGGTGACCGCGCTGATCGGAGTAGGTGCGTGGGCCGCCCCAGTACTGCTCGAGGAACATGCGCAGCCGTTCCTCAGCGCCGTCGAGGTCGTCTTCCGGGTAGAGCGGGCGCAGGATCTCGTCGTCGCGTACCAGCTGGTAGAACCGCGAGACGATGGTGCGAAACGTGTCGTGCCCGCCCACCGCGTCGTAGAACGACTGCTGCTTGCTCTGCGCGTCCATCGGCTCCATTGTGGGCCATCACCGGGACCCGCCTGCGGTCAGGACTTCTTCCTGATGAGCTTGGCCAGCTCATCGCGGTCGGCGACGTCGAGTTTGAAGCAGGCGCGGTACACATGCCCCTCCACCGTGCGGACCGACAGCACGAGCTGCTCGGCGATGTGCCGGTTGGACAGCCCGGCGGCGACCAGCTCGGCGATCTCACGCTCACGTGGCGTCAACGGCAGCGGTCGCGCCGCCGCCTTGATCGCCGGCGTGGTGGCGCCGCCGCACTTCTCGGCCAGGCGCAGCGCGTTGGCGCCCGATTCGTTGGTCCGGCGCCGGTCACCCGCGCTGTCGTGCAGCAGGGCGGCCTGCGCGGCCGCGTCCGCGGCGGACAACATCAGGCCGGCGCTCTCGAAGTCCGCGCTCACCACGTCCAGCGCCGCGGCGTCGCCGGCGGCGAACGCCGCCGCGTGGCGGGCCAGCAGCCCCACGACCGAGCCGTGCACCACCCCGGTGAGCTCCGCCAGGCGCGGCGCCGTGCTGCGGTCACCGAACCGCGTGGCGTGGTGCAGCGCCTCCGCTTCCAGGGCGTACTGGCCGGACTGGCGGGCTATTTCGGCGGCGGCCCTGGCCAGCTCGAGGGCGCGGCGCTCCATCCCCTTCGCCGCGGCGTACCAGGACCTGGAGATGAGCCGCTGCGGTTCGTGGATCGCCGCGGAGGGCCCCGAGTGCTCGGCGGCGTCGTTGAGGACCCGCTCGGCCTCGTCGGTCCGGCCCAGCGCGGCGTAGGCGCGCGCCAGCAGCAGCCGGCCGGGCAGCTGCCAGGGCAGCGAGGTCTCGGCGTTCAGCGCCGCCAGGGCCTGCTCGATGCAGGTCACGGCGTCCGGGAACTCACCCCTGGCCGTCGCCACCACCCCGGCCATGATCTTGGCGATCGCCCATGCCAGGAACTGGCCCACCGACGAGAAGTCCGCGTATTCCGCGGCCCGTCTGCCTGCCAGATCCAGCTCGCCCAGATGGGTCAGCGCCAGCACGTCGCAGTACCGCACCATCACCCGGATCATCCCGTCGGTCGGCTTCTGATCCGCTCGGCAGCGTGCCGCGATCGGCTCGAACTCGTCGCCGCGGCCGGCGACGGGCATGGCCAGTCCGGCGGCGAACGCGGCGAACTCGACCGCCTGCCCGGGAGCCAGCGGGTTGTCCAGGACCTGAAGCGCCGCCGCGATGCCCTCGTCGATCCTGTTCTCGTGCACGGCCATCGCCGCGGCGGCGGCCTCGACGAACAGCCTCAGCGACGGATGTGTCGTGCGCTCCCGCACCAGCGAGATCACCTCGTGGGCCCGTTCGACGTCGCCCATCGCCCAGAAGAGGTGGGACGCCCGCGGGGTACCCCAGCGGACGAGCTGCAGCTCGTCGAGGTCATCGGGGCTGAACCTGGCCAGAATCGCCTCCGCGGCGGCGGGCCGGCCCTGCCACAGCAGGGTGCGGGAGAGCAGCTCGGCCGCCTCGAGACTGCCGGTCCGGTCGAACGCCACCTTGGCCAGGCGTTGCCCGAGGGGCATGTTGAACAGGTAGATGGCGTCCTTGGTGGCGCTGATCAACAGGTCGATGTCGAGGAGTTGGTCGCTGTCGATCGACAACTGCGCCATCCGGATCCGGCTCGCGGCGGTGCTCAGTTCCCGGCGGCGCAGCAGTTCGACGAGCTGACCTTTGAGCCTGCGCTCGGTGGCGTGCCCGATTTTGTCGCGCACGACGTCGCCGACCAGGGGATGGCTGAAGCGGGCGTTGAGCACCGTGCCGTCCTGCTGAAACCGGATCAGGTCGCATGCCTCGGCGGCGTCGACCGCGTCGTCGCCGGCCAGTTCGGTCAGCGCGTGAATGTCGAGCGGCTCGCACAGCGCCAGCAGGCGCAGCGCATTGAGTACGTCGGGCCCGGCGTGGTCGAGGCGGTCCTGCAGCAGCGACGCCAGGCCCGACGGAACGGCGGTCGGGCCGCGCAGCTGCCAGACGTCGCCGACCTTCCTCAGGGTGCCCGCGTCGATCGACCCCTCCACCAGATGACGCAGGAACAGCGGATTACCGCCAGAGGACTCCCACATCAGGTCGGCGGACAGCCCCTCAAGTCGCCCGCCCACCACCGACTCGACCAGCCTGACGCTCTGCTCCTTGGAGAACGGTTGCAACTCGATCCGGCGCAGATACCCGTCCTTCCACAGCGACGTCACCGCGTCGGGCACCGGCTCGCCGGAGCGGACGGTGGCCAGGATGCGGCCCGACTGGTCCACCGCGATCTGGTGCAACAGGGTGGCCGACAGCTCGTCGAGCAGGTGCGCATCGTCCACGCCGACGACGCATTCACCCTGGGAGACAAGCGATTCCCGGGCAGAGGCGAGTAGGGCGGTGGCGTCGCGGGACACCGAGGTGCCGACGAGATGGGCGAAGACGCCCAGCGGGATGCTGCGCGACGACTGCGTCGAGGCCACCCAGTGCACTTGGGAGCGCAGCGATCCGGCGACGGCGCGGGCCAGCGTCGTCTTACCGACGCCGGGGTCGCCGACGAGCACGACACCGCAGGATTCGTTACCGGTCAGGGCAGATCGGACCGCACCGAACTCGGCAGGGCGATCGACGATCTGCCAAATCGGCGCCATGCCGTGGAGTGTAGATCGCTGCGCGCGTCAATTCTCGGCAATAACCAGGGCTTTCGCCGTAGTTGCGGCGTATTGCTTCACTGCGGAAACGCCGAAAGGTCGGCCGGCTCGAGATATTCGGCGCCGTTTGCCTCGTGCCGGAAGATGCTCGATTCCTCGTACACCCTTAGCTTGAGCCGGTTGATGCTGCCGAGCGGACGGTGCTCGTCGATGCCCCGCCACGAGTTGAACGTCAGCTCGTCGTCGCCCAAGTGCGCCAACGCGTCGCTGTGCGCAGTTTGCGGGGGATAGTGGATGACGGCCACCGGCTGGTAGGGGGAATCCGCCTCCGACCACTCCACCGTGGCATCTTCGATCGGCATGTCGTCGGTGTTGGTGCACAACTGGGCGGAGACGACGTAATCGGCACCGTTGCTACGGAAGTGGTCTTTCACCACTTTGGCCAGGGCCTCCGGGTCGTGGCGGGGGATCGTCGTCGAGATCAGATCCGTCACCGCCTTCGACGCGGGCGACACGCTCAGCTTTGCCACATATGCACCGAATCGGATCGGCGCCGCGGTGTAGAACGTCTGGCCCAGCACGTGATAGTTCGGATCGGCGAACACCCGCAGGTTTCTCGGCAGTTCCCGGCCGGCCAGCGTGGCGACCCGTCGGGCTCCGCGCAGCACCCTGTTGAGGAACATCATCCCGGCGTCGGGCAGGTGGGAGAGGAGCTTGGCGGTGCGCATGCCGGCGCCCGCATAGTGCGCGGCGTCGCGGAACAGGAACACCGGTTCGGTGACGAACACGAAGTCCTGGTTTGCGTCGGCACTGAACCTGTCACAGGCACGTCTACCCGACGGGCTGTGCACGCCGAGCACCTTCAGACCCAGCCCGCGCACCCCGCGCACCTGATCGGAGCGGATTGCGCCTGAGGTCGTCGAGATCCGGGCGATCACCGGATATGTCCTGCCCGGCTCGGCGAACATGCCCTGCCGGTACTGCACGGGCAGGTCTGCCCTGACGGTGAGTTCCCCCCGCAGGATGGCGCAACTCTTGGAATGGGCGTCGCGCACGGCGTGGGGTTTACCGTTGCGCCAGAGCCTGCGGTTCTTCTTGCTCTTGTCGTACTGATGTTCGTTGTTCTTGCGCAGCGCCTCGATCATGTCGGCGATCAGCGCGTCCTCGGCGGCCGGCCAGGCGGCAAGGTCCTCGTCGTAGTGCAGATAGCCGATGGCTGGAGTCGGCGTTCCCCCGTCGTTCATGCGACAAGTGTGGCCACCCCGGACGGGTCCGGCACAGGTAACGCGCTACCTGTCTTTTCCGCGCGCGCCCTCCGTGTTCCCTGGTGGAGACGGCGCGACGAGGCGGCCGGTCACGCGATGTTCATCGGACTGACCAGCGAACACTAGCGGAATTGCCGTGCGATCGACGGAAATCCGTGGTGGACTGTCCGTCGGAGGACGTATGGCGCAGCGCAAGAATGGACGCGGCCACCGGCATCACCGGACCGCGGCGGGTACATCCGGGTCGACATCGGCCACAACCTCGCGCGCGCTGCACAGCGTGGCTCCCTCTGTCGACACCCTGACTCCGGCACCACAGGACGGATCGGTGTGGGGCCGCCGGCGTGTGCTGCTGCTGAACTCGACCTACGAACCGCTGACGGCCCTGCCGCTGCGCCGGGCCGTGATCATGCTGATGTGCGGCAAGGCCGACGTCGTCCACGACGATCCGGTGGGCCCGGTGATCCACTCGGCGACACGGTCCATCGCCGTCCCGACCGTCATCCGGCTGCGCACCTTCGTCCGGGTGCCCTACCGGGCGCGCATCCCGATGACGCGGGCGGCGCTGATGCACCGCGACCGGTTCCGCTGTGCGTACTGCAGCGCCAAGGCCGACACCGTCGACCACGTCATCCCGCGCAGCCGCGGCGGTGCGCACTCGTGGGAGAACTGCGTCGCGGCGTGCTCGGCGTGCAATCACCGCAAGGCCGACCGGCTGCTCTCCGAACTGGGTTGGTCGCTGCACACCACGCCGCTGCCGCCGAAGGGGCAGCACTGGCGGCTGCTGTCCAGCGTCAAGGAACTCGATCCGGCCTGGGTGCGATATCTGGGTGAGGGAGCGGCCTGACCGGGCCGTGGGATACGGTTTGCGCGTGAACTCAACAGCTCTTGTGCATGCAAGCTTTGTAGTCATACCGCTGGCGCTTGCCGGGCTTCTGTCGCTGTTCATCTTCACCAAGAAGGGCCCGCATCCCGCGACGTTCGACATGTCCGAGAAGTGGACGCACGAGCCCATCCTGTGGGCGGCTGACGAACCGGCGGATCACGGCCATGGCGGCCACGGTTCGCACCTGACCATCGGAGGTGGCGCAAGTGGCAAGTGGTGAAGTGACGAGAGCAGGCACGCTCGAGCTGGCCGAACTGCCGCACGGATCGGCGATCACCTCCAGCGGACGGATCTCGGCGGTCACCGAGCCCGGTGTGCTGTCGGTGCAGTACCCGTTCCCGATCAAGGACCTGGTGGTTCTCGACAACGCGCTGAAGTACGGCTCCCGGGCAGCCAAGGCGCGGTTCGCCGTGTACATCGGTGACCTCGGCGCCGACACCGCGGCCACGGCCCGCGAGATCCTCGCGAAGGTTCCCACACCGGACAACGCCGTGCTGCTGGCCGTGTCGCCGGACCAGCGGGCGATCGAGGTCGTCTATGGGTCCGAGGTCAGGGGCCGCGGTATCGAGGAGGCCGCTCCGCTCGGCGTCTCCGCCGCCGCGGCGTCCTTCAAAGAGGGCAACCTGATCGACGGCCTGATCAGCGGTATCCGGGTGCTCTCCGCCGGCGTCTCGCCCCGCTGACCCGTTCGCCGGCCCGCGCAAAAGGTGCACGGGACGGTCCGTAGCACGCCCTACGATCAATGGCGTGGAGGGACGCTGACCGGTGGCTGTGCTCGATGCCTTCATGGCGATCTGGTCCAAAGCGCGCGGGACTTTCGGTGACGGCGTGCCGCAGGACGGATCGGTCTATGACGCCAGTCCGGCGCTGACACGCCTGCAGGACGAGGTTCGCGGTGCCGCGCCGCGCGAGACATGGACCGGGTCGGCTTCGGACGGGTACGCATCGGCCAATGAACGGCACGCCTCGGTGCTGGGTGAGACCGCCCTTCTGGACCGTCGGCTGCGCGCCGAAATCGACCGGTCGGCGGAGGTCGTCCGGGCCGGCAGGCGAGAATTGGATGCGGTGCGTCGGCGCGTGAGCGAGGCCGCCGCCGGTGTGCCGCCGACGCCGGAGGGTGAGAGCATGCTGTACCCGGCCATCAGCCGGGGCAGTGGCGAGATCGTCGACATCGTGCAACGCTCCCACACCGACCTGAACATGATCGCCGGTCGCATCGAGGCGATCGCGTCGGAGTACCAGGCGCTCGGCGAGGGCACAGAGCTCGGGGTGGGCGACGGCGCCGAGCCGGCGGGAGGCGCTGAGCCCGGCGATGAACCCCGACTTGCCGTGTCCAACGAGAACGAGCCATGGACCTATCCGTTCGATCCGCCCGCACCCCCGGACTCCGCGCCCGGGGGCGGCAGGTGGGAACTCGGCCAGGCTTACCCGCCGGGCCCGGGTGGCGGTCCTCCGATGGGGCCTATCCCGGCGCCGAAACCTTGGCATCGCAGTATCGATCCGCCGGTGAAAGGTGGTGGTTCGGGCTTGGAGGATGTTGTCACGCCCCCACCCAACGGTGTGGGTGTGAGGCCGCCGCTCGTCTTGCAGGAGTCTTATGAGTTCAGAGTGACTGGCGAGGGCTTTAGAGATGGTGACGGTCATCTACGGTGGATACAGCGCGACGGCAGCTGGTATCAGGCCCAGTGGATCGACTATGAGCTTGAGGCAAACCATCTACAGCAACTCACCGGCAACGTCTCTGTGCCGTTGGGAGACCATACCTGGGAGCCCATCGACATCAAGGACATTTACCAACTGCAGGTGGACAACCCACGCCTAACCCTCTACATCCCGGATCCGTCTGGCAGCGTTCTCGAACTCGACCCTGATCGACCTGCGGCATCCGGACCGTGATGAATTTCAACGTCCTGCAGAGATCCGTTCGGGCGCGCTGGATCTGGATAGTGAGCATCACGGCTGTCTCAGCGGCGGCAGTGTTGGTGGCCGGGTGGCTCGCCGCGGAACCAGACTCTCCGGAGAGAAAGGCAGATTGCGTGATCGTCGCAGAGACTGTCCGCCGATGGCAGACAGCGGTAGCGGCTTTGACTCCGATTCAGGGGGCTACCGGGCCGAGTGACGAGTACGTCGACGAGCAATACACCCAGATGGCGACGATGGTGCAGACCGCCGCCGATTCTGTGACGACACCCGAGATCAAGAGCTACCTGACCGATTGGGCCGCAGCGGCAGATCGGCTCGCGATGTCTCAACTCGATGTCTCCGGTGGCGCCGAGCCCCCGGAGACGCCCGAGGAGATGCTTGAGGTGTTCACGCCGATCAATGACGCCGCGGGCGCCCTCGGCGAGCTCTGCCCCGACATGCCCTCGGCGGAATAGGGTTCCTGGTCGCCGATCAGCTCTGATCCACAGCCCCGGCTTCTCGCTCGCCAACGAGCTCGGCGCGGATGCGGACATAGCGTTCGAGGAACAGCCGCTCGTCGAGGCGTTTACGCCGCAGCCAGCCGGTGACCTCGTCATTGCACTTGCTGGCATTGCAGGCCGCACAGGCCGGCACCACGTTGTCGACGGTGTAGCGGCCGCCCCGCGAAATGGCCATCACGCAGTCCCGCTGCATCGTGCCCGCGGTCTTGCCGCAATAGGCGCAGCCGTTCCACGCGGCCCTGATCGCAGCCCATTGCTCGTCGGTGAGGTCGTTGACGACGGCCGCGACCCGCCGCTTGCGTCGTCGCGCCGCGCGCGCCCTGCGACTGTTGTTGACCGCCACCCCAAGAGCATGGGGTGCGAGCGTGCGCGAAATCGGCCAAGTCCCCGGTGTGTCGCCCGCAGACACGCACGCTCGCACTGCAGTGGCCGCAGGCTCGCGCTGCAGTGGCCGCAGGCCGGGTCAGGTGATGTCGAACTGGCGGGCCTTCAGCGAGCGTTCGACGCCCGCCCGGCCTTCCAGCACCAACCGGCGCAGCGCAGGCGGCACGTCAGGGTCCGACAGGAACCGGTCGGCGGCGTCCAACGCCTCACCGCTGATGTCCCACGACGGGTACAGCCCGATGACGACGGTCTGTGCAACCTCGCTGGAGCGCCGCTCCCACACGCCGGAGATCGCGCCGAAGTAGCGCTCCCGGAACGGTGCCAGCAGCTCGCCCTGGCCGGGCTGCACGAAGCCACCGATGATGGCCCGGGCGGTGATGTTGGCCAGTGTGTCGTCTTCGACGACCTGCTCCCAGGCACCCGCCTTGACAGCGGCCTGCGGCCTCGCCGCCGACGCCGCCGCGGCCTGCCGCCGTCCTGCCGCGGTGGGGTCGTTGGCGGCCTCGGCGTCGATGAACGGTGTCTGCGTGCCGTCGGCGTCGATCACTCCGGCGCGGGCCAGCGCGGTGACGATGCGCCACCGCAGATCGGTGTCGAGCACCAGGCCAGGCAGGTTCACCGCGGCGGGTTCGTTGTCGAGCAGCGTCGACAGCACCGCGACATGGTTGGGCGAGAGCACCGACGTGCACAGCGCGTTGACGAACGCCAGCTGGTGATCCGAGCCGGGAGCCGACTCGCGGGCCAGATCCAGCAGCGCGTCGCCGAAGGCCGGCCAGCCGTTCTCGGCCGCCCACGCGGGATCGGCGTAGGAACCCAGCGCCGTCTGCGCCTGCAGCAGCAGCCGCTGCGCGACGCCGACCTCGGATTCGGCGTGCAGGCCGCCGATCACCAGCGCGACGAAGTCGCGGGCACGCAGCTCCGCGTCGCGGGTCATCTCCCAGGCCGCCGACCACGCCAGCGTGCGGGGGAGCGGATCGGCGATGTCGGCGATGCGGGTGAGCACCGTCTGCAGCGACGCGGGATCCAGCCGCAGCGAGCAGTACGTCAGGTCGTCGTCGTTGACCAGGATGAACTTTCCGCGCGAAACACCCTGCAGCGCAGGTACTTCCGTGATCGATCCGTCGACGTCGAGTTCCTCGCGGTGCACCCGGACCAGCTTGCCGGAGCTGTCGTCGTCGTAGACGCCGACCGCCAGCCGGTGCACGCGGGTCTCGCCGTCGCCCGGTTTGGCACCTTCCTGCTCGATGGCGAACCGGGTGAACCTGCCGTCGGCGTCGACGTCGAAGTCCGGGCGCAGCGTGTTCAGGCCGGTGGTCTTGAGCCACTGCCTGCCCCAGCCGGACAGGTCGCGACCGGAGGATTTCTCCAGCGCCCCGAGCAGGTCGCCGAAGGTGGCGTTGCCGTACGCGTGATCGCGGAAGTAGTCCCGCAGCCCGGCCAGGAACGCGTCCAACCCGACGTACGCGACCAGCTGCTTGAGCACGCTGGCGCCCTTGGCGTAGGTGATGCCGTCGAAGTTGACCTCCACGGCATGCAGGTCCGGGATGTCGGCGGCCACCGGGTGGGTCGAGGGCAACTGATCCTGCCGGTAGGCCCACGACTTCTCCACGTTGGCGAACGTCGTCCACGCCTGCGTGTATTCGGTGGCCTCGGCCTGGCACAGCACCGACGCGAACGTCGCGAACGACTCGTTGAGCCACAGGTCGTCCCACCACTGCATGGTGACCAGGTCGCCGAACCACATGTGGGCCATCTCGTGCAGCACGGTCTCGGCGCGGCGCTCGTACGAGTAGCGCGTGACCTTGGAGCGGAACACGTAGTCCTCGAGGAAGGTCACCGCACCGGCGTTCTCCATGGCGCCGGCGTTGAACTCCGGGACGAACAGCTGGTCATACTTGCCGAAGGCGTACGGGACGCCGAAGTTGTTGTGGTAGAACGCGAATCCCTGTTTGGTTTCGGTGAACAGCCGCTCCGCGTCCATGTATTCGGCCAGCGACTTGCGGCAGAAGATTCCCAATGGGATGTCGCCGTGGTCGTCGGAGTACACGTCGTCCCAGCGGGCGTACGGTCCGGCGATGAGCGCCGCCAGGTAGGTGCTCATCCGGGGCGTCGCCTTGAAGGTGTGGCGTTTGGCGCCCGAATCGAGCTCTTCGACCTCGACGGTGGCACCGTTGGAAACCACCTCCCAGTGCCCGGGTGCGACGACGGTGACGTCGAAGAAGGCCTTCAGATCGGGCTGGTCGAAACACGCGAACATCCGCTTGGCGTCCGCGGTTTCGAACTGTGAATACAGGTACACCTCGTTGTCGACCGGGTCGACGAAGCGGTGGAGCCCCTCGCCGGTGTTCGAGTAGCGGCAGGCCGCGTCGACAACCAGCACGTTGTGCCCGGCGACCCCTGTCAGCGGGATGCCGGTGGATTCGTCGTAGCCCGAAACGTCGATCTCGGTGCCGTTGAGCGTGGCGCTGCGCACCGAGTCGGCGGCGAGGTCGATGTAGGTGTCGGCGCCGGCGACGGCGTCGAACTCGACGGTCGTCACCGACCGGAAGGTGCGCTCGCCGGGCTTGCCCGCACCGTCGGTCAGATCCAGGTGGATGCGGTAGCTGTCGACGGTCACGAGGGCGGCGCGCTCGGCGGCCTGGTCGCGGGTCAGGTTAGGAAGTGCCACGCTCGTCAACACTAGCCTCATGGCGGGAAGACGGGACGGGCGTCAGCCGTTGTGCTGAACGGACGTCTGTCACATCACAACGCGAGGTCGAAGAGAGGACCGCCCCATGTCTGAGAAGTCCCGCACAGATTTCTGGTTCGATCCGCTGTGCCCGTGGGCCTGGATCACCTCCCGTTGGGTGCTTGAGGTCGAGAAGGTGCGCGACATCGAGGTCAACTTCCACGTGATGAGCCTGGCCGTGCTCAACGAGGGCAAGGACGTGCCCGAGGCGTACCGCGAGGCGATGCAGAAGGCGTGGGGACCGGTGCGGGTGGCGATCGCCGCCGAGCAGGCGAAAGGCCCCGAGATCCTCGGCCCGCTGTACACCGCGATGGGCACCAGGATCCACAATCAGGGCTACCAGGGCTCCGACCCGGACTTCTCCCGCGTCATCCGGGAGTCCCTCGACGAGGTCGGGCTGCCCGCCGAACTCGCCGAGGCCGCCACGTCGACGTTCTACGACGTGGCGCTGCGGGAAAGTCACCACGCCGGCATGGACGCCGTCGGCGACGACGTCGGCACCCCGACCATCCACGTCAACGGCGTCGCGTTCTTCGGGCCGGTGCTCTCCCGTATCCCGCGCGGCGAAGACGCGGGCAAGCTGTGGGACGCGTCGGTGATCTTCGCGTCCTACCCGCACTTCTGGGAGCTCAAGCGCTCCCGCACCGAGGCGCCGGTCTTCGACTGAGCTGTCCGGCCGGATTGTTAACGGTTGGTTGCGCCGGTTGCGGACGGGCCGCCCCGGGGCGAATGTGATGCGGTGATCCGCATACTTGGTGGTGTGTCGCTCCAAGATCACCGCCGAGAAGGTGTGGCCACGCCGCAGGAGATGCTCGAGGTCGCCGTCGAGGAGGCTCGAAAAGGGTTGGCGGAGGGCGGTATCCCCATCGGTGCCGCGCTGTTCTCCACCGACGGTGCGCTGCTGGGCAGCGGCCACAACCGGCGCGTGCAGCTCGGGGACCCGTCCGTCCACGCCGAGACCGATGCGTTCCGCAACGCCGGGCGGCAGCGCGGGTACCGCTCGACGATCATGGTCACCACGCTCTCGCCGTGCTGGTACTGCAGCGGTCTGGTGCGCCAGTTCAACATCGGTGCGGTCGTGATCGGGGAGAGCCGGACCTTCACCGGTGGGCACGACTGGCTGGCCGACAACGGCGTGGACGTCACCATCGTCGACGACCAACGGTGCGTGACGATGATGCGCGATTTCATCGCCGCCAATCCCGACCTGTGGGCGGAGGACATCGGAGAATGAGTGTGATTGCCACAGTTGACCTCTCGCGCTGGCGTGCCGGCGGCGCGGCCGCCGACGCGGTCGCGGCCGACGTCGACGAGGGCCTGCAACGGGCAGGCTTCATCCTGGTGAGCGGTCACGGCGTCTCGGCGTCGCTGGCGCGCGACGTGCGCGCGGCGGCACGCGAGTTCTTCGCACTGCCCGACGAGGTGAAGTCCGGGTACTCGGTACCGGTCGGCGGACATGGCTGGATCGGTCCGGGTGCGGAGGCCAACGGTTACGCCGAGGGGACCGAGACGCCCCCAGACCTCAAGGAGACGTTCAGTTTGGGCGCGGAGACCGCGACCGGCGACGCGGAGGTCGACCGGATCTGGTTCGCGCCCAATGTGTGGCCCCGCGAGGTGCCCGCGCTTCAGCCGCTGCTGACCGAGTACACCGCGCAGATGCGAGGCGTCGCCGACGATCTGCTCGCGCTGTTCGCCCACGCCCTCAAGCTGCCCGCCAATCCGTTCGCCGAGCTGGCCAGCACACCGACGTGGACGATGAACATCAACCACTACCCGCCCGTGAGTGTGGTCGGCGAGCCCGAGCCGGGCCAGTTCCGCATCGGGCCGCACACCGACTTCGGCACCGTCACGATTCTCGATCGTGAGCCCGGCGCCGGTGGGCTGCAGGTGTATTCGGAGGACGCCGGCTGGCAGGACGCCCCGTACGACCCGGACGCGTTGACGGTGAACATCGGTGACCTGCTCGAGTACTGGAGCGGTCGGCGGTGGCCGTCGGGCCGGCATCGGGTGCTCCCGCCGCAGCCGGGTGCCCCCGAGGAGGATCTGGTGTCGCTGATCTACTTCTACGAGGCCAACCACGACGCGCTCGTCACCCCGCTGGATCCGCCGGTCGGCCGGGTGTCGGGGCTGGCGCCGGTGACGTCGGCGGATTTCATCAAGGAACGCCTCGACGCGATCACCGTCGGCTGAGCCGACGATTGGGCAGGGGTCGGCTGAGCCGACGATTGGGCAGGGGTGTGTTCCTGCACAAACACGCTTTCTCGCCGTGCCTGGGGCGGGAGGTAGGGTGTCCGCCATGCGCGTCTACGTCGGGGCTGACCACGCCGGATACGAACTCAAGCAGACCATCGTCGAGCACCTGAAAGCGACCGGCCACGAGCCGGTCGACTGCGGGGCGTTCACTTATGACGCCGAGGACGATTACCCGGCGTTCTGCATCGCGGCCGCGCAAAAGACGGTTGCCGACCCGGGCAGCCTTGGCATTGTGCTCGGCGGCTCGGGCAACGGTGAACAGATCGCGGCCAACAAGGTGCCGGGGGCGCGGTGCGCGCTGGCGTGGAGCCCCGAGACCGCGTCGCTCGCCCGCGAGCACAACAATGCTCAACTCATCGGCATCGGCGGCCGCATGCATTCCACCGAAGAGGCACTCGCGATCGTGGACGCCTTCCTGACCACCAAGTGGTCGGAGGCGCCGCGTCACCAGCGCCGCATCGACATCCTCGCCGAGTACGAGAAGACGCACGTCGCCCCGCCGGTTCCCGGAGCCTGATCAGGCGATCCGGCGGGCCGCGTCGCTCCGGTGGGCTTCGCCTCCGGATGCGGATTGTATACAAAACCGGTTAGGATGGGCCGGTGGCGGTCTGGATCAGCCGGCGGCGAGGTCCTGACGTCGCCGCCGAACTCAGCGAAAGCCGAAGCGCCGCCGGCCATTTAGCGGGTGTTCGGCTCGCGGTGAACGACAACGTGGACGTCGCCGGACTGCCCACGACCGCTGGCTGTCCCCAGTTCGCCTACCTCCCCGACTCCGACGCGGCCGCCGTCGCTGCCTTGCGCGGCGCGGGCGCGGTGGTGGTGGGCAAGACCAACCTCGACCAGTTCGGCACCGGGCTGGTCGGTACCCGCTCGCCGTACGGTGCCGTGCCCGACAGTCGCAGACCCGAATTCATCAGTGGCGGACCGAGTTCCGGATCGGCGGTGGCCGTGGCCACCGGTGAGGCCGACATCGCGATCGCCCCGGATGCCACCGGCTGCATTCCGGCGGCGCTGCAGGGCATCGCGGCGATCAAGCCCACCGTCGGAGTGATCAGCACTGACGGTGTCGTTCCGGCAAGCGAATCCTATGACTGCATCACCATTCTCGCGGCGACGCTGAACCTCGCCGACACAGCGATGGCGGTCCTGGCCGCGGGGGCGCCTGCCCGGCCGTGGCCCACCGACGTCAAGCTCGCGGCCCCGCCGGTGCCGGTGATCGCGATTCCCGACGAACTGCCCTACCTTGACGACCAGTGGCGTGTCGCGTTCGACGCCGCGGTGGACACCCTCGTGGCGCGCGGAGCCCGGGTCGTGTCCGTCGAGATCGAGCCATTCCTAACGGCCGCCACGCTTCTCCACGACGGCGCGCTGGTGAGCGAACGCTACGCTGCCGTAGGCGAATTCGTCGATCGGCAGCCTGCCGCCGCGCTCGACCCCACGGTGCGCGACATCATCACCGCCGCCCGCGACGTGCCCGCCCACCGCCTACTTTGCGACCGCGCCGAGGTGAGTCGCCTGCGCGACCGCGCGATGGCCGCCCTCGCAGGGACGGATGTGCTTCTCGTGCCGACGGCGCCCGTGCACCCGACCATCGCCGACGCGGCGGCCGACTCCGTCGGGCTCGACGCCCGGCTCGGCACGTACACGAACTTCTGCAATCTGTTCGACATGTGCGCCGTCGCCGTTCCCGCCGGAACGGCGGGCGGCGCGCAGTTCGGCGTCACGGTGTTGGCCAGGGCCTTCGAGGATGCCGTGGCGCTCGACGTCGCCGCGTTGCTCGTCGACGAGGCCCCGTCGGCGTCGCCGTGGCCACTCGCCGCCGCCGAGACGGTCGAGCTCGTGGTGTTCGGCGCGCACCTTCGCGGGGGCCCGCTGGTCCACCAGCTCACCGACCGCGGCGCCCGCTTCGCCGGGGAGATCATCACCGCGCCCCGGTACCGGATGACCGCACTGCCGACCACGCCGCCCAAACCAGGCGTCACCCGGGTGCCCGACGGTGTCGAGGGCGCCGCGCTGTCCGGGCACCGCTGGCTGCTGTCACCCGCCGCCCTGGGATCGTTCCTGGCCGCGCTGCCCGCGCCCATGCAGTTGGGCGCCGTCGAGTTCGCCGACGGCAGCTGGCGCACCGCGTTCGGCTGCGACGCTTCGGTGCAGGGTGTCGACATCAGCGGCTACGGCAGCTGGACCTCCGCGTTGGCGTCGGGGGCGGTGCGACAGACTTAGCGGATGCCCGAAGGACACACTCTGCACCGGTTGGCGCGGCAACATCAGCGCCGATTCGGTCGCGCGCCGGTGATCGTGTCCAGCCCGCAGGGCAGGTTCGTCGACGGGGCCGCCGCGGTCAACGGCCATGTGTTCAAGAAGGCCAGTGCGTGGGGCAAGCATCTCTTCCACCACTACCAGGGCGGTCGCGTCGTGCACGTGCATCTCGGCCTGTACGGGACGTTCACCGAGTGGCCGCTGCCCGACGACCGGACACAGCCCCTGCCCGTCGGGCAGGTGCGGATGCGGATGCTGGGCGCCGAGTACGGCACCGATCTGCGCGGGCCGACGGTGTGCGAGGTCATCGAGGAGCCCGACGTCGCCGACGTGGTGGCCAGGCTCGGGCCCGACCCGCTGCGCAGCGATGCCGACCCCGAGCTGGCGTGGCGACGGATCAGCAAGTCCCGCAGGCCAATCGGCGCGCTGCTGATGGATCAGACCGTGATCGCCGGCGTCGGCAACGTCTACCGCAGCGAACTGCTCTTCCGGCACCGTACCGACCCGTTCCGGCCCGGTACCACCGTCACCTCAGATGAGTTCGCCGAGATGTGGACCGATCTCGTCGCATTGATGAAGGTGGGGGTGCGGCGCGGCAAGATCGTGGTGGTGGCACCCGAGCACGACCATGGCGCACCGTCGTACCGGGAAGGCCGTCCCCGCACCTACGTGTACCGCCGCGCCGGTGACCCCTGCCGGGTGTGCGCGAACCCGATCCGGACGGTCGAACTGGAGGGGCGAAACCTGTTCTGGTGCCCGGCCTGCCAGACCTGAGGCGGCTCGGCGCGAAATCCGGTGGGATTGCCGGGAGAATCTGCGCGTGGAACTGATCCTGGTAGTCGTGGGCGCGATCGTCGTCACAGCGATCGCGCAACGGCGCGGACTCGAGCCGGCGCTGATCATCGTCGTCGTCGGCATCGCGGTGTCGTTCGTCCCCGGATTCGAGGCGCCCGAGCTGGACTCGCACATCCTGCTGTCGGTGGTGTTGCCGCCGCTGTTGTATTCGGCCGCCCTGGATTTCTCGTTCCCGACGTTCCTGCGCAACATCAAGCCGATCCTGGGTCTGGGCGTGGGCCTGGTGGTGGTCACCGCGTTCACCGTCGCCGCAGTGTCGTCCTGGCTCGTCGTCGTCCCGTTGACGTTCGCGACCGCGCTGGTGCTCGGCGCGGTGGTGGCGCCTCCCGACGCCGTCACCGCGGTCGCGGTCGGCCGCAAGCTCGGCCTTCCCAAACGTGTCATGTCGATTCTGACGGGGGAGAGCCTGATCAACGACGCGGCGGCGCTGGCGCTGTTCTCCGTGGCGGTGGCGCAGGTGGCAGGCAGCCACACGTTCATCGAGAACCCGCTTCTGCTGTTCGCCTACAGCGCGGTGCTCGGTCCGCTGGTCGGCGCCGCGCTGGGATACATCACGCTGTGGATCCGCAGGCGGCTGGCCAACCCCGCACTCGAGACAGTGCAGGGGCTGATGGTGCCTTTTGCGGCGTTCATCCTGGCCGAGGAGATGCACGCCTCCGGCGTCCTGGCCGTGGTGGTGGCCGGATTCGTGGTGGGCAGCGGCACCGTCGACGCCGGATACCAGACCCGGCTGCAGGAACGGTTCGTGTGGAACTCGGTGGACGTGCTGCTCGAAGTGTTCGTGTTCGCCTACATCGGTCTGCACCTGCGTTTCGTGCTGGAGGATCTGCAGCAGGCGCACGAGTCACTGACCCAGGTGGCGGTGGCCTCAGCGGTCGTGCTGCTGATCGTGTTGGTGATCCGGCCGTTGTCGGTGTTCGCGATGTTCGGTCGGGGAGTGCTGGCCCGACAGGTCGAACGACGACTCAGCGTTCCGATTCCCGAGGGCGGTGGCCGTGGGGCGCTGGGGGTGCGTCGTCAATCGCAACCGCCGGCCAAGTGGCGGTCCCGCATCGACAACCGCGCCCTGAGCTGGCAGGAGAACGTCGTCGTGTCGTGGACGGGCATGCGCGGTGTGGTGACGCTGGCGGCCGCCGCGGCGATCCCGGCGACCACAGCGGCCGGTGCGCCGTTTCCCGAGCGCGCCACGATCCAGGCGATCGCGTTCGTGGTCAGCGTCGGAACTCTGCTGCTGCAGGGGTGGACGCTGCCGCTGCTGATCCGCCGGCTCAAGCTGTCCGCCGACGCCGACCAGGCCTACACGTCGGCCGAGACCCAGAAAGCCGAACAGGTGGTTCATGCGGCCGCCGACGAGGTGTTGGCCGAGTTCCGGGCCAACCCGCCCGACGGGCTCGATCCCCGGGTGCTCGCCGAGATCGGTGGCATCGTCGCGCGGCACTCCCAGGACGCCGACGAAATGCCCGACCCCGAGGCGCCGACGTTGCGTGCCGAGGTGTTCGGGCAGCTCTACCGCGACGTGCTGGCGGCACAGCGTGTGGCGCTCATCGGTGAACGGGACGCAGGCCGCATCGACGAAGAGGCGGTGCGGGCCATGCTGGTTCGGCTCGACCTGCAGGAGGCAGGGGTGTCCGCTCGGCTGGAGAGCCGCTTCTAGAACTCGAAGCCGCCGAAGTCGCCGCCGCCCCAGTCGCCGCCACCGCCGGAATCCCAGCCGCC
>Ga0172382_10000632_pt1 | contig 66003 bp, 53 predicted proteins | sample Leawel138RmetaG_FD_122245 | JGI IMG/M metagenome (GOLD analysis project Ga0172382, IMG submission 122245) | Leachate microbial communities from a municipal landfill in Southern Ontario, Canada - Leachate well 138R metaG | ecosystem: Engineered > Solid waste > Landfill > Unclassified | place...
AGGCCACGTCTATCACTCCTAATTGCTCCCGCTCGGCCAATGAGCGGAAGGAGGCTATACGTGGGTCAAAATTCGATGCAAATAGTGGGGGTTAGTGGGTCAATTTTGGATGCAATTCAACAGCCAAGCATCTTGGTGTCTCAACTGGATTTTTGCGATATCACTTTCCAGTTGAGGTAGAGGAGATCGCAATGCGGCGTCGAGACTGGCTGGCATCTGAATTGCGACGCAAACGGCTGCAAGCGCAGGCAGCCGTGATGAAATATATAAATTCCGATTCGGTTCCTGTAGATATGAAGACGCATAAAGGCGCCCTGCGTTCGTTAATGGCCACTACTGGATTGCCGAAAAATGTTCTCCGTGAGGAGATTGCTCGGGTATTTGACATGTTGCTTAACAAGTCGTATCCGAATGTTATTCATTTAAAATAGCTGTTGCTAACTTACGGGGTTGCCATCTATAGCAACATCCGGAAGTGTCGTTTATCTGCATCGGATGATTTGAGAATGCGGTATTCCATTCCGCTGGCCACCGCGATCTGCTGGGCGAAGTCCTTCTTGGCCTGCACCACGGCATCTTCGATTTGATTGTCGGCCTTTACCTCGACGATCACGTACTTCAGGCTGCCATCGGGTTCTTCGCGCTGGAAGATGAAGTCGGGGTAGTAGCTGCGGACGGTGCGAGAGTCAGGGTCGATGTACTGGATGAAGAAATCGGACTGGCCGTGGGTCAACATCCCGGTGAAGTAGATTTTCTTCACTCGCTGCTCACGCAGGAGATCCCAGAACAGCCAGTTCTCCGAGCCAGAGTCGAAGCAGTAGGTATCGAGGTGGAAGCTCTTGGTACGCTCTTCGTCCTTGATCTGTGGGTCGTTCATCCGGACGATTTTATCCTTCGATGCCGATACCTCGTAATAACCGCTTGGTGGCATCTTAATCAACTCGACCTCGTGCTCCTCGGTTTGCTGTGACTCGTCCAGGTCATAGAGAAGGCGGAACAGGCGCGGAATGATCTCGTCGTAGAGCAGTTCGTTGAACTCGTTGGTGATAGCTATCAGTTCGTCGGTGCCTTCTTTCGTTGCATCGAGCAATTCCTCGATGTCCAAGGGGGCGCGATTGAGATAGCGCGATATCTCGGCCACCAGCGAAATCCGTGAGAAGCAACGCTTTTCCCGGCGCGAGGTCAGGTCGAAGGTGCGACTACCCGATGCGCGGGCTGCGTCGGCGGCGGTTAGGCCGTCCTGCTGCGTTTCGATCAATCGGTACTTCTCGATCAACGTGTTCCAATTTTCTTTGTCGTCGCGGTCGAGGCCTAGTGCCTGGCCGGGCACAAGCGCCTTCTCGCGCATCTGGTACTGCTTGCGCACGCGCACCAGCTTGATCTTGACCGGGGGCTCAACCACGCGCACTTCGACTCGCTCTTTATCCTTGCCAGTCTTCTGTAGCTCGTCGGCACTGATGCGGAAGTTCTGCTGCAACTCGTCGTTCAGGGTGTTGAGGTTGTCATCCGAAAGGAAGACGTGGCCCGTGTGCTGGGCCTGCCCGATAGCACGCAGGCAGCGCATCGTGGCTTGCAGGACAAACACCTTGGATTTGGGCTCGCGGAACAGCCCTACGCCGAAAAGCGAGCGGCAATTCCAGCCTTCCCGGCCCTTGTTAACCAGCAGAATGAACTGTTTTTCCGAGCCTTCGGTGTCCAGCCGGTTGAACTCACGGATGTCGTCGTTGGTGGTGAGCTTGCTGTCGCCCACGTTGACAAGAATGCGGGATGTCGGAATACCGTGTTTGAGCAGCGCACGCTCCACGGCCGGCTTCAGCTCGCCGGTCAGCTCGTCGATATTAGCGGCGAAGAAGGCCAGTTTTGGCAGCAGTCCTTCCGGGCGCAACTCGCCCGCCTCCTTCAGAAAGTTCTCTATGGCGATGTCGACAAACTCGTCGGTGCGAGTGTTGGCGTAGCCGTGCAACGTCACCTTTTTGAGGAAGCCCTTGTCGATGGCTTCCTTCAGGCCGTAGGCGTAGACCACTTCCGGCAACACCTCGCGCCCCACGTAGGGCGTGCCGGTGTAGTTGTAGCAGGCCACCACCCGCGTGCCCGCCGCGTTCAGGCTGGCGGCCAGGATGTCGATAGTCGTGCGCAGGCTGGTGTCGGTTTCCTTGGCACCGACGCCCATGTCCTTGGCCAGCGCCTTGCCGAAGGCGTGGTGGGCCTCGTCCACGTAGATGCCCAACTGCTCCAGGCGGCGCAGCTTTTCGAAGCGCTGATTGGTGGTCAGCTCGCCTTCTTCCTCGGGCTGGTCGAAGTTGTAGAGGTCGGCGGCATCGGCATAGACGCCGTTGGCGGCGAGGGTTTCGCCGGTCGCGCCGAACAGCTTGTCCACGGAGGTTTTTTCCTTGTGCTGGCGCTTGAGGATGATCTTCTGCGTGTTGGAGACGATGATGTTGAAGCGCGAGCGATCCAGCGTGTCGAGCGAGGTACCCGCTTCTTCGAGGTAGTGGAAGCGCAGGTGGGTGGTCAGAAAATTCACATACTCTGGCGGCACGACACGGGTCATGTCAAAGGACTCGATTTCTTTTAGTGACTGCAACACCGTCTTGTCGGGGGCGAACACCAAGGCGTTGTGGCAGTAGCGCGCGTCCTTCTCGAATTTGTTGCCTAACAGGAACTCGTAGAAGATGCAGGTGGCCATCAGGATGGTTTTTCCCGTACCCATCGTCAGCGCGAAGATGTAGTTCGGGTAGGCGCGTGAGTTCTTGCGCATGGCCGAGAACACGGCCTTGTACTGATCCTGCGTGATCTTGTCGAACAGGCCGACTTGCCCGGCGCTGCCCGACACTACGCCACCCTCGGCACGGTCAGCGAAGCGGCCTTGCTTCTGGAACCACTGCTGGAAAATTTCCTCGACCTTGGCGTTGCCGAGGAACTCCTTGAGGAAGACGTAGGTTTCCAGCGCCTCGAACTGCGGCTGGCGCAGGAAGGCCTTTGGGTTCTTCTCTGGGTTGTTGAAGTCGAGGAACTTGCGCGTTAGCTCCTTGTAGTGCGTGCGGATCGTGCCCCGGTTGGCCTGATAGAACTGCCAGAGGAACTGGAAGAAGGCAAAGTCGAGCGACGCGCTCTCCGCCTTGGCTGCGCGTTTAGTCGCCATTGCTGACGCTCCCTTCCCACGATTCCGAGAGCAGGTCGGTGATCTTCACGCGGATCGTGCCGGCGTCGGCCGGCACCTTGTACGCGCCCTTGACCAGATCGTTCTTGCTGGGTATGTCCACCACAGTCGGTTGCAGCACCGCACCGTCGTAATTCCAGTCAATCAATACCGACTCGACCAGCTCTTTCCAGTCTTCAACCGACTCCTTCTGCAACGATAGTTTTTGCAGCAGATTCATCGGGTAGAACTTCTCGACGATGAGCTCCCCCTTCTTGATGGAAACCTTAGCCTGAGAATCGCGCTTGAACTCAAGGTCGGCTTTGTCGCGCAGGATGTCCACCACCTCGACGTCGATCTTGAAGGGCTTGGCGGCCAGTTCAAGTTGCGCGGCCAAGTCCGGCTCGTGTCCCATACAGACGAGACTGATTTTCTCGACCGGGCGGTTTGGGCTCTCGTTCTGCTTGCGCTCCCAGGACTTGTAGTCAAAGCCAGCAATCAGCTCGTTCAGGTCGGCGCGCGTGGCGATGCGATTGACCGGCATGATCTTGACCATGCGCCCATCCTTCTCGCCGTCGAATACCGTGCTGAATTCGAGCTTCTGCACTTCCAATGCCTCGATCAAAAGTTCCTTGGCTTGAACGGGGTTGCGAAACACATCGTAGTGGTTGACGTTGTGTATCTCGAACCCAGGCGTAGTCATCTGGCCAACCTCGTTAGCGATTGCCACGAGGCGACTAGTGGTCGTCTGGATGGCGCCGAGATTGATGTCCGCCCCGATCACGCGTCGCCCCATCCGCGCAGCGGCAACAGCCGTCGTTCCCGATCCAACGAAAGTGTCCAAGACTAGCCCGCCCAAGGGGGACGCGAGCTCCAGTATGCGTTCGAGGAGCTCCTCAGGCTTTTGGGTTGGATAGCCGGTAATTTCGGCGTTATTCCCCTTGAGCGTCGAGATATCGGCCCAGAGGTCGTTGATTTGTTGTCCTTTGTACTCATCAAGGAAGATTTTCTTGTAGATCTGTTTGTCTTTTGAGTCAGGAAAGTACAGGCGACCCTCGGCGTCCCACTGACGCATAGTCTCGATAGGGATTGCCCAGCCATTTGGCGGCATTTTGTAGCCCTTGTAGTCATACATCAAATTCGGTCGCGGTGACGGACTGCGCAGGACGTTGACCATGAAGCGTCTGCCAGCTTCGTCTGTATACCGAAACTGCTGATTGATGTACTCATCGTCCGCTGGGACAAAGACGGGGCTAATTAGGTAGGAATCAGACTTCGCGTACCAGAGCAAGCGATCTGTGGCAGTTGAAAGACGGGACATCGAGCCTAACGCTGCACCGCCTTTGCGGCGCCAAACTATCTCGTTGATGAAGTTGTTGGCACCGAATACTTCGTCTAATAGGCAGCGGAGGTGGTGATTGCGATGCCAATCGCAGTGTAGGAATAGCGAGCCCGTAGGAGCGAGCAACTCTCGTAGGAGTATCAGGCGCTCAAACATGAACTGGAGGTATTCATCGTTGTTCCAGATGTCCCCGTACTGCTTCTCCTCGATTGAGCTTTGGTCACTAAGAACCTGCTTTCCCTTTATTTGCACCTTCAGCTTGTAATCTGCCTTGGAATCAAACGGCGGGTCGATGTAGATAAGATCAACCTTGCCCCTGAACTGCTTCAGCAGGTGACTCATTACCTGAAGGTTGTCCCCCCAGTAAATCTTGTTGCGCCAGCCGTCCACCTCTTCGCCGTGGATTTCCTTCAACTGCGCCGGGTAATACTGTGTCGAGGTAAACGGGCGCTTGCCACGCCAGTTGAGCATCGGGTAGCCCTTGATCGGCTCGAACTCGTATTTCTCAACGTTGGTGGTGCCGCTATCGGGCGTGGCCAGTTGCAGGCTTTCCTGCACAGATGTGCTCTTGTTCATTTGTCGCTGTTCCTGAATTTCCAATTCTTGTTGTCGCAGTAGGCGCGCATATCGCAGCTCTGGCACAGTTTGGCCGGGCGTGCGGTGATGGCGTAGTCCTGCCGTTCGATGCGCGCAACGATATCGTCGAAGCGGGCGATGGTTTTGCCAATGGCGCGGTCGTCTTTAGTGAAGGAGACGTAAGGATTTCCGCCATCTTCGCCGGTGTAGTATAGATGCATCCGGCTGACCTTCTGGCCGGTGCGCTCTTCGACCAGGTGGGCGTACACCTCCAGCTGGTGCTGGTACTGGCGCAGGCGATCCCGGTCCTTTTCCATGTCGGGCTTCTTTTCCGACTTGAAGTCGATAATCTCGACCGTGTCGTGCTCGCCCCGGATCAGATCGACGCTGCCCTTGAGGATGTACTGGTCCTTAACGAGTGAAATATCGACCTCGGCCTCCTTGATGCGATCCCAGTGGCCGTTCTCACGCTCGTAGTAGCGGAGCACGTGAAGCAGTGCCGCATGTTGCGATGTCGGCGCTAGATAGACGCGCTCTTTCTTGGAGAGCATGGCGTAGTTGGCCGAAAACCACCCTTCAATTGCTTCGCGGGACAGCATGCTCTCCTCGCCACGCAGCACGGTCTTGTGGATGTCCTCGATGGTCTGGTGTACCAAGGTACCGAAGAGCATCGGGCTTTCGCGGATAGGTGCAAACTCCAGCTCCTTGAAGAAGCGGTACTGCTCGGCACAGTTCTCGAAAACCGTGATGTGTGATGTGAAGGAATATTCGCGCTTGAGGTTGATCTGTTTGACGGCCTCGAAAGTCAGCGACGAGAGGTTGATATCGCGCCAGCTGGGCAGTTGGTAGAATAGCCGCTCGAAGTACTTGGACGGTGACTTGCCCAGGCCCCGGCCCTGGCGCTCCTGGGCTGCTAGCACTAGCAAATTCTGAGCGCGGGAGAAGGCAGTGTAGAAGAGCCGCCAGAAGTCAAAGTTCTTGATGTGGTCGAGCGGCTCGAAGCGCTCCTTGGAGAGGTACCCGCCATCTTCCAGAAGGACGTCCAGTTCCCCGTATTGTTTGCGCGGTACTGCTTCCAGCGAGCCACAGACCACTACCGGGAACTCTAATCCCTTGGACTGGTGGATCGTGAGGAAAGACACGCAGCCTTTGGGGGCGTATTCGGCTTCGTCCTCGTATTCGCCGATACCTCCGTCGGCTAGGAAGCGCAAGAACTGGTTGAACAGGTCGCGCAGGTTCTTTTCCAGGTACTCGGGGTTCAGCACGCTGACGTAGTGCAGGTACTCGAACTTGGTCAGCAGCTTGGAGAAGGTGCCAAGGTTGCGTGCCGCGCGTCCCTTGTCCACGCCTTGCACCGCCTCCTCAGTGAGGAAGCGCGAGAACAACGGGAACTGCAGAAGTTGGTAGAACAAGCCGGAGAAGGCGTAGTCGGTGTTCTGCGCCAGAGCCGCGTGGCGCTTGGCCAGCGGGCGTGCCCAGTCCAGCAGCGGCTTGTTCTCCGGCTTGCGCAGCTCGTCGATGAAGGGCTTGAAGCACTGGTGGTCGTAGTAGTCCCAAATGGGCAGCGTGACGCCTTCCGCCCACGCCCGCACCTTGGGGAACTGTGGGAAGAGGAAGATCAGCGCGCCGATCATGAGGCGGATTTCCTCGCGCTCGAAGAACATGTTCGAACGGGGCGAGAACACGGGCACGCCCTGTGCTTCGAGGAAGCGCGCCAGGGCAACGACCTTGTCGTTCTTGACCGAGCGGAACAGAAAGGCCACCTGATTCCAGTCGGCAAGCTGGCCCGAGTCCTTCAGGCCGTTGAGGAAAGTCAGTACTTCGGCGTGCCAGTTGGTGGCTGTGTCCTTGTCGTCGCTGGCGGCCAGCCGCACTGCCGTGGGTAGATCGGGGAAGTTGTCCTCGCGTGGCACGATTTGCTTGGCAAAGCGGAACACCCGCGTACCGTCGTCCCAGGTCTGTTCGCGCATCCACTCGTTGTAGAAGCGGATGATGTCCGGGTGCGAGCGGTAGTTGACGGTCAGCTTGACCTGCTTGCACTGGCCATCGGGAAACAGCGTGGGGAATTCCAGAATGTTGCGGATGGTGGCCCCGCGAAAGCGGTAGAGACCCTGGTCGTCGTCACCCACTACGCACAGATTGTGGCGCGGGTCCGCCAGCAGCAGGAGAATGCGCTCCTGAATGGTGTTGGTGTCCTGATACTCGTCCACCATCAGGTAGGTGAGCTTGTCGCACAGTTGCGCCAGCACTTCGGGATGCTTTTCCAGCAGTTGCAGTGCCTCGTACTGGATGCCGGAAAAATCCAGCGCGTTGTGCTCATTCAGAAGCTCCTGGTACTTGGCGAAGCAGGTGGCCAGCGCGCGGATTTCCGGCTCGAGGGCCGCCGCCAACGTGGCTACGTCGAGCGCTTCCTCGCTGACCTTGTTGAGCCACTTGAGGAGGTTTTCCGACTGCTTCCAGCGGCCAGATTGATCGTCGCCCATAACAAGCCGGGCGTCTGGCAGTTCACGGAAGTCCTTGATGTGTTGGTAGAGGAAGTACTGCTGGTCGAACTGGTCGAATAGCGTAAAGCTGCGCTTGAGCCGGGTAAACTCGCGGTAGTCCTCCAGAAGCCGCAGGCAAATGGAGTGGAAGGTGCCGAGGTACATCTCGTTCAGATTGAACTGGATGCCCAACTCGGTCAGCCGGTTGGAGATGCGGGTGGTCAGCTCGCGAGCGGCCTTGTCGGTGAATGTGACGACCAGCAACGACTCGGGAGCTACCCCCTTGTGGGTGATGAGGTAGACGATGCGCTCGACCAGCGTGAAGGTCTTGCCCGAACCCGGCCCGGCGATGATGAGCACCGGGCCATCGGTGGCCAGGATGGCTTCAAGCTGTTGGGGGTTGGCCTTGGACTGGAGGGGGGGAGTGCTGGAGGTCATTCCACTCCCTCGTCTATCGCCATCTTGCCGATGCGGCTGGCAATCCAGTTGTCCAGATCCCCCCGCCTAAAACGCCATGTGCCGCCGAGCTTGAAAGCCGGGAGCTTGCCGCTCGCGGCAAGTCGGTAGACCGTACGCTTGCCTGCCTTCAGGTAGGCGGCGACCTCGTCAATCGTGAGGATCTCGTCTGGCTTGTCGCTCATCGGCTTTCCCATGTTATTTACACCGGGCTTGGTTTGCTGCCGTATCTTGTCATAATATTTCACGAATGTGCAGACTTGAGCAAACTTGGCATCAGGTTAGATGCCTGACCGAGAGGGAGCGGCGGTGGCATCGAACTATGAGGCAATTTGCGAGGAAAACAGGGAGAGCTACGGTACCAAAGGTGCTCAGAAGTCCGGGAGGTTGGCCGCCGGGCTGTACGACGACCGCACGCACTTCATCTTCGAACTGCTGCAGAACGCCGAGGACGCCCTCGGTAGGCGCGGAGAATGGCTAGGATCGCGCAAGGTTGCGTTTTCCCTGAACCAGACCCGCCTGACACTCTCGCATTTCGGTAAGCCGTTCGACGAGGCAGACGTTCGAAGCGTTTGCGACATCGCCGAGAGCACCAAGAGCGAGACCTCCTCCATTGGCCGCTTCGGCCTCGGCTTCAAGTCCGTTTACACCGTCACCGATCTTCCGGAAATTCACTCCGGAGACGAGGACTTTGCCATCGAGAACTACGTCTTCCCAAAGCGGACGGCGCGTTTGGCGCGAGCGGCAGATGAGACGCAGATCATCCTACCCCTAAAGTCGGATGACACGAGCATAGCGCAGGACATCACGACTGGGTTCCGCCACTTGGGCCCGGGCGCACTACTGTTCCTGCGCCACATTAACGAAATCAGCTGGAGCGTCGAGGGCGGCGCGTCCGGGTTCTATCTGCGCGGCATCCCCGATGTACTCGAGCCCAATGTCCAGCGCATCACGGTGATTGGCAACGAGGATGGGCGGCTGGAAGTCGATCAGAACTGGCTGGTGTTCCACCGCGACGTGTTTTCTGCCGAGAGACAGAAGGTTGGGCGAGTGGAAATCGCTTTCTCGCTGGTTGCAGTAAAGGACGCTCCCGGTTGCTGGGCTGTGCAGCCTCTGGCTAAGTCGCCGCTCGTGGTGTTTTTCCCAACCGTTGTTGAGAGTCATCTTGGCTTTCTCGTGCAGGGGCCGTACCTCACCACGCCAAGCCGCGACAACATTCTGCCCGGCGAGCCCTGGAACCAGCATCTGGTCAAGGAAACGTCCAGCTTGCTGGTGGAAGCGATGCGCTGGATGCGGGACAAGGCAATGCTGGATATCTCGGCGCTGCACTGCCTGCCGCTTGATGGCGAGAAGTTTTCGATAGATTCGCGGTTCGCACCGATGTTTGATGCTGTCCGCAAGGCATTTCAGGAGGAGGAACTGCTACCGACCTTCGACGGCGGGTATATCTCCGCTCATCATGCCAAGTTGGCGCGCACGCAAGAGTTGCGCGAGCTGTTGAGCTCGGAGCAGGTCGCGGCACTGTTCGGTTCGGATATCGCAGCTTGGCTATCTGGCGACATTACTCAGGACAAGGCACCCGAAATTCGGCAATACCTGATGCGCGAACTCGACATTGACGAGATCACGCCGACAAAGCTGGTGCCGAGCCTGACCAAGTCATTCCTCGAAGCACAGCCAGACGAGTGGGTGTTGCGGCTCTATGAATTCCTGAGTGGACAGGAGAAGGCCTTGCGCCGTCACCTCGACACCGTCCCGCTCATCCGTCTTGACGATGGCACTCACGTTCTCGCCCGAGAGAACGGCAAGGCCAAGGCCTTCCTGCCCAGCGCCATTGCCACTAGTTTTCCTACGATGCGCAGCGCGGTGTGTTCGACACCCGAGGTGCGCCTGTTCCTTAGTTCGCTGGGCATTACCGAACCCGACCCGGTGGATGACGTGATCTGGAACCTCCTGCCGAGATATCAACAGGAAGAAGCGGGAGTGGGCGACGAGTCCTACGCTGCTGACATTGAGCGCATCCGCGCTGCCTTCAGCACAGACTCGACTGCGCAGAAGGAAAAGCTCCGTTCAGCCCTCCGCGATACCCGCTTTGTGATGGCGGTCGATAGCGGCGACGGCAAAGCCTACGTCGCCAAACCCGGAGACATCTATATCGCCACCGACCGCCTACAGCAGCTATTCGCCGGTGTGCCCGACATCTTGATCGTCGACAACGAATACGACTGCCTGCGCGGTGAAGACATCCGTGACCTGCTGGTGTCGTGTGGCGCAAGCCGCTACCTCATCCCAGAAGCAACACCGTCGAGGCTGGGGCATTCCGAGAAGGCGCAGATTCGCAGAGAAGCAGGCCTTGAGCGCGCGAGCTGGGAAAGCCAGCCAGAGGACTTTACTCTTCGTGGGTTGACGCAGCTGCTGGAGTTCCTGTCCACTCTGAAACCAGAGGAGGCAGCAGCCAGAGTGAAGGTGCTGTGGGAGGCGCTGGCTGATCTCGAGGGCCGTGGTACTTCCGCCTTCTACGGCTCGTACAAGTGGGGCTATTCCCATGAGACTAAGACCGCCCGATTCGATGCCACTTTCATCCGGACGCTCAACCAGGTCGCTTGGGTGCCGAACGCCGACGGCGAGCTCGTCCCTCCGGGGCACGTCGTGTTCGACACCCTTGGCTGGAAGCCCAACCCATTCCTGCTGACCAAGATCGCCTTCAAGCCGCCGCTCATCGATCAGCTGGCCAAAGAGGCGGGCATCGATCCGGCGATTCTCGATCTACTACGGAGAGACCCCGCTATCGTTGCCGAGTTGGCGTCTCGGTTAAGCAATGCTAGTCCAACATCAGAACCCGAACCATCACCAGACGCCGAACTGGCGGCTGACGAGCCATCCGATAGTGACGTATACGACGATGCCCAAGACTTGTATGGGGACGACATGCCGGACATCCCACCTGGCACCTCAGATCCTGATGGCGGCGACGGCGCGGGCAGTGGGGCTGGGCGAGAAGGTAGAAACCGTACTGGCTCCGGGGTGTCACGCAGCGGCAGTCAGGGGCACGGTGGCGCACATGGCGGCTCAGGTGGCCATGGTGACCCTAGCGGAAAGAGTAGCGGGAATGGTGGTGGTAAGGGGAAGAGGACGCACGGTCAGACCGGCTCACGCCCCTTCATCTCTTATGTTGGCGCTCATCCGGACGATGAAGCCCCCGATCCTGATGGTCTCGATCAAACGGCACGGATGCAGATTGAGGAACAGGCTATCGTCAAGATCGTTCAACTCGAACCCATGCTTAAACGCACTCCGGACGGTAATCCGGGGTTCGACCTTTACGAGACCGACGTGCGTGGTAATCCAGTGCGCTGGATTGAGGTCAAGTCGATGAGCCAAGGTCTTGAGAATCGGCCGGTTGGGCTTTCACGCAGGCAGTTTGAGCTAGCGCGGGAAAAGGGAAACGCGTACTGGCTCTATGTCGTGGAGTACGCCACCGATGCGCAGCGCGCTCGAGTACTTCGGATTCAAAATCCCGCGGGCCTCGCTCGGACATTTACGTTTGACCAAGGCTGGATGAAAATTGCCCAAACTCAGCCTCCAACCCGCTAAGCCGTGGTCAGGTAGGCATTTCTGCAGCGCGGACAGCTTATGCTTGCAAAAAACCATAAAATGGCCAGACTGGCCAAATTATGGTTTCGTACACACATCGGACAGTCTTGGATTGCCAGTTGGTGGGCCCACCAGGACTTGAACCTGGAACCAAAGGATTATGAGTCCTCTGCTCTAACCAATTGAGCTATAGGCCCCTGAAATGAAGCACGCCCGAAAGTGTCTTCGGGCGTGCCTAGTATACCTAGCAAAAGAGATTTGATCAGCCCTCCGAGCTAACGGACGAGGCAGGAATAGGGGAGGATCGCGCCGGGTAGGTGGCTCCATGCGGCTAAAGAAGTAGGTTGGCACGAGCTCATCAGATTGAGCATTCGCTCGCACTGAAGAGGTAGCCGGCACCGCGCACGGCGCGTAATGGAAGGTGGATTCCATGCGCGGCGGCCTTTTTGCGCAAGCGGCTGACCAGGGACTCAAGGCGATGCAGATCATATTCGTAAGGATTATCACTGATCACTGCGGCTAACTCCTCGCGTGCGACGGCTTGGCCTTCCCGTTGCAGCATGTATTGTAGGAAGGTACGTTCTTGGGTGGTGAGAGGCAGAACTGCCCCTTGCGGTGTAAGCAGCGTCCAGCCATCAGCGGCTAGCCTCCAGGCCATGGTCTGTGCGGAGGCTGACGGGGTTATCGTATCCTGAGATAGTTTTGCCTCCTCCTTGAGGCGGCGTGCCAGGCTGATGATGGTGGCGTGCAATACCCGTAGGTCCGTTGGTTTGACCAGATAGACATCGGCACCATGCAACAGGCCGCGCACCTGATCTTCTGCGTGGCAGCGTGCAGTGAGCATGATGATGCCGAGGGAGCCCATGGCGCGCAGGCGCTCGGCAATGGAGAAGCCATCCTCTCCTGGCAGACCGACATCAAGTACGGCTATATCGCAGGGGGTCAGCAATAACGAAGAGTACAATTCTCGGGAAGCGGTAAAGCCACGCACATTAAATCCGGCTTCCTGCAGCGACTCGACGAGTTCATCGCGCAGGTCGGTTTCATCTTCTACCACGCAGATTTTCAGCGGCGAGTCTTCGGCTTGCATGTCTGATTTTTTTCGATGCAGCGTGACGGGGGCATGGTGAGCTATCGAGAAACGAGTTAATGATACCCTTTGCCGCAATCTCCTGCCATGGCCATATGGGCTGCGTACAGCCTATTCATGCTGCCCCTCTTTTTGCCGCAGCTGGAAAACAGGTCCTGTGAAAAGAATGGTCTGTTCATCAGTTGATATGTTCTGGATCATTATTCACTGAGGTGCCGCACTCTAATCATATCCTGCCCTGTGAAGTGGGATAATGCTGACTGGTTCAGTGTGCTGAACCGTGAGTTTTGGTGAGTGACACCTTTTCCCGCGGTGGCGACAATAAACAATTAACAGTGCGATCCCTGCAACACCCTATGGCTCCCATGTGCTAGAAAAACAGACCTCCAACCTCCTGCTGGTTCTCGTATCCGCCTCAGCCATGTTGCTGATGACGCTCGCGTCGACCCTTTGGATCGACCGCATAAGCCAAGCCAATCATCAGCAACAGGAGCATGAGACGGTAAAAAATCATTTGAACATCATCCGTACCAGTCTGGAGAAGGTACTGAACCAACGCCTCTATCTGGTGCATGGTTTGGTGGCCTTGGTGCGTAGTCATTCGGACTTCGAAGCTGCTGATTTTCAAGGTTTTGCGGCTGAACTTCACCGCAATCAGCCGGGGGTCCGCAGCCTACAATTGGCTCCCGGGGGGGTGGTGCAATACATCTATCCTTTGTCCGGCAATGAGGCTGCGATGGGATACGATCTGTTGCGCGACCCAGCGATGGAATCCTTGGTGCGGGACATGATTCAACGCCGACAATTTCGCTTGGCTGGTCCCCTCGATTTGCGTCAGGGCGGACGTGGCCTGATCGGTCGCCAGCCCATTTTCATGGACTCCCCCGCCCATCCGGATGGCGCGGAGTTCTGGGGGTTTGCCACGATCCTTATCGATTGGGATGAGTTGCTGCATGATGCTGGCTTGGCGGAGGCGCATCACGATATCGACTGGTCGCTGCGTGGCAAGGATGCCCAGGGTGAGCAGGGTGAGGTATTTGTTGGTGATGCCAGCCTTTTCAATGCACAGTCCGAAATGCTGTCTGTCAGCCTGCCAACCGGATCCTGGCAGCTGGCTGGGCAACCACGCGGGGGGTGGGCGCACGACTGGCCTGGACACCGCCTGATGATCGGGGGAGCTGCGCTGATCTGCCTGCTGGTCCTGTTGGGCACGGTCCTGCAACTGATCTATCTGCGTGCCCTTCGTCGTGCCCGTCTAGCTGAAGCGGAGGCACGCCACATGGCTGAGGTGGCCAATCAGGCCAAGAGCGATTTCCTCGCCAATGTAAGCCACGAGGTGCGTACTCCCATAAATGCCATCATCGGCTTTGTGCAGATGGCGCTACGCTCCTCACCGGCCCCCAAAGTCAAGTCCTATCTGCAAAAGGTACAGGGCTCGACCTACATTTTGCTCAACCTGATCAACGACATTCTCGATCTATCCAAGATCGAGGCCAATCGCCTTGAGTTGGAGCAAGTTCCTTTTAATCTGGAGGATGTCTTCAGTAATCTTGCTAATGTCACCGCCCTCATGGCAAGCCAGAAAAATCTGGAACTTGCCTTTCACATTGATCCAGCTATTCCCTCCACACTTATTGGTGATCCGCTACGCCTCGGGCAGGCGCTGACCAATCTGGCGGTGAATGCGGTGAAGTTTACTGAGTCTGGCGAAGTCGTGGTGACGGCGGAACTTGCCACGGCCCAGGTTCAAGGGATGGTGAACATTCACTTTTCGGTGCGTGATAGCGGTATCGGTATTGCTCCCGACCGGATTGCCCGACTCTTTAAGCCCTTCACCCAGGCCGATAGCTCCATTACACGTCGTTTCGGTGGTACCGGACTCGGCCTCTCAATCACTAAGCAACTCGTCGCGCACATGGGTGGGACAATCGAGGTGGAGAGTATGCCAGGTATCGGCAGCACGTTTTCCTTCCGCCTTGAGTTGCCGTGTGAGGATGGCCTATATGCTGCCGTGTGCCCTCTCAAGGAAGGGCGTGGCCTGCGTATCCTGGTGGTGGATGACAACCTGAGTGCACGCGAGATACTCGTGGGTCTACTGCGTGATTATGTATATGACGTTGTCTCTGTTGAATCGGGTGAAGCGGCGCTGGCGCTTGTCAGTGCAGATGGCGAGCCCTTTGATGTCATTCTGCTTGACTGGCGTATGCCGGGCATGGACGGCATAGAAACTGGACTTCGTATCACCACCCATCATGCCGAGGGGCAATCGCCGGTGCTGCTCATGGTCACTGCATACAATAGTGAAGACGTGCGCCAGCAAGCGGAAACGGTCGGCATTCAGCATTTCCTTACTAAGCCGATCAACCTAACTGTACTGCTCGATTCCCTGTTCCAAGCCATTGGCCTAGACAATTTGGGCAACAGCAAACTAGAGGAAAGCGATATACGTCTGGCGAACTGGCAGCGTCAATTGCAGGGGCGCCGGGTGCTGGTTGCCGAGGACAATCGTTTGAACCAGGAGGTCATGGAGGGCCTGCTCGGGCAGGTTGGTGTCAGCGTCCTTCTCGCCGACAATGGTCAGGAAGCCTTGGCCAGGCTGGCTGAGGAAGATGTGGATGCCGTGCTGATGGACCTGCAAATGCCTCACCTTGATGGCCTGCAGGCCACCAGCATCATTCGTCAGAATAGCGCTTGGCGTAATTTGCCGATTATCGCCATGACGGCCCACAGTCATGACAATGACCGTGCCCAGTGTTTGGCTGTGGGCATGAATGCTCATCTCAGCAAGCCGGTTGATCCTGACTTGCTCTATTCTACCCTGGTCCATTGGCTGAAACAGGATGAAAAAAAATCAGTGCAGAAACCAGCGACAGCGGCTGCCATGGTGATGGCTCCAACGGATACTCGTGACGTCATCGACCACGCCGCCGGGTTGCGCGTGGTTGCTGGCAACCGGGCTAGCCACAAGCGCCTGCTACAACGTTTCGCCATGGATTTCGCTGATACTGCGTCACAGTTGCGCCAACACGCAGATGCAGGTGAGTACCAGGTTTTGGGGCGTCTCATCCATACCCTTAAAGGTACTGCCGGCAATATCGGGGCTCTGAGCCTGGCCCAGCAAGCGGGAGCGTTGGAAGATGCGATCCTTGAACACGCTGGAACAGAAAGTGTCAACTCACTGCTGGAGGCCCTCTGCTCCACTCTGATGTCGGTGTTGGTCGTCTGTCGTTCTTCCATGGGCACAGATCCAGCGCTTGCTGCAGCCCATAAGCCAGTTGCCGATGCAGAGATTCTGCCACTGCTTGAACAGCTTGGGTCCCGTCTGCATGCACGAAAGCTCATCGCCGAAAGCGACATTCAGCGTTTACGCCAGCATTTTGTCGCCGAGGTCGACAGCGCCAATGTGGCTGTAGAGCTCTTTGCCCAGGCCTTGGACCGCTTCGATTACCGCGAAGCAGAACGTCAATTGGCTGTGCTACGCCAGGATTTCAGCGCCACAGTCCAGGACAAGGAGATGTCTCCTGCGTGAAGCCTACCGCTCATATCCTCATTGTTGATGATGCCCCCACCAATCTTCGGGCGCTGATCGAGCTACTTTCACCCACCTACGAGATCCGTGTTGCCGTTAATGGCGAAGAAGCCTTAGCGGCGGTGATGTCCGACGAACCTCTGGACCTGATCTTGCTGGATATTATGATGCCGGGTATGGACGGTTACGCGGTCTGCCGCGAGCTCAAGCGTCACCCCAATCACTGTGATACCCCTGTCATCTTCATTACTGCCAAGGATGCGGTGAGCGATGAAACCTATGGTTTTGAAGTCGGGGCAGTGGATTACATTACCAAGCCATTCGACGGTCGGGTGGTGTTGGCACGGGTGCGTAATCAGTTGCTGGTCCGGTCCGCCCTTGTCCACGAACGGGAGATGTTAGCGAACCAGCGTCAATTCATCGCGATGCTCGCCCATGAGTTGCGTACACCCCTAGCTATTATCGACAGTACTGCCCAGCGTATCGCAATGAAGTTGGAAGAGTCTCTGCCTGAACAGATACCGAAGATCGAGAAAATTCGCCATGCTGTTGCTCGTCAGCTTAATCTTCTGGAGAACTGCCTGGCCGAGGAGCGTATGGCCAGTACTGACATGGTGTCACGCCTGGAGGCAGTGGATTTACGCGAACTCATCGCTGAGTTCTATGACGAAAAGACGTCTTTGGCTTCGCTGCGGGTTCGTATAGCCGCACCTGATGACCAGGTGATGGTGCTGTGCGACCGTCATCTTTTCAACATCATCCTTTCCAACCTGATTGACAACGCCCTCAAGTATTCGCCTGGAGATCGCCCTGTGTATATCCGCCTGCGTCCTGAAGCAGAGCCGGGGAGTGTTGCCATTGAAGTTATTGATGAGGGTTCGGGGGTACATGCTCACGATAGTGAGCGAATCTTCGAGCGCTATTATCGCAGCCCAGGCCAGAGTGCCGTTCCCGGTGTCGGTCTAGGGCTGCATCTGGCCCGTAAGCTGGCGCGCCGTCAAGGCGGTGATGTGGTGCTGGCGCCTCCACAAGAAGGGGTAGGAGCCGTATTCATCCTGACTCTGCCACGCGCAGACACGTATTCCCCTCCCCTCGTGTGAATCCTCTGTGAGCCTTGGTGTGTTGCCCGCGAGGGGCGCACGGATAGTTCACCGTCATGGAACCCATACTGCTTTTGTCTTTCCTGCAAGTGACAGCCGAGTGCAAGCACCAACAATTATAACCACGACAGTCTGCTCAGGATTCCACATGTGGATGCCACATAGCTGGCTGGTTAACGACTGATATTTCAGTTGGTGTCATCGTACATCACTGCGCAGGCTCTGGAGTGTCTTCTGACATTTGTGAGTTTCAGGTGAGCTTTGCGTGAGGTTTTGTGTGTGACGCCCGTGCTATTTGCCTACAGAATACGCGGCCATGATCGCACCGATTTCTGATGTCTGTCATCGGCACGTTCCCCCGGCGCTCCCATGGATACATCGGGGCGCATGAAGCATTTCGGGCCCGGTTTTAGGGGCCTGATGCACTCTTGAAATTATTTTAATCAATTGCGTGTTACGGGCAGCCTTCACGATTAAAGCCGTGGCGCTGCTTTCCTTTACTTCATGGAGCAATGTAATGGTGTTGGTTATGGATCGGGGAATGCTCAACGGAAGGGTGCATGAGTTGTGGTTGATCGTATGGATGATCTGCCTTGTGTTGGCGGCTGCGCCTGCTCATGCAGATCCCATCGTTGGGTTGGTGAAAACCCTGGGCACGCCAGGGCCAGTGGATTCCGGTGCCACCTTTACCTTCAACTTGGCGTGGAGCTGCCCGGGCTCCGTTTCTCCCGCCGACGATTGTATGAACATGCGTATCATCGAGTCCCTGCCCCTGACCCTCCAGGCCACCGGCTTGCCAGCACCGGATGGCAAGCTGGTGAAGGTGTGTGTGCAGAACCCGGGTGACCCGTTGCCGGATTTTGGCACCTGTACCCAGCCTGCAGTGACCACCGGCAGTCCTACCCAAGTGGGGGCAACCCTGCATTTTGTGTTCGTGAACCGGGTGCTGGCCGGTGATTCGGGTAGCCTGCAGGTGATGACCCGCTTCCCTGCCGGCAGTACGTCGGACGGGACCTCCGCCACCAACACCGCAGAAATTGTGGCCGAGTGCGATACTGTTGCCGCACCCGCTTGCAGCCCGGCGACACCGGTCATCTCCACCAGCGACAGCATCGAGGCCAGTGCCCAGGATGAGCTGGACATTACCAAGACGGTACAGAGCGCTGGTGCCATTGGTTACAACACTATCTACCGCATCCGGGTGCGGCCGTCTCCCGATGGTGTAGGCTACCTTACCCCTGGCGATGTGGTGGTGCAGGATGTATTGCCCGCCGGGGCGACCTTCGTCTCGGCCAATCCGCTCCCCAATGGTGGTTCCGGTACGGCAGGCGACCCCTATTATTGGAATCTGGGTGCTCTGAACAGCACCCAGGACATCTATATCACGGTCAATTTCCCCGCCGTCTCTAATAACCCGGGCGACTCCCGCACCAACAGCGCCAGTGTGGATTACACCATTGAGACTGTACCGGCCACTACCAAGACTGACGATGTAACACACACGTTGGTGGGGCCAAATCCCAGCCTATCCCGTACAAAAACCACTAACGACTATGACAATGTGGTCAATCCGGCCCAGTTCTTTGCCTACACGGTGCGGGCCAGCAATACCGGCAATATTCCTCTGGGTGTGAGCATTGATGATCCGATACCGCCCATGTGTCAGGTGAACTCCTTCACCATTGGCAGTGATGCCACCGCGCTGCATATCTATCGCAGCAATGCCACTGATCAGGCTTATGTCCCTGGTGGAGTGACAAATTACACTGCCGCCGCCGTGGGCGCGGACAATTCCAGCGTATGGATCAGTCGCATCGTGGTGGACTATGGCGACAGTGGCAATCCCATTGTCGCCACTGGCACCAATCGTACCCTGGTCATCAACTGCACCGCCCTTGATCCGGGCTGGGACGGCACCGACTATGACCTGTCGATCCAGGCCGGTGTGGTGGTGCCCAACACCGCCACCATCGACGGCGCCAACGGCACGGACACCACGACAGGGAATGTAACCCGTAACGTTACCCTGCGCGATGCCAGCCTGAATCCCACCATCGCGCCGGATGCCAGCAAGAGCAAAACGGCCCCGGCGGGCCAGGTAATGCCTGGCGAAAATGTCACCTTCAGCATCCAGATGATGAACTCAGGTAGCTACAGTTCCGCCCTGGAGCAAGTGGGCATGATGGAGCCGGTATTCGCCGACCTGTTGCAGGAGGGTATGGCCTATGTGAGTTCTGCCCGCACCGGCGCCAGTGGCGCCAGTTGTGCCAGCGACCCCGCCATCCATACTATCGCCGACTACAATGGCACCGGCCGGGTGCTGGTGGTGTGGGACTGGAGCGGAACCGGTTGCCAACTGGCCCGTGGCGAGTCGGTGACCTATAACCTGGTGGCGCAGGTGGGGGACACCACGTTGGCTGGTTCCCGGACCAACGCTGTTGCCTTTTTGGGGGTGGAGAACCCAGTGAGCGTTGTCCGCTCCACCCAGTTCTGTCCCACTTCCGGCGGTTTTCTTTCCAGCCTTTTGGCGTCTGGCACCCTGGATGGTGCCACCGGTACCCCGGAGGCACGCCGTTGCCATGCCGGCGATACCACCTTCCTGGTACAGCGCATTACCACCATTTCATCGCGTAAGGCGGTGCGCGGTAGCCTGGATCCGGATTGGCTCTACAACGTGGATGTGCCCAACATCGTGGGCCGTAACGTGCGGGAAAACTCCGTGTTTTGGCGCCTGCTGATCGACAACACCGCCAACGTTCCCCTGGACCACATCGAGATCATGGATATCGTGCCCTTCAATGCCGCGTCCAATCCTGGTGGGACGGGCAACACCGGTGTCGGTAACGGTGCCGACATGGGTAGTACCTGGGGGCCGCGTTTTACCTCCCCCATCGATCTGGCTGCCGGTGGCGCACCGGTGGGTACCAAGGTCTATTACACTCAGGCCCCCAGTCCCTGCCGCGACGTCATCGTCGTGGTGGCCGGCTGCAATCCCATGACCACTCTGGCGGACGGTGTGCCCCTGAGCAACGAAATGGCCACACCTGGCCCGGGCGACGCGGGTGAATGGTCCACCGTGCTTCCCAACGATCCCAGCCGGGTGCGGGCCTTCCGCATCGTCTATCCCACCAGCCACGTCATCGAGCCGGGTGAAACCCTGAGCTTTGCCTATCCCATGTACGTGCCCGCCGACGCGCCGATCACAGACTGTCCCGCAGCAGCAGACCAGACCTGCAGCGAGATCGCCTGGAACACGTTTGGCTTTAGCTACGAGGAAGCGGATATTGGCCTGCCCAACGCTTCCGCACCTACCCGCGTAGGTGTTGTGGTGCAGCCGCTGGATGCAGGTCTCACCGCTTCCTTGGGTGATTTCGTCTGGCACGACAGCAGCGAGGACGGTCAGCAGGGCGGCGAGGAGAGCAATGGCATCAACAACGTGTTGGTGGAACTATTCCGCGACCCGGACGGTGTGACCAACAACGGTGACGAGATGCTGGTGGCCGCCACCACCACTGTTAATCACCCGGTGAGTGGCCTGCCTGGTTACTACCATTTTGGCGGCCTCACTCCTACTGGCATCACCGATCGCTACATCGTGCGCTTCCACCCGCCGGCCGGGTTCACGCCTTCGCCCGCCAACAGCGGCAGCGATGCCGGTGATTCGGACGGCGTGGATACCGTGGTGGGCCTGGAAACACTGCAGCAGGTCTCCGGCATCACCCTGGATGCGGGGGAGCACGATCCCACCATCGACCAGGGCTACTTCATGAATCCGGCCCGCTACAGCCTGGGTAACAGAGTGTGGTGGGATGCCAATGTGGACAGTGTGGACAACGATGGTGTCGGCGCTACGCCGGGCAGTTCTACTGGTATCGCTGGCGTCACTGTGGAACTCTGGGCGGTGGACATCAACGGCGCCCCGACCGGAGGTGCGCCCATGGCCACCCAGGTGACCAATGCCAGCGGCCACTACCTGTTTGACGATCTGATCGCGGGCGATTACCGCGTCGTCATTCCCCGGCAGAGCGGTGGCGTCAACGACTTCCTGATGCGGGCCTATTCCAGCGGCCAGCGTCTGGATGCTGCCGCTACCTTGGTGGAGGCAGCGCCGGTAGATGGTAACAGCGACCTGGACACCCAGGACCACGGTGGCGTGCTTACTGCCGCCCTGGGTGCCATCGCCGCCAACAGTGTGGTGAGTGGCCTGGTGAGTGTCGGCCCCGGCAGCAGCGAGCCTATCGGCGAGATTGGCATCAAGGGGCCGGAACAGACGCCGGGTTACTACAGCCTGGTGCCGGATAACCGGGGTAACCTCAGCGTGGACTTTGGTTTCTACGATCCCTCCGTGGGCAACCGCGTCTGGTTCGACCTTGATAACAACGGCGTACTGGACGGTGCCGAGGTGGGCGTGGCCGGCGTGACGGTGCGCCTGCTCGACGTGAACGGTGTGGAGTGGGGCAGTTCGGTCACCGATATTGAGGGCCACTGGCGTGTGGATGGCCTGCCCATCGGCCGTTACCGTGCCCATATCCTTGCGGCCGTGTTCCAGGCGGGTGGCCCATTGGAGGGTTACGCCAGCTCCACCGGGTTGTCGAGTGACTTCACCACTGCTGGGGGTGACAACCGCGACCACGGTATCGACGCGGTGGACCCTGCCACCTCCGGCGTGTACAGCGTATTTTTCGACCTGGAACCTGGTCTGCTGCCTCTGGGCGAGACCACGTCAGGGTCGCCTAACGGTGGCAACGGCCCCCTGGGCGATGACACCGACCAGCTGACTGTGGACTTCGGTTTCTACCATCTGGGCGGCGTGCCCCTGCCGCCCTACGACCCGCCCACCGCCATCAAGACGGTGACCAGCGCCGGGCTGCCAGTGGTGGAGTGGCGCATGGTGTGGTTCAACCCGAATATCAGCTACATCATGCCCCTGCAGGTGGTAGACCCTATCCCGGCAGGGACTACCTACGTTGCCGGTAGCCTGACCTGCGAGGCGCGGGGTGCGTCCGTCCAGACCCTGTGCGAATACGACGCGGTGAACGACCAGGTGGTGTTTGAAGGGCTCATCGCCCCTGATGGCGCCAACAATACCGAGGATACTGCTACCAATGAAGTAGTGATTACATTCCGCACCAATGTCGGTGGTGCAAGCAGTGTTAGCAACCAAGGCCTGGGTTACTGGGATGAGGATGGTGATGGTGGTGTAGATGGACCCGTGCCCACTGACGCACCAGATGGCCCAGCTGGCGATCCCACCACTTGGTCACGCCCGCGCGGTATTCCAACCTTGTCTACCTGGGGCATGCTTATCTTGAGCCTGCTCATGCTGGGTTTCCTGGCCAGAGGCGGCAATCTGCTTCCCACCGCTTGTAGGCACCGAGCTAGAGCCGCTGGAGTCGAATGATGCCACTTGCCATTGCCGGTGAAGCATACTGCGTCTCGCTCAGCCGGCTTATGCCAGTGAGGTGGGGTGCCCCACAGTATGGCCTTGGACTAAGCGTGATTCATCTTGATTGTCAGCATATGCTCAATCCTGCGAATCAGATCGTCTTGGCACGGGTGGGTCCGGTGTGAAAACTGCTTCAGGTACAAGCGGCAACCGGTAGTCGGATTCCAGTGACACACCGCACGTACCTCAGTGTGTCTACTGAAGTGGATATCGCCCAATGCGGGTGAGTATTCGGGGTGCATTTTTGCATCATTATGAACAGAGCGGGAAAGTCACGCATTGGCTCTGGTATGGCATGCTTGCGTACAAATTAGGACCTTTGGATGCTGCGTTTCTTTCTGCTGTTCCTTTTCATCCAGATCACCCTGTTCGGTCTGGAGCTTCTAGGACCGGTACAAACAGGGTTTGTCATGCCCTTCACCGGCTTATTGGCAAAAATCAGCGCAGTATTGCTCAAGTATGCCGATGATCATGTCACCAGCTACGACAACATCATCCAGAGTACGGTCAACGACTTCGGCATCGCCATTATGCCCGGCTGTAACGGGGTGGAGGCCTGCATAATCCTGATCGCGGCCATCCTGGCCTTTCCCGCCCCCTGGCGGGCCAAGCTGACCGGTTTGATGATCGGCATCGTTGCAGTGCAGGCAGTAAACCTGTTGCGTATTATCAGTCTGTTTTACCTTGGGCAATGGAACATACAGTGGTTTGAGTTTGCGCACCTCTATCTCTGGCAAGCGCTGATCATGCTCGACGTACTAGTGGTCTGGTTGCTCTGGGTGCGTTACCTCGCCCGCAAGGGCGTTATTCAGCTCCCCTCTCCCCATGCAGCTTAATCTGGTCGGCTTGTTCCTGCTTCGGGCTGTCGTTTGGTTTGCGGCTTGGTTGTTTGTCTGGTATCACCTCGGTAGCTTGATTACTCTGCCGGTCAGTATCGTGACGAAGTCAGTGGTGGCGCTATTCTTTCCCTCTTGGGCAGAAGGGGTGGAACAGTCCGAGGCAACCTTAACCTTGCTCACTAGCTTGGCTGTGCCCGGGATGGTTGGGGTACCGACCGGACAGGTCGCCGTGTTCAGTCCCGAGGTCGGTTTCCTCAAATATGGCTATGGCCTGCCGCTGCTGACGGCTTTGCTGTTCGCTTCGGACGCCAGGTACTTGTTCACCAAGGTGGCCATTGGTGCAGTGGCACTGTTGCCATTTCAGGTACTTGGTGTGTGTTTCGACTGGCTAAAGCAATTGGCAATTGAGACCGAGGCGGTGTCATTCTCGCCGATGGCACGGGAGTTCATCGCCTTCGGTTATCAGTTTGCTAATCTGGTGCTGCCTGCCTTGGTGCCGGTACTGCTCTGGGCGGTGATGGACCAGCGCTTCCTGGTTAGTTTCCTGATGGAGGCAACGCTGGTGGAGGGGAGTGTTTCTGATTCAGGCTGCCCAAAGGGCCGATAAGGGTGAAATAGCGACTGCTATTACTGTTCCTTGTGAATCCGCCATGGGTTAATAGTTGCCGCCGCCTCATCCTTTGTCATCTGCCAGCCATGGAGCAAAACTGGCAGCATAATCGGAATGGAATATTGTAGGAGCGCGAGGGCTTGCATCTGGAACCAAAGGATTATGAGAGCCTCTGCTCTAACCAGTTGAGCTATAGGCCTCTGAAATGAAGCACGCCCGAAGGTGTCCCTGCGGGCGCGCCTAGTACGCCGAGTATTCCCAGCACAAGAGATTTGATCAGCCTTCCGAGTCGAGGAAGCTGCGCAGTTGCTCCGAGCGGCTGGGATGGCGCAGTTTGCGCAGTGCCTTCGCCTCGATCTGGCGGATGCGCTCACGGGTGACGTCAAACTGCTTGCCCACCTCTTCCAGGGTGTGGTCTGTGTTCATGTCGATACCAAAACGCATGCGCAGCACCTTGGACTCGCGCGCGGTGAGTCCTTCCAGCACCTGCTGGGTAGCCTCACGCAGGCCTTCTGAGGTGGCATACTCCACCGGGGACATCACGTTGCCATCCTCGATGAAATCACCCAGGTGCGAATCTTCGTCATCGCCGATGGGGGTTTCCATCGAAATCGGTTCCTTGGCGATTTTGAGTACCTTACGCACCTTGTCTTCCGGCATTTCCATGCGCGTGGCCAGTTCTTCCGGTGTGGCCTCACGGCCCATTTCCTGCAGCATCTGACGCGAAATGCGGTTGAGCTTGTTGATGGTCTCGATCATGTGCACCGGGATACGGATGGTGCGGGCCTGGTCCGCGATGGAGCGGGTGATGGCCTGCCGGATCCACCAGGTGGCATAGGTGGAGAACTTGTAGCCGCGGCGGTACTCGAACTTGTCCACTGCCTTCATCAGGCCGATGTTGCCTTCCTGAATCAGGTCGAGGAACTGCAGGCCACGGTTGGTGTACTTCTTGGCAATGGAGATCACCAGACGCAGGTTGGCTTCCACCATTTCTTTCTTGGCGCGGCGTGCCTTGGCCTCCCCGATGGACATCTTGCGGTTGATGTCCTTGATGTCGGTGATCGACATGCCACATTCCTGCTCCAGGCTGATGAGCTTTTCCTGGATCTTGCGCACGTCATCAAGGGCCTGCTGCAGGTCCTTGGCATAGCCCTTGCCGTTCTTGGTGTGCTTGTCCAGCCACTTGAGATTGGTTTCGTTGTCGGGAAAGGAGGTGATGAATTCCTTGCGTGGCATACGGCCCTTGGTGACGCATAGATCCATGATCACGCGCTCGTGGGTGCGGATGCGTTCCACCAGTGCGCGCAGGTTGGCCACCAAGCGGTCAATCATCTTCGGCGCCAGCTTGAACTCCATGAAGGTGGCGGTGAGTTCCTCGTTCAGCTTCTTGGTGCGGGCGTGGTCCTTGCCGTGCTTGGCCAGTGCTGCCACCAGCTTGGTATGAAGGTCACGCAGGGTTTCCATGCGCACGCGCACTTCCTCGATGTCAAGGCCGGTATCGGCGGCCTCTTCATCACCGCTGCCTTCCACCTCTTCATCGTCATCGTCGTCACCGGCATCAGCCTCCGGTTCGCTGGCTGCATCGATGTTGGCCGGAATTGCAGCGCCAGGCTCATCCACATCCATGAAGCCGGTGACAATGTCACCCAGGCGGGTGGCGCCGGATTCGATCTGGTCGAATTCACCGAGCAGCATGGCGACGGTTTCCGGGTGGGAGGCCAGCGCCTCCAGCATCTGGTTCATGCCGTCTTCGATGCGCTTGGCGATCTTGATCTCGCCTTCGCGGGTGAGCAGTTCCACCGCGCCCATTTCGCGCATGTACATGCGTACGGGGTCGGTGGTACGGCCGAATTCGCTGTCCACCGAGGCCAGTGCGGCAGCGGCCTCTTCGGCCACATCCTCGTCGTCGGCGGTGACCGCATTATCGGAGATGAGCAGGCTGTCGGCATCGGGCGCGTGCTCGTGCACCAGAATGCCCATGTCGTTGATCATGCCGATGATGTCTTCGATCTGTTCCGGATCGACGATCCCATCGGGGAGGTGGTCATTCACCTCGGCATAGGTCAGGTAACCCTGTTCCTTGCCCTTGGAAATAAGCATTTTCAGCTGTGACTGCTGATCTTGATCCATCATCTCGGTGTTACCTGCAAACATGGTGCCCTCGTCCATAAGGGCAGAATGAAGAGAAAAATCGCAACATTATATACTATAGCTGCCTTGCATCGAAGCGGCGGTAGTGGTCAATGATGCTGCCTCAACTGCTGTTTCTAACCAACTGACTGTATTCATTTTTTTCTGCTTCGCTGAGAGAGCCGAAGCGTTGTTCCAGTTCCAGCCGGCGCTGCCGGCGCAGCTGCTGGAGCAGGCGGGCGACGGTGTCGCTGAATTCCTGTTCCAGGTTGTCCTCCTCGGCGGACAGCAGCATGTCGCGCTGCGCCAGGGCAAACAGGTGCCGTCCCTGGTCGCTCTCGCGCCAGTGTTCCAGCAAGGCTCCTGTGGTTAAATGCGGGTGCTGCCTGAGCAGATCAAGCATTTCCACCAGCAGCGCCGTGCCGGGCAGGTGCAGTCCGGCCAGTTGCTGCGGCTCCCCCACCAGTTGTGCCAGGGCCGGTCGCTGCAGCAGCAGGCCGATGGCACTACGCACCAGCGAGGGCTGATGCCTTGATGCAGCAGGCGGCCTGACGGGTCTGGCTGTGACCGGTGCCACGGGGACCGTGGGCGCCGTCTCGCCGCCCAGCATGCGTTCCAGGGCATCACGTTCCATGTGCGCCAGCTGTGCCAGGCGATCCAGCATCAGATGGCGATAAACTCCCGGAGGAAGCTTCGACAGATAGGGGCGGCAAAGTTCCACCAGCCGCGCCCGCCCGTCCAGCCGGGTGATGTCGGCCTGCTTGCCCATCTGTTCAAAGAAATATTCCGACAGCGGCTGTGCCTGCGTGACCAACTGCTCAAACCCGCCTTGCCCGATACTGCGTATCAGGGTGTCCGGGTCTTCCCCCTCCGGAAGGAACATGAAGTGTAGTTGATGTCCTTCGCGCATCAAGGGTAGTGCATTTTCCAGTCCGCGCCAGGCGGCATCGCGGCCGGCACGGTCGCCGTCGAAGCAGAACACCACTTCCGCGGTGGTACGGAACAGCCGCTCCAGGTGGTCCTTGGTGACGGCGGTGCCGAGGGTGGCGACGGCGTTGCGGATGCCGAACTGGGCCAGGGCCACCACGTCCATGTAGCCCTCCACCACCAGCAGACGCGGGATCTCGCGCAGGGCCTGCTTGGCCTCGTACAGGCCGTACAGTTCGCGGCCCTTGTGGAAAACGGGGGTTTCCGGCGAGTTGAGGTATTTGGGTTCGCCCTTGTCCAGGATGCGGCCGCCGAAGGCGATGACCCGGCCGCGGTAGTCGCGGATGGGGAACATGATGCGGTCGCGGAAGCGGTCGTAGCGGCGGTCGGCGTCTTTCTCGATCAGCATGCCGACAGTGAGCAGGCGGTCCTGTTGTTCCTTGTCCTGACCCAGGGCCTTGAGCAGATTGTCCCAACCGTCGGGGGCGTAGCCGATGCCGAAGGCGGCGGCGATCTCGCCGGACAGGCCGCGCTTTTTCAGGTAGTCGACGGCGCGCTGGCGCTGCGGGTGGCGGCGCAGCTGCTGTTGGTAGAACTGCGCGCTCTGTTCCATCAACTCGTAGAGGGGCTGCGGCGAGGGGCCGCGTGGTGCGTTGTCGCCGCCTTCGCGCGGCACGCTGAGGCCGATGCCGGCCGCCAGCTTTTCCACGGCCTCGACGAAGTCGAGGTGTTCGTACTCCATCAGGAAGCCGAGGGCGGTGCCGTGGGCACCGCAGCCGAAGCAGTGATAGAACTGCTTGCCCTGGCTGACGGTGAAGGAGGGGGTCTTTTCGTTGTGGAACGGGCAGCAGGCCACATGCTCGCGCCCCTTCTTTTTCAGCGGCACGCGCGCGTCGATCACGTCGACGATATCGACGCGACTGATCAGCTCATCGATGAATTGCTGCGGGATGCGGCCTGCCATGGGCCTTATTCTAGGGAGTAATGTTCAGGGTGGCACCTGCCCAAGGGACGGTGCCGAAAATTCAGGCGGACAGCCGGGCCTTGAGGCGGGCGCTGACGGCGCCCATGTCGGCGCGGCCCTGTAGCTGTGCCTTGAGCGGCCCCATCACCTTGCCCATGTCCTTGGCCGAGGTGGCACCGCTGGCGGCGATGGCCTGGTCGATGATGGTGTCGATTTCGGCCTCGGAGAGCTGGGCCGGCATGTAGGTCTGGATCAGGGTCAGCTCGGACTTTTCCTTGTCGGCCAGATCGGTGCGGCCGGCAGCCTCGAACTGGCTGATGGAGTCGCGGCGCTGCTTGACCATCTTTTCCAGTACGGCCAGCACCTGGGTGTCGTCCAGGGCAATGCGCTCGTCCACCTCGCGCTGCTTGATGGCAGCGAGGATCAGACGGACGGTGCCGAGACGCTCCTTGTCCTTGGCGCGCATCGCGTCCTTCATGTCGGAGTCGATGCGCTGCTTGAGGGATTCCTGGCTCATGCCGCGAAGGACCTCAGGCCTAAGGTCAGGGATGCTTAGTACAGACGTACCAGGCGGGACTGCTGACGCTGCACCTTCTTCTGCTGGCGCTTAACCGCGGCAGCCTTCTGGCGCTTGCGGATGGACGTGGGTTTTTCGTAGTGCTGGCGCTCGCGCACCTCGGCCAGGACACCGGCCTTCTCACAGCTGCGCTTGAAGCGGCGCAGGGCAAAATCGAACGGCTCGTTCTCTTTGACGCGGACAGACGGCATGAAACTTCCTACCTCGTTGTGGTGACCGCAGGGCGGCCGGATACAGTGAACGCGCAATTCTAATGCCCCCCCGGGCAAAAAGCAAAGGGGGAAGAGCGGAGACAAAACCCTTGCGGCGGTGGCGGCCGCTCCGGACAATGCACCCCTATGTCCGACCAGCTCCTTGTACTCGGTATCGAAACCTCCTGTGATGAGACCGGCGTCGCCCTCTATCACGGGGTACGCGGCCTGCTCGCCCACGTTCTGCACAGCCAGGTGCAGCTGCATGCCGAATACGGCGGGGTGGTGCCGGAACTGGCCTCGCGCGACCATGTGCGTCGGGTGTTGCCGCTGTTGCGCGAGTGTATTGAGCAGGCCGGCGTGGACCGTGCCGATATTGGCGGCGTGGCCTATACCGCCGGCCCGGGGCTCATCGGCGCCCTGTTGGTGGGCGCTTCCGTGGCGCGCAGTATCGCCTTCGGCTGGGGGGTGCCGGCGGTGGGCGTACACCATATGGAGGGCCATCTGCTGGCACCGATGCTGGAGCCTGAGCCGCCCGAGTTTCCCTTTGTTGCCCTGTTGGTGTCCGGCGGTCACACCCAACTGGTGCGGGTGGACGGCGTCGGTCGCTACACCCTGTTGGGTGAATCGCTGGATGATGCCGCCGGCGAGGCCTTCGACAAGACTGCCAAGCTGCTCGGCCTGGGCTACCCCGGCGGCCCGGCGCTGGCCAAGCTGGCGCAGCAGGGCGATCCGGCCCGTTTTTCCTTCCCGCGGCCGATGACCGACCGCCCCGGCCTCGACTTCAGCTTCTCCGGCCTCAAGACCTATGCCCTCACCACCCTGCAACAGCACGGCCTTGAGGCTGCCGCCGATATCGCCCGCGCCTTCGAGGATGCGGTGGTGGACACCCTGGCGATCAAGTGCCGCCGGGTATTGAAACAGACCGGGCTGAAGCGGCTGGTGATGGCCGGTGGCGTCAGCGCCAACCGCCAATTGCGGCAGCGCCTGGCGGAAATTGCAGCGGAGGAGGGGGCGCGGGTGTATTACCCGCGCCCGGAATTCTGCACCGACAATGGTGCCATGATCGCCTACGCCGGTTATCTGCGCCTGTGTGCCGGCCAGCAGGAACCGCTGGCGATACGGGCCCAGCCGCGTTGGCCGATGGAGACGCTGCTGGCGCCGTAAAACAGTTACGAGTTTCGGGTTTCGAGTTTCGACCCCATCCGGACATCCAGCGGCCTTTCGAAACCCGAAACTCGAAACTATTTTTTGCCGATGTTTTTTTCCTCGCCAGCCAGCAGCCGCTGGATGTTGGCGCGATGGCGCCATACCAGCAACAGGCTCATCACTGCCGTCATCACGACAAATGGCAGGCGGCCGTCCAGCCAGGCCATGTAGAACGGTGCCAGCACAGAGGCGGTGAGTGCAGACAGCGAAGAGATGCGAAACAGCACGGCCACGGCGCTCCAGGTGGCAATGGCTGCCAATGCCACCGGCCAGGACAGCCCGAACAGCACCCCCACCGCAGTGGCTACGCCCTTGCCGCCCTTGAAGCCGAAGTACACCGGGTAAAGGTGGCCGAGGAAGGCGGCCATCGCTACTGTGGCGAGTATGGCAGGGTCACGGGTGACGACGCGGGCGATGAGCACCGGGATCAGTCCCTTCACCAAGTCGCCAACCAGGGTCAGCACCGCCAGCTTCTTGCCGCCGAAACGCAGTACGTTGGTGGCACCGGGATTGCCCGAGCCCTGGGTGCGCGGATCGGGCAGGCCCAGCAGGCGGCACAGGATGATGGCGGCAGACAGTGAGCCGAGCAGGTAGGCGCCGGCGATCAATGCGATGTCGATAAAATTCATGGGTTGAACCGGACACAAGGAGGTCGATGGCAAGGGAAGGCGAATCTAGCATAAATTCACCCTTGTATCTTTTCCCTTGGACCTTGTACCTTTCCTGCCCATGGACATCATTTATCTCAACGATCTCAAGATTGACACCGTCATCGGCATCTACGACTGGGAGCGGCGCATCCGGCAGACGGTGAGCCTCGACCGGAGATGGCCACCGACATCCGCAAGGCGGCGGCGAGCGACAGCATCGACGACACCCTCAATTACAAGGCAGTAGCCAAGCGTCTGATCCAGTTCGTCGGCGACAGCCAGTTCCAGCTGGTGGAAACGCTGACCGAACGTGTTGCCGACATCATTCTCAGTGAATTCAATGTTTCCTGGGTACGGGTACGGCTCAACAAGAAGGGCGCGGTGCGCTATGCCGGTGACGTGGGCGTGATTATCGAGCGCGGCAGCAAGCCCTGAATGGCGCGCGTCTACGTCAGCATCGGCAGCAACATCGAACGTGAGCACAACATCCGCGCCGGTGTCGCCGACCTTGATGTCTGTTTCGGTCCGCTGCTCCTGTCTTCGGTGTACGAAAGCGAGGCGGTGGGTTTTGCCGGCGATAGCTTCTACAACCTGGTGGCAGGCTTCGATACCGCGCTCACGCCGCTGCAGGTGGCGGCCGAACTGCGGGCCATCGAAGAACGTCATGGCCGGATGCGCGACGGTCCGCGCTTTTCCTCGCGCACCCTCGATATCGACCTGCTGCTCTACGACGACCTCATCCTGCATGAGGGCAAGTTGCAAATTCCGCGCGACGAAATCACCAGGAACGCCTTCGTGCTGTGGCCGTTGGCGGAGATCGCAGCACAGCTCCGCCACCCGCAATTGGGTGTGAGTTATGGTGCGTTGTGGGAGGCCTTCGACAAACAGAGCCAGCCGTTGTGGCCGGTGACGTTCGAATTCGGATGAGAGCGTTTTCTTGTAATTTGTAACGGAAGTTACGAATTCAACGACCGTCCACCATCCACCGTGATCACCTGTCCGCTCATGTAGCCCGCATCACGGATCAGGAACAGCACGGCCTTGGCGATATCCATGGGATCGCCCTGGCGCTTGAGGAAGGTGCGCGAAACGATGCGCTGCTTGGTCACTTCGTCCATGTCATGTTCCGGCCACAGGATGGCGCCCGGCGCTACGGCATTGACGCGCACGTGCGGCCCCAGCTCGCCGGCCAGGGCGCGGGTGAGCATCACCAGCCCGGCCTTGGCGATGGAGTAGACCGGGTAGCCCTTGAGCGGGCGATCGGCATGGATGTCGACAATGCTGACGATGCAGCCGTGCGCCTTGGTGAGGTGGGGCGCCGCCGCCTGGGCCAGGAAGAACGGTGCCTTGAGATTGGAGCCGATCAGATCGTTCCAGTCCTTCTCCTCCACCTTGCCGAGGGCGGTGGGATAGAAGGTCGACGCGTTGTTGATCAGCACATCGAGCCGGCCCCAAGCGGCGTGGGCCTCGCGCACCAGGGCGGCGTGCTTGCCGGTATCGAGCAGATCCGCCTGCACCAGCACCACCGAATTTTCACGCAGCGCATTCAGGTCCTTTTGCAGTGCCTGGGCCGCCTTGCGCGAACTGCGGTAGTGCAGCACGATGTTGGCGCCGGCCTCGTGCAGCAGGCGCGCGGTGGTGGCGCCGATGCGGTGGGCGGCGCCGGTGATCAGCACCACCTTGCCGGCGAGCTGATCGGTGTCCTGTGTGCTTTTGTTGCGCTGGCTCATCTGGCACACTCTACCGAAACTCACCCCAGCCGGAAACTCCACGTTGTCCCAATCCCCTGACCTGCGCAAGGTTGCCGCCAGCCTGCGCGAACTGCCTGCCCCCTCGCCCGATGAAGCCGCGCACAGCGCTGCCCTGGTTGCGCTGATCCGTACCGCCATCGACGCTGCCGGCGGCGCCATCGGCTTTGATCGGTTCATGGCGCTGGCGCTCTATGCGCCGGGCCTGGGCTACTACAGCGCCGGTGCGCGCAAGTTCGGCGCCGCCGGCGATTTCGTCACCGCCCCGGAACTGTCGCCGCTGTTTTCCCGCTGTGTCGCCCGCCACTGCGCCGGGCTGCTGGTGCAGATGGAGGGCGATGCGCTGCTGGAGTTCGGTGCCGGCAGCGGGACCATGGCGGCGGAGATTCTGTTGGAACTGGAACGGCTGCAGGCGCTGCCGGCGCGCTACGATATTCTGGAGTTGAGTGCCGACCTGCGCGCCCGCCAGCGCGAGACCCTGCAGGTGCGGGCGCCGCACCTGCTGCCGCGCGTGCACTGGCTCGATGCGCTGCCGGAAGAATTCAGCGGCGTGGTGCTGGGCAACGAGGTGCTGGATGCGATGCCGGTGCACCGCTTTCGCCAGATGGACGGCGCGGTGCAGGAGCTGGGCGTGACCTGGCGTGACGAGGCCTTCGCATGGACGGCGCTGGATGTCTGCACGCCGCGGCTGGCGGTGCGGGTGCAGGAGATTGCCGCCGCCGCGGAGCTGCCGCCGGGCTATGAATCGGAAGTGAATCTCGCCGCCGAGGACTGGTTGCGCAGCGTGGCGGGATTCCTGCGCCGCGGCGTGGTGTTGCTGTTCGACTACGGCTTTCCGCGTCGCGAGTATTACCACCCGCAGCGCGACGGCGGCACCCTGATGTGCCACTACCGCCACCGCGCCCATCCCGATCCCCTGATCCTGCCCGGCCTGCAGGACATCACCGCCCACGTGGATTTCAGCGCCATGGCCGCAGCCGCGGCGGAGGCCGGGCTGGATATCCTTGGTTTCGCCAATCAGGCCAATTACTTGCTGGGCAGCGGTCTGCTGGAGTTGGCGCAGCAGGGGCGCGGAGACGTGCGCGAGCAGCTGGCCGTGGCGGCACAGCTGAAGCGGCTGATGATGCCGGGGGAGATGGGGGAGGTGTTCAAGGTACTGGCGCTGGGCCGGGGTGTGGCGGATGCCGGGGCGGGGTTTGCGCTGCGTGACGAGCGTTATCGGCTGTAGGTGGGCCCATCCAAGGGTGGGGCGTGTCCTGTGATACCGGGTAATTCAGCTATTGAGGGTGGCGAGTTCGCGGCGGCGCAAGCCGAGCAGGGCGTGGTAGGTGCGGCCGAGGGCGCGTTCATAGGCGTTGTCGCCGTTGCCAGTAGCGTCGAGGCGGATGAGGCGGCCTTCCAAAAAGGCGATCTCCTGCAACAGGCGGCTGCGATGCTCATGGCTGTGCGGGAGCGGCTGGGTGTAAAAGGCAATGACGTCGTTCATGGTCTCTACTCTCTTTGTCGTTGGGTACGGCACTACCCTAACAACCCCGTGTGACGCTTTCTTGACAACGGGTTGACACTTTCCGTGTGCCCAAGCGGGTATCATTGCCGCCATCCCGTCCCATCCAACCTCGCAAGGAGACCTCCCATGTCCGACCGCCGACAGCAGACCGAAGAGATGCTGGCCAGGCATCACCGCGACGGCGAGCGTTTCGCCCAGTTGATGAAGGAGTCGTTCGACAGCCGCTTCGATGAGCTGTTCTGGAACGCCTGGAAGCAGTGGGTGGAGCCCGCCTATACCGCCAGCCCGGTGGTGCTCGATCTCGGCGCCGGTCCCGGCCTGTTCATCAAGGCGCTGGCGCAGCGTTATCCCGGCATCCGCGCCATCGGCGTGGAAGTGGCGCCGTACATGTTGCAGGCGGTGGGCGATCTGCCCGCAGGCTGCGAGATCATCGCGGAAGACCTGCATGAGCCGAAACTGTCGCTGGCCGACGGCGCGGTGGATGCGGTGATGTGTTCGGTGGTGCTGCATGAAATGGATCAGCCGCTGCGCGTCTTGCAGGAGATCAGCCGCGTGATGCGTCCCGGCGGCCGCTTCTACATCGCCGACTGGGTCCGCGCACCGCTGGAGGTCTACGTGCGCAACCAGACCGACGAGGCGCAGCTGTTCGGCGCCGACATCACCACCGCCGAGCTGGAGGACTTCTTCATCCACTTCGTCGAGCACAATCGCTTCTCGCGCGAAGACCTGATCTACATGTTGAACCACACCGGTTTCGCGGTGATTCACAGCGAGATCGCCAAGGAAGGGCGCTATGCGCGTATCGTGGCGGAAAAGCGGTAAACCGTAATTCAAGATTCAATAAGTCTATGCCGTCAATTTTGAATCTTGAATGGCGAAGCCTATCCACAAAAACAAATCATACGAACCTGAATTATGGAGCTGATCCAAATCATCGCCCTCGCCATTCTGCAGGGCCTCACCGAATTCCTGCCCATCTCCAGTTCGGCGCATCTGATTTTGCTGCCCAAGCTGGAGGGCTGGGCGGATCAGGGGCTGGCCTTCGACGTGGCGGTGCACGTGGGCACGCTGGCGGCAGTGGTGTGGTACTTCCGCCGCGAGCTGGTGCTGATGACGCGTGACTGGGGCCGTTCATTGGTGGTGCGGCAGATGGTGGGTGAGAGTCGGCTGGCCTGGGCGGTGCTGCTGGGCACCATTCCTGTCGGCCTCGCAGGCATGTTGTTTAAAGGCATTATCGAGAATGAGTTGCGCTCACCGCTGGTGATCGCCTGGGCTACGCTGATTTTCGCCGCGCTGTTATGGTGGGCCGACGCCAAGGGGCGTGGCGCGCGCAGCGAGCACGCCATCGGCTGGAGGGATGTCCTGCTGATCGGTGTAGCCCAGGCCGTGGCCCTGATCCCTGGCACTTCGCGCTCAGGCATCACCATGACCGCCGGCCTGATGCTGGGGCTGTCGCGTTCGGCGGCGGCCCGGTTTTCCTTTCTGCTGTCGATCCCGGTGATTGTGTTGGCCGGTGGGCTGAATATCATCGAACTGGCACGCGGCACCGAGGTGGTGGATTGGAATGCGCTGATATTTGGCAGTGTACTCTCCGGCATCGCCGCCTACCTGTGCATCCACCTTTTCCTCCGCCTGCTGGAGCGCGTCGGTATGTTGCCGTTTGTGATCTACCGGTTGCTGCTGGGTGTGGGGCTGCTGTACCTCTACCGGTAAGCCGGCACACCCCCGCGGCGCGGATCGGACACCCCGGGAATGCGATGGCAGGGTCTAACGATCGTTGGCGACCAGTCCGCAACGGTGATGCAGTTCAGCCAGGAGATCACGCTGACGCAGCATCCGTTCCGTTGTAGATGGGGTGCCGTTGGCACAGCCCTCTTCCCTGAGTAGTAGGTAGCGCACCACATCACTGAGATCCTTGGCGTGCGGTACGGACAGTTGTTGCAGGTGGTAATACACTTCCTCGTCAATGAGTACGGGGATTTTTCGGGCCATGTTTATCCTCCCATGGTTCTAAGAATGACTCTAACGCAGGTTAAGGCTTGCGCGGGAGCGATCAATACCCTCTATACCCTAGATGGGGCGGTAGGTCAGGATGGCGTTGCAGGCCGGTGACGCCCAGTAGGCTCCGATCCAGGCGGGGCAGGCGTAGCGCCGGAAACGCTGCTCTAGGTAGCGTTGGCGGTCGCAGCACAGCGGTGAAACATACGCGCCTTTGGTGGGCGCGACAGGGAGGCGGCCAAGCGCGGCTTGGCGCGCTGAGCCCTGGCTGGCGGCGGCTTTACACCGGGACCGTTCGCCCGGCGGCCCAGGCGCGCAGTGCGGTGATCTGCTCCCCCATGACCGTCGACAGGGGACGGGTCTGGTGCAATTCGTCCAGCAGCCCCTGGCTGGCCAGCGGCACCTGGAGGGCATGGGCGGCATAGAGGGCGCTGACCACCGCCTGTTCGATCTCTGCGCCGGAAAAGCCGCCGCAGGCGGCGGCCAGGGCCGGCAGGTCGAAGCCGGCCGGGTCCTGGGCGCGCTTGCGCAGGTGGATGGCGAATATTTCGGCGCGGGTGGCCTCGTCGGGCAGGTCGGCAAAGAAGATTTCGTCCATGCGGCCCTTGCGCACCAGTTCCGGCGGCAGGGCACGGATGTCGTTGGCGGTGGCGACCACGAAGACCGGGCGGCGGTTCTCGGCCATCCAGGTGAGCAGGGTGCCGAGCACCCGGCGCGAGGTGCCGTTGTCGTTGTCGCCGGTGGCGATGCCTTTTTCTATTTCATCCAGCCACAGCACACAGGGGGCCATCATTTCCGCGCTTTTCAGCGAATCGCGGATGTTGCGTTCGGTCTCGCCGAAGAATTTGTTGTAGAGGCGGCCGAAGTCGAGCCGGATCAGCGGCACCCCCCAGGTGCCGGCCACGGCCTTGGCGGCCAGGCTCTTGCCGCCGCCCTGCACGCCGAGGAGCAGGATCCCCTTGGGCGGGTCCAGCGGCAGGTCGACTTCGCCGATAAAGGCGGCGCGGCGCAGCTCCAGCCAGCGCTTGAGGGCGGCGAAACCACCGATGTCGGCCAGGCGGGCGGTGTCGTACTCGAAGGTCAGCACGCCATCGCCGCCCAGCAGGTCATACTTGGCCTTCATCACCTCGGGCAGGTCGGAGTCGGTCAGCGCGCCATCGTCATAGATGGCATTGCGTATGAGGCGTGTGGCGTCGGTGATGGTCAGTCCCTGCAGCTGGCGCACCAGTTGGCGAAATGCCGCCCGGTCGGCACGTACCGGCTGCTTGCCGTTGCGGCTGGACCAGATCGCCGCCTCGTCGTTGATAAGGCGTTCCAGGGCGGCGCCGTCGGGCAGCTGCAACTTGAAACGCGCCGCGAAGCGCTGCAACTCCGCCGGCAGGGTCAGGCTGTGGCTGAGCAGCACCAGGGTCACTCCGCTTTGTGCGTGGCCGATGGCGATTTCCTTGACCAGCCGGGTGAGGTGTGGGTCGTCCAGGTAGGGATGGACGTCGATCAGCACCACGATGGCGGCACGGTAGGCTTCCTTGATGCGGCGCAGGGCCGGCAAGGGCTCGGTCTCCCGGGTGCGGGCGGGCGCGGTGGCGGTGCCGCCGTCGTCGGGCTCGAGGCTCAGGGTGTCGCGGTTGTAGCGGCTGAAGCGGGTGGTGCCGGCCAATTCCAGCTGGTGCAGGCCTTCGGTGACGCTCCAGGCGTGCAGATCCCGGTCGATGTTGACGGCGGACTTGCGCAGCAGCTCCAGGGCGCGCGGCTCCTCGTGGGTTTCGATGATCACCAGCGGGAAGTGCGATTTCAGGACCAGCTCCAGATCCTGGCGGTCGTTCATGACGTTGTCTCCCCGGCCTCCGGCCGCAGCAGTTTTATGGCCTCGATGCGCCTGCGGTGCAGTTCGTCACCCACCGCCTTGCCCATGTGGCCGGCGGCCACCACTGCGGCGGCCTGCACCTGCGCCGCGGCGCGGTAGGCGGCGCGGAAGATGCCGGGTTGTTCGAAGGACTGCTCCTCGAAACCGGTGCGGCCGCGGGAGTCCGCCTCGCAGGCGAGCAGGAACTGCTCCAACCGCTCCGGGCGGCGGAAGGCGTCCAGGTGTTCCAGCGTGTCGAGCAGGGTGGCGGCGCGCAGCTCGGCGGCGCGGTGATAGACGCCGTGGTAGCGCGTCACCAGCAGGGCCAGATCGCGGTAATCGGCGGGTACGCGCAGGCGCTCGCACAGTTGCCGCACCAGGGCGACGCCGCGATGTTCGTGGGCGATGTGGCGTGGCCACTCCTCGCTCGGCGTGGTGCCCTTGCCCAGGTCGTGCACCAGGGCGGCGAAGCGCACCCGCGTGTCGGGTGTGAGGCGCGCGGCCTGGGTCAGCACCATCAGCGTGTGCACGCCGGTGTCTTCCTCCGGGTGGTGCACCTTGGGTTGCGGCACGCCGAACAGGCGCTCCAGCTCAGGGAAGATGCGCGCCAGGGCGCCGCAGCCGCGCAGCACCTCGAAGAAGCGCGCCGGCGTTTCCTCGCCCAGGGCGCGGGAAAGTTCCTGCCACACGCGTTCGGCCACCAGCGCGTCCACCTCGCCGTTCTCCACCATGTGCCGCATCAGTGCATTGGTGCCGTGGGCGACGTGGAAGCCCCAGCGGGCGTAGCGCGCGGCGTAGCGCGCCAGGCGCAGGATGCGCACCGGATCTTCGGCAAAGGCGGGGGAGACGTGGCGCAGACGGCCTTCGTTCAGGTCGTCGCGGCCGCCGAAGGGATCGATGATGCTGCCGTCGGGGGCCTCGGCCATGGCGTTGATGGTGAGGTCGCGGCGCCTGAGGTCCTCCTCCAGCGTCACTGTGGGATCGGCGTGGAACTCGAAGCCGTGATAGCCCGGCGCCGTCTTGCGCTCGGTGCGCGCCAGGGCATACTCCTCGCCGGTTTGCGGATGCAGGAACACCGGGAAATCCTTGCCCACCGGGCGAAAGCCCTGCGCCAGCATTTCCGCCGGCGTGGCGCCGACCACCACCCAGTCGCGGTCCTGCGGCTCCAGCCCCAGCAGTTTGTCGCGGACGGCGCCGCCGACCAGATAGATTTGCATCAACAAACGGTCCCGTTGGCCTTTAGGCGCATATTAACCGAGTCGCCGCGCCAGGGGGATGGGCCCGCCGTGCTAGAGGGTTACTGCGCGCACTTGAGGCAGCGGGTGATGGTGGGGTCAGCCTGCAGGCGCCGTTCGTCGATTTCGTTGCCGCAGACGTAGCAAAAGCCGAATTCGTCCGCCTCGATGCGGCGCAGGGCGCCTTCTATCTTCTGCAATTGCAGATGCCGGCGGCGTTCCGTTTCCTGCGCCATCTGCTGGGCCTGCATGGCGTCCATGCGCGACAGACGGCCGACCGCGGCCTGGTCCAGTTCGACGATTTGGGTTGCGGCGAGGGAGGTTTCCTCCACCGCAACCAGGGAGGCGCGCAATGCGAGCAGGGTCTGGCGATAAGCTTCGAGTTCGGCGTCGTTCATCCGGCCAGTGTAATCCTGATCGCCGCGGCAATGCAGATTACTTGCAACGGCGGGACATCAATTCCGTCCGCGCAGTTTTTCGTAGCGCCGCCGCTCGCCGGCGTTGCCGAGATAGTAGGGTGCGATGCTCTCCAGCGGTGTCGGCGTGATGCCGAACACCTCGGGAAACGGGTCGGGGCAGACGTTGTCGTGCCGGGTGGAGAGATAGTTGTCGCGCGAGAAGGGCTTGCCGGGCAGCCACTCGAAGATTTCCGCCTGCAGGCGCGAGGCCCAGTCGGGCAGGGGGAGGATCAGGCGCGGAGTGCCGGCGACCCGGGCGGTGTAGCGCACCAGTTCGAGGAAGGTGTAGACGCGCGGGCCGCACAAGGAATAGCTGTGGCCGTAGGTGCGCGCATCGTCGATGGCGCGGGCGTAGCACTCCACCACGTCGCCGACGTAGACGGTCTGGAAACGTGCCGTGGGGCAGGCGAGGGGAAACATCAGCGGCGTGATGCGCAGCAGGCCGGCGAAGCGGCGCAGGAAACTGTCGCCGGGGCCGAAGATCACCGAGGGACGGAAGGTGGTGACGTCGAGGCCGTCGGCGGCGAGCACCAGCTTTTCGCCGCGGCCCTTGCTGCGCTGATAGTGGCTGGCACCGTGGTCGGCGTCGGCGCCGAGGGCGCTCATGTGCAACAGACGGCGGATGCCGTTGTCGCGGCAGGCCGCGACGATCTTGCGCGGCAGCTCGACGTGGGCGCGCTCGAAGCCGCTGCCGTCGTGTTGCCGTTCATTGAGGATGCCGACCAGGTTGATCACCACATCGCAGCCGGCGATAAAACCGTTGAGCACGGCGGGGTCGTGGGGATTGCCTTCCATCACCTCCACGGTGGGCAGCACCAGCAGGTCGCGGTGCCGCTCGCGGTGGCGGGTGAGCACCCGGATGGTGTGGCCGTCCTGCGCCAGCCGGGCGCAGAGACGGCTGCCGACGAAACCGGAGCCGCCAAGGATGGCGATGGTGTGCGTGGTCATGGTGCGGTTCTCCCCGAGAAGCGTAAGACGAGTGTAGCAGCGGCGACCTGCGGGCAAGGTCCGGCGCATGCTTTCCGGCTCCGCTTCCGCCCTGTGCAATAATCACTGCATTGCGTCAACTCCCCCGCGACCGCGTATCCCCAGGGTGCGCCACGGGGCAAGGTTCAGCGAGGTAAGGTCCATGGCGTTCCAATCCATCAATCCGGCCAACGGCGAACTGCTGGCGGAATATCCCGCCTGGGACGCCGCCGCCGTCGAACAGGCCCTGGCGCAGGCCGCGGCGGCGGCGCCGGCCTGGGCCGCCACGCCGCTGGTGCAGCGTTGCGAGCTGATGCGGCGGGCGGCGGCGGTGCTGCGCGAGCGGCGCGAGGCGCTGGCGCGCACCATCACGCTGGAGATGGGCAAGCTGCGCCAGGAGGCCCTGGCCGAGGTGGACAAGAGCGCGCTGGGTTGTGAGTACTACGCCGAGCATGGGCCTGCCTTTCTCGCCGACGAAGAGATCGCCTCCGATGCCGCCAGGAGTTTCGTGGCCTGGCAGCCGCTGGGTACGGTGCTGGCGGTGATGCCGTGGAATTTCCCGCTGTGGCAGGTGTTCCGCTTTGCCGCGCCGGCCCTGGTGGCGGGCAACACCGGCCTGCTCAAGCATGCCTCCAACGTGCCGCAGTGTGCCCTGGCCATCGAGGCGGTGTTCCGCGACGCCGGGTTTCCCGACGGCGTGTTCCGTACGCTGATGATCACGGCGTCGCAGGCGGATGGAGTGATCCGCGATGCCCGGGTACATGCGGTGACCCTCACCGGATCGGAACCGGCCGGGCGCAAGGTGGCGGCTGCGGCGGGCGAGTGCCTGAAGAAGAGCGTGCTGGAACTGGGCGGCTCCGATGCCTTTGTGGTGCTGGAGGATGCCGATCTCGACTGGACCGTGCAGCAGGCGGTGGCGTCGCGCTTTCTCAACGGCGGTCAGAGCTGCATCGCGGCCAAGCGCTTCATCGTGGTCGACGCCGTTGCCGACCAATTCCTGCCGCGCTTCCAGGCGGCGGTGGAGGCGCTGCGTCACGGCGACCCCATGGACGAGGCTACTACCCTGGCGCCGCTGGCGCGGCCCGATCTGCGCGACGAACTGCACCGCCAGGTGACGGACAGCATCGCCGCCGGCGCGGTGGCCTTGACCGGCTGCCGGCCGGTGGAGGGCAGCAGCAATTTCTATCTGCCGTCCATCCTCGATCAGGTACGGCCGGGCATGCGCGCCTACGCCGAAGAGCTGTTCGGCCCGGTGGCCATCGTGATCCGTGCCCGCGACGAGGCCGACGCGATACGCATCGCCAACGACTCGCGCTTCGGTCTCGGCGGCAGCGTATGGACCGCCGACAGCGAGCGCGGCGAGCGTGTCGCGCGGCAACTGGAATGCGGCTGCGCCTTCGTCAACGGCCTGGTCAAGAGCGACCCGCGCCTGCCTTTCGGCGGCATCAAGGCCTCGGGCTACGGCCGCGAACTGTCGCTGCTCGGCATGCGCGAATTCGTCAACGCCAAGACCATCTGGGTGCGGTAAGCCGATTTCCCAGACATTTCCAGCCGACTACATCCATGTAGGCGTCTGCGGCAGATATTTTAGTTGAGGGTGGCTGAGTGGCTGAGTGGCTGATCTATCTGGGGCTGGGTGCCTTTGCCGGGACGCTGGCGGGGATGCTGGGCGTGGGCGGGGGCCTCATCATCGTGCCGGTGCTGGCGTGGGTGTTTGTCGGGCGCGGATTCGATACGAACGTGATCATGCACCTGGCGGTGGGTACCTCGCTGGCCACCATCGTGTTTACCTCCATCTCCTCGGTGCGGGCGCATCACCGGCGCGGTGCGGTGCAGTGGCCGGCGGTGGGGCGGCTGATGCCGGGGATCGTGCTTGGCGTGTTCCTGGGCGCGTTGGTGGCCGAGCGCCTGCCCACCGCGGCGATGCGCAACGTGTTCGGCGTGTTCGAGCTGCTGGTGGCGGCGCAGCTGGGGTTCTCCCTGCTGCCGGAGGCGCATCGCGCATTGCCGGGACGTTTCGGCATGACGTTGGCGGGCGGGGTGATCGGCGGCGTGTCGGCCATCGTCGGCATCGGCGGCGGCACGCTGACGGTGCCGTTCCTGTTGTGGTGCGGTGTGGCCATGCACCAGGCAGTGGCCACCTCGGCGGCCTGCGGTCTGCCCATCGCCGTGGCCGGTGCCGTGGCCTTTGCCTGGACCGGCAGCGACAACGCCGCACTGCCGCCGCTGTCCCTCGGCTATCTTTATCTCCCGGCATTGCTTGGTGTAGCGGTGACCAGCATCCTGTTCGCGCCGCTTGGTGCGCATCTGGCTCACCGCCTGCCAACCAACGTGTTGAAGCGGTTCTTTGCCGTGTTTCTGGCCGTGTTGGGTATCAAGATGTTGATGGGATAAGGGCGATTGTATGTTTCCTGAGAACGCATGCGTAAGCCACGCCATGCATCAGCATTGGTAGCGGAGAGAGAGTTTGCGCATCTTGGCCACGATGGTTGTCGGGTTGTTGCTTTGTACGCCGAGCTTTGCTGCCGAAACATTGGCCGCCATTCGCTTTGCCGGAAATGATGTCACGCGGCCGGAGGTGATGCTGCAGGAAATGAGCCTCCAGCCAGGGGACGCGATCGATGAGGCACGTATTGAGGCTTCACGGCGGGCCATCATGAATCTCGGCCTATTCAAGTCGGTGCGCGCTGAGCTGCTGGAGGAGGCCGTCGGAACCATACTGCTCATTACAGTGACAGAAAAATGGTACATCCTGCCGATACCACGCATTGGCCTGCGCGGTGACGGCGATGCCGAGTATGGGATGGAGCTGCGCTTTGACAACATGTTCGGCCTGAACCAGCGGCTCGAAATTGAGTCACTCACCAAGGAGTCACTAACTTCGGATACGCCGTTGCGGCAAGAGCTGTTTATTGGCTACACCTATCCCCGTATCGTCGGTACGCCGTACCGTTTCAGTATTGGGGCGGGTGAGGTGGAACGGGTGGAAAGACAGCTGGATGAGTCGGACACGGAGATCGGCCGGTACGAACAGCGAACCCGCAATCTGCGTCTTGGGCTGTATCGCTGGCATGTGGTCCCCGGTCCATCGCGCGGCTTGCGTTATGGCGGTGGAATCAAACTGCAGAGAGAGGATTACCAGTACCGCCGTGGTGCTCCGGTTCCCTATCAGGATGGGCTTGACGTGCAGTTTAATGGCCTGGTGGAACTCGTTGAGGTGGATGAGGACCGTTTTCGGCGCCGCGGCCGCGTGTATGGCTACAGCGCCGAATTCGGCATATCGCAATTCGGCGACTACGGCTATCACCGCCATCTATTCCATTATCGCCGCCACTTGCCGCTGGATACGCGGCGCTCCAATCTGGACTATCGATTTCAGTTTGGATTGGCCGACGGTATGGCATTCGGCCGCTACGGCTGGTATCTGGGTGGTAGTTCATCGTTGCGTGGTTATGATAAGGAATATGTCGCCGGCAATGCGATGCTGCTGAATAATTTCGAGTATCTGTTTTCGCTGTCAGGCTATCGCCAAATGCGTGGTGTGATATTCACCGACATCGGCAACGCCTGGCCGGAGGTTTCTGACATGAAGCTCACCGATCTCAAGGCTTCTGTGGGGGTTGGCCTGCGTTGGCGCGTTCAGACCTTTGTCGACGTCACTCTCCGCCTGGATCACGCCTGGGGATTGGAGCCGGGTACCCAGGTTACCTACTTCTCCACCCGAACCATGTTCTAGCGATGTCGGCCTGCTGGCAGCACTTTCCCCATCAAGCCGATATCGGCATCGTCGGCATTGCGCCGCAGCTGGCCGGGGCATTTGAGCAGGCAGCGCTCGGCCTGACGGCTGTGATCTGTGAGCCGCAGCGGATACAGCAGCATACAGCGGTGGACGTCATCTGTGCGGCGCCCGACATAGAGCTGCTGCTGGCGGACTGGCTCAATGCGCTGATCTACGAGATGGCCACTCGCCACATGCTGTTTTCCCGCTATGAGGTTCATCTGGCGGGTGCGCAGCTACGGGCACGTGCCTGGGGTGAGGCGGTGGATGTGGCGCGTCACCAGCCGGCGGTGGAGGTGAAGGGGGCGACCTATACTGAGCTCAAGGTTTTTCAGGATGCACAAGGCCTGTGGCATGCGCAGTGTGTGGTGGATGTTTGAACCAAACACAAGAGGAAAGATACAAGTTACAAGTAAAACAAAACGTATCTTCTGTGAGGGCTGAGTCATGGTGCAGCAACGTCTGACGCAACGTTCCGAATTCGAATGGGAGATCGCGCCCGTTGGCGCGATGCGCGTGCCGGCGGTGTTCTTCGCCAGCAAGGCACTGGTTGATGCGATGGATGCCAAGGTGTTCGAGCAGGCGTGCAATGTGGCGACCCTGCCGGGCATCGTGCGGGCCTCCTATGCCATGCCCGATGCGCACTGGGGCTACGGTTTTCCCATCGGCGGCGTGGCGGCATTCGACGCCGATGCGGGCGGCGTGGTGTCGGCGGGAGGTGTCGGCTTCGATATCTCCTGCGGCGTGCGCACGCTGCACACCGGCCTGACCGTGGCGCAACTGGAGCGCATCAAGACGCCGCTGGCCGATGCCTTGTTCGACCGTGTCCCCGCCGGTGTCGGCAGTACCGGTACGCTGCGCCTCAACGACAAGGCGATGGATGCCATGCTGGCGGGCGGTGCGCAGTGGGCCGTGGCACAGGGTTTCGGCAGCGAGGCCGATCTGGTGCGCATCGAGGAGCACGGCGGCATGAGCGGCGCCGTGCCTGGCGCGGTGTCGGCGCAGGCTAAGAAGCGCCAGCGCGACGAAATGGGTACGCTCGGTTCCGGTAACCACTACCTGGAAGTGCAGCGCGTGGCCGAGGTATTCGACGTACAAGCGGCCGCGGCCTTCGGCCTCAAGGTGGACGACGTGGTGGTGAGCATCCACTGCGGTTCGCGCGGTTTGGGTCACCAGATCGGCACCGAGTTTCTCAGAGAGATGGCCATTGCTGCCGGTGAATATGGCATCCATCTCCCCGACCGCGAGTTGGCCTGTGCGCCCATCGATTCACCGCTGGGGCAGCGCTATCTCGGCGCCATGCGCGCGGCGATCAATTGCGCCCTGGCCAACCGCCAGATCATCACCCACCTCACACGCGAGGTATTCGAGCGCATCGCCCCGCAGGCGCGGCTTGGTCTGCTCTACGATGTGTCGCACAACACCTGCAAGGTGGAAGAGCATGTTATCGACGGCCGGCCGCGGCGCCTGTTTGTGCACCGCAAGGGTGCCACCCGCGCCTTCGGTCCGGGCCACCGCGAGCTGCCGCCGGGGTTGCGCGACGTTGGTCAGCCGGTGCTCATCGGTGGCTCGATGGGTACCAGTTCCTACATCCTGGTCGGCACCAAGGAGAGCGAGACCCGCGCCTTCAGCTCCGCCTGTCATGGTGCCGGCCGTGCCATGAGCCGCCATGCGGCAACACGGCAATGGCATGGCCGCACGGTGGTGGATGAGCTGGCCGCACGCGGCATTGTGATCCGCAGCCCGTCGTTGCGTGGCGTGGCGGAAGAGGCGCCGGGCGCCTACAAGGAGGTGTCGGCAGTGGTGGATGCAGCGGATGCCGCCGGGCTGGCGCGCAAGGTGGCACGGCTGGAGCCGATGGCGTGCATCAAGGGATGAGTTGCTCGGCCGGCGTCAGCGCATCATCACATGGCACAACTCGTCGCTGCTGAAGCTGCGCGCCTGGGCAAAGCCACCGACGAAGCGTGCGCTGTCCGCGTCGAGACGGAATAACAGAAAATCGGGAAAATCAAACAGTCGCTCCGACGCAGGTAGCCGTTCGAGGTAGTGGTCACGGGCCTTTGCGTATTCGTCGCTGTCGCGGGTAACGATGACGACACGACCCTGCAGGGTGACGCGAGCCAGCTCTTGTGGATCGCCTGTCCCGGTATCGTCTTCACTGATCACCAGTGCTGCCCTGCCGTTATGCAGCAGGTTACCAGTGTGGGCGGCGAGACGGGAGAGATGCATATAGAGGCTGCCGGCATGATCGCTTGGCACGTAGCCCACCATTGAGGCCATGGGGGTACCATCCGTATTGGTGGTAGCCAATGCAGCCCAGCGGTGCTGGCGCAGCAGCCGCAGCAGGCGGTTCCGCATCGAGTCAGCGTCCATATGCAACGTGTCATTCATCTCGTGTGTCGCATCAGTTCCCAGACATGTGCCTGTGCAGCAGCGGCACCAGCAGTATGGTGCCTGCGGCCAAGGTACAGACAATGATGGCACCGGATGGCAGATCGAACCACAGTGACAGCAGCAGGCCGATGCCGTAGCCGAGGGCACCGATACCATAGCCGAAGGCCAGGCCACGGTGCACACCGCAGCGCCGTACCGCCAGTGCCGGCAGGATCAGGCTGGCGAACACCAGATACACGCCCACGACCTGTACCGACATGGTCACCGCCAGGGCGAACAGGAGGTAAAAACCAGCGCTTGATCGCTGCAGGTCGAAGCCGAACCAGGCCGCGAGTACCAGCATGGTGACACCGGCCAGTGGCAGCAGGTCATTCCAGGTGGTCCACAGGATCTGCCCGACCAGCAGCTGGTGCAGTTGTTCGCCGCCGTGGGGATCATTGGCGAGGAACAGGATCGCCAGCGACGCCGTCACCACAAAGCTGCTGCCGATGATCGCCTCCTGCATCTCCGGCCACAGGCGTTCGCTCAGATTGAGCAGAGCGGCGCCGCAGAGGGCGGCGGCGAAGGCGCCGGCCTGAATGATCCAGGCCGACTCCAGGTGCAGGATGTGAGCCAGCACCATGCCGAGTGAGGCAAACTGGGCGATGGCGATATCGATGAAGATGATGCCGCGGTCCAGCACACGGCGTCCGAGCGGTACATGGGTGGCGAGCACCAGCAACCCTGCCATGAAGGCCGGAGTGATGATGGCCAGGTCGTCGATCATTGCGTTGCCTCGAGCAGACGTTCGATGATGTCGTCGTACAGGCCGAACAGGTCGTGGGCCATTGCCGAGGCGCCCACAGTGAAAGGCAGCTCTACCGCGGGAATGCCACTGCGCTGTGACACCCACTGTGCCGGACGCGGCGAGTGGTAATTGCTGCGCAGCACCATGCGTGCCGGTGTCTGTTCTAGGCGTTGTACCACTTCCGCGAGATAGGCCGCGGACGGATCGACACCGGACTTTGGCTCCAGGTCGAGTACCATTTCCATGCCGAGCCAGCGAATCAGATAGCTCCAATTCTTGTGCTGTACGGCCACCGGAACTCCCTTGAGCGGTGCCGCACGCTGTTCCCAGCGTGCAATGGCCATTTGCCAGCGTTGGCGAAAATCAGCAAGGCGGGCGTGGTAGTGAGCAGCATGGGCGGCATCGATCTCAGACAGCCGTTCCGCCAGCGCCTCCGCCACCGGCAGCAGGTTGCGTGGATCGACATGGAAGTGCGGATTGCCCGCGGCATGCACATCGCCCAGCGTGCGATCCAGCGCGGCAGGCTTTTCTATCAGCTGCACATACTGGGCTGCCTCGAACCAGCCTGGCCGCCCCCGCTGGATACGGGCGTTGCCGGACTCGCGCTGCAGCAGCGGTAGCCAGCCGTCTTCCAGTTCGGCACCGTTGCATACCAGCAGATCGGCGCGGCGCGCACGGGCGATGAGCGAGGGACGCGCCTCAATATGGTGCGGGTCCTGGCGCGGTGTGGTGGCGAGGTGCACGCTGGCCTTGTCCCCGGCCAGCTCCGCTACGAGGGCGCCCCATTCCGGTTCGCAGGCCAGTACGTTCAGCGTGGCGTGCGATACCGCATTCCACAGCAAGCCTGCTACGAACAGGACGGGCAGCGTCAGTCGTTTCATAGTGTTGTCTCCATCAATTGGCGTAACGCTTTTCAAACCCTTTGCCGCAGAGACGCAGAGCTGCAGAGAAAAACGCCTTCATCAGCGCTGCGTCTCTGCGTCTCCGCGACAGTCGGGGGTTGACGTTGCGTGGTGTAGCGTCGCCGGTCAGAACTTGTGCGCGCCGTGCGGGCCGATGCTCATCACGTATTGCAGCGTAACCTGGTCGTCGCTCACACCGTGCATAGACTCGTCGCGTGCCAGTTGCAGGCGCAGGCGCGAGAATTCCGACGGCGAGTAGTCCAGCATCAGGCTGTGGCGTGTCGGATTGTAGTCCTCGTGCACCAGCAGGCCGCTGTTGGCACCGAAGTTCACCGTGCCGGAGTCGAGCCGGTCATGGCGGTAGCCGACACGCCAGCGCGGCATGAACTGGTACACCAGTTGGGCATAGTAGCCGGACTGCTTCGCTTTGTAGGTGCTGGTGGTGCCGATGCACACGCCACCGTCCGTGCTGTTGTCTTCACAGGTGAGAGCGCCGTTTTCCTCGCGTTGGAAGTACTCGGCCTGGAACTTGACGTTCTGCTCGCGGGGGTTGCCGTCCGGTGCCCACTTCCATATGAAGTCGACCAGCCAAGTATCGGAGTCGCCGCTGAAGGCCGCGTGTGCCTCGGTCTCACTGGCGTCCTCCAGGTGCGATTCGCGTGCCTCGGGGGTGGCATGCAGATATGACAGGCCGGCACGCCAGCTATGCGACTCGCCCCAGTCGTCGCCGATGCGAACGAAGGCGGCGCTGCTGCCGGCGCCGTTTTTGTCGCCACCCGCATCCGAACCGGGGAAGAACTGGCCGCGTGCTGCCTCGACGCCGAATTCCAGGAAGGTGTCGGTGGGCGCCAGCCAGCGGGCCTGCACACCGTCATGGATCAGATGCTCGCCGAACAGCACCTTGTAGGCCAGGCTCTGGTCGGCGAAGTCCCAGGCATGGGGGTGATGTTCATTGCTGTAGCCAATGCCGGAGAGGAAGCGGCCACCCTTGACGGTGAAGCCGTAATCCAGCGTCAGGGTCTGGAACCACGCCTCCTCCACCTCGATTTCACCATCGGCGACGGCGAAGTTGGCGAGGCCGCGGAAGTAGTGGTCGACATTGGCGGAGAGGGTCAGCTCGGTGTGGTCGAGGGAAAAGCCGCGTTCGCTGCCGTGGTCATGGCCGGCGGCCAGGAAGCCGGTGGTGTGGCGCTCCTCAATGTCGTCGGCGTTGAGATAGCGCCCCTGCAGGGTGAGGGAAATGTCCGGGTTGAAGCTGTTGTTGCCGGCAGCCCAGGCGGGTGCTGCACAGCAGGCCGCGACGGCCAGTGCGATGCGTTTCATGTTTTGACTCCTGATTGTGTACGGATCGAGACCCCGGCCAGGTTCGGGCTGGGGCAGTTCAGATACGGTGTTGTTGCGGATCAGGAGTGGTGCGGCGGGCCGCGCTGGCCCAGGGTGTGGCGATGGGATGGTGGCAGGATGGTGGTGACCGCCGGTTGCTGTGCGGCACGCAGGGCGATTTGCGGTGGCAGGGCCAACGTGATCGCCGGTGTGGCGCCATTGCCCAGCGGGCTGGCGAACAGGCACACTGCACACCCCTCGCCGCCGTGATGGGCATCGAGGTCAGTGCTGTGTTCCAGCTCGGCCCAGGAGAACAGCAGCAGGGCCAGGGCCAGGAGTATATGCAGTCCGTTGTGCGGCATCGGGGTCGCTGAGTGGGAAAGGCCGGCGAGCATTCTTCAGCAATGGCGGCACGATGTCAAAACAGGCGGCAAGGCGTCAGGTACTCAGGCGTTCCAGGGCGGTACGGGTGTGCTGCGCGAGGCTGGCGTCATCGAGCATCTGTTGCGGGTTCATGCGCAGCTTGCGGAAGATGGGGGCCTGCCCGGCCCAGGGGGGCGGGCAGGCCTGGCGCAGTTGCAGCAGCAGGTGGGCGAGCAGCACCACGTCCGCGTAATCTGGCGCGCCATAGGGATTGCGCTGTATATCCTCGTGCCCCGCCGCCACGGCAACCATCTCCGGGGTGAAGCGCCATGCCTCCAGCACCATGGTGCCGACGCGGCCGTGCAGCCTCCGCAACAGCATGTCGGCCACGTCGCCTTGTCCGCCGGTGAGTGCGCGCAGGCGCAGCAGCAGGGGCAGTTTGCCGATGTCGTGCACCAGTCCTGCCAGCAGGGCCTCTTCTGGATCAAGCTGGGTGTAGCACAGGGCGAGGGCGTGACAGTGCGCGCCGATCTCCATGCTGTGGCGCGACAGGATGGCCAGCTGGCGACCGGCGTCGGCTCCGCCGCTGTGCAGTGATTGCAGCAGCGCCAGTTGGGTCACCAGCGAACGCACCAGGTGCATGCCGAGACGGGTGATGGCGGTCTGGATGTTGTCGATGGCACGATGGCCGCGGTAGCTGCTGCTGTTGGCGACCTTGAGCAGGCGCGCCGCCAGCGCGGCATCGGTGCTGATGAGCCGCGCCAGTTGTGTCGCCGAACAGTCGGGTTGTGCCATCAGCTCGCGCACACGCAATGCGATCTCCGGCAGGGTCGGCAGTACCAGCCGGTTGTTCGCAATCTCCGTCTCCAGCATCCTGAGCAGATCCTGCTCCAGGGCGGCGCTCTCCCCTCCGTCCCGACCGGAGGTTGTGTTTTCCGTCGGCACAAAACACTCCCTGTGTGTTGTTGTCTATCTGTGGAAATCAGTGGTTTGCATCATGGCACCGCAGGAGCTCGAGAGGGAAGGTTGGATGAACGCTTCAGATCGGTGGCATGCGGGGGTGTACTTGTGGGTTTAACCCCCGGTCTGCGACATGAAGCGCACCACCTGTCCCGGCTTTTCGCGGAACTCGTGTTTGTGCGGCTTGCGCGCGATGGCCTCGGTAAGCAGGTTGACCAGGCCATCGTGGGAGATACCCTGGCGCAGGTGCGGGCGCAGTTCGACGCTGTGATCCTGGCCCAGGCAGAGATAGAGCGTACCGTCGACGCCGAGGCGCACGCGGTTGCAGGTGTCGCAGAAATGCTGCGAGATGGGGGTGATGAAACCGAGTTTGAGATCGGTGCCGACGACCTGCACGTACTTGGCCGGTCCTCCTCCGGGCATCACTGCATCGACCAGATCGAAGCGCTGTTCCAGCCGTGCGCGCACTTCGCGCAGATCGAGGTAGTGATCGGCCGCGTCACGGCCGGTGTTGCCCATGGGCATGGTTTCGATGAAGCGCAGGGTGTAGCCCTGTTCGATGCAGAACTGCACCATCGCCTCCACCTCGTCGTCATTGACGCCCTTCATCACGACCATGTTCAGCTTGATCGGGGCGAACCCCGCCTCCTTGGCCGCAATGAGTCCGCGCAGCACCTTGTCCAGTGGGCCACCAGTGATGTGTTTGAATTTTTCCGGTTGCACCGAATCGAGGCTGACGTTGAGGCGCGACACTCCGGCCTGTTTCAGCGCCGCCGCATGCCTGGCCAGTTGCACCGCGTTGGTGGACAGCGACAGATCGTCGATACCGGGAATGGCCGCCAGTTGCGTCGCCAGGTCCGGCAGTCCCTTGCGCACCAGCGGTTCGCCGCCGGTGAGGCGCAGGCGCTGCACCCCCATCTCGGTGAAGGCGGCGACTACGCGCACGATTTCATCGAAGCCGAGCCAGTGTTCGGGAACCTCGAAGTCGGTGAAACCCTGCGGCAGGCAGTAAAAACAGCGTAGATCACAGCGATCGGTGACCGATAGGCGCAGGTAGGTGATGCGTCTGCCGTAGGTGTCGGTGAGCGTGTTGTTCATGGAGTGAGTTTCTAGTCCTTCCGCCGTGGCGATGCAAGTGTTTGCGGCGAAATAGTGTCGGTTTTCGCGCCATCCCGGCTACCTCTGAAGGGGTACCCCCACAGAGAGTGTGGCGACAGGCGACGTCTGTTATCTCCCCGAAACCAATGAACATTTTCAGCCGTGTGGATGCCCCCTGATGTGATCTCGGGAAGTTGGGGCCACGCCCTCTTGATGTACATCAAGGCCGGCTGGGTACCCAAATCCTTAGCGTTTGTACGCATATAACGACAAAGCCATTAGCTCAGGGGTGCAGCATGATGGAGACAGCGATTACTCGCGCGCAGTTCCTCCGCGGTGATATCCGTGGTGAGCGTCGTGCCGTGCGCCCGCCCTGGGCGCTGGAGGAGTGGCTGTTCGTCGAGCGCTGCGATCGTTGCGGCAAGTGCATCGGCGCCTGCGCGCAGGGTCTGCTCGACGCCGGACGTGGCGGCTTTCCCCGGATCGACTTTCGGCGCGGTGAGTGCACCTTCTGCCGCGCCTGTCTCGAGCACTGCCCGCGTGGTGCCTTGCGTGCCTACGATGGTGAGGCGCCGTGGCAGTTGCAGGCCACGGTGGGCATCGACTGTCTTACCAATCACGGTGTGGTGTGCCGCAGTTGCGGTGAGCAATGCGATGCGCGCGCCATCCATTTCCGCCCCACCGCGGGCCATGTCGCGCAGCCGCAAGTGAACATTGCGCTGTGCAACGGCTGCGGTGCCTGTGTCCGTCCCTGTCCGGCAGCTGCCGTGACGATGCACTACCGCCTTCACCCCGTCGAGGTATCCGCATGAACGAATCCCCTAATCACGAAGCGTCCGCCATCTCCATCGCCGGCGTGCTGGTGCATGCCAGCCCGGAGCGTATCGGTACGGTGCAGATGCAGTTGGCCCAGTTGCCTGGCGTCGAGATTCACACCGTCACACCGGAGGGAAAGATGGTGGTGACGGTGGATGAGAGTGAAGAACAGACCTCAGGCGAGAGCGTGATGCGCCTGTATGACATCGACGGCGTGTTGTCCGCCGCGGTGATTTACCACCATTTCGAGAACGATGCTGCCGAACAGGAGACTTCGCTATGAAACTGACAAGGCGTGATTTCATCAAGAGCAATGCCATTGCCGCTACTGCCGCGGCTGCAGGGATCACCCTGCCGGGTATCAATCCAGCGCTGGCGTCGACCGAGGCGAAGATTCGCTGGGACAAGGCGGCCTGCCGTTACTGTGGTACCGGCTGCAGCGTGCTGGTGGGCACCAAAAACGGGAGGGTAGTGGCGACACAGGGCGATCCCGACGCACCGGTGAATCGCGGTCTCAACTGCATCAAGGGTTACTTCCTGGCGAAGATCCTGTACGGCAGTGACCGTCTGAAACAACCGCTGCTGCGCATGAAGAATGGCAAATACGACAAGGAAGGCGAGTTCACCGCGGTGAGCTGGGATCAGGCCTTTGACGTGATGGCCGAGAAGTGGAAGAAGGCGCTGAAGGAAAAAGGCCCGAGCGGTATCGGCATGTTCGGGTCCGGCCAGTGGACCGTGTGGGAAGGCTATGCGGCAGCCAAGCTGTACAAGGCCGGCTTCCTGTCCAACAATCTCGACCCCAATGCGCGCCATTGCATGGCCTCGGCGGTGGTGGGTTTCATGCGCACCTTTGGCATGGACGAGCCGATGGGCTGCTACGACGACCTGGAACACGCCGACGCCTTCGTGCTGTGGGGTTCCAACATGGCGGAGATGCATCCGATCCTGTGGTCGCGCCTCACCGATCGCCGCCTCACCGCGCAGCATGTGAAGGTGGCCGTGCTGTCCACCTTCGAGCATCGCAGTTTTGAACTGGCGGATCTGCCCATCATCTTCGAGCCGCAGTCGGACCTGGCGATCCTCAACTTCATCGCCAACTACATCATCCAGAACGGTGCGGTGAACAAGGACTTCATCGCCAAGCACGTCAACTTCAAGAAAGGCGTGACCAATATCGGCTACGGCCTGCGGCCCAATGACCCGCGTGAACAGGCTGCCACCAACAATGGCTACCCCGGTGAGGACGGCAAACCCAAGGGCAATCCGGGTAAAGCCGATCCGATCAGTTTCGATGAGTTCAAGGCCTTTGTCGCCGAGTACACCGCGGAGAAGGCCAGCAAGATCTCCGGCGTGCCGAAGGAGCAACTCATTGAGCTGGCAAAGCTGTACGCCGATCCGAAAATCAAGGTGGTGTCGTACTGGACCATGGGCTTCAACCAGCACACCCGTGGCTCATGGGCCAACAACCTCGTCTATAACATCCACCTGCTCACCGGCAAGATTTCCGAGCCGGGCAATGGCCCCTTTTCCCTCACCGGCCAGCCGTCGGCCTGCGGTACCGCGCGTGAGGTCGGCACCTTCGCCCATCGCCTGCCGTCGGACATGGTGGTGATGAACCCGGACCATCGCGCCCTGGCGGAAAAGATCTGGAAGCTGCCGGAAGGTGCCATCAATCCGAAAATTGGTTTCCATGCCGTGCTGATGCAGCGCATGCTCAACGACGGCAAAATGAACTGCTACTGGCAGATGTGCAACAACAACATGCAGGCTGGTCCCAACATCAACCACGAGCAGTATCCGGGCTGGCGCAACCCGGCCAACTTCATCGTCGTCTCCGACCCTTACCCCACAGTGTCGGCCATGGCCGCCGACCTGATCCTGCCCACCGCCATGTGGGTGGAGAAGGAGGGCGCCTACGGCAATGCGGAGCGGCGCAGCCAGTTCTGGCGCCAGCAGGTGAAGGCGCCGGGTGAGGCGCGCTCTGACGTGTGGCAGATGATGGAGTTCGCCAAGCGCTTCAAGGTGGAAGAGGTGTGGCCCGCCGATCTGCTGGCCAAGGCGCCGGAGCTGAAGGGTAAGACACTGTATGACGTGCTGTTTGCCAATGGCCAGGTGAACCAGTTCCCCAAACAGAAAGTCACCGACACTGCCGGCAACGTCTACGACAACGACGAATCGGAACACTTCGGTTACTACGTGCAGAAGGGCTTGTTCGAGGAGTACCGCCGCTTCAGCCTGGAAGGCAAGAAGGGCCATGAGCTGGGTGATTTCGATACCTATCACCGCGTGCGCGGCATGCGCTGGCCGGTGGTCGAAGGCAAGGAGACTCTGTGGCGTTACCGCGAAGGTTACGACCCGCATGTCCCGGTCGGTGTCGGCGTGCAGTTCTACGGCAACAAGGACGGCAAGGCGAATATCTTCGCGCTGCCCTACGAGCCGCCGCACGAGGCGCCGGACAAGGACTACGACCTTTGGATGTGTACCGGCCGCGTGCTGGAGCACTGGCACTCCGGCTCGATGACCCGCCGCGTGCCGGAGCTGTATCGCGCCTTCCCCGATGCGGTGGTGTTCATGCACCCGGAGGATGCGCAGGCACGTGGCCTCAAGCGCGGCATGATGGCCAGGGTGGCGAGCCGGCGCGGCGAGATCACGCTGATGGTGGAGACGCGTGGCCGTAACCGGCCGCGCAAGGGGCTGATCTTCATTCCCTTCTTCGATGCCGGCCGTCTGGTCAACAAGCTGGTCCTCGATGCCACCTGCCCGCTGTCCAAGGAAACGGATTTCAAGAAGAGCGCGGTCCGAGTGACTCGGGCCTAGGCATGATGTGAGCGCATGATGGCGACGCAGGACACAGGCAAGACACGGCGCGGATTTCTGGTCGATATGGCCAGAACCGCGTGCGGTGTTGCCCTGCTTGGGCTGGGCGTGGGGCTGTACTCACGCCAGGCTGCGTCGTTGCCGGCGGAGGCGCTGCGTCCGCCGGGCGCGTTGGCGGAGGATGACTTTCTCGGCGCCTGCGTGCGTTGCGGCCTGTGTGTGCGCGACTGTCCCTATGACACCCTGAAGTTATCCGAGCTGGGTGACGACGTGGCCAACGGTACGCCGTATTTCATTGCACGGGAGATCCCCTGCGAGATGTGCCCGGACATCCCCTGCATCAAGGCCTGCCCTACCGGGGCGCTCGATCACGGTCTCACCGATATCGACCAGGCGCGCATGGGACTGGCCGTGGTCATCGATCAGGAAAGTTGCATCGCCTTTCACGGCCTGCGTTGCGAGGTGTGCTTCAACGTGTGCCCGGTGCGCGGCAAGGCGATCACGCTGGACCTGCTGCACAACCCGCGTTCCGGCAAGCACGCGCTGTTCATTCCGGTGGTGCATTCCGATGCCTGCACCGGCTGCGGCAAGTGTGAGAAATCGTGCATTCTCGACGAGGCGGCGATCAAGGTGCTGCCGATTCATCTGGCCAAGGGCCTGCTCGGCCGCCACTACCGCCTCGGCTGGAAGGAGAAGGAACAGGCCGGCGGCAGCCTGGTGGAGCCGGACGAGCAGCATCAATACAACCTGCCGGAGGGCATGCGTTACGACTACGAAGGCCGCGGCCTGATTACGGAAGAGTCCGCGGCGCCGGCGCCGTACAGCGCTGACCCGCTGGAAACCCTCAAGCGCGGCAGGGAGGGCCTGTGATGCAGCCCGGCAAACATCCCGGCAGCGATGCCATCGCCACGAAGGGCTGGTGGAAGGCGCACCAGTGGTTGTTGCTGCGCCGCGCAAGCCAGCTCGGGATTCTGGGCCTGTTCCTGCTCGGTCCGCTGGCCGGCGTCTGGATCGTCAAGGGCAATATCGCCTCCAGCCTCACGCTGGATGTGCTGCCGCTGACCGATCCCTACCTCGCGCTGCAGGTGCTGCTGGCCGGTCACGGCCTGGAGGTCACGGCGCTTATCGGTGCGGCCATCGTGCTGGCGGTCTATCTGCTGGCCGGCGGGCGCGTGTACTGCGCCTGGGTATGCCCGATCAATATCGTTACCGATGCGGCGGCCTGGCTGCACCAGCGCCTCGGTATCAAGCGCACCGCGCAGTTCGCGCGCCACAGCCGCTACTGGATCCTGGGCGCCACACTGCTGCTCACGCTGACAACCGGAACGTTGGCCTGGGAGCTGATCAACCCGGTGACGATAGTCTACCGCAGCCTGATCTTCGGCCTGGGCCTGGCGTGGGGATTGTTGCTGGCCATCTTCCTGTTTGATCTGTTTGTCAGCCGTCGCGGCTGGTGCAGCCATCTCTGTCCGGTGGGGGCGTTTTACAGCCTGCTGGGCCGCTACAGCCTGTTGCGCGTGAGTGCCGTTGCGCGCAGCAAGTGCGACGACTGCATGGATTGCTTTGCGGTGTGTCCCGAGCCGCAAGTCATCCGGCCTGCGCTCAAGGGTGAGGCGCAGGGCGTAGGGCCGGTGATCCGGTCGGGTAATTGCACCAACTGCGGACGCTGCATCGATGTGTGCAGCAAAGACGTATTCCGATTCGATCATCGATTCGACCATTCAACATCCAAGCCGATTGCGCAAAAGACGGAGGTGATGCCATGAACAAGTCTCTGGTATTGGGAGGCGTATTGCTGGTGGGGCTGCTGGGCAGCGCGATGCTGCATGCAGCAGACGTGGTCTCGCTACGCGGCGACAACGACATCTGGGACGCATCCGCCAGTGCCGAGGTCAAGCATTGGCAGGATCGCGATCCGATTCCGCGCGATTACGTGCAGCAGCCACCGATGGTGCCGCATACGGTAGAGGGGTACACCATCAATTTCAAGGTGAACAAGTGCCTGACCTGCCACAGCTGGGCAAATTACAAGCAGAACAAGGCCACCAAGATCAGCCAGACCCATTTCGCCGATCGCGAGGGCAACGACCTGGCCAACGTATCGGCACGGCGCTATTTCTGCACTCAGTGCCATGCACCGCAAGCGGATGCCAAGCCGTTGGTAGAGAACGAATTCCAACCGCTGCCGGCGATCAGTAATCGCTGATTGCCGCGGAAAGACCAACGCGCGTCGTGCCGCTGCGCGGCGCCAGTGACAACACAAACGAAGCGAGAGGCAGCCATGTCCAGTGCAAGTGAAGACAAAAATATCCTGGCGCGCTGGTGGGGAGCGCTGAAGCGCCCCAGCACCCGCTACGCCGCGGGCTCCCTGCTGGGAATAGGTGTGATCGCCGGCATCATGCTCTGGGGCGGCTTCAATACGGCGATGGAGGCGACCAACAACGAGCAGTTCTGCATCTCCTGCCACGAGATGGAAGAGAACGTGTACCGTGAATATCAGAACACCATTCACTACAACAACCGCTCCGGTGTACGCGCCACCTGTCCCGACTGTCATGTGCCGAAGGAGTGGACACACAAGATCGTGCGCAAGATCCAGGCCAGCAATGAGGTGTGGCACAAGCTGCTGGGCAGCATCGACACGCCGGAGAAATTCGAGGCCAAGCGTCTGCAGCTGGCGCAGAACGTGTGGAAGTCCATGAAGAAGACCGATTCACGTGAATGCCGCAACTGCCATGAATTCGAGTCCATGGACTACACCAGGCAGGGCCGCCGCGGTCGCGCCCAGCACATCGAAGGTTTCGACGAGGGAAAAACCTGTATCGATTGCCACAAGGGCATCGCCCACTCGCTGCCGGCGATGGTCGAGGTGGATCCGTCTGCCGCGATGGGGGACGGCCGGCGGCATTGATTTTGTGGGCACCCGGCACCTGGGCCGCCGGGAAGATGGAGATAAGGGGGCGCTGGGGCGCCCCCTTGCATTTGCGGGCGCAACATCCGTGACCGCGATATTTGCGGGCCACATTCCTGCCTTGGGCAGCGGAAAAACCCATGAATTCGCTTTAGGATGGTCCCAATTGGTCGTGATACTATTCCCTGTGACATAAGAATAAGTCATAGAGGAAGAACGGAACTCACTATGAATGAGGCATTTGAGCTGGGCGTATCCTGCCAGCATGAGTTGTTTCTGCACCTGACCCGTCCGCGCGAATTATCCGCCCTCAATCAGGCGCTGGTGGAGGCGGTCGAAGGTATCTGTTCCGGACATGCACTGCGCTTGTATGAATATCGGAGTGCCCTCCGGATGTGGCAGCCGGCAGTGGGCGTGGCCGGTGCAGGGGATGACGGCGACAGGGCGTTGTTGTCGGGCATCGATGCCGACCATCCCTTGCCGGTCTGTTCCATCGCGGCGGGCGATGCCGGCCGTACCTGTTATCCGATACAACTTGATGACGAACTGCTTGGCGCTCTGGTGGTGGATGGCGCGCAGGCTGATGTTGCGGAAGAGAGGCTGCGCGTGTTCCTGGCGCTGTATGCCAATCAGCACCATATCCTGAGCCGCAGCAAGCGTGATGCATTGACGGACTTGCTCAATCGCCAGGCATTTGACGAGCGGATACAACATATTTATCAGCAGAGCCGGTTTCAGCGACGGCGCGCCAGTGAAAGTTCCGCTTGCGGCTGGTGCCTGGCAATCCTCGACATCGATCATTTCAAGCACATCAACGACAGCTATGGGCATCTCTGCGGCGATGATGTATTGCGCCGTTTTGCACGCTTGATGGGCGATACGTTTCGCGACAGCGACTACCTGTTTCGCTACGGTGGTGAGGAGTTCGTGGTACTGCTGAAGGACGTGGATGGCGCCATCGCCCACAGCGTGCTGGATCGTTTCCGGCAGAAGGTGGCGGCTACCGTTTTTCCGCGCAGCGGCCACATGACCATCAGTATCGGTTATGCGCCGCTCAACACCGCCGTTCCCTCCGGCACCAGTGTCAGTCGTGCCGATCAGGCGCTGTATGCCGCCAAAGGTGCCGGGCGTAACTGTGTGATCGGTTATGACATGATCGGGGGACGCAGCTGTTGAGCCCTCAGGAGTGGTAAATGAAGAAGGGGCGCTCAGGCGCCCCTTCTTCATTTCAGCGACAGCAACGCTTGCGCATCCAGGATCGGATAGTAATCCATCAGGATCCTGGCCACTTCCGGACGGGGGAGCTCGTTGTGCGGCGCCCGTGCCGGGCCGACGGCGCGCATGATCTTCTCCTCCGTGGTGGTAGACGGAGTAATCGTACAGACGGGACGCGGCCTGGTTGCTGCGTCGACGCTCCCTTACTGTTCGAGTTGGAATCCCTTCTCCCGAAACAGGCGCAGGGCCGCGTCGACGACGGCTGGATCAAATTGGGTGGTGCGTTTCGAGCTCACCTCCTCCAACGCCACGTCGATACCGAGTCCGGGACGATAGGGGCGATGTGAGGCCATGGCCTCGATAACATCGGCCACCGCCAGGATGCGTGCTTCGAGCAGGATTTCGTCGCCGTGCAGGCCGTGCGGATAGCCGGAACCATCGAGGCGTTCGTGGTGCTGCTGCACGATCTTCGCGATCGGCCAGGGAAAGTCTATCCCCTTGAGGATTCCGTAGCCGGATTCCGCATGGGTCTTGATTACGGCAAGTTCCGGTGGAGTCAGATGCCCCGGCTTGCTGAGAATCTCGCTGGGGACCGTGATCTTGCCCAGGTCATGCACCACGGCGGCCAGGCTGAGTCCTTCAATCTGATGGGCGTCCAGGCCGAGTTCATGGGCAATGGCCTTGGCTAGCTGTTCGACGCGGCGCTGGTGCCCGGCGGTGTATGGGTCGCGCAACTCGACCATGGCGGCGATTGCGGCGACCGCTTCCAGCAGAGTCCTCTTCATCCGGGTTTCGCTCTCGCGCAGCGAGCGGGTGCGCACCTCCACCATTTCCTCCAGGCGGTTGCGCAGGCTGTACAAGTCGATGTGGGTACGTACCCGTGCCAGCAATTCAGCCCGCTGGAAGGGCTTGGTAACGTAGTCCACGGCGCCGACGCCAAACCCCTTCAATATTTCCTGGGTTTCCGACAGGGCGCTGACGAAGATTACCGGCACGTCGCGCAGTTGCGGTTCCTCTTTCAGCAGTCGGCAGACCTCGAAGCCGTCCATGTCCGGCATGTTGATGTCGAGCAGAATGAGCTGGGGCGGTTCGAGCCTGGCGGCGCGCAGCGCCAGCGCGCCGCTGATGGCGGAGCGGACCGTATAGCCGGCACCGTTGAGCAGGTCGGTGAGCAGGCGCAAGGATGCCGGCGTATCGTCGACGGCCAGGATATACCCTGTATCAGCAGCGGTCATAAAGGCTCTCTGCCACACTCACGGCGTGTCGAGGGGGTGCGACGTCCCTGCCACAGTCTGAATCACGTCAAGCACATGAGGATAATTGAATTCGTCGACCAGTTGCCAGAGGGTGTCGGCCAGTTCGGGGTCGGTATCGTGGATACGGTCGATTGCGGTATCGATGCGCACCCGATCCAACGATTCCAGCGCCACTCGCAAATCCTCGCGCAGCCCCGGCGCCAACGCCGAAAGCTGCCCCGCCGACAGCACCTGTGCCTGGTGTCCGGCTGGGGGCGTGGTATCCGCTTGGTAGACAAACTTCAGCCCCAGCTGGCGGCCGAGGCTGTCGTAGATTTCGTGAAAGCGGTACGGCTTGCGCACGTATTCGTCGATACCGGCGGCACGAAGTTCCGGTTCCTGCTCCTTGAATACCGAGGCCGTAACCGCGACGATCTTGACCCGGTCGCCGCCCGGCAGGCTGCGGATGCGGCGGGTGGCTTCGATTCCGTCCATGATCGGCATGCGACGGTCCATCCAGATCAGGTTCGGCTGCCAGGTCTCGAACAGCGCCACACATTCCGCGCCGTTGTTGGCGAGCTTTGTCTCCAGCCCAAGGCCGGCCATCAGCCGGGTGAGCAGGAGCTGGTTGTCGCGCTGGTCTTCGGCGATGAGAATGCGATAGCGAGGTTGCCCCGGGGCGAGCGCCACCACCTTGCTGGGCGCCTCGTCGCGCAAGCGTTTGATGTCGGCTTCGAGGCCAACTTCCAGGGGCAAATCGATCAGAAACAGCGAACCCTTGCCGGGCGTGCTGTCCACCGTGATATTGCCGCCCATCAACTGGATATATTGGCGCACGATGGACAGGCCCAGGCCGGTGCCGCCGTGGGTCATACCCTCGGAGAGCTGGACGAAGGGCTTGAACAGGCGCTTTTGGTCCGCTGCGCTGATCCCGGGGCCGGTATCCTCGACCTCGATCAGCAGGTGTCGCCGCGTATTCTGCCGGACGCCGAGCCGGATGGTGACGCCGCCCTCAGCGGTGAATTTCACGGCATTGCCGACAAGGTTGATCAGTATCTGGCGCAGGCGTGCCCCGTCGCCCTTGATGTAGCGCGGAACTTCCGATGACTGATCGAGCAGCAGTTGCAGTCCCTTCTGTCGCGCCCGCTGGCGCATCATATCGGCCACGTCCCGCACCAGGCCGTGTAGATCAAAGGTGGATGTTTCCAGCTGCAGTTTACCGGCCTCGATCTTGGCAATTTCCAGCACGTCGTTGATCAGCTTGAGCAGGTGCTCGCCGCTGTTATTGATGATATCGATGTTCTCCCGTTGTGCGGCATTCAAATCCGATTCCTGACGCAGCATCTGGGAGAAACCCAGGATGGCGTTGAGCGGAGTGCGCAGTTCGTGACTCATATTGGCGAGAAATGTGCTCTTGGCCTTGTTGGCGGCTTCGGCCGCATCGCGGGCCAGACGCAATTCCTCGGTGCGTTGCGTGACCTCTTCTTCCAGGTGTTCCTTGTGGCTGCGCAGCGCCTCTTCCGCCTGGGTGCGCTCCGCCAGCAGGAGCATGCGATCAAGGGTGACAGCCATGTGGCTGGCCATCGCTGTCAGGTATTCCCTTTCGGCGGGAGTAGGGTTGCGCACCGCCTGATCGCCGATGGTACCGGTGGCTATGGTGCCCAGGTGCCGACCGGAGAGGAAGACCGGCACGTTGATTATCGTCAGCAGTTTCATCTGCTCGACGATAGTCTTGTTGGTGCGGGAGTCGATGCGGGCATCCTCGACCACCACAATGTCCTGCGCCGTCGCGATCTCCTCCAACATCGGATCTCCGGCGATGGGCAGAGTGGCGGAGAACTTGTCGATCAGGTCGTTCAGCGATCCTTCCTTGACCAGCACCTTGAAGCAGCTGCGGTCGTCACTCAGCAGATATACCACCAGATAGTGGTAGTCGAGCATGGCTACCACTTCGTCCTGTGCCGCGATGATCGCGTCGCCTGGTGATTGCGCCTGTTCCAGGCGGCGGGAGAGGCGCAGCAAGGACTGGGAGTATTTTTCGCGCTGACGCAACTGCAACTCCGCTTCCTTGAGCGGCGTGATATCGGTGATCATGGCAAGAGCGCCCCGATAGTGCCCTTCCTCGAATATGGGCGTGGCGGAAACCAATGCCCACATGAGTGTTTGGTCGTTCTTGCGCAAGCGGCGTTCGTAGGTCTCGGCGCGGTTTTTCTCGCGGTTGGCCTGCTTGCGCTGGTGATCATTCAGGTCCTCTTCCAGCATGAAGTCGGTGACCAGGCGATCCTGCAGCTGCTCGGGCGTATAGCCGAGCATTTCGCCCAGGTGAGCGTTGGCGAAGGCAACGCGGCCATGTTCATTTACGACCAGGACGCCCTCGCGGGCGGTATCTACGATACGGCGGTATCGTGCCTCGCTGTCGCGCAGATCGCGCAGTACGAGCAGGCTGGTCAGCCCGTCGGTGAGACGGTGGCCAATCTCTTCGAGCAGATGCTCTTCATCGGCCGTCCATTGGCGTTCGTATGAACACTGCTGAATGCCGAACTCCCAGGGCTTGGCGAGTTTGGGTGTGATAGCCATCGACATCATTGATTTGACGCTGAAGCGTTCGGCTATCTCGTCTGGCACTGCGTCGAACCTGACGCCCCCCGGCGTTTCCAGCACTTGCTGCATCTTCACGGCCGTTCCAGCGGCCATGGGTATCTCGGTTCCCAAGGCCAGAGCCCCGGGATATTCCGGCCGGGTCCGCTCCATCGGGACCGACCATGTGGGTGCGGCAGGGTCGCAAGGGTAGAGCAGGAAGGCGCGATCGCAGCCAAATATATCCAGTACTTCGTCGAGCACGCTGGCCATCATGGCATCCATGTCATTGGTGCCCTGGATTGCACGGTTGACGCGGTCCATATGGGCGAGGAATTGGGCGTGTTGCTGCCGGTCCTGCTCGGCCTGTTTGAGTTCGGTGATGTCGCGTCCGATCGCAAGTACCCCGATTATCTCGCCCTGGTCGTCGTATTCGGCGGAGAAACGGACGAGATGATTGCGCAAGGTGCCGTCGGGATGTGGAACCGTCAGTTCCATATCATCGGCGTTACCGCTTTCCAGCACGCGACGGATGTGTCCTTCGTACTCGGCGCTGATCTCACTGCCGCCGTAGCCAAGTTCGGTGGGCGTCCGGCCGAGTATCCTTGTGTGGTCGACGGCCAGCGTCTGCGTGACCCTTGGGTTGTAATAGATGGCACGGCACTGCCGATCGTAGCGGATGATGTTGTCAGGGGAGTTCTCCGACAGGCTGCGGAATTGCCGTTCACTCGCCGCCAATGCCGTCGCCGCATGCTTGCGTTCGGTGATGTCGTGTCCTTCGGGAATGAGCTGGATGACCCGGCCGTCGGCGTCGGTGACCGGCTTGAGCGAGAAATCGACGAAATGGATATTGCCGTCGCTATCCGGGTGCGCGGCCTCGAAGTTTACCGTGTGTCCCGCCGCCGCCTCACGGATGGCTTCGCGCACCCGTTGCTGCAACTCGGTAGAATGGTTCCACCAGGGTGCTTCCCAAAACGGTTTTCCCAGAACCGCAGCCGCGTCGACCCCTGCCATTTTGAGCGCGGCGGGGTTGGCCTCCAGCAGGGTGCCGTCGGCCGACAACAGGCCGATGAGTTCGACGCTCTGATTGAAAATGGCATGAAAGCGCTGCTCGCTGGAACGCAGTGCTTCCTCCATCTGCTTGCGTTCGGTGACATCGCGGCTGATCGCCAGCACGCCCGTGACTACTCCATGTTCGTCACGCTCGGCGACTATGCGCAAGGCGTGTATGCGCGGGCTATCGAGTTTGAGCGGCGGGACGAACTCGAATTCCAGGTCTTGGCCGGTTGCAAGAACCTTGTCTATGGCCTGGGCATAGGTTTCGTAGCTGCCGTCGGTGTGAAATTCGCGTACTCGTTTGCCGATTCGGTCTGCCGCGGTTATGCCCAACTGCTGTGCGAGTACCGGATTGACGTAGGTGGCGCGCCCGTCCCGGTCGTAGCGGATGATGTTGTCCGGCATGTTTTCCGCCAGACTGCGAAATGGCTCGGCACATTGCTCCTGCCGCCGTTTGGCATCGGCTCGCAGTGCGGCGATGATGCCAACCACCAGCAGGACGGATATGGCCAGGGCGACCAGTTCGACGAAAAGATCGGGCGACGTGACCGGGCCGGTACCGAGCAATGGCATCAGACTCATGCCGTGATGCAAGGCCATCAAGGCGAGCGCCGCGGCGATGAAAGTCCAGGCCAACGTCTTGCCGGTTACCTTGATCAGGCGCAAGGCGAAGTAAACGGCCAGCAACTGCAACAGGAGAGAGGTGATCAGTACTGAAACACTCAACATTGTTCACGCTCCCCCTGCAGTGCCGCGCTACTCAGGCTACGGATTATGCTGCCATGATAAATGAGTCATGCCCGGGATGGGGAAACGAAATCGTTGTTTGAGGCGGGGCAGTTGACCGTTGGCGGGATAAGGCGGCCTGAATCCGGCCAGATTCGTGCCGACAAAAAAGAAGGGGCGCCGAGGCGCCCCTTCTTTATTGCAACGACTGACGCTTACGCGTCCAGGCTCTGGTAGTACTCCATCAGGATCTTCGCCACTTCCGGACGGGAGAATTCCGGCGGCGGCGCTTCGCCGCGGCCCAGCATCTCGCGTACCTTGGTGCCGGACAGGGTGATGAAGTCTTCCTTGGTGTGGCCCGGGGCCTCGCGCATCATCACCACCTTGTTCAGCTTCTTCGACCAGGCGGTGTTGTCGGCCATGAACATCTCGATCTCC
>Ga0172382_10000633_pt1 | contig 65908 bp, 68 predicted proteins | sample Leawel138RmetaG_FD_122245 | JGI IMG/M metagenome (GOLD analysis project Ga0172382, IMG submission 122245) | Leachate microbial communities from a municipal landfill in Southern Ontario, Canada - Leachate well 138R metaG | ecosystem: Engineered > Solid waste > Landfill > Unclassified | place...
GCACCCATACCGGTAGGAAATTAAATTTTAAAACAAAGAAATGAAAGAAACAGCCTATATTTTTATGCAGGGCGGAGCGCCCGAAGGAGGCGGCATGTCAATGCTGCTATTGTTCGGCGGTATGTTCGCAATCATGTATTTTCTGATTTTGCGTCCGGGTATGCGTAAAAATAAATTGGAAAAACAATACCAGTCAGCTCTGAAAAGAGGTGATTGGGTCGTGACCACTTCAGGGATTCACGGAAAAATATTTGAACTCGGACCCGATACGGTTACCCTTGAAACAGGAGCCGGAAAAATCAAGTTTGAAAGAAATGCGATTTCGGGCGAACTCAGCAAAGCGAGATATTCTGCCGGAGCTGAAAAAAAGGAATAATTTATTCAAATGAAAAGGCCGGACTGACTGTTTCGGCCTTTTATTTTTCGGTTTCACACCGAAATCAAATTTCAATTCCAAATTCATTCTCAGATGAAAATCGTTGGTCTTACTGGAGGAATCGGTTCGGGAAAAAGTACACTGGCCAAATGGTTCCGCAAAAAAGGAATTCCGGTTTACAATGCAGACGATGAGGCCAAACTGCTGATGAATAACGATCCGGAGCTAATCAAAAAACTGACATTAGAATTCGGAGAAGAAACCTACAAAGACGGAATTTACAACAGAGACTATATTTCAACTCTGGTTTTCAATAATAAAAAAGCATTAAAAAAACTGAACAGCATCGTTCACCCTGCTGTGTTTCGACATTTTGAAAGCTGGCTGAACAGTCTGGATTCGGCATTTGCAGTAAAAGAAGCCGCAATACTTTTTGAAAGCGGTTCATGGAAAGACTGCGATTCGATTGTTAGCGTTGCAGCTGACGAAGACATCAGAATCAAAAGAGTGATGGAGCGCGACCGGCTGAGCGCCGAACAGATTCAGGGCCGGATCAAAAACCAGTGGACAGACAGTCAGCGGATTGAAAAATCTGATTTTGTCATCTACAACAATCACGGACTTGACGAACTGAAACTCGAATTTGACAGAGTTTACAAAGATTTGTTAAAGCAATATCAATCGGGTTAAAACGTTGTTAAAGTAATTTTTGACCGCTGTGAAATGTTAAATTTGCATGAGTAACCAATGAGAAAGGGATTTAACAAGATATTGATTGTTTTGATGGGTGTTGCACTCATCGGACTTGTTATTATCCAATTTTACTGGAGTCAGAAAGTATTTGTTTCTCAGACCGAAGAGTTCAACGGTCGGGTCTATCAGTCTCTGAATGCAACAGTTGACGAAATCAATCAGCATGAACTTGAACATTATTACAAAAGATTTGAGGACGTCAGAAATGATTTTGATTCAACTTCAAGCAAACCCCAGGTGATGTCTTCGCAGCTGATTCAGGATTCAGCCGGTGTCACTTATATTACAATGACCCGTTACATACTCGAGCGGTCTGTGGTTCCGGTTTCGGGAACCTACAATGACAGTTTGATCAGAGCGAATCTTTACTCTCAGGAAAAGACTGTGAAGATTCCGAAAGATTCGGGAGCCAGCATCATTCAGAATCTGAGTCTTGACAATGAAGAGAATTTTAAAAATGCGAATTTCAGCATTGAAAGACTTGCGAGAATCGATGCCGGAAACCGACCGATTGAAAAACGGCTGAGTTTGGAAGTACTCGATTCTGTATTTTACAAACAGCTCAGAAGAAGAGGTGTACAGTCACATCCGCAACTGGCGGTGCTCAATGCTGATTCCACAGTAACTGCAGTTGCTTCGCCCGGATTTGATCTCAAAGAAAAAGAATTTACAATTCCTGTTTTTTATGACAACAGCGACAGGCCCCAGTTTTTGATTTCAACCTATTTTCCGGACAAACAACTGTCTATCCTTGGCCCGATCATTCCGATTGTGATGCTGACCATCATCTTTACCATCATCATCGTATCTGTGTTTTCACTTGCCATTTATTATATGCAGTTTCAGCGGTCACTGTCTGAAATCAAAACCGATTTCATCAACAATATGACCCACGAATTCAAAACGCCGATTGCGACGATCAACATTGCTTCGGATGCGTTGAGAAATGAAAAAGTAATCAATGACCGAGAGCGGATCAAGTATTATTCTGAACTGATCAAACAGGAAAACAAACGGATGAACACACAGGTGGAAATGGTACTCCGAATGGCGAAACTCGAAAGAAATCAGCTGGATATCAATCTTCAGGAGATGAACATAGAAGATTTGGTCAGAAAGAGTGTTTCGAACATTCGGTTTATGGTTGAAAATTCGAATGGCACTATTTTTGAGGATTACAACGCGTCAAATTCAATGATTGAAGGCGATCCATTTCATCTTGAGAATGCGCTGAACAATATTTTGGACAATGCGCGGAAATATTCAAAGGACAGTCCGGAAATCAAGGTGAAGACATACAACGAAGATGATTATGTTGTAATTGAAATACAGGATCGCGGAATCGGGATGAACAAATCTGTTTTGAAAAAGATTTTTGAACAGTTTTATCGTGAAGAGACCGGAAATATTCATAACGTAAAAGGACACGGATTGGGATTGGCTTATGTAAAAAAGATTGTCGAATTGCACAAAGGACAGGTTCACGCTGAGAGCGAGCCCGGAAAAGGAAGCGCTTTCTTTGTCAAACTGCCCGTAAAAAAATAAAAAATGAACGAAAAGCAAAAACTCCTACTGGTTGAAGATGATCCGAGTTTTGGGTCGGTGCTAAAGGATTATTTGGTGATGAATGATTTTGATGTCATTCACGCCATTGATGGTGAAGACGGTTTGAGTAAATTCAAAGGTGGTGAATTCGACCTGTGCATACTGGATGTGATGATGCCCAAAAAAGACGGATTTACGCTGGGAAAAGAAATTAAGGAAATCAAAAACGACCAGCCGATCATTTTCCTTACCGCAAAAAATATGAGAGAAGACGTTCTGAACGGTTACAAGATCGGAGCAGATGATTATGTGATCAAACCTTTTGATTCTGAGGTGCTTTTGTACAAAATCAGGGCAGTGCTGCAAAGACATTCTGCAGAAGAAGAAAAATTTGAACAGGAAGAATTTAAAATCGGAAAATTTGACTTCAATGCAAAACTGAGACAATTGAACATTGGAGAAATTTCTCACAAACTTTCGCCAAAAGAAAGTGAGCTGCTGAGAATGCTGGCGGTTTATAAAAATGATCTGATGCCGAGGGAAGTTGCGCTGACCAGGATTTGGCATGACGACAACTATTTCACATCAAGAAGTATGGATGTTTATATTGCAAAACTCAGAAAATATCTGAAAGACGATCCGAATGTGGAAATCGTGAACATCCACGGCGAAGGTTTCAGACTGCTGATCACCGAATAATTTTGCCCTTAATATTTGAAAAATTCCTTTTTGCCGCGGTTGAAAGGGATTTTTTACTTGGTTTAATTTTAACTTCAGAAAAAATCCGAATGAATTTGATTCAATTAAAAGTTGTAAATTAGCTAATCGCAAAAAACCAAATGTCATGCATTACGAAGAGAATGAAGTTTTGAAAAGACTTCCACAACATCTGAAACAATTTGTGAACGATCAGCATTATGAAAGTTATACACCTCAGGATCAGGCGGTGTGGCGGTATGTGATGAGAAAGAATGTGGATTATCTTCGAAAAGTTGCACACGGCAGTTATGTGGAAGGACTTCACAAAACCGGTATTTCGACCGAAGAAATTCCGAGCATGTACGGAATGAACAGAATTCTGAAAGAAATCGGCTGGGCAGCAGTTGCAGTGGACGGTTTCATCCCGCCGACTGCATTTATGGAATTTCAGGCCTACAATGTTTTGGTGATTGCGCACGACATCAGACAGATCGACAACATCGAATACACACCTGCACCGGACATCATTCATGAATCAGCCGGGCATGCACCCATCATTGCAAATCCGGAATATGCTGAGTATCTGAGAAGATTTGGTGAAATCGGCAGCAAAGCGATTTCGTCTGCCATGGATTATGAAATGTATGAAGCGATCAGACATTTATCAATTGTAAAAGAGGACAGAAACAGTGATCCGAAAGTGGTGAATCGCGCAGAACAGCATGTGCTCGACCTTCAGAATTCGGAAGTTGAATTCTCAGAAATGTCAAAAATAAGAAATCTTCACTGGTGGACGGTTGAATATGGTCTGATCGGCACACTGGACAATCCAAAAATATACGGTGCCGGACTGCTTTCATCAATCGGTGAAAGCAAATCCTGTCTGAAAGATCATGTGAAAAAGATTTTTTATGATCTCTCGGCAGCCGATGTTTCATTCGATATTACACAACCCCAACCTCAGCTTTTTGTAACACCCGATTTTGCACATCTGAGTTTTGTGCTCGAACAGTTTGCAAATCAGATGGGACTCAGAAGAGGCGGAACCGAAGGAATCAATATGCTGATTGAATCAAAAAACCTGGGAACGATCGAATACAATACAGGTCTTCAGGTTTCGGGTGTCTTTACAAAAATCATCACAGACAGCCACAACAATCCGGTCTATATACAGTCAACCGGACCAACTGCGCTTTCTTATCACGAAAAAGAACTGATTGGTCACGGCATCAATTATCATACAGACGGGTTTGGTTCGCCGGTCGGCAGACTGAAAGACATCAATATGGCAATTGAAAATATGTCGCCCAATGATTTGGAAGCATACAAAATCAGGGAAGGCGAGGTGTGCAGACTTGAATTTGAAGGCGGTGTTACCGTCGAAGGCGAAGTAATCACAGGTGTGAGAAACAGAAAAGGGAAAGTACTGGTGATTTCATTTAAGAATTGTACCGTAAAATATGGCGACGAAGTGCTGTTTCATCCCGATTGGGGAATTTACGATATGGCGATCGGAAAATCAATTGTTTCAGCCTTTGCCGGACCTGCAGACTTCAATTCGTTTGATATGGCCACCCATCAGCTGGAACCGGGCAACAAAAGAGAAATTATCAGTCAGGAAAAACAAAGGCTGCTCGATATGTACTCTCAGATTCGTGAGATGAGACAAAACAGTGCTTTGCTGTCTGAAGAGAAATTGAATCAAATATTTGAAACGCTGATATCAGATTATCCGGATGAATGGCTGTTGCCGGTCGAGCTGTTTGAAATTGCTCACAGCAACAAATTCAAAATTGAAAATTCAATAAAAAATTATCTGGAACAAATTGCTGCAAATCGAAAAGAAATTGCACACCTGATTACAGACGGAATTACGCTTGCTGAGAATCCCGTTTCATTGATAGACGAATTTTCATAGACACAAGATCAGTCAACAGTCCGCCCAGCCACGAAAAGAAAAACAATACCGGAAGGATTGAAATCTCATACCAGGTCGGGTGGTGCGGTGTAAAAATCACATCGAGATAAGCAATTACAAAAAGTAAAAACCCGACTAAGGTTGCATAAGCTTTCTTTGCTGTTTTCACAATGGCAGCAGTTATCAAACCGCCAAAAATCGCACCGACACCGCATGAAAACAAAAGAGCGATAAAGAATTCATCTCTGACTTTTGGTGTTTTTGCTGCATATCTGATTACACGATTCCAATGTTCGTATGGGAATTTTGAATAATCATATTCAATCCAATTCTGATTCAGTGAGATACCAAAAGTTATGATTCCCATAGCAGCGGCAAGGCCGATGATGACGCCAAGTGTATTTCGTACAATCATGATAATTAAAGCTGTGCAATCATTGAAATTTCAATTTTCACATCGGCAGGCAATTTTGCCACCTGAACGGTTTCGCGTGCCGGATAGCTGCCGTCTGTGAAATAGGATGCATAAATTTCGTTAACGGTTGCAAAATCATTCATGTCCTTCAGAAAAATGCTGGTTTTGACCACATTTGAAAAAGAAGCACCCGACTCATTGAGTATTGCCTCCAGATTTTTCATCACCCGATGGGTCGCCGCATCGATTTCGTGAATGATTTCTCTGGTTTCGGGATCAGCAGGAATCTGACCCGAAATAAACAGCATATTGCCAGCAGCAATCGCCTGACTGTACGGGCCGATGGCCTGAGGTGCTTTGGTGGTGTGAATTGTCTTTTTCATAATGATGCAAAATTACATAAAATTGTTGCATTTAAAAATCTCCGCCTCTCAACAAAGTGGATGCTTTTGAATCGTATTTCACAGCATCTTTCAATATGTCTGCCTTGATACCTATAAAGAAATCCCAGGTTTTGTAGCGGCCAAATGGAACCCATGAAAAATTGATATTGAAACTTCTCAAGTCTCGGTTGAATGTAATTCTGGCTTCTGACAATTTCTTTGCAGTGAAATCATATGAAGTGGAAGTGCTCAAACTCCAATAGGGTGTTGGCGAAATCGATGCGTTGATTGCAACCACAGTAGTATTGATTCCTTTTCTCAAATTACCGCGAGAATAGTTGTGTGTGAAATTCAGACCGAGCCGCCACGGAATTGAGAAATGTGCATAATCATACTCGTCAAAATAAAAATTCTCATCTCTGACTTCGCCTCTGCGGTCATACTTTTTGGAATCAAAACCGTCTCCAAATGTCTTGTTGTCAAAATTGTATCCAAAATTCACACTGTAATCTGTCAGCCGGAATGCACCGACTTTGTTGATCCTTGTCCCAATGTCGGAACCATCTTCAAATTGAATTTTATAAGGATCAAAAGATGCCCTGAACTGCAGATTCAGTTTTTGATTGAACAATTTGGTCATACCCGAAACACTGACTGGAGCGAGTTTGAACTGATCGGCTGCCATATTGTAGGAAGAGGTGATGTCGAGATATTCAAAAATCTTAATCTTATTGTATCCGGTCGAATCGGTTTTTGATCGAACTTTCATTTCCAGATTGTTTCTCAGGCCAAAACTGATCGAAGCGCTCTCTCCCGAAGGTGGCCCGCCAAATACACCGTCCTGAAATCTTGAATACAAAACTTTTCTTCCGTCAGCGCCACGGTAATAATCATAATAACCCCATTCTTCAGAACCAAAATCAGGACGATAGCCGAAGCCGACAGTTGGCGAAATGACATGACGGATTCCTTTGATCATCGCATCTTCCTTTTTTGAAATATAAGTTCCGTACAAATTGGTTGAAATTCCCACACCCAAATTGAAAGTTCGGTAAGAATCAAAACCATTCACATCTTTTGTGACGACCATTCCTTCATCAGGATCATATTCTTTTTCATAAGTTTTCAGATACCAGACTTCGTCATAACCTGCAGTAAATGAAATAGGGAAATAACTGCCCAGCGATGCGCCGGTTGTGAGGTCAACTCTGTGTCTTGCGCCGTTTTTAGCATTTTCCCACATTCTGGAAGTAAAAGCATCGTCTTCGTTTGTGTTGATGTTGTTGACGATGTTCATGTTGTATCCGACCGCCAGATTTTTTACCAGACCTTTTTTGCTGCCGACTTTTGGTGCAAACGGATAGATACGACTCATATTGAAAGTCAGCTGAGGCAGCACAAACTGCATATTAGCCGGCTGATCCGTAGAAGTATTGTTGTTCTGATGATGAGACGCAACCACAGACAATGAAAAAGGTGAATTCGGGAAAATCTTATTGACCGATACCGATGACGAAGCCGAATTTGTATAAACACTTCCGTTGATAATGTTTGAATTATTGATGCTCTCACGATAATACTGAGAACTGCTCATATTCACATTGGCAGAAAAAATCAGATTCGGATTTGCCTTCGGATCCTGAGCATGATTCCAGTTGATTCTGTAATTGTTCATTCGGTTGTAATCATCCAATCCTTTGATGCCGGTAATTCGGTTTTCATAGTCAAATCTGAATCCGCCTCTGAACCGGTATCTTTTCCGATAAGTCGAATTGACATGCGTCCCCCAGCTTCCTTTTGTGTACAGTTCGCCGGTCAGCGACAGATCCACATAATCGCCAATCGGCAGATAGAATCCCATTCCTTCCAGAAAAAATCCGACATCGTTTCTTTCCCCAAACGATGGAATGATGATTCCTGCAGATCGATTTTCGCCCAACGGAATGTAGGCAAAGGGCAGGGTCAGCGGAGTCGGTACATCATAAATCCGCATATTGATCGGGCCGGTAATCATTGATTTGTGTTTTCCGTCAATGTATTTTGCCATGCTCGTACGAAGCACATAATCGGGTTCGTCCGTCTTTTTCTGCATAAAATAAGTATCCGTGGTATAGTCAGCCCTTCTCACAAACATGATGCTGTCATTGATTCTTTTTACGGTGCTGCCCACCAGTACACCGTCGCTTTCTTCGATCCTTACATTGTATGCAGTACCGATTTTGGTTTTGAAATTAATTTTAAAACTGTGCTGTTCATATTCTTTTCCTCCCTGTTTAAAAATGGTGGGTTCAATCACCTTCCCGACAGAATCTCTCTTTCCGTCCGCAAAAACATCGCCGGTCTCCCAATTGATTTCAACATAATCGGCATTGATTTCCATGTCAGTGTATTTGACCACCGCATTTCTGAGCAGATAGCTCATTTTCTTTTTCCATGCGTGAACCTGATCATCCGAATTATAGATCAGTATATCTTCAAGTCGCTCTTCTTTGACCGGTTGAATCTCAATCGAATCCTGAATAATATTACTGCTGTCACTCTTCTCTGTTATCTGAGCATTGGTCAGACTGTTGATAAACAGTAGAAAAGTTAGTGTAATTAGATATTTAAAAATCTTTTTATGCAAACTAAATACTTATTTTTGCGCTAAAACGTTTCAAAAGTAAACAAAAATTGTTGCTGTAGAATGGGATTAACGAGGATTTGCAAACAAATTTTATTCAGTGTTCTGATTTTAACATTGGGAAGCGGAATTTTAACAGCCCAAAAGAAAGCTGATTTTGTAATTGTAATTGATGCCGGTCACGGCGGTAAAGATATAGGTGCAAGGGGAGTCGTTGAGAATGAGAAAGATATAACTCTGGATGTTGCGCTGAAATTTGGACAACTGATCGAAAAAAACTATAAAGACGTTCAGGTGATTTATACCCGTAAAAACGATGTATTTCTCGAACTTTGGGAAAGAGCAAGAATTGCAAATAAGAATCATGCAAATCTTTTTGTGTCGATACACTGTAATTCTGCCGCAAACAAAAGTGCATACGGTTCAGAAACCTTTGTGATGGGATTGAGAAGGATGGAGGAGAACATGGAAGTTTCAAAACGTGAAAACAGTGTAATCCTGCTTGAAGACAATCAGGAACGTTATCAGAAATTTGATCCCAATGACGAAGAAGCCGTGATTGCTTTTGAAATCATGCACTCTGCCTATCTCGATCAGAGCATCAAATATGCAAGTCTGGTTGAAAATGAATTCACGCGCGGCGGACGGTCAAGCCGGGGAGTCAAACAAAATATTTTCCACGTACTCAGAGAAAATGCATCGCCTGCTGTTTTGGTCGAGCTCGGATTTATTTCAAACAATGACGAAGGCACTTATCTGTCTTCCGAAAAAGGAAAACAGGAAAGAGCAGAATCACTTTTTCAGGCATTTAAAAAATACAAACAGGAATACGACGAAAAGGACGGTCGCATCGTAGTTGAAGAAAAACCGAAAGAAGTTGAAAAACCGGTGGCCGGAATGACCTACAAAATTCAGATTCTGGTTTCAAAAAACAAATATGCGCCAAGCGCAAAACAGCTCAACGGTCTGACCGATGTGGAAGTGGTTCAGGCAGGTGATGTGTACAAATATTATTACGGCAACACCAATCTGGCTTCCGAGCGCGATCAGCTGTTGAATTATGCCATCAAAAAAGGATTCAAAGATGCATTTGTAGTCGAATTTGTCAACAATGAAAAACTGATCGGAAATCAGAATTACAGAATCCAATTCCTTGCTTCTGATAAGAAATACAGAGACAGAGACGGCAAATTTGGCGGACTCAAAGACGTGTTGAGAATCAAGAAAGGAAAAACCAATTTCTATTATTACGGAACCACAAAAACCTATGAAGATGCACAGAAAGAACTCAATTATGTCAAAAGCAGAGGATTCAGAAATGCGTTCATAGTGGTTTTTGACGGTAAAAAACTGCTTGAATAAACCACAACCGAAAATAATAATTACTTTTGCAGCAAAGATTTTGAAATGAAGATTACCAGGGAGGCAAAAGCGGGTTTTGTAGTGATTGTTACTATGATTGCCTTTTATACGCTGTTTAATTTTTTAAAAGGCAAAAACCTGTTTTCTTCGGGCAATACCTTTTATGTAATTTATGAAAATGTAAGTGGCCTGTCACCATCCAAACCGGTTACCGTCAACGGACTGAGAGTCGGCAGGGTCGATAATATCGAAATCATCGACAATGCAAAACCGATTTATTTTGTTGCTACCATCAAGCTGGATCGAAAAATTGATTTTTCAAAAAACACAGTTGCAGAAATCTGGGAACCGGGGCTGATGTCCGGTACTGAGGTAAGACTGCTGCTCGATTATCAGGGCGACATTGCAAAAAACGGAGACACACTCAGAGGCCAGCTCAAACATTCGATGCTCGAAGATTTTTCAAACAAACTTGAACCGACTCAGAAAAAATTGGATTCACTGATGGTAAGTCTGAATTCAACCATCGTTGATGCACACAAACTCGTTGATGACGATAACCGTGAGAATTTCAAACAAATCCTGAAAAATCTGGATGCCACACTGGTTTCATTCAATCAGACTTCAAAATCGCTGACCCAGACTTCTGACAATGCAGGAAAACTGATCGAAGAAAATCGTGAACAACTTTCAAAAACACTTATAACTGCTCAGGTAACCGTTGAGAAATTCGGTCAGACTGCTGACAAACTGAATAATTTAGAATTGGAAAAAATTATTGCAAATTTTGAGCAGGTTTCCTCAAAACTCAATCAGACACTCGACGAGATAAATTCGGGCAAAGGCACTATGGGCGCGCTTTTGAAAGATCGCGAACTGTACGACAATCTGCTCAAAACCACAAATTCGCTCAATGAACTGCTCGCGGATATGAAAAAACATCCCGACAGATACATACAATTTTCTATCTTTGGAAAAAAGCAGCCGCCGCTGCCCAAAGAAGAATAAATCATGCAATACATTGACAATATTATCTTTATAATCATTCTCGGTTTTGCGATCTGGTTTTTCAGCCGCAACATCGGGCGGATTGTCAGGAATATCAAACTCGGACGACCAAACAACCGTCACGACAGACCGGCAGAAAGATGGAAGGTAATGGCTCGACTTGCACTCGGCCAGGGAAAAATGGGCGTAAAACCTGTAGCCGGAATTCTTCACATGTTTGTTTATGTCGGTTTTATTCTGATCAACATCGAAGTGATGGAAATACTGATCGACGGAATTTTCGGCACCCACAGAATACTGAGTTTCCTTGGCGGATTCTATGTCGGAATGATCAGTTTCTTTGAAGTCCTTGCACTGCTGGTACTGATTTCGTGTGCCATCTTCCTGATCAGAAGAAACATCGTTCACGTAAAAAGATTTATGAAACGTGAAATGAAAGGCTGGCCCTGGAAAGACGCCAACTACATACTGATTATGGAAATACTTCTGATGACCGCATTGCTGACTATGAACGGTGCAGATGCACTGCTTCAGCAAATGGGCAATGAACATTATGTGGATACAGGCAGCTTCCTGATCAGCGGATGGCTGACCGAACCCTGGCTGAGCGGAATGAATGAAAGTTCACTGATACTGATTGAAAGAATCTGCTGGTGGTTCCACATCATTGGGATACTGTTCTTCCTGAATTATCTTTATTATTCAAAACACCTGCACATCATATTGGCATTTCCGAATACCTATTATTCAAAACTCGAACCCATGGGTGAGTTCAACAATCTGGAATCTGTGACCAATGAAGTCAAACTGATGATGGATCCGAATGCAGATCCGTACGCAGCACCTGCGGAAGAAGCCGCCGAACCCGAAACCTTCGGCTCAAAAGATGTTTTTGATCTGAATCAGGTTCAGTTGCTCAATGCATACACCTGTACCGAATGCGGAAGATGTACCGAACAATGCCCGGCCAATATGACCGGAAAACTGCTGTCGCCGAGAAAGATCATGATGGCAACCCGCGACCGATTGGAAGATGTGGGCAAAGTAATCGATGAAAAAGGAAAATGGGAAGACGACGGCAAATCTCTGATGTTTGATTATATCACACCCGAAGAACTTTGGGCATGCACCACCTGCAACGCCTGTGTTCAGGCCTGTCCGGTCGGAATTGATCCGATGTCGATTATTGTGGATATGAGAAGATATCTGGTGATGGAACAGTCTCAGGCGCCTCAGGAACTCAATGTGATGATGTCGAACATCGAGAACAACGGAGCGCCCTGGCCATACGGACAGCAGGACCGAATGAAATGGTCTGAAGAAAACTGATTATCAAACTGAAAAACGAAAAGAGATGGAAGAGAAGAAGATTCAGGAATTATTGCATGAAAAGATTGAAGACGGCAAAAAGGTCAGTCCTGTACTGCCCGACAATGTGAAAAATTATTTGATTGATATTGACGGAACCATCTGTGATGACATTCCAAATGAAGAGCCTGAAAGGATGCTCACCGCCGAGGTTTATCCCGATGCCCTGAAAATGCTCAACAAGTGGTATGATGAAGGACATGTGATCTATTTCTTCACTTCAAGAACCGAAGCACACAGAGAATATACAGAAATTTGGCTGAAGAAACACGGTTTCAAATTCCACGGCATCATCTTTGGAAAACCAAGAGGCGGCAATTATCACTGGATCGACAACCACATGGTGAGAGCCACACGATACAAAGGAAAATTCACAAATCTGATTGATAAATTAACCACCATTCAGGTTTTTGACGAAAGCCCGGAATCATAAAAAATGAATTAAAGACACATATATATAATACATCAAAAATGGCAGCACTTCAAGTTAAAACAATGGCGCAGTTTGCAGCCGAAGGAAAACATCCCGAAGTTCTTTTTTGGGTTGGCTGTTCCGGAAGCTTCGACGACAGAGCAAAGAAAATTACAAGAGCCTTTGTGAAGATACTGAATAAGATAGGGATTGAATTTGCGGTTCTCGGCTCAGAGGAAAGCTGTAACGGAGATCCTGCAAAAAGAGCCGGAAACGAATTTCTGTTTCAGACCCAGGCGATGATGAATATCGAGGTGCTGAACGGTTATGAAATCAAAAACATAGTGACCATCTGTCCGCACTGCTTCAACATTCTGAAAAACGAATATCCGTCGCTTGGCGGAAATTACGAAGTACTGCATCATTCAGAATATCTTCAAAAGCTGATAAACGAAGGCAGGCTGGTGATCGAGGATAACAAAGCATTCAAAGGAAAGAAAATCACTTTTCACGATCCCTGCTATTTGGGCAGGGGCAACGGAATCTTTGAAGCACCACGTACTCTGATTGAAAAATTGGACACCGAACTGGTTGAAATGAAACATTGCCGCGAACGTTCGCTCTGCTGCGGAGCCGGCGGCGCACAAATGTTCAAAGAGCCCGAAAAAGGAGACAAAGACATCAATGTGGAAAGGACCGAAGAAGCGATCGAATCCAAGGCAGATGTGATTGCAACCGGCTGCCCGTTCTGTATCACTATGATGAGCGACGGCGTGAAAGCAAAAGGAAGAGAAGGAAACCTGTTGGTCAAAGACCTGGCTGAAATCATAGTTGAGGCAGGGGATTTGTAAATTGAATAATGTATATTGTAAACTGTATAATGTAAAACTGCCATATCGAGCGTTTTTTGAAGTGCAGCGGAAAAACCTTTCGGCGAACTCAGGATGACAGTATCGAGGCGCTACGGTTCGGATTTCAGGTTTGTAATTTTTTTTAACATCAATCCAAAATTTGTTTTACTTTGGAAAACTCTTCAGGGCTTGAAACCCATTAAAGGTTTTGTCAACTCCTCCATCGCCATGACGGATGAAATATTTGTAGAATTAAATCAGCAACAAAGCAGACGAATTCAGGGAATATGAAATTAACTTTCCATATTATTGTTTTTCAAATGATTTTTCAAAAACAGAGATTTCTCAATCTGCCGGAATACACTTTATGACAGTTGTGGCAGGTCATTGTTTAATAGTTAAATAATCATCAACTTTGCAAAAAATTTAAAAGATGAAATTACCCCGAAATTCCAAAATAATTATTTATCAGTCAGAAAGAAACTTCAGCGGTGAAGAGCTTGTTGAAATTGAGGAAATGATTGATGAATTCATGGGCAGATGGAATGCCCACGGTCAAAAACTAACTGCCGATTATGCAATTCCATACGACCGGTTTATTGTTGTGGCTGTTGATGAAAGTTCGGTATCCACTTCGGGCTGTTCACTTGATACACTCAACCGGCTGATGAAAAGGATAGAAAACAAATTTAATTTTGGGCTGCTCAATCAAATGAGGGTTTCGTATCGGCTGAACGATGAAATTTTCACCATTCCGCTGACTGAATTCAAACAAAAAGTCAGAGACGGTAAAATATCTGAACATGCAAATATTTTTCACAACGGTGTCACTACACTTCAGGAATTTGAAGACAATTGGGAGATGCCACTGGTCGAAAGCTGGGTAGGCTCACTGCTGAAAGCCTGAAAAATTATCAGGTAGTCTTTCCAAAAAACTTTATCTTTACTCTAATTTAAAAAAACCTTATGCTATGAAAAAAGGATGTTTGGTTGGCGGAATCGCCGGACTGCTCGCACTGATTGCGATTGTTGTACTTTGGGGTATCGGAATCTATAACGGAATCATTCCGAAAAACAATGCAGTCAACGGACAGTGGGCTAATGTTGAAACCGCTTATCAGAAACGTGCAGACCTGACCGAACAGTTGGTTGCAACCGTAAAAGGCGCAAGAGATTTTGAACAGGAAACACTGACTCAGGTGATTGAAGCAAGAGCAAAAGCGACTTCCGTCAACATTGATCCGTCAAATCTCGATCCTTCAGATCTTGCGAAATTTCAGCAGGCACAGGACGGTCTTTCAAGTGCATTGAACCGTCTTATGGTGGTGGTGGAAAGATACCCGGATCTGAAATCAAATCAGAATTTTCTTTCGCTTCAGGCTTCATTGGAAAGCATGGCGGACGAAATTCGTTTTGAACAGAAGAAATTCAACGATACGGCACAGGAATACAACAATTATATCCAAAAAATTCCAAACAATATGATTGCCGGTTTTGGCGGATTCAAAGAAAAAGGATATTTCAAATCTGCTGAAGGAGCCGATCAGGCACCGACCATTGATTTTTCAAAATAACAAATCTTGAAAAAGAGATTTCTCACAAAAAAAGAGGAAAAGAGGATTGTCAAAGCGATCCGTAAGGCAGAATTCGAAACCAGCGGAGAAATTCGTGTGCACATCAGCTTTGAATCTGCAGAAGATCATTGGCAAAAAGCGGTAGAGGTTTTTGATTTTTTAAAAATGTCGGAAACCAAAGACAGAAACGGAGTGCTGTTTCATGTTTCGCCAAATGATCACAAATTCATCATTATCGGTGATCAGGGAATTGACAAAAAAACGCCGCCCGATTTTTGGGAAGAAATCAAAAAAGAAGTTGCCAAAAAATTTAAACAGGGCAAATACAGAAAAGGTTTGACAAAGGGAATCAAAATGACTGGCAGGGCATTGAAAAAATATTTCCCTTATCAGAATGATGACAAAAACGAATTGCCAGATGAAATCAGCTGGTCTTAAAATTCTGTTGCTGATCGGATTTCTGTCCGGCGCTTTTCTTTGGGCACAGTCGCCTTATGATGTTGTCAAAAAAGATTACAAACCCGAAAAAAAACTGGTTCATGATTTTGGTCAAATCCTAAATCCGGAACAGAGGAGCAGTCTTGAAAATAAACTGGTTACTTATAACGATTCCACTTCGACACAGATTGTGATTGTCACTTTTAAAAGTCTTGAAGGCTATCCGATCGAAATGCTCGGAAATGAAATCGGTGAGAACTGGGGTGTCGGTCAGGCGGGGAAGCACAACGGGATTGTGATCGTAGTCAGCGACAAAGATCACAAAGTCACGCTTCGAGGCGGATATGGAATTCAGGCAAAGATGCCGCCGACCATTGAAAAACTGATCATCGACCGTGAGATGATTCCTTCTTTCAAACAGGGAGATTATTACAGCGGTCTGAACAATGCGATTGATGCAATTCAGCAACAACTTGCGGGTCATTATCAGCCAGAAAAAAAATCGGATGATTCTACGGATGGAATCATCGTATTGGTTTTCATCGTCTTTCTGATTATTCTGGCAATTTCAGTCAGAGGCGGTGGTGGCGGCGGGGTCAGGCGAAGCCCGTTTGACGATGTCATCATCTCAAATATGGGGCGGAGTTCCTGGGGCGGATCTTCTTGGAGCGGAGGCGGATTCGGCAGCGGCGGCGGAGGTGGATTCGGCGGATTTGGAGGCGGAAGTTTTGGCGGAGGCGGTGCAAGCGGAAGTTGGTGATTCTTTGTTGTATAATGTATGTTCCGGGTTTTGGGGTGATTCAAAAAGAAAAGTCAGTCGCTGCGCGTCTGTTTTTTTATTGTTCGGCAGCCGTTCGAAAGCGAACTTTCTTCCTGCTGCCGCAAATAAAAAAATCCATCCTGTCAGATGGACTTTTCATTTTGTCGGGATGACCGGATTCGAACCGACGGCCTCCACGTCCCGAACGTGGCGCGCTACCGGGCTGCGCTACATCCCGCCTTTAAAAGCAGTGCAAATTTAATTTGATTGAACTAAATTTAAAAAAGAATTCCATCATATTTTTCAAAAAGCTATATTTGAAGATTATGGATTTGAATCTGATTTATTCTGCCGGCAGATTCGGCAAAGAGCTCAGCAGCGACACCCGCACCGCCTACCAGCGTGATTTTGACCGGATTATTTTTTCATCCGCCTTCAGAAGACTTCAAAACAAAACACAGGTCTTTCCGCTGCCGGGCAGTGTTTTTGTACACAACCGACTGACCCATTCGCTTGAGGTCGCCTCGGTCGGAAGATCGATCGGAAATCTGGCAGGCGAATTTATTGCAGAAAAATATAACGATCAACTCACTGAAAAGTCAAAACAATTTTACCGGTATGATCTGTACAATGTGATTTCGTCCGGTTGTCTCTGTCACGACATCGGAAATCCGGCATTCGGTCATTCGGGTGAAGATGCGATTGCAGATTATTTCAAAAGAAATCGGCAAAAACTGAAATCAAAATTTACTGAAAAAGAATGGGATGACTTTATCAGATTTGAGGGAAATGCAAATGCAATCCGGATACTGACCCAGGTACAGAACGGGAAATATGAAGGCAGCATCGGGCTGACATTTGCAACCCTGGCATCGATTGCAAAATATCCCTGCGAATCTGCTGCTTCCAGTCAAAAAATACTTCATCGGAAGAAATTCGGGTTCTTTCAGTCCGAAAAAGAAAATTTCAAAAAGATAGCCGTCGAAACCCAAATGATAATCGAAAGCAGCGATCCTTTTATCTGTCGCCGTCATCCGTTTGTCTGGCTAATTGAAGCTGCCGACGATATCTGTTACAACATCATCGATCTCGAAGATTCTCACCGGCTGGGAATCATCAGTCACAAAGAATGTTCGGATATGCTGCTCAGTCTGATTTCTGCTTTGGACACTGACGATACCGACAGTCTGAAAGGTCGTCAAAAACTGATTGTCGATAAAAATGAAAAGATCTCATTTCTCAGAGCAAAAACCATCGGGTTGCTGATTCAAAAAACGGTTGAAGCCTACCGGAATCATTTTGATCAAATTTTGGACGGCAGTCTGGACCGTTCGCTGATGAAGCTGATTGACGACAGCTGTGGTGCAATCAGTGTTTTAAAAGAAATTGAAACATTCTCGAGGGAAAATATATACAATCATTATTCGGTGGTTGAAATTGAAAATGCGGGTTACAATGTGATGGATGAACTGCTTTCACACTTCGTTGAACCGGTCTTGAAATCGGATCGAAGCCAGGCAGACGACAAAGCGGTCAAACTGATTCCTGCTCAGTTTCTTTATGAGGACGGAACCGATTATGAGAAAGTTTTGGGTGTACTTGATTTTGTTTCGGGCATGACCGACAATTATGCGACCGAACTTTATCGAAGGATCAAAGGGATTGAAATCGGGATGAGGAGGTAGATTGATTGTATTTGACTGGATGTGAGTCAAAACTTAAATATTTCACAGTTTAAAATACTAATGACAAAATTGAATGTTCAAAATTAAAGGAGCTTGCGGTTAATTTTGATTCTTTGAGAAACAGACCTAAAAAAAATATTAGGATATTGTTAAGATTTGTTTAATTTTACTCGGATATTCACAGACAGAAATTTAATCTTGAGTGAATTATCCGTTTTCACCCAGCCAACCACCGACAAAAGTTTTGCATAAAAACTGAAAAAAAATTCAGATGAGAAAAAAACTACTTTTCTTTTTTACGGTGGCGGCAGGAATGCTGTTTGGTCAGACAACAGAAGAAATTTCGAAATACACAGCCGAATACGACAAGGTCTATCTTCAGTCGCTGGGTGAACAATTCAGACAACAGGCTGAAAAAGAAAAGGAGTATGCTCTGAAAAAAGCTGCTGAGCTGAATATTCCGGTCATTATCGACGACGGAAAAACTTTTAAAAAGCTTCGAAAAGTTCTCCCTGACGGCACGCCTTTATATTACACAACTTTCAATGTTGATGCAGCCAGATCGACAAGAACCAACCATCTGAATATCGGTGGTTCGCTCGGGTTGAATCTGATGGGGCAGAATATGACGGCTCATATATGGGATGCAGGTCTGGCAAGGGTTACCCATCAGGAATATGATGGTGCGGGAGGACAGAGCCGGTATTCAATTGGTGACGGAACTACCTTTTTACATTATCACTCTGCTCATGTGGCGGGAACCATTATGGCTTCGGGTTTTGTTCCAAAGTCAAAAGGAATGGCTCCTTATGCAAAAGCAGTAGGTTATGACTGGGATTATGATTTGAGTGAAGCCACAAATGCAGCGAATAATAAGGGTATGTTGATATCCAGTCATTCGTATGGTTATTCTCCGATAGATGAATATGGAAACCCTATTTTGCCAGCCTGGATTTTTGGTGCATATGATCATACTTCAAGAGATTGGGATAATCTTATGTTCCAAACCCCTTATTATTTAATGGTTGTTGCTGCCGGAAATGACGGGACCACATCATATAACAATAGTCCTTTAGATGGCGTAAACGGATATGACAAATTAACCGGTCATTCTACGAGTAAAAATAATCTTGTAATTGCAAATGCTCAGGATGCAAATGTAGATACCGCCGGTAATTTAATCAGTGTTTATATTAATTCATCGAGCAGTCAGGGGCCGACTGATGATTACAGAATCAAACCCGATCTGACCGGAAACGGAACAGGAGTTTACTCTACTTATGAAAACGCAAACAATGCCTATGCTTCAATTACGGGAACATCAATGGCAACACCGAATGTATCGGGAACCTTGTTGTTGTTGCAAGAGCATTACAATAATTTGAATTCAAATTATATGCGTGCTGCCACTCTTAAGGGGCTGGTGCTTCATACCGCAGATGATGCCGGACCAACAGGGCCGGATGCGGTTTACGGCTGGGGTCTGATGAATGCAAAAAGAGCAGCTGAAACCATTTCTCAAAAAGACAGTCAGTCGATTATCAATGAACTGGGAATCAATAACGGGCAAACTCTAACCTTTCAGGTTGAATCCGACGGGATTAATCCGTTAATCGCATCAATCAGCTGGACGGACAGAGCCGGGGCTATAAATACAGGAACTGTAAACAGTCATACTCCTGCACTGGTCAACGACCTGGATATAAGAATTACAAAAGGCGGAACAACTTATTATCCCTGGAAATTAACGGGTGTGACCACCAACGGGAAGGGAGACAACAATGTTGATCCGTTTGAAAGAATTGATATTCCGAATGCTTCGGGAACCTATACAATTACAATTACACACAAAGGAAATCTTACAGGCGGGAGTCAGAATTTTTCACTGATTGTAACCGGTGTGATTACTTCATCTTGTTCAAGAGCTGTCAGCTCAGCTGCCGCCGATCCTGTTTGTATTTCAGGCACTTCCACAATCAGTGTCAGCGGAAATGTGGGAACCACTCAAATGAGACTTTATACTGTATCACTCGGAGGTAGCCCGATTGCAACCATTGCCGGTAACTCAGGAACATTCACTACACCGAATATAAATCAGACAACCACCTATTACGTAGCTGCAGCAGATGGTTCCTGTGAATCTGCGAGATATCCGGTGACCATTAATGTAAGCTCACCACCGCCTGCGGTTAATGTAACCAAGGTGGATCATTCGGTTTCGGGCAGTTGTGAGCTGGATTATTCTGAGCTGACTGCAACAGGAGCTTTGGACAGTAATATTTTGATTTATAACGATGATATTTCCAGTTCCAGCTGGGGGCTTCAGGCAAGCAGCAACAGTGTTTCTGCTGCATTTTCAAATACTTCAAATGCAGGAGGAGCGGCACCTGAAATTGTGATTTACAGAGTTACTAACGGAAACACAAATAATACACAAACATTTATTTATCCGTTAATTGAAGGTGATATTGCAAGTTTTGACCTTTCTTCTTTTACAACTCTGAATCTTCAGTTTAAGCATAAATTTGAATATAAAACCCAAAATGGAGCCAGCAGAACTATTTTTCTTGGAATATCTACTGACGGCCAAAACTTCAACACTGCGTGGAGCAGAACCAATATAAACGCAAATATCAATGCTCAAACCATAAATGTAGATTTAAGTGCCTATGCCGGTGAACCCAATGTTTCAATAATGTTTGGTTATATAGGAAGTAGCGGCGGTTTTAATTACTGGTTTATCGACGATATTAAAATTAACGGAGATATACAGGCACCTGTAGTTTGGGAACCTACTGACGGGCTTTATACCAATCAGTCGCTGACCACGCCATATACAGGAACACCTGCAATGAAAGTTTATGCGGCACCTGACAATGCAACCAATTATACCGCAAAGGCAGCTTATGTTATCGGTGGTTGTCCGTCAACCGACAGCGTCGAGGTAAATCGTGACTTATCTGATTATCTCGCCAATACCGGTAATTGGAGTGTAGCTTCCAACTGGTCAAACAATACAGTTCCTGATATTACTAAATGTGTACGCATTCCCACCGGAAAAACCCTCACCGTAAATGTCAACACTGCCCAGGCAAAAAGACTGAAAGTGGATGCCGGCGGTAAAATCACAATACCAAAAGACAGGGCATTGACCGTTGACGGTGACATTATCAACAATTCTACGGCAGAAGATTTTGTGATCGAGAGCGGAGGTTCGCTGAAGCAAAATGATGATTCGGCAGTCAATACCGGTCAGATTACAGCAAAAAGAAATTTCATTTTCTCAAGTCAGAGAAAACAGTACAATTATATCATTTCGCCGGTGATCGGTCAGAAAATCAAACAGATATACGCCAATCCGCCTTATGTGATTTATCACAAAGAAGAATACAATTTCTTTTACAATGCGTATAACGGAGATTATATCGCGGGCCGCGGTCTGGCTATCAAAGAACCCTCTGTGGCAAGCGTTCCGACTTCGAACATCGATGCTGTGATGATGGGTGAACCTTTCAACGGAATATTGAATTATCCGTTGTCCTATACCACTACTCAGCAGGGAGTTGATCACGGTTTCAATCTGGTTGGAAATCCATATCCTTCAAATCTGGATCTGATGCAGCTTTACCAGGACAACAGTTCAAAAATAACTGCAGATTTTATGTTCTGGGACAACCGCGGAAATGCACTTTTTGAACAAATGGGATCAGGTTACGGCGGCAGCAGTTATGCTGTTTTTAATGCCACAGGGCCTGGTACAGGTACTGCAGCACCATCGAGCTCTGCATTGTCAGACAAAAAAATCCCGAACCGATACGCCCGTCCGGGTACAGCGTTCCTGATCAGAGCGCTTCCGGGTGCCAACGGTCAGACGCTTAATTTCAAAAACCAGTACAGGGTGGCGGCCAACAGTGCAGGCAGTCCGGAGTATTTCGGAAAAGGAGTTTCTGATGAAATAACCAATCGTTATTGGCTGACCATGACTACACCGTCTGAAGTTGATTTTATGTCAGCTGTGGTTTATTTCGATGGGGGAGATGATGCTTATACTGCCGATGACAGCGATGCGCTCAATTTGTCTGATGAGCTTTATACACTGGCGGGTGATCATCAGTTGCTGATTCAGGGCAGAAAATCTTTTGACAACAGAGATAAGGTGAATTTGGGATATCGAGCATTCGAAACAGGCACACACATCATTTCTGTTTATGACAAAGAAGGTGTATTCGCAGAAGGTCAGAATATCTGGCTGATCGATCTTCTGCTTGACCGTGTGGTGAATCTGGCTGAGAAACCCTATAAATTCATGACCAGACCGGGTGAATACAACGACAGATTTGTGATTGTTTATCGTCCGATTAAAACAAAAAACATCGATACGAATGTCGGCAACGAGATTTTGTTTGCAAAAAAGGACAACAATATTGTGGTGACTTCTACCATCGATAAAATTTCTGAAATCGAGATATTTAATCTGATCGGAAAGTCTGTTTATAAGAATTCAGAAATCAATTCAAATGAATTTAAGATCAATTCACTCAATTTCAATCATCAGGTGATTGTGGTGGCGGTCAAAACCGAAACCGGCGAATTTGTGACCAGAAAGTTTGTCAATAATTAAAAAATAAAGTTGAGGTTGTAAAAATCAGAATTTGAATTCTTTGTCCGAAATAACGGGATTGATCTGAATCGAGCTGAATTTGATGACATATTCACCCCCTTTTTTTGGCTGACCGACTATTTTGGTCGCAAAATCAAGACCTCCGAATTTTTTATAATCCTGATAAAACATTTTTTCGTCCTTGTTTTCCTCCCAAAGCAGCGAATAGTCTTTGGTCGAAAAGCAATAAGTCGTATGATTTACATTTTTTGTCAGTTCAACTTTGTAACATTCCTGACTGCCCGAATTATCTTTTCCGGTGTAATCTGCGGTGAATCCTTTTTTTGAATAATCAAGCAGATCGTCCTCAAATGAATCCGGCTGATAGAATTTTACAATTTCATTTTTTCCCGAAATCTCATTGTAAGTCCAACCGTTTTTTCCGTCATAACCTTCATTTAGCATTTCTTTGCCATTGACCATAAAGACGACTTTTTTCTGATAAGGTCTTTTGTGATAAATCACGATCGGAAACGACTGTTCCAGACTCAGCAGCGCATCACCTTTCATGATGACACTGTTCAGACTTTTCCAATTTTTGATTCCACCCGAATTTTCAAGGTGCTGACTGATGATCTGATCTGCGGTTTGCGCATTCAGCGAAAAACCAATCATCATTATAATTAGAGACAGCAATTGAGTTCTAACCATTGCCGATTTACATTTTTTCATACAGTTCTCTGACTTTTTTCTCGGTGACAATTTCACGCCAGTTCTTTCCAAATGCATTTTCCCAAAGCGGTTCGAGTCTGATTGCAATGCCGACCATTTTTTTCATTTCATCTTCAGAAAGTTTTGAGCAGACATGATCGGGCAGTGTGATTTTGAATTTCTCAATAATTTTTTTGAAATCTCTGACACCTTCCGGATAATATTCTTCAATCTGATTGAATGCAATACAATTTCCGAGTCCGTGTCTGATGCCCATTACATACGACAAACCATAACTCAAAGCATGTGCCACGCCCACCTGAGAATAAGCGATGCTCATGCCGCCGTGCCATGAAGCCATCATCAGATCTTCATAAGATTCGTCGTCCCATTCTTCTTTTTCGAGATATATTTTTTTGCAGAGTTCAAGCGCTTTTTCACCGTAACTCCTGCTGAAGGCATTCAGATAAGTACCATTAAGTGATTCGATACAATGGATGTAACAGTCCATTCCGGTGTAGAATGCCTGATTTTTTGGTGCGTCTTCTGTCAATTTCGGATCCAAAATCACCTGATTAAATGGTGTGAAATCCGAATTCATTCCCAACTTTCTGTCCGGCCCGGTCAGTACACAGGTTCTTGAAACTTCCGCGCCGGTTCCGCTCAGCGTCGGTACTCCTGCGTGATACACACCTTCGTTTATAACCAGATCCCATCCCTGATAATCTGCTGATGAACCCTTGTTGGTCATCATCAGTGCAACCGCTTTGGTCATGTCAAGCACGCTTCCGCCGCCATAACCGATGATGCCCGAAATTTCTCCAAACTCACTGATCAGGTCGTCTCTGAGCCGATCTACATAATTGGTAGTGGGTTCACGGTCGGTGTCTATAAAAATAATTTTATCGTTTTTTTGAATCGGTATGTTTTTCTCAAGCGCTTTGCCTTTGAAGCAGTGATCTGCAAAATAGATGACCGGATGACCGTTTTTTCTAACAGGCTTCACGATCTCTTCAATCTGCCTTGAACAGCCTCGTCCATACACCACTCGTGTAACCATCGGAAAATTCTTAAAACTCATTGATCGGCTGTTTGAAGTTTTTTTAAATAGGCATTTGCTCTTTCCAAATCTTCGGGCGTATCAATTTCGATTCCCATAAATCCGGTTTCAAGCACCTTGATTTTCATGCCATACTCGAGATAGCGAAGCTGCTCCAGTTTCTCTGCTCTTTCGTTCTGTCTCATCGGCAGTTTTGAAAATTCGAGCAATGCTTCTTTTCTGAATGCATAAATCCCAATGTGCCGATAGTAATCAGCTCTGAAGTCGGTCTCCCGAGGATAAGGGATCGGGCTTCTTGAAAAATAAAGTGCAAAATTGTTGATGTCCCAATTGACTTTCACCGCATTTGGGTTGTTGATGTCTTCATTCGAATCCATCTTCTGTGCAAGTGTGGCAAGCGAAATTTCATTTTTTGAATCATTTCTGAATGCCTCTGTCAGTTTTCCGAGTGCTTCTTTTTTTACAAACGGCTCATCGCCTTGTACATTCACCACCACATCGCAATCCAGATTTTCAACAGCTTCTGCAATCCGGTCACTGCCGGTTTGATGTTCCTTGCGGCTCATGATTGCTTTTCCTCCGTTTTTTGTGATTTCATCATAGATGATTTCAGAATCTGTGGCTACAAATACATCGTCGAAAAGTCCCGTCCTGACCGTGTTTTCATAAGTGGTCAGTATAACGGATCTGTTGCCGAGAAGGGCCATCAGTTTTCCGGGAAAACGACTGGCGGCATAACGTGCCGGAATGACTGCAATGATTTTCAATCTGAATTGTATTTTTGCCAAATTTACTAAAAAAGGCTGATGATTTACCGCTTTTTGAACCGAACATAAAAAATCCCACTTTTGACAGGCGGGATTTGAATTTTTATGATTTGAAACTGAAAGTCAGGCAGGTATTCTGTTTGCTGATTTTCTGTATTTTCGGATTGCAAACCAGACCAGCGAACCCAATACAAATACAGGCCACAGATAAAGAATTCCAATCAGTATGGTCTGAAGCAGGTCAAAGCCTCCTTTTACGGAATTCAATGCAGAAAGCCAAAAGCCCGTTTTGTATTTGTCATCAAAATCTTTGAGATTGATCACCGGGATTTCGGCTGCTTTTTCTTTTTCTTTGATGGTCAGACTGACTGTGCTGTATGCAATTTCATCTTCTGTTTTCATCCGGTTGATTTTTTCTCGATTCAGTTCCGACTGTTTGCTGTTTTCGTCTGAAATCAACTGTTGTTTTTCACTGATTTTTCCGTTTTCTGATGTGAGATGATTGAGTTTTTCGCTAACATTTTCAATCCTCTGCTGTTCCATTTGATTCAGCAAAAGCTGAAGGCTGACATCATCCGCCTGAATGTTTCTGTAGTCCAAAAAACTGATTTCATCACCCAACGCAATCAGAAATTCGGACAGTTCGGTTTCCGGAATTCTCAGCGTCATCCGATTGCTGACCGTGTATTTTCTGACTTCTACAGCACTGTCTTTTGATACTTCATAGGTCTTTTCAGAAAACACATTTGATGCAAGATCGCTTTTGGTTACATATCCGCCAAGCTCGGATACTTTGCTTTCAATTCGGTTAGTGGATGCATACACATTTTTTACTTCCATCGACAAATCTGCGGTTCTCACAAATTTTTTGTCAGGATGAGTGTAATCTGCTGCGGTTGAATTCAATGGTGGTGCGTTCTGACTGCCAACCAAATCATTGGCTTCATCCGCACTGGATTCCAAAATTTCAGGACTGCTGTATTCGTCTTTGCCGCTGTCAGCGCTCTGCTGACATGAATTCAGAAAAAATACTGAAATCAGAATCGTGGTGGTAAATTTGAATTTGTTCATAATAATTGGTTTTTTGATAAATGACTTACACGAATTTGAATCAATTCATTATGAAAAAATTGTATTGCTTTTGAAAGAATTCAGTAAAATAATAACAAATTGAATTGCAGTTAATTGTAAAATTATTTTTCAAATTATTTGATCTCATTTACAAGCTTGATTGTCGTTAAAATCAAAAATTAGTCAGGAATGGATTATCTTTACCGCTCAAAAGTCAAGACCTATCGCAACAGATTCAAATCATATCAGTCGGTTAAACCTGTTTTTTTACAAAGAAGGTTTTTCATATTGCACCGGAAGCGGAGTGCGTCCTGCAGTGTCTGAATTTGTTGTGAAGGAACCCAACAATTGGGAAACCGAAATCATCAAAGAATTTGAAATCAATCTAAGTCTGAGAAGAAATTTTGATCAGGTGAAAGCTGCTTTTGTCTCATCTTTTTTTAGTGTGGTTCCCAACGAATATTCGGATGAAAGTTTGGAAATTCTGTTAAATTTCAGTGAAGCCGAATTTGAAATCAACAAACTGTTCAAGTCTGAAACCCGTTTTGGTGCACAGATCGTTTATGGCGTTTCACAACAGCTGATCGACAGACTGAATCAGTTGTATTCAGATTTTGAATTTTGTCATTCGGGCAAACTGTTGATTGATACGGTTTCTGTTAATAATCACAAGATTGTTCATCTGAATCTGAATCATCACAATCTTGAAATCCTGGTGACTGAAGGAGGAAACATCACTTTTTACAATCTTTTTGAAACACCGACAGGCGAGGATGTACTTTTTTATTCCCTTTATGCGATGGAACAGCTCGGGCTCGACACCAATTCGATTCAGGTGAAAACATACGGCGAATTGATTTCGGGAATCAAGGTTTTTGAAATTTTGAATAAATACATCAGAAACATCAGTCAGGCGCTGAAAGACGATGCGTTTCTGAAGAATTACAGTTTATACAAATTGATGGAATGCGAATTATCTCAGGTTCATTCAGAGGAAAGAAAATAAATGCACCTTCAAATCTGCCGGTCAGACCGACCACTGATTTTGCAAAGGAAGCCCTGTTCAATGTGCTGAACAATCAATACGATTTTGATTCGGTTTCGGTACTCGATCTTTTTTCGGGCATCGGCAGCATCAGTCTTGAATTTGCATCAAGAGGCAGCACACGAATTGTTTCTGTGGATATTGACCCCGGCTGTGTCAGATTTCTTTCGGATACGGTCAAAAAGATGAATCTTGAAAATATCATCACTGTTATCAGAAGTGATGTATTTGAATTTTTAAAACATCAGAATTCCGGTTTTGATGTGGTCTATGCCGATCCGCCCTATGATTTTGAACAACAGGATTATGACCGGATCATCGGTCTAATCAGAGAAAACGGTTTTTTGAGTTCCGAAGGCGGATTGATCGTTGAACACCCAAAGAACATCAGTTTTAAAGAACATCCGAATCTGACTCAAACCCGAAAATACGGTCGGGTGCATTTCTCATTTTTTGAATTTGAAGCCTGATTTCATTTCATTAAAAAAGCCGTCAAAAGACGGCTTCCACTATAATTTTTTTTTCTTAATTAATGACTTCGTAATCCACACTGATCACGCCTGAATTTGTGTTTCCAATCTCGTTGAAAGCTGCGCGGCTCAGATCGAATTCTCTTGACTTCACAAACGGCCCTCTGTCGTTTACTTCAACGATTACAGATTTTCCATTTTTTTGATTTGTAATCTTCACTTTGGTTCCAAAGGGAAGTGTTTTGTGTGCTGCAGTGTATTCGTGCATATTGTACACATCACCGCTGGCGGTCTTCTTTCCATGGAATTGGTTGCCGTACCATGAGGCTTTCCCGCTACCGGACAGTCCTTTGATACCGCTAAAAACTGAGGCACCGCCGAATGCAATAAAGCCGATAAGTAATACTGTTGTAACTACTGATTTCATGTTTTATCTTTTTCAGATTTGCAATGCAAAAGTACGATGGCAGTTCGGGTCGTTAAACTGCCGGCTGTCAAACCGACTGAATTTTGTGTTTTAAGCTTTCAAATCGCCTTACTGTGGCTGAATTCCGAAGCTGGTTAAATTTCTGTTAAAAATCCGAAAAAAGTTAAAAACGTTAAGAAGTGCTGATTATCAGTCGAAAAAGCTGATCGATGTCATATTTCTGATCACAATTTAACCAGAAAAAAATTAATAAAAAACCCTTCAAAAATTTCAAGTTTCTGAGGGGTTATATATTAAGGTGTCTTTCTGAGTTTAACCCAGAAGTTTCTTCACAGTGTCTGCAATGGCTTTGCCTTCTGCCTTTCCTGAAAGGAGTTTACCGGCCATTCCCATTACTTTGCCCATATCTTTTGCTGATTCTGCACCGACCTGCTGTATGATTTCCTTTAGTCTGGTTTCCAATTCTTGGATCGAAAGTTGAGCCGGAAGGAATTTCTGAATCACATCTGCCTGTGCTATTTCTTTGTTTGCCAATTCTTCACGCTTGTTGGCAAGAAACTGTTCTGCAGCTTCTTTTCTTTGTTTGATCATTTTTTGAAGGATCGCAATTTCCTGTGATTCGGTGATTTCGGCATTTGATCCTGATGTTTTTAAAAGCAGTATTTCTGATTTGATGGCACGCAGTGCATCCAGTGCGATTGAGTCTTTAGATTTCATCGCTTCTTTCAGCTGCTCCATGATTTTTGACTCTAAACTCATTTTTTTTGATTTTTAAGGATGACAAAGTTAGTGAGTTAATTCAAAACAAATCAACGGGATTTTGAAACTTTTGATTTTTTCAACCGGTATTTTATAAAATGATTTTGTGATGATTTCGGGCGGTATCCATGCAATTATGTACAATCCGGGAATACCGATTCAACTAAAACTACACCAAATTATTTGGTATATTTGCAATAATGACGGGAACAAAAGAAAGGGTAAATGTTGAATAAAACAAAACATACAATTATAAACGGAGACAGCAGACAAATGAGCGAACTCAAAGACGAAAGTGTTCATTTGATTGCGACTTCGCCACCATATTGGCAACTAAAAGATTACGGAACAGAAAACCAAATAGGTTTTCACGATGATTATGAAACGTATATCAATCACCTGAACTTGACTTGGCAGGAATGTTTCCGAGTTTTACATAAAGGATGTCGTCTTTGTATCAATATTGGAGACCAATTTGCCCGTTCAACGTATTACGGTCGTTACAAAATCATTCCTATTCATACGGAAATCATTAAATTTTGCGAAATGATTGGTTTTGACTTTATGGGGCAAATTATTTGGCAGAAAGCAACTACGATGAACACTTCGGGAGGTGCAAGCATTATGGGAAGTTATCCGAATCCGAGAAACGGTATCGTTAAATTGGATTTTGAATATATTTTGTTGTTCAAAAAACAGGGAAATGCACCCAAACCAACCCAAGAGCAAAAGGAAAATGCTGCAATGACCAATGAAGAATGGAATACATACTTCAACGGACATTGGTATTTTTCGGGAGCGAAACAAGACAAACATTTGGCTATGTTTCCCGAAGAATTGCCACATCGTTTAATCAAAATGTTTTCGTTTCCGGGAGAAATCGTTTTAGACCCGTTTATGGGAAGTGGAACAACAGCATTGGCTGCCAGAAAATTAAACAGAAATTCTGTCGGTTATGAAATCAATCCTGATTTTATTCCAATCATCAAAGAGAAAATAGGGACTGATGATGGTTTTACAAAAGTAGAAATTGAAACAATCAAACAACCTGAATTAAAAACCGATTTTGAAAAACGAATAAAAGAATTGCCTTATCAGTTTATTGACACACATAAATTGGACAAGAAAATTGATGTAAAGAAAATTCAATATGGCTCTAAAATCGATGCGAACAGTACAGGGAAAAGAGAAGAGTTTTTCTCTGTAAAAGAAATCATTAGTCCAGAGCTTATTCGTTTGAGTAATGACTTGACAATTCGATTGATTGGGATTAAACAAAACCCAACCGTCAACGGAAAGGCAACCGAATATTTAATCAATAAAGTTCGTGGCAAAAAAGTATTTTTAAAATACGATAAAGTGAAACACGATAATGAAAACAATTTAATGGCTTACCTCTATTTAGAGAACAAAACTTTTATAAATGCTCATTTACTAAAAGAAAATTTAGCGTTGGTAGATAATTCCATTGACTTTAAATACAAAACAAAATTCAATACATTTATCAATGGCTAAAGATTATTGTACTAAAACCGAAGGCGAAGGATTTAAATTCAAACACGAAACTCTTTTAAATTACGCATTAAACCGTTGGGGATTAAATAAAGCATATAGTGTTGGTGCATTGGCTGAATTGATTCGAAATTGTGCTCCCAATGAATATAAAGAATGGGAAGAATATTATTTCACAAAAGGTAAACAAAAGAAGAAAAATGGAATAAAAATTACTCGTGAATATATTACTTCATTAGGGCAAACTTTATACATTAAATTATCAGAAGTTGTCCAAAGCGAATTGGCTTCTATCACATAGGAAGAATGTATAGAATATGCTTATAATTTGGTGCTTCGTAGAACTTATGACGGTTATAGAACTGAAATTGAAACTATTTACGGACAATTAGAGGGAGCAATTGGAATGAAAATAGAACCAGCACCTGATAATTGGGATAGGACATACAGTGTTGATTTTTTCATTCAAGTTGGAGAAAAATATATTGGTATCCAAATTAAGCCAATTGAGTCCGGTCAAGCCCTAAACCAATACCAATGGATTGAAATGCACAAGGTAAATCACGAAAAGTTTGAAAAAAATTCGGAGGAAAGGTATTCTTTGTTTACTCAACAAAAGTGGGAGGAAAAAAGAAAATTTACAATATTGAAGTGATTAATCAAATAAAACCGAAACAGAACGACTGAAATAGATACACTGTAATCGATTTGCCAAAACAATGTATCGGCAATCTTCAAATGGCTTGTAAGCTGCCACACTGAGCGTGGAATTGCAGCAGACACACAAAATAATCTGAAAATAAAATAAATTTCTGTTTGAAATCTTAAAAAAAATCAGGCGATGGATCGTGTCTTGTGCTGTGTTTTTTATGAATTGCAGTGATCATACAACTTAAAATTCATTCCATCCAATCCCATATTTTAAAATTAAAAAATACGTACCTTTGCAGACCAAATTTTTTAAGAAATGAATATCAGCCATAACAGCATTGATAAATTGAATTCGGTACTGACCGTAAGTATTGACAAATCCGATTATTCCGAAAAAGTTGAAAAAACTTTGAACGATTACAGAAAAAAAGCAACTGTAAAAGGTTTCAGAAAAGGACATGTGCCGATGAGCTATGTGAAGAAACAATTTGAAAAAAGCATCGTTTTTGACGAGGTAAACCAGCTGCTTCAAACCGGAATTAATGATTTCATCCAAAAAGAAAAATTGTCGATCCTGGGTAATCCGCTTCCGAAAGAACAGCCGGATTTTGACTGGGATGCCGATCCTTTGAATTTTGAATTCGAAATCGGACTGGCTCCGGAAATCAAAGTTGATTTGTCAAAAATCAAAGTTGACACCTATAAAATAAAGGTGGGCGAAGATGAAATTTCAAAATACGCAGATAATTTTTCAAAAAAATACGGCAGCGTAAAATCAATCGACAAAGTAGATGATGGCGGTGAAGTCAATATCAAAGTCGAAATCAAAGAACTTGACAAAGACAAAAATGAGGTGGAAGGCGGATTTGAAAAAGAAACCTATCTGTTTACCGACGAATTGGCAAAACCAAAGAAATTCATTGGCAAAAAAGTTGGCGACGAGTTGATTGTGAAAATGAGCGATATCAGTGACAAGGCTTCTGCTTTGGAAAATATACTGGATATGCCTGAAGATAAACAGAAAGAGTTTGACGGTTTGATTCGGGCGACCATTACCGAAATCAGCAAATCTGAACCGGCTGCGATTGACCAGTCGCTGTTTGATAAGATTTATGGCGAAGGTGCTGTAAAAAATGAAAAAGAATTCAGACAGAAAATTCAGGAAGAAGCCGAAAAAATGTATGAGCGTGAAACCGATAACCAGATGGTGAATGAAGTGGTTGAAACCCTGATCAAAGAAACCAAATTTGATCTGCCCAACGAATTTCTGAGCAGATGGCTTCATTATTCAAACGAGAAACTGGGTTCGGTGGAAGAAGCTGCAGAACAATTGAAAAAAGAAGAAGACGGTCTTCGTTATCAGCTGATCGAATCAAAGATTGCGGAAGATCACGATCTGAGGGTTGAATATGAGGATGTTGTGAATGCGATCAGAACAGGGATCAGAGGGCAAATGGCGATGTACGGTCAGTTCAATCTGACAGATGATGACATCGAAAGCATCGTTCAAAGTTCTATCAAAAACCAGAACGAAGTCAAAAGAATGAGCGAACAGGTGTTTGCAGACAAACTGAAGAAAGTTTTCAAAGATAATGTGAAAATGAAGGTCAAAGAAATCAGTTTTGATGATTTTGTCAAACTGATGGAAGAAAAACATGCACACCATCATCAACACGACCACGATCATGGTCATCATGACCATTAAAAAGAACAAATAATTTTATTCAAAAATTTGTGTACTTTTGGTTGAACAATTAAAATTAAAAAATGGATTTAGGTAAAGAATTTAAAAAATATGCAACCGGACATAAGGGAATCAGCAGTCTCCATGTTGATTCTTATGTGCAGAGCATGACCCCTTATATCGTTGAGGAAAGAAAACTGAATGTTGCCCAGATGGACGTTTTTTCACGTCTGATGATGGACAGGATTATTTTTCTGGGCACAGCGATCAATGATGAGGTGGCCAATATCATTCAGGCGCAGTTGCTTTTTTTGGAAAGCGTGGATGCTTCAAAAGACATACAGATCTATATCAATTCACCGGGTGGCGGCGTCTATGCCGGTTTGGGAATTTATGATACCATGCAGATTGTAAAACCCGATGTTTCCACCATCTGTACCGGTATGGCAGCTTCTATGGGTGCCGTGCTGTTGTGTGCAGGACAAAAAGGAAAACGTTCCGCGCTGAAACACTCGAGAGTGATGATCCATCAACCGATGGGAGGTGCCCAGGGACAGGCATCCGATATGGAAATTACTTTGAAGGAAATTCTGAAACTGAAAGAAGAACTGTATCAGATTATAGCCGATCATTCGGGTCAGACCTTTGAAAAGATTCAGCACGACGGCGACCGCGATTATTGGATGACCTCCGCAGAAGCCAAAGAATATGGTATGGTGGATGAAATCCTGCTGCCGGCCAGAGATTAATACAAATAGAAATGAAACCCAATAAGCTGCTCCTTACGCTGTTTGTCATATACTGGACAACAGTGTATGGAGCAAGTTTTATTACGACCAATTCTTTCAAGAACTGGTTCAAACCTTTCTTTCCGACCGGTTATCGGATGTATGCGCCATCCACGACCACTGACTATGATGTGGTTTATGAATTTTATTCAAATTCAGAAATTATCAGAACCGTAAATCTTTCTGAAAAACTCGAAAAAGAAAGAAAAGACTCGATTTGGGATGACAAACGGGTCTTTGTCAAAAGACGGATTTATCTTGAATCGCTCAAAGCATTTGATTACGAATACCAAATGGGGATTTACAAAGAGCTGAAGAAAAAAGCTCCCAATGATTTTGAAAAACGGATTGAAACAGATCCTTATTTGACCAAGATTGCACAAAGTCTCAGAAATTATGTGAAGCTGTATGCTGGAGAAAATCCTGATTTCAAATTTGATTCAGTTGGGATTTCGGCAGTCAGAATTCCGACCGTAATTGCATTTGATCCGGATTATCAAAATGATTTTACTTACAAAGCTGGCAAAGGCGTCTTCTATGTAACTACATATAAGAAAGAGAAATGAAAGAATTCTTTGCGGCAGAACGAAAAATTTTCCCCTCAATCTTTCGGGTGCTAATCGGACTGATTCTGCTTTTTGATCTGGTCTATATGTACCGTTCGGCTTCGATTTTTCTGAATCCCGAACTCAATTCTTTTCTTCCGACTGATAAAATTTCGGCAATCGTCGCTCAAAACAGTGGACTTTTCTTTCTGTTTTACGGATTGATTCTGATTCTTTTTATATTCGGTCTGCTCAGGAATCTGATGTCATTTCTGGTCTTTTGCTGTTATCTGATTTTGTTTCATCTGAGCTATCAGTTTGTGACCTGGGGCGATATCATACTCAAATTCACAATGCTGTTTTTTGTATTTGCAGACAGTTTCAGATTTCTTTCGCTCAACAGAACAAAAGGGAATTATCCGTTTATATCGGTGTTGGCAGTCTGGTCGATTATCCTTCACATTTTTATGGTATATCTGAACAACGCCTATTTCAAGCTGACAGACCATCATTGGCAACAGGGGATTGCGGTTTATTACAGCTTTGCACAGTATGCCCAATTTTCTGACAGTATATTTCATTGGCCGGTTTCAAATCCTTTTTTTTCAAAATCGATTGATTATTTTATAATTCTTCAGCAGCTGCTTTTCGTTCCATTTGTGATTTGGAAAAGGACCAGATATTTAATGCTGATTCTTGCTGCCATAATTCATTTGACCATGATGGTTCAATTTGGTTTGTGGAAATTTGAACTTGCGATTGTTCTTCATTACGGATTTCTGTTGAATGATGAAGAATTGCGCCGCCTGATGCCAATCAAATTCAGGCTGAAATACTTTTCGGCAGACTAAGTTGAATCGACTAAAAGTCACTATCTTTGCAAATCGAATTTAAAATGAAAAATAAATTGGAAGAAGACAAATGTTCATTCTGCGGGAGAGGCAAAAGCGAAGTAAATTTGCTTGTTGCGGGAATTGAAGGACATATATGTGACCAGTGTATTGAGCAGGCCTACGGCATTGTTCAGGAAGAGATTGCATACAAAAGAAGCAAAGACCTGGTCAACCCGCTTCCATTGAAATCGCCAAAAGAAATAAAAAAATTTCTGGACGACTATATCATTGGTCAGGATCATGCCAAAAAAGTTTTGTCTGTTGCGGTTTTCAATCATTACAAAAGAATTCTGAACCCCACCATTGACCGTGACGAAGTTGAGATAGACAAATCAAACGTAGTATTGGTCGGTGAAACCGGAAGCGGAAAAACACTGCTTGCAAGGACAATTGCACGTATGCTCAATGTTCCGTTTGCAATTGTTGATGCCACTGTGCTGACAGAAGCCGGGTATGTGGGTGAAGACGTTGAAAGCATACTGACCCGACTGCTTCAGGACGCAAATTATGATGTGCATCTGGCAGAGAAGGGGATCGTATTTATAGATGAAATCGATAAGATTGCCAGAAAAAGCGACAACCCTTCAATCACCCGTGATGTATCGGGTGAAGGCGTACAGCAGGCAATGCTCAAGATTCTGGAAGGAACGGTTGTGAATGTTCCGCCAAAAGGTGGAAGAAAACATCCGGACCAAAAATTTGTTGAAGTCAACACCAAGGATATACTGTTTATTGCAGGCGGTGCCTTTTCAGGAATTGAAAGACATATTGCAAATCGTTTGAATACCCACATCATAGGCTTCAAAAATGGTGAAATCTCAAGATTATCTGATGATTTGCTTAAGGAAGTAAATGCGATGGATCTGAGATCATTCGGTCTGATTCCGGAGCTGATTGGCAGACTGCCGGTGATCGCAAATCTGAATCCGCTTGATGCAGAAGCGATGAAAAAGATTTTGACCGAACCGAAAAATGCACTGATTAAACAATATGAAAAACTCTTTGCGCTTGACGGCGTAAAACTGACTGTTGGTGACGATGTGCTTGATTATATCGTAGAACGAGCTGACAGTTTGGGCCTTGGTGCCAGAGGTTTGAGATCTGTGACTGAAGAAATTTTTACAGAATTGATGTACACCGTGGATGAACTCCCAAAAGATTTCATTCTGACACGAGAAATGATCGAGAAAGGCCCAAATCTTAAAACTTTGAGCCAATAAAAACCGAATTTATTCAAAATAAATTTTAAGAATTTGAAAATTTATATATATTTGTCCTGATAAATTGTTCTAAACCTGTATAGGAAATTAAAGAATTAATCCAACCTAAATATAATCGAATGAGAACCAACTATTTACCACTTCTAATGGGCTTGAGTCTTTTATCCGGCCTCTGTTTTTCACAAAATGCATTCATTACAGGTACTACACCAATTGAGGTAAAAGCCGAAACATTTGTGTATTTCGGTCAAAATTTTGAATTGACCTCAGGAGCCGATAACGGAACAACTGCTGTGCTTACAAATGCAGGCAACATAAAAGTAGGCGGAACTTTTACAAATGCGAGCGCCTCCGGCGATAATTTTTTAAATACATGGGTAGATAATGATTCTTATGGTCAGGTGATTATAGCTGATCAAGCGCCTGCTGTCGGGTATCTGGCAATGGAGAAAGGAGTTATCAATTCAACTGCATTTTCATGGGGTCAGTTTTCTATACCGTTTAATTTTAGTAGTGCAAACGAAGCAATGACAACTCTTTTTGGTGTTCCTTATTCAAATGGAGTCAACAGATATTATGCATCAATGATGACCTGGAACAATGAGGACGAACCAAGATTTGACCATCTGACATCATCAAGCGCAATCAATCCTACAGATTATGTGATTCTCAACCTGACCTATAACAGCGCAGGCATCAAACCGATTATGGATGGAAATTCAAAACTGACTTACAGAGGTATTCCTTCAAATATCCAGCACACTCCAAATCCGGGAAATACAGGAATGTATCTGCCGGGGACTCCTTGGAGTACATGGAAGGAAATGACCAATACTTACGGTGAGAGATATTCAACTTATATAGATGACCCGTTGAGAAATATATTGACTGAGGATAATTACGGAAAATATATTTATGAATACGGAAATCCTTATACTTCAAATCTGAATTTGGCATATATTGGGATGAATTCTTCAGAAGGTTACGATGATGGTGTTGAAATTGAAAACCTGGCCGGTGTAGGTCAGATCAATTCTGCAAATTGGGTGTATGGAACCGGTCTGACAAACTCAACCATGGTAAAAGCCACTTATAACGGCAGTAATCAATGGGCAGGTGATCCCGAGTCACTGATCGTGAAACCATTTGAACCTTTCCTGATTGTTCTCAGTTTACCTGATGAACAGCCTACCTTAAATTTTACAGACGGTCTGAAAACCTTTGCAATGAATGTTGGCCCGGATGTAGATATGCAGCCGTTCACTGGAAAAACCAATTCGAATCAATCTGACAACCCTGTTGCTCAGGACGGATTCTATCAGAACGATTTTTATCAGTTGAGATTGAAACTGTATGACGAAGAAGGAAACGAAACCGGAAATCGTGTCATCATTGTTGTAAGCGGTGAGGTTGAAAATGAAGTTCCAAACAGTTATGAAGCAGAATACTTTGATTTTGCTGGCAGCGGATTCTATCTTGCTCAGGAAAGAGCGGACGGTGGTCATGTGACTGCTTCACAAAGAAGAATGGATATCAATGCAGTGAATGTTGACTATGTAGGAAAACCGATTCCAATGCTGTTTGACAGAACTGAAGGAGACAATACTTCATACAAAATCAAAGCAGAACTGTTTCAGGGAAGTATCTTTAACAAACTCAAAAACGAGAATGAGAATTTTAACGACGGGAATACTTTCTTTATTTATGATAATGATACCGATCAGCTGGCTGAAGTGAAAAACGGCTCAGTATTCAATATTGATCCGATTCCGCTGAACGGACAGAAAAACAGATATGAAGTTTATTGGAACGAAGGTCCATCCGGTAAAGGAATGGGCACCAATGACGAACTTGCATCAGCAACCATTATCTACAGAGACAATGACTCACATTTTGTGAAGTTCAGCGACAAATGGTCTTCTGCAGAAGTGAAAGTTTACGATTTGAGTGGTAGAAATATTATGACTTTCGATAAAGTCGATACAAAAAATAATTTGGAAATCAAATTGGCTTCGAGAGGTGTTTATGCTGTAAAAATCAAATCAAATACCGGAGAGGTTTACACTCAAAAAATCATTAAATAAGACCAACAACCTAAAACTATAGATTGATGAAAAATAGAATATTATTAACTCTGCTTATAATTATGCTACCGGTTATTGACCTTTTTGCACAGGTTCCGCCACCACCTGATTATGGTGAAGATGCTGGAACACCCGGGACACCGAGTACACCTATTGATCAATATGTAATCTTGCTGATTGCTGTCGGATTTATTTTCGCAGGATATTATCTGTTGAAACATAAAAAATTGGTCAGTCAGTAATTTGAGCAAATTTTATAACAATATTATGCCCTTTCTTTTTTCGGAAAGGGCTTTTGTTTTTTGACTCAACTGAACTGAATGAATACAATCTGACAATGAACATTGCTAATATTCATAGGTGACAGGTGAATTTCAATGAATAAATTTTATGTAATTTTGAACAAACATTTTAAACAATGAAGAACTTAATTTTTGGAATCATGCTGCTGACTGCACCGGTTGTTTTCGGTCAGTTTAAAATCAGCGGTGAAATTAAAAACTATTCAGAAAAACCTGTAATGGTCAGAATGAACAAGGGAGCCGGAGACAAACTGGTCAATCGAGTGGAGACCGATAAGAATGGAAAATTTTCGATCAATATACCACAGAAATACAGCGGTATTGTCAGTCTGACCAATCTGCAAAGATCATCAACTATCGAAGTGCTGACCGACAATGAAGATGTAGATCTGACCGCAGCCTATGCACCCGACGGTACTTTCAAAGAAATCGTTTTTAAAAAGGGAGCAAATGCAATTGGTTTTCAGAATTACCAAAGCTTTCAAAATCTGAATGATTTAAAGAATAATATTTTTCCTTTGCTCAAATCCCAATATGATTCGAGTGACGAATTTTATCAGGCAATTACAAAAGAAGAAGCCAGGATTTCAAAATTAAATCCTGCGGTTGAACTGCCGTTGCTTAAATATTATTCGCAGGTGAGCGAGTTGGCTAATGCACAGGTAGACAACAAATCAACAGGTGAAATCTATACCAACAAAATTCTGAGCAGATTGAATCGGGACAACGATTATCTGGAAGGAAGCGGATATCTTTCAACCCTGGTGCTGAATTATTTCAGATATTCAATCATCGGAGCAACCAGCCAGGAAGAAATCAATTCAACCGTTGAAAAGGAGATCGATCATTTGCTCGAAGTTTCAGATATAGAAACACCACGCGGACAGAATGTGCTTTCTGCTATCTTTATGGTGCTTCCAAAAGAACAGTTTGGCAGCCTGCTTGAAAAATATTATTCAAAAGCAAACAATCTGACCTGTGAGATCACTGAAGAACTGAAATCAAATCTGGCCGCTCACAATATGACCGTTGGCAACAAAGTGCCTGATATCAAATTCAAAGAAGCTGTGAAGGGATTTAAATCGCTATATGATGTGAAGGCAAACCAAAAAATCATCGTTTTCTGGGCGTCGTGGTGTCCGGCATGCAGAGATGAAATGCCATTTATCAAGGAATATTATCAGACATTCAAAAAAGAAGGTGGTGAAATTGTAGCCATCTCGCTTGACTTTGATCAGAACGAATTTAAAAATGCAACAAAGGATTTTGATTGGCTCAATTATACCGAACTGTCTCAATGGGATACTCAGGGAGTTGAAGAATTCGGAGTCAGCTCGACACCGACACTTTTCCTGGTTGACAAAGACAACAATCTGATCAAAAAAGCAAGTCATATTTCAGAATTGCTTGAAACCAAATAATCACATTACAGTTTTTTTGAATTGATGAATGAACTGATCAAAATAAGCTTATGCCGAGGATTATTAACTTTCATGACATTTATGACCGACAATGGTTTGAGGACACGCTTGATGTGATTCAGGAAAAATTTGAGATTGTTCCGTTTTCCGAAATTAAAGATTTTTTCAAAGGAAAGCCAACCGCCAAAAACACGGTACATCTGACAGTTGACGACGGTCATATTTCTACCTATACACTGATTTATCCGGTGCTCAAAGAGAGAGGGCTGACCGCTTCAATTTTTGTATCACCAAAAGTAATCAGAGATCGTACAAATTTCTGGTACCTTGAATCGGCAGAATATGACAAACAGAAACTTCGTGAATGCATCTCAGAAGTTTTGAATCTGAAAATTGAAAAACTGAATGGACTTTATCCCCGAACTGTGATGAAAACCCTCCAGCTCGATCAGAATTGGGAAATCATTGAACGCTACCGTCAAAAATTTAATGAACCGACCAGAGAATGTCAATACATTCATCCGGATCAGCTGATCGAACTCGAAAAATCCGGCGTTTTTGATATTGGCGCACATACCATGAACCATCCGATTTTGGCAAATGAAACTGATCGGATTTCAAATTTTGAAATTGCAGAATCGGTTCACTTGCTGTCTGAAATGCTGGACAGAGAAGTCGATACTTTTGCTTATCCGAACGGAAGCCCGATATTGGATTTTGGCAAAAGAGAAATGAATTTTGCAAAAGACTCCGGAATCAAATACGCATTTTCATTTTTGTTCAAAGATTTGAAAAGAAATGACGATTTTCTTTCGATTCCGAGATACGGTCTTCATCAGGGTGACAAAAATTTCATCAGAAAAAAACTGACTTACGGACCAATTTGGGAACCGTTGAAAAGAATGTTTTTTTCAAACGAAGACAAATACAGAAAAGAAATAGCCAAAAAACTTCAACTATAAAAACCACCAATGACCGATATAATCATTAAATCATTTAACCGGACTTTTTATTTAGACCGTTGTTTACAAAGTATTTACCGTTTTGCGAAAGGTGATTTTAATGGTATTGTTCTCGATGACGGCACGCCGGATAAGTATCTCAATAAAATCAGAGAAAATTATTCGGAAATTGAAGTTAGATTGTCAGAGCCACACGATTTCAAAATTCAGTCAATCAAAGAAAATATTGAAACCAGAAAAGAAATTGATGGTTTTCAAATTCCGATTCGTTTGTGGTATGATTCGATTCAAAATGCTTCGGGTTATGTGTTTGTAAATGAAGATGATGTCTGGCTTACAGAAGAAATCGATTTGAACCGGAGAGTTGATGGTTTACTGATGAAATACGACAAAGATATTTCTGATAAAATGACAAAAATTCTAACTGACAGAGAATTGCCGAAACGGTTAAAACAAGGAGCCGAAGAATCAAAGGATAAATATGAAACCACTGAAATTTATCAGAAATTAGAAAAATTACTGATTAATTCGAGCAAAAATGGATAAGAAAATTACCGTTATCACACCGACTTACAACCGGGCACATACGCTGGATCGGGTATATCAGTCTTTGGTGAATCAAAGCTTTAAAGACTTTATTTGGCTGGTGATGGATGACGGTTCAACCGATCATACGAAAGATCTGATACAGAAATTTAAAGAAGAAAATCAAATTGAGATTGAGTACCATTGGCAGGAAAATCAGGCAAAATTTCACACGGTTTTTGATGGCGTGAAAAAAGTGAAATCACCTTATTTTGTGATTTGGGATTCTGACGATGCTTTTCCGGAAGATTCTTTAGAGATTTTATATGGGAATGTGGTACAACTACCCAAAGATGAGAAGTTTATGACCGTAACCGCTTTGTCGGCTAAGGAAGATGGAAGTATTGTGGGAGATAAATTTCCTTATGACATTTTCGATGGATCTGTTTTGGAGATGAGATACAAATACAAAGTGAAAGGGGATAAAAATGGTATCTTTATCACCGAACCTTATTTGCAGGTTCTGGATTTATTAGATTTAAATCAATTCGAAAAAGGAGTGTATATTCCTTATAGTGTTTTCTATAATTTATATGATTCTTTGGGCTACAAAACGCGTTTTATCAATAAAGTGGTTCGTTACTATTTATTTGATGAAGCCGATGGAGCCTCGGTTTCCAGTACAAGAACCCATGGTAAAAACCGATATGGTTTGATGGTCGGGTACCTTTCTTTTGTGAACGATTATGGTATCAAATTGATGAAATATCCAAAAGCACTGATTAGAAACCTGATTGGATATCAAACTTATGCTTTTAGTTCTGGAAGAAATTCAAGGCAAGTTTTAAATGATTTGAAGAGATTTAAGCCATTAGGAATTTTATTATTACCTCTTTCATATCTTTATAATAAGTTCAAATTTTGAAAAAGAAAATCCTTTTTATCTACTATAAGCTAAATCGTCCCGGCGGAATTGCCAGGGTTCTGACTAATTTGGTCAATGAATTGGTTGAATTTTATGATATAACTATTTTGATATTGATAGAGGATAAAACAACTTTTTATCCGTTGGATGAAAGAGTGAAAATCGTTTCTGTGAATTCTTATGCACATCCGGCGTTTACAATTGGTTGTGTTGGAATTAATAAGTATTTTTCATGGATTCCCAAAAAACAAAATATAAAAGGTTATTTATATGATTTTGGCGCTTACTGGGTTTTGAATAAGTGGTTGAAATCAAATTATAAAAATTACGATACTATCGTGACATGTATGTACAAACTGTCCATTGGAGTTTCAGCGAAAAGTAAATTTGCTGTTAAAACTATCGCTTGGGAGCACACCGATTATCATGTGGGTGGTGTTGTTTTTAATAACCTAAGAAAAATATATTTTAAAAAAGCAAAAAATATAGTAGCCATAAATTTGCCTTCCTATCGGTTTTATAAAACCCTTAATCTCAATACCCATTTGATATACAATGTAGTAGGATCTCCATTTGAGGAAGCTGAATTTAAAGATTCCAAGCAAAACCGAATCATCTTCGTGGGAAGATTGGACAAAGAAAAAAATGTAAAAGACATTCTGGATATTTTTGAATTTTCAAAATTACCTCAGGATTGGAGATTGGATATTATTGGGGAGGGTTCTGAAAAGAAAAATTTAGAAAATCAAGTAAAAAATTATACCAAAAAAAGTCAGATTAATTTTCATGGAGCCCTCCAAATAGATCAGATCATTAACTTTTATCAAAATTCAAAAATATTTGCTTTTACCTCAATAAAAGAAGCACTTCCCACTACTTTAATTGAAGCCATGATGTGTGGCAATGCATTACTAACCTACGACTGCAATTATGGACCATCTGATATAATTAATGAGAAAAATGGTTTTTTAATTCCTTTGCATAATAAAAAAATGTTCATTGAAAAACTTGAATATCTTACACATAATCCGGAAGCATTAAGTGAATTAATGAAATCCAGTTATAAAGAATCAAAAAAATGGAAAAAAGATAAAGCCATAGAACAGTGGAAAGAAATTTTATAAAACTTATTTACTTCTTTTGAAAAAGAAAATCCTCATACGAATCGGTTCATTGCGACACGGCGGAGCAGAAAAAGTACTGGTGACTTTTTTGAAAAACCTTCCTGCCGACAAGTATGAAATTGATTTATTGCTGAATCTTTATTCCGGGAAATATCTTTCTGAAGTTCCCGGCTGGATCAATATTTTGTACCTGAACAAAGGCGAAATGATTACCACCAACCGGATTCAGGATATCCCCCAAAAAGCTTTTCGGGTGATTTATCAGAAAACTCTAAAAACTTTTCCGAAATTGCTTTATAAATATATTCTTAAAAATAAAAAATACGATATAGAATTTGCGGCCATTCAGGGAATGGGAACTGATATTTTGAATTCTCCCAATAAAAATTCAAAAAAAATAATCTGGATTCATAGCGATTTAAGAAAATCAACGTATCACACTTATTTGGATGATGACTTGAAAGCTTTTTTTAGATTTGATAAAATCATGGTGATTTCAAAACAGATTCAGCTGGATTTTGAAAATATGGCACAGAATGAGAATCAAAAATCGAGAATTGTCAGAATCTATAATCCTCTCGATACCGATGAAATTTTAAATAAATCTGAAATCCGTCAAAAAACCTATCAATTTGATTCTGAAATACCGGTTTTTGTTTCGATAGGTACAATTTATCCGACGAAAGGATACGACCGTTTGTTGAAAGTTCATAAAAAATTACTCGGTGAAGGTCTCAGACATAAATTATTGATTTTGGGCGACGGTTATGATTTTGAAAATATCAAAAACCTCAAAACCGAATTGGGACTGGACAAAACCGTAACCATGCTTGGCTTTGCAGACAACCCCTATCCGTATTTGAAACAGGCTGACTTTTTTGTGCTGTCTTCGAGATACGAAGGTTTTCCGACTGTTTTGTATGAAGCAATCACTTTGACCAAACCGATCATTGCAACCGATGTTTCGGGCGTACGCGAAATGTTGAATGACGGCGAATTAGGATTGATCGTCGAGAATTCTGAAGATGGAATTTATGAAGGAATGAAACGATTTCTGACCGAACCTGAAACAGTTTCTGACTATCAAAACAAAATTGTTAAATTTACACAGCCGTTTTCACTTGAGAATTCGGTCAAAAAAATTCAGGAAATTATAGACCAGCTCTAATGCCGACTTTGATTCAACAGGACTGCTACAGAAAGACCGGAAAATACAGCACCATTTTCTACTGGAATGTTTGTTTTGATCCGGGACTGAAATTTTTGTACTGGTTGAGAAAAGCCCAAAAGACTTCCGCCAAAAGTCCGATCGGAATTTTTAACCGGCTGATGCTGAGAAGATATCAGATCAAATTCGGTTTTCAAATTTCCGCCAAAACCCAAATCGGAGGCGGACTCTATCTTGGTCATTGGGGAACTGTGGTCGTCAATCCTAAAGCCAAAATCGGAAAAAACTGCAATCTGGCGCACGGCGTCACTATCGGTCAAACAAACAGAGGAGAAAAGACAGGCGTTCCTGAAATCGGTGATGATGTTTGGATTGGAGCCAATGCTGTGATTGTCGGCGGTATCAAAATCGGAAACAATGTGCTGATTGCGCCCAATACATATGTCAACCAGGATGTGGAAAGCGACTCGATTGCAGTCGGCAATCCGATGACTGTCATCAAAAATGAAAAAGCAACCGAAGGTTATCTAAACAATAAGGTATGAGTGATGCCCAAAAAGGATTGTTTGTGATTTCGCTCGACTTCGAACTGTTTTGGGGAATCCGCGACAAATACGGTTTTGACACTTACGGTCAGAATGTGCTCGGCGTTTGGGAAGTGATTCCGAAGATGCTTGAACTTTTTGACAAATACGGTATTCATGCAACCTTTGCCACCGTCGGATGTATGTTTTCTGAGAATTATGATGATTTAATAAAATTCATTCCCGATCAGAAACCGACTTATACCGATCAGAATCTTTCGCCTTTCAACGGATATACCGATGATTCGGTTCAACATGATCCAAAATATTACTTCGGAAAAAAACTGATTCAACTGGTCAGTGAAAATGAAAATCATGAAATCGGCACCCATACTTTTTCGCATTATTACAGCTTGGAACCCGGTCAGACAAAAGCTCAGTTTGAAGCTGATATTGATGCTGCGGTTAAAATTGCAGAATCAAACGGAATCGAATTGAAAACCCTTGTATTTCCGAGACATCAGATCAATCCCGAATATTTGAAAATTCTTCCGTCAAAAGGAATCAATATTTATCGAGAAACCGAAAAATCATGGTTTCATTCTGCACAGCGCGGCGCCGATGAATCAATACTGAAAAGGGGTTTCAGGTATCTTGATTATTTTTTTTGGATGGGCAGTCATCACTGTCAGGATATAGATGAACTGAAAAATGGAGAACTGTATTCAGTCAGAGCCGGCAGATGGCTCAGACCTTATAAAAAATCGGAAAGAAGATTTGATTTTCTGAAAATCAGAAGGATTAAAAAACAGCTTGATTATGCCGCAAAAAACAGAAAGATTTTTCATCTGTGGTTTCATCCGCATGATATGGGTATCAACCGTGAAATCAATTTTCGGATGCTTGAAGAAATCCTGATTCATTACAAAAATCTGAATCTGAAATACGGAATCCAGAGTTTGAATATGAAGGAAGCAGTCGAATTATACAAACAGAAATATGAGTCTTAAAGTCGTGATGCTGACCGGTCAGGCTGTGTCATCCGGATATATGTACAACGGCCTTTCAAAAGATATTGAAATCGAAAAAGTGATCCGCGAACAGCCCGTTCCGATGAAAACCATCATGAAAAATCGTGCAAAAAAACTCGGCTGGATCAATGTGTCCGGTCAGATTGCTTTCGGTTTGCTGCTGTTGCCCATCATTAGGAGATTTTCAAAAAAAAGAAAGCAAAAGATTATAAAAACATTAGGACTAAGCGGTGCCGAAATTCCGGCCGAAAAACTGATTGAAGTTCAAAGTGTGAATTCTGAACAATCAATTCGTGTTCTTAAGGAAATCAACCCCGATGTGGTGGTGGTCAACGGTTGCAGAATTGTTTCTCAAAAAACCCTGTCGGCTGTCGATGCTGTGTTTATCAATACACACGAAGGCATCACGCCACGTTATCGCGGAATCCATGGTGCTTATTGGGCGCTTGTAAACCGTGATTTCGAAAATTGCGGTGTGACCGTTCATCTGGTTGACAAAGGTGTGGATACAGGCGGAATTCTGTATCAGTCGATTGTAAAACCCGAAAAGAAAGATAATTTTACGACCTATCCGTATTATCAGACAGCTGCGGGAATCCCTTTGATGAAAAAGGCGATTGAAGATGTTGAAACCGGAAATTTAAATACAGTCGAACCGCATTTGGAGAGCCGGATTTGGTATCATCCGACTTTGGGTCAGTATCTTTGGAATTATTTTACAAAAGGAGTCAAATAATTGAATTCAAAAAAGAAAATATACTTTTTGCTGCCGGGCCTTACTTTTGGAGGTGCCGAAAGAGTGATTTTTACTTTGTGCAATGAATTGAATCGTGATAGATTTGAACCTGTTCTGGTTTTGTTCAGCAAAGAAGGAATGCCGATTGAATTCCTCAAAGCCGATGTAAAAGTGATCGATCTGAAAATCAGTCGGATCAGAAAATCTGTTTTTTCAGTCATTAACCTGATCCGAAAAGACAAACCCGATATTGTTTTTGGCGGTTGGGGAGAGGTGAGTGCGCTGTTGTCGCCGATCGTTCCGCTGTTCAGAAAAACAAAATTTGTGGCAAGAGAAACCAATGTGGTCAGTCACCATGTCAACCGCAGTGAGATCAGATTTCTGTATCGGTTTTACAATAATTTTGATCAGATCATCGCTCAGTCTGATGATATGCAAAACGATCTGATTGAAAACTGGAATGTGAAACCAAGCAAGATTGTTAAAATCAACAATCCGGTTGATATTGAAATGATTCAGTCCAAAATGAAAACTGACAAACAGCTTTTCTCTACTGAATTCAAAAATGTAATTGCCATCGGAAATCTGACCAATAGAAAGGGTTTTGATCTTCTGCTCGATGTTTTTGAAAAACTGAAAAACGAACCGATCCGGCTGTATATTTTGGGTGACGGTTCGGATCGTGAAAAATTACTGACCAAAAAAGAAAATCTCGGATTGGACAAGGTTGAGTTTTCCGGAATCAAAAAAAATCCGTTCCCGTATCTTTATCAGTCCGACCTTTTTGTGCTTTCGTCACGCTATGAAGGTTTTCCAAATGTTTTGTTAGAAGCGGGTGTTTGCGGAACTTATTCGTTGGTAAATGACTGTCCGGGCGGTATCACCGAAATTATAAGAGAAACAGTCAATGGGGAAATTTGTGAAATTACACAAATCGAAAAATTCTCTGAAAAGATCAAAGAACTTGTCAGTTTAAATTTTGACAAAGAATCAATCAGTGAAAGCATACGATCGAGATTTTCAAAAGAAATCATCATTGGTAAATACGAAAAACTGTTTGAAAATTTATAGCCGATGATTAAAGTTTCAGTCATAGTACCGGTTTACAACACCCGAGATTATCTTGAAAAATGTCTGGATTCTCTGGTCAATCAGACTTTGGCTGAAATTGAAATCATAGTGGTCAATGATGGTTCAACCGATGATTCTCAGCAGATCATCGATCGATATACTGAAAAATACAATCAGATCAAAAGCTTCATAAAGGAAAACGGAGGTTTGAGCGATGCGCGAAATTTTGGAATTGACCGGGCAACGGGCGAATACATTGGTTTTGTGGACAGCGACGATTTTGTTTCAGCCGAGATGCTTGAAAACATGTATAAAAAGGCAATCGAACACCGGGCTGAAATTGTTCTTTGCGATCTGGAAAAAGTTGACCATGACGGAAAAGTATTTAGAGATTTGCCACAATCACCGCAATTGCCCGAAAAAATTGAATTGGAAAAGGATTTCACTCTTTTTGGTGAAATGAGCTGTTTTGCCTGCAATAAAATTTTTCACAGAGAGCTTTTTAAAAACCACAGATTCAGAAAAGGAATTCATTTTGAGGACGTTGAGCTGATTCCGCAACTGGTTTTGGAATCAAAAATAATATCAAAAATCAATCAGCCGTTTTATAAATATTTTGAACGGCAGCAGTCGATCAGTCGGACCCATAACGAAAGAGGACTCGACATGTTTGTTGCGGTCAATTCGGTCAAAGAAGCATTTGAAAGCAGCAGTCAAAAAGATTTTGTCAAAGAATGGAAACGTTTTTTTATTCTTCAGGGATACTATTCGTTTTTGGCTTATGTTGCTTATGTTCAGGATAAAAAAATCAGACATCAGCTGATTGAAAGATTGAAATCTGAATTACAGGAAAATCAAATTTCGAAATCTGAAATCTTAAATTACAAACGTTTCAATCGGAATTATTTGTTTTCTTTGCCATTGAAAAAGCAGGTTTTTTATCTGCTGAGCCTGTTAAGTTTCAAATTAATTGAATCCGGTCCGAGATGAGTTTTATATACAATTTTCTGATTTTTTTAATTCTGATTTCGTCGATTTACGAATTTGTTTCTGACAATCCTCCAAGCAGAACCTGGTTCAGGGTCATTATTTTTATGATGATTATGACCGCCGGTCTTGCCTACGGAATCAGCCCCGACTGGGTTGCCTACTGGCAGGCTTTTGAAGCATCGGCTCAGCGTTCTTTTAAGGAGTTGGGAGAAGTGGCGGTTTCGACCGATATGGAGATCGGTTATATATTTTTTAACAAAATTGTGAGTTTCATCGGGTTGGGTTATGGCAGTTTCACGCTTATACTGGCATCCATTGCGCTTTCGCTCAAATCGAGCAGTATATTCAAATACAGCGGATATGTTTTTCTCGGATTGCTGATGTACACCATTCCGACTTATTTTTTTGAAGAACAGGTGCACGTCAGACAGGGGATGGCAAATGCGATCATGCTGTTTTCGGCAAGATATATTGTTGAGCGAAAATTCTGGAAATTCTTTATTTGTTTTGTGATTGCTTTTCTTTTCCACAAAGCAGTTATAGCGTTTTTCTTTGCTTATTGGATTGCGGTTTTGAGATTTAACAATGCAACCATCATACTGATTGTCGGTCTGACTGTGGTCGCAAATATTGTTGGTCTGAATGCAGCGATAGACGGTCTCCTTCGTTTGCTTCCGTTTGGGGTGGGCGATACCTACAGCGATTATGCAAATGAAACCTGGGAAGGCGGGGTGTTGGGCGATGTCGTCAAGGTGCTCACGGTTCTGGTCATTCTGATTTTTAACAATGCGACCGTAAAAAGAGATGATTATTTTTCATATTTTAGAAATATTTTCCTGTTTGGTGTCATTCTGTATTTTTTCTTCGGTAGGGGCATTTTCTCTTCCAGACTTCCGGGATTTTATACCGTCTATATCATTTTTGTGATTCCGAGAATAATCAAAGCATTAAGATACAGCCCGATGTTTAAAAATCTGATGTTTATTTCATTCACCGTTTATACCATATTACTTTATGTGAATTTTTACAACAACTGGGGAAGCAAATCCGGTTTTGGTCAATACAAAACATCTTTGTACAAATGGGCGCCTTATGGCTTTTTTCAGTCAAAATAATTTAAAATTTAAGTTTTGAAAGATTTGGTTTCGATAATTACACCCTGTTACAATTCCGAAAAGTACATCGAGGAAACCATCCATTCGGTGGTCGGTCAGAGTTTTGGCGATTGGGAATGGTGGATTATTGATGACTGTTCGATCGACAATTCGGTTGAAATTATAAAAAAATATACTTCAGACCCCAGAATTCATTTGATTGAACTCAAAAAAAATTCAGGTGCAGCAGAAGCCAGAAACAAAGGACTTGAAAAAGCAGGAGGCAGATACATCACATTTATCGACAGCGACGATTTGTGGCTGTCTGATTTTCTTCAGAAATCAGTGGATTTTCTGAAAAATAACAAAGAAGAATTGGTCTATGCCTCATACAAAAGAGTGGATGAAAAACTGAAACCCATGCTGTCAGATTTTATTGCTGAAGACCATATCGATTACAACCGTATGCTGTACAATTGTCCGATTCCGATGTTGACTGCAATGTACGACAGCCAAAGAATCGGTAAGATCATGATTCCGGAAGTCCATCTGAGAGAGGATTACGCAATGTGGATCAGGGTTCTGGAAAAGATTCCGATGGCAAGAGCGATTGAGGAGCCTCTTGCGATTTACAGAATCAGAAAATCGTCTTATTCAAGAAATAAGCTTCAGATATTAAAGAAACAATTTGATGTTTATTATAAGTTTTTAAATTTATCTTTGCCCAAATCAGTCTATTTTACATTTCACTGGATACTGAACGGAATCAAAAAGTATGAAAGACTTAAGCTTGGAAACAATCGCTAACCTCATCGGATACTCTTCTTTGTATCTGAAGGTTATACTTTCTTTTTCAATTTCTTTTCTGCTCTGTTTTACTGCAATTCCAAAAATCATAAAGGTTTCTTATCGAAAACAGCTGATGGCGGTTCCCGGAAAAAGAAGTTCGCACAAACAGAAAGTTCCGGTTTTGGGCGGTGTTGCAATTTATTTTGCAATCACAGTGGTCAGTTGCATCTTCAGCCCCGAAATGCTTTTCAAAGTCAGATTTTTTCCGGCTGCACTGGTGCTGCTGTTTTTTATTGGTCTGATGGACGATCTTTTGATGGTCGCACCACGAAAAAAATTGTATGCCCAAATCATCGGCGCACTGATGATTGTGGTCGGATCAGACATCAGAATCGAAAGCTTTTTTGGTCTGCTCGGCGTTTATGAGCTGCCCTATTTGGTCAGTGTGATTTTTACTGTATTTACAATTGTGCTGATCATCAATTCATACAATCTGATCGACGGAATTGACGGTTTGGCGGGAAGTGTGGGTATTTTGATTTCAACTTGTTTTGTATTTATTTTCTTCAGACTTTTTGATTACCAGATGGGATTTCTTGCCATTTCTCTTTTGGGTGCACTGCTTGCTTTTCTGTATTTCAATCTGTCGAATGAATCAAAAATATTTATGGGCGATACCGGTTCAATGGTGGTCGGATTTCTGATTTCGTTTATGGCGATCAAATTCATGAATCTGTCGTCAATGCCCTGGGTGATGATCAAAAGCGCGCCTGTGGTTTCGATTGCAATCCTCATCGTTCCGATTATCGATACGCTGAGTGTGATCATCATCCGGCTGATGAAAGGCGGCTCACCACTCAAAGCGGACAAAAACCACATCCACCACAGAGTACTCAGATTAGGTTTCAACCATATTCAGACTACCCTGATTATTTTCGCATCCAATGTGCTGCTGATCGCTTTCGGTTATCTCATCCGACAACTGAATATCAATCTGATGCTGATTCTGCTGATCTTTGCTGCATTGCTATTGTCGTATCTGCCGCTTGTGCTGGTAGAATTTGTGAAGAAGAGAAAAGGACTGAATATTGAAAATCCCGTATAATTTACAAAAACCTTTATATTTGCAATCTAAATCAACAGACTTGAACCCCAATAAACTCTATATTTTTGCAGGCTTTATAGCTTTTATGTTGACTTCCTGTATTCCGCTGAAGGATATCAAATATATTCAGCCGGATGAGAAATTGAAACTGAACGAATTTGGCAAAATCGAATTCAACCGGCCTGAATATCATCTGCAGATCAATGACATCATTAACATCAAAGTGGCGACCCGAAAAGGTGTCGAACTTGAGGAATTGTCTGAATTTACAATTACACCTTCTCAAATTTCAGGCAATCAAAACAACATTTCTACCGGTCGCGGTGTACGAATTCAGGAAGACGGAAATATTGAACTTCCGAGAATCGGAAAGATTCAGATTATGGATCTGACGCTTGATCAGGCAAGAAAAAAGATCGAAGCCGAGTTTTACAAGATTTATGAGGAAACTGCTGCCTACATAGAAGTGAATATTTCTGGTATCAGTTACACCATAGTGGGCGAATCCGGATCGGGCAATTATTTTGTTCAGAATTATGAACTGAATCTTTTGGAGGCATTTGCAAGAGCGGGTGATTTATCGCCGGTTGCAGACAGAAACCATATTCAGATTCTGAGAACCACACCCGAAGGAACACAAAGGGGGGAAGTGGATATCACCAAAGAATCGGTGATGAATTCTGAATTTTTTTGGGTGCAGCCAAACGATATCATCATTGTGAATCCGAGAAGACAGAAACAATGGGGTATCGGTATCAATCCGGTTCAGACCATGACCACCATTTTTGGAGGGATTGCCGCTGTGGTGGGGATTTACTTCTTCTTTAAAAATCTATAATTGAAAAATCCGGATTGATAATGAGCGACACTAACAACACGATTAAATCGGTTTCTGAAAAGACAAAAAGGAACAATCCGTTCTTTTTTGACATCGAACGCTTTTTATACAGGATTACCTCAAACTGGCTGCTGTATCTGATTGCAATCATCTTTGCAATATTTATTGTAACCTACATCAACAATTGGCATCTGGATAGAGTTTACAGAGCCGAATCCACTTTTAATATTTCATCGAGATCGACCGGAAATACTAATATGGGAAGCAATTCGATCAATTTTATCTGGGGCGGGAACAGCGGGAAATCAGATATATTGACACAAGTGCTTCAGTCAAGAACACATTCCTACAATGTTGCGAAAAAGATTGAGGCTTATGTCTCATACTGGGAGGAAGGCACATTGAAAAAGTCAAATTCACATCGTGATCTTTCACCGTTTCTGGTAAAAATTGATACGTTGCACAACCAAACCATTGGAATTGAGCTTCAGATTAAAAAACGAGATGACAAAACCTTTGAAATCATCCCACTGACAAACCTTCTGTCCAATCAGGTTTACAATTACGCTCAGGATACGGTTTATGACAGAAATGTAAAAGTCGAATTACCAAAGACTGCAAAATTTGGCGAATGGATCGAACATCCTGATTACAGATTCAAAATTATCCCAACCAAAAGATTCTTTAGCCCGAGCGATAAATATTCGTTCGTGCTGACCAATTTGGATGTGGCGACCAATCGGGTGAGAAACGGAATCAGTGTGGATCCGGTCGATAAGGGGAGTTCGGTGCTTATTTTGTCTAAAACGGCTTATACACAGCAGGAGGCGATAGATGTAATCAACAATTCGCTCAATCTGCTCAGCAAAAACGAACTGGAGGAAAAAAACCTGGCTGCAAGACGGACATTGGATTATATCGGCGAGCAAATAGGGATTGTAAAAGCAAAGGTCGACAGTTCTTCGCAAGAATACCAGAAACTTCAGAAAGACACTAAGATTTATGATTTCACCGGCGAAAAAGGTGAAATATTGGCAAGTGTGAAAGAACTTGAAAAACAAAGAGTTTCTTATCAGGAAAAAATCAAATTGCTGAACTCGGTGAGCAACAATGTCTATCAGTCGGGGACTCAGGGAATGATGGATCTTCAGGTTTTCGGATTGGATGAATCCAATTTTATAAGCGAACTCGGAATATTGAGAGGTCTTGAACTTCAGAAGGAAAACCTAAGGATGCTTTACAAAGAAGGTTCGAGAGAAATCATTGAAATTGACTCGAAAATTGCTGAATCAAAATCAAATATCCAGAGGTTGATCGGAAGCAGCCGCGACCGCCTGAACAAGGAGCTGGGCAGCATCAATCAGGAATTGAGAAAATACGACAGCAAGGCTTTTAAACTTCCTGAACAGGAAAAACAGTTTTTGGATGTGGCAAGAGGTTTTTCTGTCAATGATGAATTGTACAATCAGTTGCTGTCCCAATACAGCCAGGCTGAACTTCAGATCGCTTCAAATATTTCGGATATTACTGTCATTGATTATGCAAAATATCTGGGTCAGTCACCTATATCGCCCGACAAACGGACCAATCTGATTGCGGCTATCGCACTTGCATTTATTTTCCCGACTCTGATTCTGTTTGCAAGAGAGATTTTGGACACAAAGATCAAAGGCATTCAGGATATTGTCAAAGTGACGCATATACCGCTGATTGGCGTGATCGGGAACAGCTTTGAAGACAATCCGGTGGTCGTTCTTGACAAACCGAAATCGAGCATTTCAGAAGCTTTCAGAGCTGTGAGGAGCAATCTGCAGTTTTTGTACAAAACCAACAACAAAACACAAAACAGAACCATACTGGTTACTTCTTCTATCGGTGGTGAAGGAAAAACCTTTATTTCAATGAACATCGCTACTGCATTGGCAATCAGCGGAAAGAAAACCATACTGATCGGTATGGATATGAGAAAACCAAAGATTTTTGATGAATTTGAACTGAACAACAAGATTGGGCTTTCAAATTATCTGTCAGGCAATGCGGAACTCAATGATGCGATTCAAAAAACAAAGGTTGACACGCTGCATATCATCACCGGCGGACCGATTCCGCCCAATCCTTCCGAACTATTGCTGTCCGATACGCTCAAAGAAATGATTGATACATTTAAATCAGACTATGATTTTATTGTATTGGATACCCCGCCGGTCGGTCTGGTGGCAGACGCTTTCGATCTGATGAAATATGCGGATGCAAGCCTTTATGTGGCACGTTATGATTATACATACAGAGGTCTGCTTCATGGAATTTCTGAAAAATACGATGAAGGAGAGGTGAAAAACATAGGTATTGTTTTGAATGATTATCAGTTTAAAGGAGGCTACGGCTACGGTTATGGGTACAGCTACGGCTACGGCTACGGCTACGGATATTTTGAGGAAGACGCAAACTTTGATCCGAGTCTGGTCGGAAAAATCAAACGTTTTCTGAATTTTAAAAAATTCCTGAAAAGAAAGTAATGGCGGTCAAAAACCTTTTTGATTTCCTGCTGGCGCTTTTGCTGCTCCCTTTTTTGATTCCTGTGATTTTTGTTTTGATTATACTGTCCACAGTCGATACCGGTCAGTTTGGACTTTTTACACAAATCAGAATCGGAAAAGACGGAAAACCGTTTCTGATTTTTAAGGTCAGAACGATGAAAGGAGATCAGGAATCTGATATTACAACGCTGAAAACCCATAAGATTACAGCGATCGGAAATTTCATCCGAAAAACAAAGCTCGACGAACTTCCGCAGCTTTTCAATGTGATTTTTGGACAGATGAGTTTTGTCGGGCCAAGACCTGATGTACCCGGTTATGCTGATCAACTCAAAGGCGAAGACCGGCTGATGCTTACAGTCAGACCGGGAATCACCGGGCCGGCGCAGCTTAAATTCAGAAATGAAGAAGAGATTTTGAATCTTCAGGACGATCCGAAGAAATACAATGATGAAGTCCTCTGGCCCGAAAAAGTGAAAATTAATCTGAAATATGTCAAAAACAGAAGTTTTGGTTTGGATCTGAAATACATAGCCGATACACTTTTTAAATCCTGATGATGCCAAAAATCAGTTTGAACGGACTGATTGTATTTGTTCCTCAGATGAATTCGTTTTAAATTTGATGCTTTGATTTTGGAAACCGTCAATATGGAAAACAGTGCAGAAATTAAAGAACTCGAACATGTAAAACTTTTGGTCGATTCATTTTATGAGAAGGTCAGAAAAGATGAACTGCTCAGAGACATTTTTGATGATGTGATTGGTGACCGATGGCCCGAACATCTAGAAAAAATGTATCGTTTCTGGCAGACCGTACTTCTGGATGAAAGAACTTACAGCGGCAGACCCTTTGTCCCGCACATGAATCTGCCGGTCGATCAGGAGCATTTCAACCGATGGCTCAATCTATTTGAGGAAACACTTGAAGAACACTTCTACGGACAAAATGTGGAGGCAGCCAGATGGCAGGCCAATCGAATGGCTCAGATGTTTTATCTGAAAATCAGTCATTTCAGACAGAATACCGCAATCTAAACCATTGACAACTATTATTTGATTTCTGATAAAAAAAGCTTATTTTTGAGCTTTATATTAAATTAGTCTAAATAAAATCAATAAAACAATATGAATACTTCAGATCCCGAAAAAGCACAAGGCCACTGGCTGCTTGCAAAAATGGGAAAGAGAGTTCTGAGACCGGGCGGCAGAGAACTTTCTGAAAAAATGATGGATGCACTTAAAATATCTTCAAATGACGATCTTGTTGAATTCGCACCCGGCATCGGAAAGACGGCTTCTTATCTGATTTCGAAAAAGCCAAAGACATATACCGGCATTGATGCCGATCAGGATGTGGTCAGCCGGTTGACAGCAAAATTGGGAAATGACCATACAAAATTTATTTTGTCAAATGCGGCAAACACAGGATTGGAAGAAAATTCGGCAGACATACTGGTGGGTGAAGCCATGCTGACGATGCATGCAGATCACAGAAAATCAGAAATTGTAAAAGAAGCCCACCGAATCCTAAAAAAGGGAGGTCTGTATGCAATACATGAATTGGGTTTGACCCCTGATTCAATTTCAGAAGAAAATAAAGCTGAAATCAGCAAGAAACTGGCATTGAGCATCAAAGTAAATGCAAGACCGCTGACCCAAAAAGAATGGGAAGACATACTGACTTCAGAAGGTTTTAAAATTAAAGAGGTTTTCACATCGCCCATGCTGCTGCTCGAAAGAAAAAGAGTAGTTGAGGACGAAGGACTGCTCAGATCATTAAAAATCGGATTCAACATACTGACGCATCCGGATGCAAAAAAACGGATACTCGACATGAGGAGCGTCTTTAGAAAATACCGGAACAATATGAATGCAGTTTCAATTATTGCAGAAAAAATATAACATCAAACAAATATAAAATGAATTATACAGCCAAAAGTACAATAGGAGATGTGGTCGCCGCGGATTATCGAGCCGCCACAGTGTTTAACAATCATTCGATCGATTTTTGCTGCAACGGAAATAAGAGCATTGAAGAAGCATGCAAAACAAAAAATATTGACAGTGAGAAACTGCTTGACGAATTGAACAACGCGCTTTCTGATTCATCTCAGAAATCAACCGATTTCAATTCCTGGCCGCTTGATCTGCTTGCAGATTACATTGAAAAGAAACACCACAGATATTGTGAATCGAAAATTACAGAAATCAAACCTTATATCGAAAAGATCAACAATGTTCACGGCGGTCGTCATCCCGAACTGGCAGAAGTTCAGGAACTGTTTGGGAAAACTGCAGGCGAAATGTCGATGCACATGAAAAGAGAAGAGCTGACGCTTTTTCCCTATATCAAAAAAATGGTGAATGCCAAAGAAAAAGGCGAAAAAGTAGAAGCTCCGCGTTTTGGGTCGGTCGAAAGCCCGATTTCAAAAATGATGGACGATCATGACGAAGAAGGAGAGAGATTTAGAAGGATAAAAGAATTGACAAATGATTATACGGTGCCCGAGGACGGATGCAATACTTACAAAGTGACACTTGCGATGCTGAAAGAGTTTGAAGAAGATTTGCATATGCACATTCATTTGGAGAACAATATTCTTTTCCCAAAATCACTTGTGCTTGAAAAAGAGCTGATATAAAATGCCAGACAGCCGAATTCCGGTCTGAAGACTGGGATTCGGTCTTGTTGTAATTGTAATGAGCCAAAAAACCGATTTCGAGTGGAAGACAAAGTAAAACCAATCAAGAGACACAAAGCAATTCAGGGATTCAGCCGTGAACATCATTTCGGCCTTCTGGTCAGCTGGAAGATCAGACAGGGACTTAAAAAAGGTGTTGATTTGAAAAGAATCAAAAGGTTCACTGACTGGTCTTTCAAGATTTATATAAAACCTCATTTTGACGGTGAGGAGAAATTCATGTTTCCGTTACTGGATGATGACGACAAACTCAAGAAGCGCGCAATCGCTGAACACAGAAGGCTTGAACGGCTGTTCAAAGACAAAACCGATATCAATCGGGCGTTAAACCTGATCGAAGAAGAATTGGACGCGCACATCCGATTTGAAGAACGAAATCTGTTCAACAGAATTCAAGAAGTTGCAAATGAAGAACAGCTTCTGAAAATTGAGGATTTTCACAAAGAGATTAAGGAAGTCGAGGAATGGAAAGATAAATTCTGGGAATAGAATCTATACTTTTATTGTATTCTTCAGAAAATTGTGTGTGATCGAATCCTGACTCGTCCTGTGATAGATATAGGTCGGGAGCTTGGTTTTTGAAATTTTCATATTCATGCCAACAGCCCTTTCAAACAAATCTGAATCGGCTCCGATCGGTATATCGCTTAATCCGCCTAAAATCTGCATTGCCTTTTGTTCGATAAAGAAAGTTCCGCCAATGATGCAGTCCGAGAGATGAATCATCCGGCTTGGATTCTTTCTGTCGGGAACATATTCATCTCCGATAATCTTGACACCGCCATGCAGGATTTGAATGCCCGGATATCGGATCAAAATCCGGTTTCTGGTTTCAAGATGATCGTGGCTGTATTCATCGTCCGAATCCAAAAAACTGATGTACTGACCGCAGCTCAATGAAATTCCTTTGTTTTTTGCACCCGCTTCGCCACGGTTTTCCTGTCTGAAATAATGGATATTTTCGTATCCCAAAATAAATTTGCGAACCTCATCTTCGGTATCGTCCGTGCTGCCGTCGTCGATGATGATTCCTTCCCAATCTTTAAATGTCTGTGCAACCAGTGAATTCAGTGCGCGAACCAGCAGACGGGATCGGTTGTATGTGGTCAATATGATTGAAAATTTCGGATTCATTTTTTCAAAATTCTTTCTTCATCCAAGTTCAATTTGATCAATCGTAAAGTTAGGATTTAAATTTTGGTTTTGATCGATTTTGATCCAAAACAGATGAAAATTGATCAAATTTGACACAAATCATTATTTTTTGTCTTGTTTTTTTTGCTTTTTGAATGAATCTGTATTCTTGTCATAACCGTAAGGACAATGCCTGCATCCGCTTCGGCAGCAATAGCCTCTTCTCAGCAAATATTGTTCGGTAAAAACGATGAAACCTTCTTCGGTTTTGTAGTAATCTCCTTCTTTGAATTTATCCGGATTCATGATGATTTCCGATTATTTTTCCTCCTGATCTCTTTTCTTGTATGCTTTCAGTATTCTGGTCACCAGTTTGTGTCTGACCACATCTTTTTCGGTCAGTCTGATCATCCCGATTCCTTCCACACCTTCCAGTATGCTCATCGCTTCTTTCAGACCCGATTTCTGTCTGGGCGGCAGATCGACCTGTTCTGGATCGCCTGTGATGATGAATTTTGCATTTTTCCCCATTCTTGTCAGAAACATTTTCATCTGCGGATGGGTTGTATTCTGGGCCTCGTCCAGAATCACAAATGCATCGTCCAGCGTTCGGCCTCTCATAAATGCAAGCGGAGCAACTTCAATGACACCTCTTTCATAATAGGCATCCAGTTTTTCAAAAGGAATCATATCCTTCAGCGCATCATACAACGGCTGCAAATACGGATCGAGTTTTTCCTTCAAATCGCCGGGAAGAAAACCTAAACTTTCACCCGCTTCAACCGCCGGACGGGTCAAAATAATCCTTCTGACTTCCTTGTTCTTCAATGCCTGGACTGCAAGTGCAACTCCGGTATAGGTCTTTCCGGTTCCTGCAGGACCGATCACGAAAACCATATCGTTTTTGTGAACCGCTTCTACCAGTTTTTTCTGGCCGGGCGTGTGCGCCTTCACCAGCCTTCCTCCGACACCGTGAACGATGATTTCATCTCCGTTTATTTTTTGGGTCTGATTTTGAGCATCTGTGTCGAGCAGATTTTCCATGTCCTTTTCGTTCAGACGATTGTAATGCTGAAGATAACTGATGATCTGATTTATTTTTTCCGAAAATTCCTTCAGACTGTCTTCATTTCCGACTGCCGAAATATTTTTTCCTCTTCCTGTAATCTTCAACTTTGGAAAATGGGTTTTCAGCAGTTTAAAGTTTTCATTATTGGCTCCGTAAAATTCCTGAATACTGACTTCTGCCAATTCTAAATTTAATTCTGTCAAATGTCTTGTGTTTATATTTGAATGATTACAAAATTACACAATATATTTGTTCGCAGTTATCAATTCTAATGGCAATTATCACTTTAACAACCGATTTTGGCGTAAAAGATCCTTATTCGGCTACGGTCAAAGGTCAGATTTATAAAGAGCTCAGTGATGTTGTGATTGTTGATATTTCACATGAAATTCAGCCATTTGACATTGCAGAAGGTGCTTTTGTGGTTAAAAATTCTTACAAAAATTTCCCAGACGGAACGATTCACATGATCGGTGTGGATTCGCTGATTACGCCCAATAAAAAAGCGCTTGCAGCGCTGATTGATGACCATTATTTCATCGCCTGCGACAATGGGATTCTCTCGCTGATCAATGCCGAAATCAGTGCAAAGGAAATCGTTGAAATCAATATTCAGCAGGCAAATCAGCCCGGAATTTTTTCGGTAAAAGATGTTTTTGTTCCCGTGGCCTGTCATTTGGCAAGAGGCGGTACACTGTCTGTGATCGGAAACCGGGTCAAAAGTTTCAAAGAACTTTCTCAGCTGAGACCGGTTGTGAAAGATGAGAAAACTATAATCGGAACTGTGATTTATATTGACAATTATGGAAATTCAATCACCAATATCTCTGAGAAAATATTCAACAAAGTCGGTAAAAAAAGAGGTTTTGCAGTCAGATTCAGAAATCATGAGTTTACAAGTATCTTTCGCAGTTACAACGAATTGGTAACCGATTTTGAAAGAGAAACCGATTTTATCGGTCAGGGAATGGCGCTGTTTGGTTCTTCCGGTTTTCTTGAAATTTCAATTTACAAAAGCAACCCGGATACGGTCGGCGCTGCAAGTACGCTTTACGGTCTGAAAAAAGGAAGTGAAATCTATGTTGAATTTGATTGATCAGAATTTTTTCCGAATTCCTGCCAATCCTGTTTTGTAATTTCGTATTCCATATTTCTTCTGTCCGGCTCACCATAATAGGCAACCACGATTTCCCTGAGTTTTTTTGCACCCAACTTTTTCATTGCGCCCTGAGAACGGAAATTTTCTGCACCCACGTGAAAAATTACACTGTCAACAAATTGAAAAATATAATCAAGCATCATTTTTTTGACCGAATGATTGTAACCCTTTCCCCAATATTCGGTTCCGTAAAAAGTATAGCCTATCTGTATGCTGTTCCGTTCTTTGTCATAACCGTAAAACCTGGTTCCGCCAATGACCTTTCCTGTTTTTTTGTCGCAAATCAAATAGGCACCGCCACTTTCGACCGCACCTTTGAAGAAATTCAGAAAGACTTCTCTTTCACAACGGTTTTTATTAGGATGATTGGCCCAAACCGCAGGATCGGACGCCACAGAATACAGTTTTTCAAAATCTGACTCTTCGAGCGGCTCCAGCACTGCCAGCTCATTTTCCAAACGGATACGGGTTGAAAAATTCATCAGACAAAATTAAGAATCGTTTTCAGAATTTCCGAATTGAATTTTTTAATTCACATAAATATCTATTGTGATAAATAAATATAAAATGGCAATATTCACTTCATCATTACCAGACAAACTCGGAGTGGCCAAAAAAAAAATCATCGAAAGAGCACTGCGCATCTATCTCGATCAAATCAATCGTGCCGAATATGTCAGGTCTTACAAACAGGCGGGCGGAGACATTGAAACCATGATGGTTGCAGAAGAAGGCATGAAATTGTATTTGGAACAAATCGATGACGAAGAACCATCATGAGACAGGCTGAAATCTGGGAAATGTATTTGATCCGGTCAAAGGAAGCGAGCAGGGCGAAAGGAAACCGGCGGTTATTGCCAGCGGCGATCTGATGAACAAATATCTGAAAGTAGTCATTGTTTGTCCGCTGATGGCCAAAATAAAAAATTACAAAAGAAATCTGATTTTGGAACCCGACAAACTCAACGGACTGGATGAAAATCTGAAGTGCTGACTTTCCACCTGAGATCGGTTTCAAAAGAACGACTGAAAAACAAACCGGGAAGGATTTCAAAAAAAAGAGGTTGATTTTATTAAATCTACGATTGATGATATTTTGAGGTATTGATTAATACAGATATGAGACTTTGAGATGTGAGACTTTAAGATGTTGGATGATGGGTGTCGGATGCCGGAAGCGGGATGTTCAGGACAGATGTGAAATCTAATTTCTAACCTGAAACCTGGAACTTGAAACCCGAAATCCAGAACAAAATTCTATCGCTTCAATTCGGGATTTTGATTAGTTTTGCAGACGTTAAAGTACGATTCTCTTTGATTGTACGTTTATTGAAAAGAGCGATGATAAAAATCTTCAAAAAAGAACTGGCAGGATACTTCAGCGGCTATATGGCGTATGTGAGCGCAGCTGCTTTCTCGCTGATCTGTACATTGTTTCTTTGGTTTTTTGACAATGATTTCAATATTTTCAATTCAGGAAATGCATCGTTGAGCAGTTTCTTTTTTATTGCACCCTGGATTTTGCTTTTTATGATTCCGGCACTGACCATGCGAACCCTTGCAGAAGAAGAAAGTTCTGGAACGCTACAATGGCTTTTTACACAACCGATCAGAATCAGCGGAATTGTCTTCGGGAAATTTCTTCCGGTGCTGATTGTGATTTTATTTGCACTGCTGACCACTTTCGGTTTTGTCAAAACACTTGAAAATTTTGTCAGTGAAGGTCATCAATTGGACTACGGTGTATTTTTCAGCGGTTATCTCGGTCTTTTCCTTTTGGGTTGCAGTTTTGCGGCGATCGGTCTGTTTGCATCTTCATTTGCAAAAAATCAGGTGGCTGCCTATATATTGTCGGTATTTCTGTGTTTTGTGCTTTTTTATGCGTTCGAAAGTCTGGCGTCCTACAATCTGTTGGGCAGCTCAGATTATTTTGTGCAGAAACTGGGTATGCAGGTCCATTATCAGCAACTGCTGAAAGGAATAGTCGATACCCGTGATTTGGTTTATTTTGTAGTCATCATCGCATTGTTTCTGGGTCTGACCCATTACAATCTGGAAAATAAAAAATAGGCGATGGAAACAGTAAGCAATTAAGAATGAAAAAGACAAAAAGATATTTGATCGGTTTGATTTTGCTGCTGGCGATAATTGTCTGGCTGTCAGAAACTTTTTACAAAAGATTTGACATGACGCAGGACAAACGTTATACACTGACCGAAACCACAAAAGAAATACTAAAGAGAGTCGATCAGCCGCTGAACTTCAAAATTCTTCTTGGCGGTGAGTTGCCCGGTGATTATCGGACATTGAAGAATGAGATTTCTTTTATGCTTGATGAATTCAGAAATATCAATCCAAAAATATCTTTTCAATTTTCAGATCCGACCAAAGATTTTACATCTGATCAGTTGCAGGAAGAAGGATTGACACCTGCGCCGGTAAAAACCGACAAAGGTGTGCTGAATGTTTATCCGTATGCGTTTTTGAAATACGGTGAAAAAGAAGGCTGGATGGAAACGCTGGTCGATGATCCGAGTCTTCCGTTTACCAAACTTGCGACCGCGACCACTGAAAAACTCGAATTCCTGTTTATGAATCAGGTTCGGCAAATCAGTCAGATCGACCGAAAATCCATTGGATTGATCGTTCATCACGACGAACTTCCAAAGATGTATCTCGAAGGCCTGGGCAGCGCACTGGGTGAGAATTATAATGTGGAAGCTTACATCAACCCGATAAAGGATTCGACCTTTACTTTGAAACAGTCAGATCTTGATTCACTCAAAAGATATGATGCGCTGATCGTTGCCAAACCGACGCTTCCGTTTACAGATGCCGATAAACTGGTGCTTGATCAGTATGTGATGAACGGTGGAAAGATGATGTTTCTGACCGAAATGGTTGATGCAGAAATGGATAGCATTTTCAGAAGCGGAAAGATTGTGGCTTTTCCAAGAGATTTGAATTTGAACGATTTCTTTTTCAACTACGGGATGCGGATTATTCCCGCCATTGTCAAAGATGCCGAAGCTGCAAAAATTATTCTGGCTGACGGTGAAACCACCGCCGGAAATGTGAGTTACAATGCCTATACCTGGCCCTATTTTGTCAGAGGATTCAAGGCAGATCAAAGTCCGATTACTCAGACGGTCAATTCGGTTGAGTTCAGATTTGCAAATCCGATCGAGCTGCTTGATAACCCTGATTTGAAGCCGACGGTTTTGCTTGCAACTTCGCCTTATACTTCGCTTCAGCCGTCGATGAGTTTTATTGAACTCGGCGAAGTGGATGACATTACGCCTGAAGAATACCGGATGGGAAGGATTCCAATTGCAGTTTTGTCTGAAGGAAATTTCAAATCGATGTTTGCGGCAAGATATGAAAGAAAGGAAATTCCGAATTTCAAGGCTGAAACCCAAAATGGAAAAATCATTTTGATTTCTGACGGTGATGTGGCCAAAAACGATATCGACATCATGACCGGCAGTCCAATGCCGCTGGGTGCCGATAAATTTTCAAGACGACCTGACAATCCGAAACAAAAACCGGTGACTTATGACAATCAGAATTTTCTGCTCAACTGTATCGATTATCTGGTTGGAGACACAGATTTTCTGAATCTGAAAAACCGGAAATTTGAAATTCCGACATTGAACGAAACCAAAGTCAGGCTTGAAAAATCAGAATGGCAGCTGATGAATTTATTAATTCCGCTGAACCTGATTGTGATTCTCGGATTGATTCTTATTTTTATCAGAAGAAAAAAATACAGAAAAATTCAAAAAATCAAATAAATCCAGACCGACAGGACGGACAATTCATTATCAGAATGATCAAAAAGCTAACAGACGAAATCTGTTTTCCGGATTATTCGGAAACGAGCATTAACGGGATCATCGCTTATGGCGGTGATTTATGCGTCGAAAGACTGTGCCTTGCATACAGCAAAGGAATTTTTCCGTGGTACAATTCTGGTAAACCGATACTGTGGTGGTTTCCTGATCCAAGATTTGTGCTTTTTCCAAACGAATTGAAGGTGTCGAAATCAATGAAAAAGATTTTGAAAGACGAGATTTTTGAATTTACTGAAAACAAAGCATTCGAACAGGTGATTGACAACTGTCAGAAAATTTTCAGGCCGGGGCAGTGTGGTACCTGGATTACAAATGAAATGAAAGCAGCCTACTTGGAACTTCACCGGATCGGAATTGCAAAAAGCGTTGAAGTCTGGCAAAATGATGAA
>Ga0172382_10000634_pt1 | contig 65896 bp, 57 predicted proteins | sample Leawel138RmetaG_FD_122245 | JGI IMG/M metagenome (GOLD analysis project Ga0172382, IMG submission 122245) | Leachate microbial communities from a municipal landfill in Southern Ontario, Canada - Leachate well 138R metaG | ecosystem: Engineered > Solid waste > Landfill > Unclassified | place...
CCGTCCGACGCTGACGTAGTCGAATCCCCGGGCACGCATGTCGTCGGGGCGATAGACGTTGCGCAGGTCGATCATCAGCGGCTGGTTCATCAGCAGCTTGACCCGGTCGAGGTCGAGGGCGCGGAACTGGTCCCATTCGGTGATCAGCACCAGCGCGTCGGCCCCGGAGGCCACCGCGTAGGGATCGTCCTTCAATTCGATGTTCGGCAGCAGCTGGCGGGCCTCGGCCGCGCCGGCCGGATCGAACGCCTGCACCGTCGCGCCCATGGCCTGCAGGGCCGGCACGATGTCCAGCGAGGGCGCATCGCGCATGTCGTCGGTGTTCGGCTTGAAGGTCAGCCCCAGCACCCCCACCGTCTTGCCCTTCAGCTCGCCGCCCATGGCCGCCATGATCTTGCGGGCCATGGCCTTCTTGCGCTGGTCGTTGACCCGCACCGTGGTCTCGATCAGCTCCACCGGCGCGCCGTAGTCGGTCGCCGTGCGCACCAGCGCCAGGGTGTCCTTCGGAAAGCATGAGCCGCCGTAGCCGGGGCCGGCGTGCAGGAACTTGGACCCGATCCGGTTGTCCAAGCCGATGCCGCGGGCCACCTGCTGCACGTCGGCGCCCACCGCCTCGCACAGGTCGGCGACCTCGTTGATGAAGGTGATCTTCATCGCCAGGAAGGCGTTGGCCGCGTACTTGATCAGCTCCGAGGTGCGCCGGCCGGTGAACACCATCGGCGTCTCGTTCAGATAGAGCGGGCGGTAGAGCTCGCGCATGATCTCGCGGGCCCGCTCGTCGTCGGCCCCGACCACCACCCGGTCCGGGCGCTTGAAGTCCTCGATGGCCGCCCCCTCGCGCAGGAACTCCGGGTTGGAGACCACCGCGAAGTCGGCGTCGGGACGGCGGGCGCGCAGGATCTTCTCGATCTCGTCGCCGGTGCCCACCGGCACCGTCGACTTGGTGACCACCACCGTGAAGCCGTCCATCAGCGCGGCGATCTCCTCGGCCGCCGCGTAGACGTAGGACAGGTCCGCATGGCCGTCGCCGCGCCGCGAGGGCGTGCCCACCGCGATGAACACCGCGTCGGCCTTCTTCACCGCCTCGGCCGAGTCGGTGTCGAAGAACAGCCGCCCGGCCTTGACGTTCCGCGCCACCAGGGCGTCCAGGCCCGGCTCGTAGATCGGTATCCCGCCAGCGCGCAGCTGCTCGATCTTGGACGCGTCCTTGTCGATGCAGGTGACGATGTGGCCGAAGTCGGCGAAACAGGCGCCGGACACCAGCCCCACATAGCCGGTCCCGATCATGGCGACGTGCATGGAAGATCCCCTGGAGGGTTACGCGGCGCAGCTTTGAGCACGGCCGGCGGGCGGCGCCAACCGGCCGGCGGCGTCAGATCTCCTGGTTGTAGGCCCCCACCTCCGGGTGCTTCGCCAGGCGCGGCTTGACCTCCTCGCGGAACAGGGCGCGCATGTCGACCTCCGAGCGGCTGCTCTCCACCACCACGACGATCTCGGGCTTGTTGGACGAGGCCCGCACCAGCACCCAGGAACCGTCTTCCAGCGCCACCCGCACGCCGTTGACGGTGATCAGGTCGACGACCTTGCGCCCGAGGATGCTCCCGCCGGCCTCGCGCAGCTGTTCGTATTCGCGGGCGATCTTGTCGACCACGCCGTACTTCACCTCGTCGCCGCAGTGGGGCGACATGGTCAGCGAGGTGTAGGCGACCGGCAGCGCCTTCTTCAGGTCCGACAGCTTGCGGCCCGGGTTGCGGTCGAGCATCGCCAGGATGGCCGCGGCCGCCACCAGCCCGTCGTCGTAGCCGCGGCCCAGCGGGTCGTTGAAGAAGAAGTGGCCGCTCTTCTCGAAGCCGGCGAGGGCGCCCAGCTCCGCCGTCTTGCGCTTGATGTAGCTGTGGCCGGTCTTCCAGTAGACCGTCTTGGCGCCGTTGGCCTTGAGGATCTCGTCGGTGGCGAACAGCCCGGTGGACTTCACGTCGACGATGAAGGTGGCGTCTTTGTGCAGCGCCGAGAGGTCGCGGGCCAGCATCAGTCCGATCTTGTCGGCGAAGATCTCCTCGCCCTCGTTGTCCACAACCCCGCAGCGGTCGCCGTCGCCGTCGAAGCCGAGGGCCAGGTCCGCGCCCGTCGCGCGCACCCGCTCGGCCATGGCGCTGAGCATCACGTGGTCTTCGGGATTGGGGTTGTACTTGGGGAAGGTGAAGTCCAGCTCGGTGTCCATCTCGACCAGCTCGGCCACGCCCATGGCCCGCAGCGCCTGGGGCGCGAAGGCGCCGGCCGTGCCGTTGCCGCAGGCGGCGACCACCTTCAGCGGGCGGGTGAGCTTCACCCGGCCGGCGACGTCGGCGATGTAGCGCTCGGCCACGCCCTCGGCCCGCCGCACGGATCCGCCGTCGCGCGCCTGCCAGGCGCCGCTCAGCACGATCTCCTTCAGCCGGCTCATCTCGTCGGGGCCGAAGGTCAGCGGCCGCTGGGCCCCCATCTTCACCCCCGTCCAGCCGTTCTCATTGTGGCTGGCGGTGACCATGGCCACGCAGGGGGCGTCGAGATCGAACTGGGCGAAGTAGGCCATCGGCGAGACCGCCAGGCCGATGTCCACCACCTCGCAGCCGGCCGACACCAGGCCCAGCGTCAGAGCCTGTTTGATCGAGGCCGAGTAGCTGCGGAAGTCGTGACCGACGACGATCCGGCGCTGGCCGAGCTCGTGGATGAACGTCCCCAGTCCCAGGCCCAGGGCCTGCACGCCCAGCAGGTTGATCTCCGGCCCGAACAGCCAGCGCGCGTCGTACTCTCGAAAGCCCGTGGACTTGACCAGCGGCAGGTCCTCGTAGGCGGCGGTGTTGGGAACCAGATCGGCGCGCGGGGCGGGTAACATCGGCACTCCGTCGGACGGTGGATGATAAGATGCTCATAAGCGGCTTGCGGCCGAAGAGCCAACCGAACGCTACAGCGCCGCTAAAGTTCGGCGACGTTCGTAACGGTCGGTCGCGGCCCGCCAAAGTGTCGCATGCGACCTTTGGATTTCGTTAGCCATAGACCCGCCAACTGGCCCCGAGGTGCGGGCGACTGCCCGCCTGCAGGGGCGTCGGTATTGTTCAGTCTTTTCAATAATGTTCGTGTTTCGCGAAAGCTGGCGATCGCGTTCGGGGCGATGATCCTGGCGCTGGGCGCCGCCGGCGCGCTCATCCTGTCCAACCTGGCCGTGGTGGAGTCCGCCCGGCGCGACAACGAGCAGTCGCATCAGGCGATCGCGGCCGTCGCCGCCGCCAACTTCTACACCGGGCGTCAGGAAAACAGCTTCCGCGGCCTGCTGCTGTCGGGCGACGCCTACTACTCCGAGCGGGTGCGCAAGCACCGCGCCAGCCTCAAGGCGGCGCTGACCGAGCTGCGCAAGCTCGAGGCCGACTCTCCGGAGGACCTGCAGCTGGTCGACGAGGCCGAGGCCGCCGCCGACGTGTGGTGGACCCAGATCGTCGAGGCCGGCGAGCGGCTGGCGGCCGATCCGGCCACCCACGCCCAGGCGGTGGCGATGGTCAGCTCCGACGGGATCGCCGACGCCAAGATCGCCCCGCTGGAGACCGCCCTGGAGACCCTGCAGCAGCGCGAGGCGGCGCGTCTCGCGGCGCGCAGCGCCCGCATGGAGGCCGCCTCCGCTCAGCTCAAGCTGGCCCTCGCCCTGGGACTGGCCGCCGCCGCGCTGATCGGCCTGGTCGCCTGGTTCAGCCTGACCCGCTCGATCGCCCAGCCGGTGACCGGCCTGACGGGCGCCATGCGCCGGCTGGCGGGCGGCGACCACGGCGTCGAAATCCCAGCCGCCCATCGCCGCGACGAGATCGGGCTGATGGCCCAGGCGGTGCTGACCTTCAAGGAGGCGGCCATCGAGAAGCTGCGGCTGGAGGACGAGGCCGGCCGCCAGCGCACCGCCGCCGAGGCCGAGCGCGCCGGCCGCCTGGAGGCCGAGGCCGCCGCGGCCCGCGAACAGGCCCTGGTGGTGACCGCCCTCGCCGACGGGCTGGAGCGGATGGCCGAGGGCGATCTCACCTTCCGCATCACCCAGGAATTCCCGGGCGAGTACGGCAAGCTGAAGGCCGACTTCAACGGCGCCATGGGCCAGTTGCAGGGCGCCATGGCCGGCGTCGTCCACAACGTGATGGCGATCCGCAACGGCGCCGTGCAGATCTCGGAAGCGGCCGACAACCTCTCGCGGCGCACCGAGCACCAGGCCGCCAGCCTCGAGGAGACGGCCGCGGCGGTGAAGGAGATCGCCGGCACGGTGAAGCGCACCGCCGACGACGCCAGGACGGCGGCCGAAATCGTCGCCGGGGCGCGCCGTTCCGCTCAGGAAAGCGGCGGGGTGATGCGCGAGGCGACCAGCGCCATGTCGGCGATCGAGACCTCCTCGGCGTCCATCGGACAGATCATCGGGGTGATCGACGAGATCGCCTTCCAGACCAACCTCCTGGCGCTGAACGCCGGGGTGGAGGCGGCTCGGGCGGGCGAAGCCGGCCGGGGCTTCGCGGTCGTCGCCTCGGAGGTCCGCGCGCTCGCCCAGCGCTCGGCGGAGGCCGCCAAGGAGATCAAGGCGCTGATCAACAGCTCGGCCGCGCAGGTCGGGACCGGGGTGGAGCTGGTCTCGCGCAGCGGCGAGGTGCTGGAGCAGATCGTCACCCGCATCGGCGAGATCCACGAGCTGGTCACCGGCATCGCCGCCGCGGCCGAGCAGCAGGCCTCCGGCGTGCAGGAGGTGAACCTCGCCATCCAGCAGATGGACGGCGTCACCCAGCAGAACGCCGCCATGGTCGAGGAGAGCACCGCCGCCAGCCGCGCCATGGCCCAGGACACCGACCAGCTCGCCCGCATCGTCGCGAGGTTCCGCATCGAGGACCGCGCCGGCCGGCCGCAGCTGGAGGTGGTCGCCGCCTGATCCCGACCCCGCCCGTCCCGGCGGAGGCCGGGACGGGCGGTGGACTTACATCACCCCCGCGCGCACCAGGTCGTGGACCTGCAGCAGGCCCACCGGGCGGCCGTTCTCGACCACGAACAGCACGGTGACCGCCGGCGGCGGGTCGCTCATCAGGGCGAGGGCCTCGGAGGCCAGCATGGTGGTCGGGACGATCTTGCGGGGACCGCGGGTCATTACGCCCTCGACGCTGGCCGAGAGCAGGCCGTCAACGTGGCGGCGGATGTCGCCGTCGCTGATCACGCCCGACAGCTTGCCTTCGACGTCGACGACCCCGATCACCCCCCAGTTCTTGGCGCTCATCACCGTCAGCGCCTCGGTCATCGGCGTGCCCTCGGCGACCAGCGGCAACTCCTCGGCCTCGTGCATCAGGTCGCCCACCGTCTTCAGCATCGCGCCGAGCTTTCCGCCGGGGTGGAAGACGTGGAAGTCGCTTGCCTTGAAGCCCCGTCGCTCCAGCAGGGCCACGGCCAGGGCGTCGCCGAGGGCGATCTGCAGGGTGGTGGAGGTGGTGGGCGCCGACAGCTCGGCCGTCGCCTCGGCCGCGTCGACCAGCTGCAACACTACGTCGGCCGCCTTGCCGAGCGCGCTGTCCGCCCGTCCGGTCAGGGCGATCAGCGGTATGCCGAAGCGCTTGGCGTAGGCCAGCACATCGGCCAGCTCGCGGTTCTCGCCGGACTTCGACAGGCACAGGATGACGTCGTCGGCGCCGATCATGCCGAGGTCGCCGTGGCTCGCCTCGGCGGCGTGGACGAACATCGCCGGGGTGCCGGTGGAGGCGAAGGTGGCGGCGATCTTGCGCGCCACGTGGCCCGACTTCCCGATGCCGGTGCAGATGATCCGGCCCTTGGCGGCGAACAGGGTATCGACGGCCGTCGCGAAAGCCGCGTCCAGCGCCTCGGCCTGGGCGCTCAGGGCGCGGGCCTCGTCGCCCAGCACCCGCCGGCCGACGGAGATGGCGTCGAACCCGCTCATTCGGTGGGCGCCACGGCCTGGGCCTGCAGGTCGGCGATCGCCTGGCGGGCGCGCTCGGCCTCGGCCATCGCCGCCTCGTGCTGCCGGCGCAGCGCCGCCTGGATCTCCGGACGCTGCTGGTAGGGGGTCTCGCCGAACGGGCCCGGCGAGCGGGCGCCCAGGCCTTGCGGCCAGACCATGGCCAGGGCGATCAGCCCCGCGGCCACCAGCCCGAGGGCGGGGAAGAACAGGCGGTCGAACATGGGCAGGATATAGCCGCTCCGGCTGCGTCGCACCAAGCCGGGCCTTGACCCGTCCCGCGCCGGGCCCTAGGCCGCGAGGCCTGAAATATGCGCGGAGGTCACCAAGCCTTGCCCACCCTCGTCCTGCTTCGTCACGGCCAGAGCCAGTGGAACCTGGAAGACCGCTTCACCGGTTGGGTCGACGTCGACCTGACCCCCGAGGGCGAGGCCCAGGCGACCAAGGGCGGCGAGCTGATCAAGGCGGCCGGCATCCGTATCGACCGGGCCTACACCTCGGTGCTGACCCGGGCGATCCGCACCCTGTGGCTGGCGCTTCAAAAGGCGGGCCAGGTGTTCGTACCGGTGACCAAGGACTGGCGGCTCAACGAGCGTCACTACGGCGGCCTGACCGGCCTCAACAAGACCGAGACGGCGCAGAAGCACGGGGCGGAGCAGGTGAAGATCTGGCGCCGCTCTTACGACGTGCCGCCTCCGCCGCTGGCCCCCGGCGGCGAGTTCGACTTCGCCAAGGACCGTCGCTACGCCGGCGCCACCCTGCCGCAGACCGAGAGCCTGAAGACCACCCTGGATCGGGTGAAGCCCTACTGGGACGCCGAGATCGTTCCGCACCTGAAGGCCGGCGAGAACCTGCTGGTCGCGGCCCACGGCAACTCGCTGCGGGCCATCGTCAAGCTGCTGTTCGAAGTGTCGGACCAGGACATCGTCGGCGTCGAGATCCCCACCGGCAACCCGCTGGTGATCGAGCTGGACGAGAACCTGAAGCCCCGCTCGGCGCGCTACCTCGACGAAGAACGCGCCCAGCCGCTGCCGAAGGCGGCGTGAGCGACGCCGACGAGGCTCACATGCGGCGCGCCATCGCCTTGGCGCGCGCCGCGCTCGGCACGACCGGCCAGAACCCGGCCGTCGGCTGCGTCATCGTCAAGGACGGCGAGGTGATCGCCGAAGCCGCGACCGCGGCGGGCGGACGGCCCCACGCCGAGGAGCAGGCGCTGGAAGCGGCGGGCGAGCGGGCCCGTGGCGCCACGGCCTACGTGACCCTGGAGCCCTGCGGCGAACGCTCGTCCGGCGCGCCGTCGTGCGGCGCCAGGCTGGCGCAGGCCGGCGTGTCCCGGGTGGTGGTGGCGTGCGAGGACGCCTCGGCCTTCGCTTCGGGCCAGGGCGCCGAGCAACTGACCGCGGCGGGTGTTGTGGTGGAGATCGGGCTTCTGTCCGCCGAGGCCGCCACTCTCTACGAGAGCTACGCGCCGCGGGCCTCGAAGTCCTGAGAAGGCGAGGGGGCGGGGCTCCCCCCAGAGAGGCCCCGCCCCCGATGGACCGGCTCAGCGGGCGGCGAGCTGCTCGCTGCGCGCCTTGGCGAGCTCGGTCTTCTGCCAATCGGCCAGCGCGGCCTTGAAGGCCTTGTTCGCGCAGGCGGTGTTCAGCTGCAGCTCCAGCGGCGACGGGCCGTCGGCGGGATGGCGGGTGCAGACGGCCTTCGCCGCGGCGCGCAGTTCGGCCTGCACGGCCTCGGCCGACTTGCCGGCGACGTTGACGCGAATCTCCTGGGCCTGCGCGGGCAGCGCGGCGGCGGCGAGGAGGAGGGCGGAGAGGGTGACGGACTTGATCATAATTGGAGTTCCCAACTGCTGTTGAAACTCCTCCCTACAAAGACGCTTCTAGGTGCGGATCGAGCGTCTGCGTTCTCAATATCCGGAATTGGTGACGTATCTATGCAGCCGTGCGTCGCCAAATGCGAAAATCCTTAGGTGACGCATTTCGCGTCATCTTTGCGCAGCTCGAGATCAATCGACAATCGTTCTGACAAAGCCGACGAATACCAACGTCGGAGACTGACTCCGCCGCCAAATCAGGCGCGCGCGTCAAAAGTGCGACCACCTCGCAGAACGCCGCTTTGCGAACCGGGGACGTGGCGTGCCAAGCTCCCCGCGCCGGGGCCCGCCAAGAGGCCCGTCCCAAGGGGGGAGATCGCCCATGACCGTCACCGCCGCCGCGCCCGGCCAGGCTTCGCCGAGCTACCGCTACCTGGTCGTGACCATCCTGATGGTGGTCTACACCTTCAACTTCCTGGATCGGCAGATCCTGTCGATCCTGGCCGAGCCGATCCGCCAGGACCTGCACCTGTCCGACACCCAGCTCGGCGTGCTGACGGGGCTGGCCTTCGCCATCTTCTACACAGGCTTCGGCATCCCGGTGGCCTGGCTGGCGGACCGCGCCAACCGGGTGCGGATCATCGCTGCGGCCTGCGCCATCTGGAGCCTGTTCTCCGCGGCCTGCGGCCTGGCCGGCAACTTCGTCCAGCTGCTGCTCTGCCGGATCGGCGTGGGCGTGGGCGAGGCGGGGGGCTCGCCGCCGTCCTACTCGCTGATCTCCGACTACTTCCCGCCGCAGGACCGCGGGAAGGGACTGGCGATCTATTCGCTGGGGGTGCCGTTCGGTTCGATGGTCGGCTCGGCGGCCGGCGGCTGGATCGCCGCCAACTACGGCTGGCGCACGGCCTTCTACGCCGTCGGCCTGCCGGGCGTCCTGCTGGCGCTGATCCTCCTGATTGTCGTTCGCGAACCCAAGCGCGGGGTGCTCGACATCCCCGCCGACGGCCAGGGCGAGCACGAGCCGACCCCGCCGCTGGCCGAAGCCGTGGCCCGCTTCTTCCGCAACCGCACCCTGACGATCACAGCCTTCTCCAGCGGGCTGTCGGCGTTCGTCGGTTACGCGGTGCTGACCTGGGCGCCGCCGTTTCTGATCCGGGTGAAGGGCATGGGTCTGGAGGAAGTCGCCCTCTACTACAGCCTGGTGCTGGGCATCACCGGCGCCATCGGAACCTTCGGGGCCGGCTGGCTGGTCGACCGGCTGAGCCGGGCGGACCCGCGCTGGTACGCCTTCGTGCCGGCCCTGGCCTTCGCCGTCTCCATTCCCTGCTTCATCGGCTTCCTGATGGCGCCCAGCTGGCCGCTTGCCTTGCTCTGCTTCGCCGGGCCGGCCCTGCTCAACAACATGTACCTCGCCCCCGCGCTGGCGGTGGTGCAGAACGCCGCCCCGCCGGCGATGAGGACGGTGTCGGGCGCCATCCTGCTGTTCGTGCTCAACATCATCGGCCTGGGCGGCGGGCCGGTGTTCGTGGGCATGGTCAGCGACCGCGCCGCGGCCGAGTTCGGCGAGGCCTCGCTGCAGATCGGGCTGGCGGCGCTGATCCCGGTGATCTGCCTGACCATCGCGGCCCACTGGCTCGCTTCGCGGGCGATCGGGCGGGGCGTGCGCGCGGCGGCCGCGGTCGGGTGAGGGGCGGATCCACCTTCTGGGCAGGGCGCATGGTTAAGGCGTCAGCAGACCGTTAATCGCCACCGGCTAGAACCGGACCACCCGCTTGTTTCGATGGACCGGAAGTGTTGATCAGCGCCAGGCCCAGCCCGACCCAGCTTCGCCGCCTGACCCAGGCCGACGTCGAGCTCATCTGCGCCAAGCACGACCGGCTGTGGACCTCGCGCCCGGGCGGGGCGCGGGCGGTGTTCGCCTGGATGGACCTCTCGGGCCTGGACCTGTCGGGCAAGAACCTCTGCGACGCCGACATGACCGGGGTCATCCTGGCCGACTGCAACATGCGCGGCGTGCGGCTGGACCACGCCAACCTGTTCGGCGCGGACATGCAGAACGCCAACCTGCGCGACGCCTCGCTCCGGCGGGCCGACCTGCGCGGCGCCTGCCTGCGCGGCGCGGACCTGACCGGCGCCGACCTCTTCGAGGCCGACCTGCGCGAGGGCGCCATCGCCCTGCCGGACCGTGAGAAAGGCCTCCGGGTTCTGGAGGCGATGCCGCGCGCCGGCGAGGTGCAGGGGGCGGTGCTGGCCGGCGCCAACCTCGAGCGCTCGCGACTGTCCGGCGTGGTAGCCACCAAGGCCGACTTCACCGACGCGGTGATGAAGGACGCCAAGCTGATCCGCGCCAACCTCAAGCAGGCCAACATGACCGGCGTGAACTTCGCCGGGGCGGATCTGTCCGGCGCCGACCTGGCGGGCGCCAACCTGACCGACGCGGTGCTGGTGGGCGCCAAGACGGTCGCCTGGAACGTCAGCCAGGCCGACCTGACCGGCGTGCTCACCGACGCCCCGGCCGGCACCTCGGTCGAGGAGTTGCCCTACAAGACCATGATCCGCGAGCACGCCCGCTGGTGCGAGACCGGCGGAGCGGAGGGCAAGCCCTCGGTGTTCGACGGCGCGGACCTTCGGGCGCTGGAATCCATCCGCGGCTTCGATCTGACCGCCCTGTCGGCCAAGGGGGCCACCTTCTACGGCCTCGATATGGGCGGGGTGCAATTGCAGGGCGCCCACCTGGAGAACGCCGACCTGAGGGCCTGCAACCTGCGGCGGGCCGACCTGCGTGGCGCGCGCCTGGTCGGCGCCAAGCTCGCCGGGGCCGACCTTCGGGAGGCGCAGATGGGCCCGCTGCTGATTGCCGCCGACCGGGTGCTGCCGTGCAATCTGTCGGGCGCTAACCTGAAGAACGCCGACCTGGCGCGCGCCGACCTGCGCCAAGCCGTCCTCGCCGGCGCCGACCTCTCGCGGGCCAACTTCAGCGGCGCGCTGCTCAAGCTGGTCGACGTCACCGGCGCCCGCCGCCACGGCGCGCGGGGCCTGGAAGGCGTCATCTAGGCAAGGAAAAGGGGCGAGGCCCTACGGCCCCGCCCCTCGGCGGTCTCGCTACGCCTCCGCGGACCTCAGGCGGCCTTTTCGGCGGCTTCCCCTTCGATCAGGGCCGGCTCCGGCTGGACGGTGTTGATCTCGATCCGGCGCGGCTTGAGCGCCTCGGGCAGCTCGCGGCGCAGCGAGATCGACAGCAGGCCGTCGGCCAGGGCCGCGTCGGCCACCACCACATAGTCGGCGAGCTGGAACCGGCGCTCGAAGTTGCGCTCGGCGAGGCCGCGATGGAGGAACCGGCGCTGGTCGTCGTTGGCGGCCTTGCGGCCCTGCACGGTCAGGAGGTTCTCCTTGACCTCGATATTCAGCTCTTCGGGCTTGAAGCCGGCGACGGCGATCTCGATCCGGTACGCGTTATCGCCGGTGCGCTCGATGTTGTACGGCGGGTAGCCGCTGGCCGCCTCGGTCGCGGCGGTTTCGAGCAGGCTTGCAAGTCGGTCGAAGCCGACGACGGAGCGGTAGAGGGGCGAGAAGTCGAGGGTACGCATCAGGTCACATCCTTCTTCATAAGCAAGGTTGCGTTGCCGGACCGGGACGAGCCGCATCGGCCTCGTCGGCGTCCGAGAAGGCCCGGGATCGGCGCCTTCCGACGGTTCAGGTGGGCAGCGGTCGCGAAGCTTTCAAGGGGAAGAAAACCTCAGCCAATTCAGCCTGGAGCGTGCGCGCCGGCGCTGTCGGGCCGCGAATGGCCTCGCTTGTGAGAGCGCTTCGCAATATCTCTGCAAAGCAGGGCCGGGATGCTGGCCTGGCACAACGACAACAACGGGAGGCCCTTCAGATGTCCCTACGCCGTTTCGCCGCCGCAGCCCTGGCCGGAACCCTCGCCCTCGCCGCCCCGGCGATGGCCGACGACGCCCTGAAGGCGGCGGTCGACGGGCCGCAGCGCAGCGCCGAGCACAAGGCGCGCGACGCCCACCGCCACCCCTACGAGACGCTGACCTTCTGGGGCCTGAAGCCTGGGCAGACGGTGATCGAGGTGTCGCCAGGCTCCGGCTATTGGACCGAGATCCTGGCCCGCTACGCCAAGGCGACCGGCGGGACCTACGTGGCGACCGCCGCGGACCTCGCCAACCCCGACCTGCCCGAGGCGGCCCGCAAGGCCCGCGCGTCGTTCGAGGCCAAGTATGCGGACGAGGCGACGTTCGGGAAGATCGCGTACGCGGGCTTCGGCGCCCGGTCCGGTCCGCTGGGGCCGGAAGGCTCCGCCGACATGGTCATCACCGCCCGCAACATCCACAACTGGATGTGGCAGGAGGGCATGCTCGACAAGGCGCTGTCGGACTTCTACGCGGTCCTGAAGCCCGGCGGCGTGCTGGCGGTGGAGGAGCACCGCGCCGACCCGCGGCCGCAGGTTCCCGAGGCGCGCGACGGCTACGTCGCCGTGGCCACGGTGGTGGCGGCGGCCGAGAAGGCCGGCTTCCAGATCGAGGCGCAGTCCGAGGTCAACGCCAACCCGAAGGACACCAAGGACCATCCGTTCGGCGTCTGGACCCTGCCGCCGAACCGCCGCACCTCGCCCGCCGGCCAGCCGGCGAACCCCGATTTCGACCGCGCCAAGTGGGACGAGATCGGCGAGAGCGACCGTATGACGCTGCGGTTCCGCAAGCCGGGCTGATGACCCCGCCGCGCCCCGACGCTAGGTCGGGGCGGGGCCAACAGCAGGAGACGCCATGCCAAGCGATCGGGCGACCGGCCTGAGCCGGCGCAGCAGCCTCGTTCTGTTGGGAGCCGCGGCGCTCGCCGCCTGCGGACGCGGGGGCGGCGAAACGCCGGCGCCGGAAAAGGCGCCCGAGCCCAAGGGCCGGGGCATGACTCTGGCCGAGGCCGTCGCCGGCGATTGGCGCACGAGCGAGGACAAGGCCCGCGACGCCTTCCGCCACCCGCAGGAGACGCTGGAGTTCTTCGGCCTGAAGCCCGGGATGACGGTGGTCGAGTTCTGGCCGGGAGCCGGCTGGTACACCGACATCCTGGCGCCCTTCCTGGCCGCTACCGGGGGCAAGCTTTACGCCGCCAACCTGCAGCCGCAGGACGCCGCCTCGCAGGAAGTGGTCGCCGCCTTCAAGCGCAAGCTGGAGGAGAAGCCCAAGCTCTACGGCGAGGTCGAGGTCACCGCCTTCGGGCCGACCAGCGGGCCGGTCGCCACGGCCGGTTCGGCGGACATGGCGCTGTTCCTGCGCAACCTGCACAACTGGATGGCCGCCGGCATCGCCGAGAAGGCGTTCGCCGACGCCTTCGCCGCCCTCAAGCCCGGCGGGGTGCTGGGGATCGAGGAGCACCGCGCCGACCCCGGCCAGGCGCAGGACGCGCTGGCCGCCAGCGGCTACGTCCAGCAGGACTACGTGATCCAGCTGGCCAAGGAGGCGGGGTTCGTCCTGCAGGAGGCCAGCGAGATCAACGCCAATCCCAAGGACACCAAGGACCATCCGTTCGGCGTTTGGACCCTGCCGCCGGTGCGGGCCACCGCCCCGCGCGGCGCGCCGCCGGACCCGGCCTTCGACCGCGCCAAGTACGACCTGATCGGCGAGAGCGACCGGATGACCCTGCGGTTCGTCAAGCCGGCCCAGGCCGCGCCCGCGTCAGCGCCTACGCCGGAGCCGGAAAGCCGCTGACGGAGCCTTAGAGCCGGGCTAATCGTGTTCGGCCAGCCATTGGGGGAAAGACATGCCGACGCTCGAGGAACTCACCGATCGCCTGAAGACCGCCATGGCCGGCGGCGAGGGACTGGGCCACAGCGTGAAGCTGAATCTCAAGGGCGCCGGCGTGATCCACCTGGACGGCGCCAGCGTCACCAACGAGGACCGGCCCGCGGACCTGACCGTCACCATCAGCCTCAAGGACCTGGAGGCGCTGGGCAAGCGCAAGCTCGACCCGATGGCGGCGATCATGACCGGGCGGATGAAGCTGTCCAACATGGGTCTGGCCATGCAGCTCCAGCCCAAGATCCAGGCGCTGTTCTCCAAGCTCGCCTGAGAAGGGACGCGCCATGGCCGAGCCCGCTCCGCTGCTGGAGAGCCCCGACAACCCGGTCCCGCCGGGCGGGGCCGCCGAATGGTTCCAGGGCGCCGGCGGGGCGCGGCTGCGCGCGGCGCTGTTCACGCCCAAGGGGGCGCCGCGCGGTACGGTGGTGCTGAGCGGCGGGCGCACGGAGGTCATCGAGAAGTATTACGAGACCATCGGCGAGCTGCTGGACCGCGGCTTCGCGGTGCTGACCCACGACTGGCGCGGGCAGGGGCTCTCGCACCGGCTGCTGCCCGAGCCGCTGAAGGGCCACGCCGAAGGCTTCGACGACTTCCTGACCGACTTCGACCGGCTGCTGGCGGCGTTCGAGGGGCGGGCGCCCAAGCCTTGGCTCGCGGTCGCCCATTCGATGGGCGGCTGCCTGACCCTGCTGGCGCTGGCCAAGGGGCAGGCGGCGAACTTCGCCAGCGCGGTGCTGTCGGCGCCGATGCTGGCGCTCACCACCAGGCCCGCGCCCCACTTTCTGGTGCGCCTGCTGCTCGGCCGGCGGGTGCGCCGCGGGCGGCTCGAAGACTACGTGGGCGCGCCGGGCGATCCGTTCGAGAACGATTTCGACAAGAACCGCCTGACCCATGATCGGGCCCGCTACACCCGCAATTGCGCCCTGGTGGCGACGCACAGGCAACTGGCGCTCGGCGCGGTCACCTGGGGATGGCTCGACTTCGCCTTCAAGGCCATCGGCTGGCTGCAGAAGCCGGCGAACCTGAAGCGGGTGACCTGCCCGGTGGTCATCTGCCAGGCCGGCGAGGACAGGATCGTCGACAACCGCGGCCAGGACATCGTCGCGGCAGCTCTACCCAACGGTCGCCTCGCGCGCATCGACGGCGCCTTCCACGAGATCCTGCAGGAGACCGACGAACTCCGCGACGCCTTCTGGCGAGAGTTCGACGCGCTGGCCGACGAGGTGGCGCCCGCGCGGGAAGCGGCCGAGGCTTAGCGCGCCCTACTTCGCGCTGCGCTTCAGGGCCACCAGGGCCTCTTCCAGGCAACGGCGGTCGCCGGCGATGGCGACCTGGCCGCCGTTCGGGCCGAGGGGCCGGCCGCGCCAGTCGGTGACGAGGCCGCCGGCGCCTTCGATCAGGGGGATGGCGCAGTCGATGTCCCAGGCCTTCAGCCCCGCCTCGACGACCAGGTCCATGGTGCCGGCGGCGACCATGGCGTAGGCGTAGGCGTCGCAGCCGAGGCGGGCCAGGCGGGCGGCGGCGCGCACCTGGCGCCACGCGCCGAGTTCGGCTCCGTCGAAGCAGTCTTCCGGGTCGGTGGTGGCGATGATCGCCTGGGTCAGCTGCGGGCATTCGCGCACGCGCAGGGGGCTGGTCCCCTGCGGCCCGATGCGGCGGGCGCCTGCGGCGTGGCCGAGGAACACTTCGCCCAGGACCGGCTGGCCGATCGAGCCCAGCACCGGCCGGCCCTGGAAGCGCAGCCCGATTAGGGTGGTCCACAGCGGCAGGCCGGCGATGAAGGCGCGGGTGCCGTCGACGGGGTCGAGCACCCAGACCCATTCGGCCTCGGGGCGGTCCTCGCCCCACTCCTCGCCGATCACTCCGTGTTCTGGGTAGCGCTCGGCGATCAGCCGCCGGATCGTCGCCTCGCCGCCCTTGTCGGCCTCGGTGACCGGGTCGAATCCCTTGGCTCCGCCCTTGTCGACCAGGCCGTGCTCGGCCCGGAACAGCGGCAGGATCACCTCCGCCGAAGCGCGGTTGAGGCTCAGCAAGAAGTTTTCAAGCTCGGCGAGGATCTTCGGGCTCGGGGCGTCGGCGGACATGCGCCCGCTTTACCCCGCCCGCGTTCCGCCGTCAGCGGCCTTCGCTCTCGCCGTGCAGCGACTTGGCCAGATCCAGCAGCCGGCGGCGCGGACGCTCGTCGAGCTGGTAGTAGGCGCGCACCAGGTCCAAGGTCTCCTTGCGGGACAGGACCTCGGGCGCGTCTTCGGCCTTCTTTTCCTCGAGACCGCGCTGCTGGTCGGACAGCCCGTCGTAGAAATAGGCCACCGGCACCTGCAGCGCTTCGGAAAGCTGCCACAGCCGCGCAGCGGAGATGCGGTTGGCGCCGCACTCGTATTTCTGGATCTGCTGGAAGCGGACGCCGCAGGCGCCCGCCAGTTGCTGCTGGGTCAGGCCGAGCAGGCGCCGGCGCCGGCGCAGCCGCTTGCCCAGGTGGATGTCGATCTCGTTGCCCATGGTCTTCGGACGCATACCGTGACTTCCCTGCCCTCGTCCCAATCTGGGACGCTCCGGGCTTTGGGCGGCAAGTCGCGCGCCACGCGAGCGCGGTTCGCGTTGCACAGCGCATCAAGCGGCGCCACCTAGGGGCCGATGGCCGAACCGCGCGCGTCCCTTGCCCAGCACCTCCTCTGGCGTCTCGAAGCGCTGGCGTTCGACCTGTTCGTGGGGCTGATCCGGCTGTTGCCCGTGGACACGGCCTCCGACTTCGGCGGCTGGCTGGTGAAGACGCTGGGGCCGCTGACCAGCACCCAGCGCGTGGTCGAGCGCAACCTCGAGCTGGTGTTCCCGAACCTGCCGGCGGACCAGCGGGCGCGGCTGATCGCCGATCAGTGGGAAAGCCTGGGCCGGTTCTTCGTCGAACACCCGATCCTGGACAGGATCATCAACGATCCCTCGCGGGTGGAGATCGTCGGCGCCGAGCGGCTGGCCGAGATCGCCGCCGGGGCCGGGCCGGTGGTGTTCATCTCCGGTCACTTCTCCAACATGGAGGTGATGAGCGCGGTGATCGTGAACTCCGGCGTGAAGTGCCAGATCACCTACCGCGCGGCCAACAACCCCTACATCGAGAAGCGCTTCCGAAAGAGCCGCTGGCGTTACGGGGTGCGCGACTTCGCCCCCAAGGGCGAAGAAGGCGCGCGCGACATCATCAAGGCCATGGCCCGCGGCGAGTCCGTGGCGCTGATGAACGACCAGAAGTTCAACGGCGGGATCGCTGCGCCCTTCTTCGGCCACCTGGCCCATACCGCGCCGGGGCCGTCCAAGTTCGCGCTCAGGTTCGGCGCCCCGCTGCAGCCGATGAGCGTCCAGCGGACCAAGGGGGCGCGGTTTCGGGTGGTCGTGCACGAGCCGATCCACCTCGCCGACACCGGCGACCGCTCCGTCGACCTCGAAACCGCCGTGCGGAGGGTCAACGCCTTCATGGAAGAGCGCATCCGCGAACGCCCCCACGAATGGTGGTGGGTCCACAAGCGCTGGCCGAACGAGATCTACAAGAAGGCCAGGGCGGCGGCTTAGCCGCGTCTTCTGGGCTCGCTCGTCCCGTCATTCGCCGGGAGAGGGAGGGGCTTACGCCTTGGCGTTCAGTTCCTTCCAGCGCTGGAGCGCCTCGGCCGGGCCGGCGTAGGCCTCCTGGGTGGCCGGGTTCCAGTAGCGGAGGGCTTCGAGCGGGATCTTCACGCCGCTGACGGCGCAGATCACGTAGCGGCCCGCGCGCAGCACGACGAACTCGCCGTCGCCGTAGTGGACGGAGGCGATTTCGCCGGCGGAGAGCTCGCGGTCGTGGGCGTTCATGGGCGGCTATTTAGTCCTTCCCGGCGTCTCAGAACAGGTCGCCCTGCTCGGCGGGTGCGGCTGGCGGCTTCGCGCGGGCGGTCTTCGCCGGCCGCGGCTCGGGCGCAGCCCCGTCGACGACCGCGTGGCGCACGTTCTCCTTGTCCTGGAAGACCAGCGCGACGCTGTCGCCCGAGGCCAGCGAGGCTCCGGTGGTGACCAGCGTCCCGTCCGGCCGGTGGACTCTGGCGAAGCCGAGGCGCAGGGGGCGGTCGGGGTTCAGCGACAGGCGCAGCTTCTCCAGGCCCGCGAGCCGCTCGGCGGCGCGGTCCAGCTTGCGATCCACCGCCGGGGCGAGGCGGGCGGCGAGCCCGGTCAGCCGGTCGAGCTGCACCCTCTGCGGCCGCTCCAGGAGGTGCGGAGACAGCCGGGCGGCGACGCGGACCAGGTCACGCTCGTGGGCGTCGACGTTGCGGGTCAGCCCCGCCGACAGCCGCGAGGCGGCGATGTTGAAGCGCTGACCGGCCATCTCCACGAGGTCCGGGATGCGGGCGAGGCTGCGGCCGGCGGCCTCCACCCGGCCGCGCCGATCCTCCACCACCCGCGCGCCGCAGCGGTGCATCCGCGCCGACAGGTCGCTGACCGCGGCCCGCAGCTCGGCCAGCACCGGCGTCGCCATCTCGGCGGCGGCCGTGGGCGTCGGCGCGCGCATGTCGGAGACGAAGTCGATCAGGGTGGTGTCGGTCTCGTGCCCGACGGCGGAGATCAGCGGGATGGTGCAGCCTGCCACGGTGCGGGCCAGCTGCTCGTCGTTGAACGGCCACAGGTCCTCCACCGAGCCGCCGCCGCGGGCGACGATCAGCACGTCGGGGCGGGGGATCGGCCCGCCCCCCAGGGCGCAGAAGCCGTCGATGGCCGCGCGCACCTGGGCGGCGGCGGCGTCGCCCTGCACCACCACCGGCCAGACCACCACCCGGCAGGGCCAGCGGTCGCGGATGCGGTGCAGGATGTCGCGGATCACCGCCCCGGTCGGGCTGGTGATGACGCCGATGGTCGCCGGCATGGCGGGGATCGGCTTCTTGCGCGCCCGGTCAAACAGCCCCTCGGCGGCGAGCCGGGCCTTCAGCTTCTCGAGCTGGGCCAGCAGGGCGCCGACGCCGGCCGGCTCCATCGTCTCGATGACGATCTGATAGCGCGAGCCGGCCGGGTAGGTGGTGATCTTGCCCGTGACGATCACCTCCAGCCCCTGCTCGGGCCGGCACTTCAGCCCGCGGACGGACCCCTTCCAGACGACGCCGTCGATGGCCGCACGCTCGTCCTTCAGCGTCAGGTAGACGTGGCCGTTGCTGTGGTGGGTGACCTTGGACAGTTCGCCTCTGAGCCGCACGAAGCCGTAGGCGTCCTCGAGCGTGCGCTTGAGGGCGAAGGCCAGTTCCGAGACGGAATAGGGCCGGGCGTTGGAGGGGGCGTCGGCGGCCGCTGCGTCGGTCATGGTTCGAAGGTAGCCGCTCGCCGCGTCCGGCCCAACCCGGACCGATCGCCGCCGGGCGGCCCCAGGCATGAAAATGGCGCTCCGGCGGAGCGGCCGGAGCGCCAGTTGGTGGAGGACGCGACGCTACTAGAGGTAACGGCGGAGCGAGCGGGCCAGTTCGGTGGCGGTCGCCTTCTTCTTGCCGGTCTGCGCCGGCTGATAGGCGACCCGCTGGTGCTCGAGGCAATAGGGGCTGTCCGAAGTGCGGCGGCCGCAGAAGGTGAAGTCCTCGCTGGCGGGATCGCCGATCGGCCACTTGCACATGTGGGCGCCGAGGGTCAGCACCGTGGCCGTGCCCGGCGCCTCGTCGACGTAGCGCACCGGCTCGGGGGCCGGGCGGGCCGCCGCCAGCGGCTGGACGATGCGGCGCGGCGCGGCCGGCGCGGCCGCGCGAGGGGCGGGACGGGGCGCCTTGAAGGCCGGGCGGGCCGGCTTGGAGGGCGTCGCGCGGCCGGACAGGCCCAGGCGGTGGACCTTGCCGATCACCGCGTTGCGCGTCACGCCGCCGAGTTGCTTGGCGATCTGACTGGCCGAGAGGCCGTCTTGCCAGAGCTTCTTGAGAAGTTCGACCCGCTCGTCCGTCCAGCCCATGTCCGCCTCCCAGCAATCTACGAACACCAGGCGCCGCCCCGCGCAGCCCCCTGGATCAACATCTTGTGGCGCCGATCCAATTCATCTCTCAGCAACCACTAGATATCGTAAACAACCCGTAAACGACCACAATAGGCGCCATGCCGTTCATCCACAGGAACAAGATATTGCGGCGCCCTGCCGCACACTTGCGGCGCGAGCGGCTTCGGCGCACATCGGGAGACATGAAGGACGTCCCCTCCGACGCGGTTCTCGTGGAAGCCGTCATCCCGCCCGAGCCGCGGGACTACCACGGCGTCAACTGGGCGGGGCTGCGCACCCTCTACCTGAGGGAGGTGCGGCGGTTCTGGAAGGTCGGGCTGCAGACCCTGGCCGCGCCGGTGGTCACCTCGTTGCTCTATATGATGGTGTTCGTCGTGGCCGTGGGCGCGACGCGCCAGCCCGTGGCCGGGGTGAATTTCGCCACCTTCGTGGCTCCCGGCCTGATCATGATGAGCATCCTCAACAACGCCTTCGCCAACTCGTCGTCGAGCCTGCTGCAGGCCAAGATGAACGGGCTGATCAGCGACTTCCTGACCCCGCCGCTGTCGCCGCCGGAGCATGTGGCCGCGTTCGCTCTTGGGGCGGCGACGCGTGGCGTTCTGGTGGGGGCGGTGACCTGGCTCGCCGTGCTGCCGTTCACCGGCCTGCCGCTCACCCACCTGTGGGCGGTGGCCTATTTCGGGATCGGCGCCAGCCTGATCCTGGGGCTGCTCGGCATCATGGCCGGGCTGTGGGCCGAGAAGTTCGACCACATGGCGGTGGTCACCAACTTCGTGGTCATGCCCATGACCTTCCTGTCGGGGACCTTCTACCTCGTAGAGCGGCTGCCCGAGCCGTTCCGCACGGCCAGCCACTTCAATCCCTTCTTCTATCTGATCGACGGCTTCCGCTACGGCTTCATCGGCCGGGCCGAAGGCAACCTGTTCACCGGCGTCGGCATGACCGCCGGCCTGGTCATCGCCCTCGCCTGCCTGTGCCTGTGGATGTTCGAGACCGGCTACAAGCTGAAGACGTGAGATTTGCTCCCCTCAGGGGAGGGGAGGCTGTTCCCCTGCCGCCCAGGCGATCGCGGTCGCGCGCTCCTCGGGGGCGAAGGCGCGGGCTTCGAGATCGGGGACCAGCGGGTCGAGGCCGACGAGGGCCTTGAGCCAGGCGCGGTCGGTGACCAGCGCCGCCCGGCGGAAGCCGCGCCACGCGTGCAGACGCGAGAGCCCGAGCCGCACGTCCCTCATCATCGCCTCGGGGCCTGCTCCGGCGAAGTCGGTGGCGTCGGCCACGACGCCGGCCAGGGGCCGGCCCGCCAGCTGCCTCTCGGCCTGCGCCGTCAGCAGGTCGTAGCCGTCGGGACCCGCAGGCCCGAGCAGGCGGTAGGCCAGCACCTGGTCTGGGGCGGGAAGCAGTTCAATCATGACGGGCGCGCTCAACCTGAATGCAAGCCAGACGCGGTTCGCGCTCCGCCGGAAGGCGCGGGGCGCCCGAAACGGGTCGCCCGGTGTGGCCGCGAGGTCATTGACAGGGCGCCCGCACGAGACGAAAAGGTGCAGCCTTCCAGTCCCCGTCGCCAGAGCGGCGGGGATGTTCGTCTTTGGAGGGCCTCCCTCGTGACCGAAAAGACCGCGACGCAAGCCGCGCCCGTTCCCAGCGACCACATCATGGGCGTCTATAATCGCGCCCCGCTGGCGTTCGAGCGAGGCGAGGGTTCGCGACTTTTCACGACGGAGGGCGAGGCCTACCTCGACTGCCTGGCCGGCATCGCCGTCAACGCCCTGGGCCACAGCCATCCCAAGCTGGTCCAGGCGCTGAAGGACCAGGCCGAGAAGCTCTGGCACGTCTCCAACATCTTCACCATCCCGGGCCAGGAGAAGCTGGCGGCGAAGCTTTGCGAGCTGACCTTCGCCGACGTGGTGTTCTTCACCAACTCGGGGGCCGAGGCGATCGAGTGCGCCATCAAGACGGCGCGCAAGCACCACTGGGCCAACGGCCAGCCGGAGCGGATCGACATCATCGGCTTCGAGGGCAGCTTCCACGGCCGCACCATCGCGGCGGTCAACGCCTCGGGGAACGCGACCTACCTGGAGGGCTTCGGCCCGCGCCTGCCCGGCTTCGTGCAGCTGCCCTACGGCGACATGGACGCTCTGCGGGCCGCTGTCGGCCCGACCACCGCGGCCATCCTGGTCGAGCCGGTGCAGGGCGAGGGCGGCGCCCGCGCCCTGTCGGAAGCGGCCCTGAAAGAGATGCGCCGGCTGTGCGACGAGACCGGCGTGCTGCTGATCTACGACGAAATCCAGTGCGGCCTGGGTCGGACCGGCAAGCTGTTCGCGCACGAGTGGGTGGAGGGCGTCCAGCCCGACATCATGGCCATCGCCAAGGCGCTCGGCGGCGGCTTCCCGGTCGGCGCCTGCCTGGCCACGGCCGAGGCCGGCGCCGGCATGACCGTGGGCTCGCACGGCTCCACCTACGGCGGCAACCCGCTGGCCATGGCGGTCGGCCTGGCGGCTCTGGAAGAGCTCGCCGATCCGGAACTGATGGACCACGTGCGCGAGGTCGCGGGTTATTTCACTCAGCAGCTCTCGGGCCTGCAGGAGCGGTTCCCGGACGTGGTCCTCGACATCCGCGGCAAGGGCCTGCTGATCGGCCTCAAGCTCGCCACCCCGAACCGCGAGTTCATGCAGCACGCGCGCGACGAGCGCCTGCTGGTGGCCGGCGGCGGCGACAACTGCGTGCGCCTTCTGCCGCCGCTGATCCTCACCCTCGAGGAGGCCCGCGAGGCCGTCGAGAAGCTCGAACGCGCCTGCGAGGCCGCCCGCAAGAAGGCCAAGGCGGCGGCCTGACCCCCGCTTCATATCCCCCCGCTCTCCCCGTCGCCGGCGGGGCGGGCGGCGTCCGGACGGAACCCACGACATGACCGAGCCCGTCAGACACTTCGTCGACCTCTGGAAGCTGGAGGCGGCGGACCTGCGCGCCATCCTCGACGACGCCCACGCGCGCAAGAAGGCCCGCGCCGGCTGGCCCAAGGGCCGGGTCGACCCGGACGCGCCGGCCCGCGACCGCACGCTGGCGATGATCTTCGAGAAGAACTCGACCCGCACCCGCTTCTCGTTCGACGCAGCCATGCGCCAGCTGGGCGGGGCGGTGATCATCTCCACCTCGGCCGACATGCAGCTCGGCCGCGGCGAGACCATCGAGGACACCGCCAAGGTGCTGTCGCGGATGGTCGACGCGATCATGATCCGCGCCAACCGGCACGAGGACATCGAGCGGCTGGCGCTGGCCGGCTCGGCGCCGGTGATCAACGGCCTGTCCGACAAGGGCCACCCCTGCCAGATCATCGCCGACATCCAGACCATCGAAGAGCACCGCGGCCCGATCGCCGGCAAGACCATCGCCTGGGTGGGCGACGGCAACAACGTCTGCGCCAGCTTCATCCACGCTGCGCCGAAGCTGGGCTACCGGCTGCACATCGCCTGCCCGCCGGTCTACCACCCCGACCTCGTCGACCTCGCCCGCGCCGCCCAGGAGCAGGGCAAGGTGGAGATGACCGACGACCCGCGCGAGGCCGTGCGCGGCGCCGACGTGGTGGTCACCGACACCTGGGTCTCGATGGGCGACACCGACCACGACGAGCGGCTCGAGGCACTGGAGCCCTACCAGGTGGACTCGGCCCTGATGTCGCTCGCCGCCAAGGACAGCGTCTTCCTCCACTGCCTGCCCGCCCACCGCGGCGAAGAGGTCACCGACGAGGTGATGGACGGACCCCAGTCGCTGATCTGGGACGAGGCCGAGAACCGCATCCACGCCCAGAAGTCCATCCTCGCCTGGTGCTTCGGCGCAATCTGAGGGCTTCCCTCTCCATGCAGGGGGAAAAGAAGGGCGCTCGCAACCGCGTCCCTCGCACCCTATATCGCCGCCAATGTCTGACACCCGAATTCCCGACGACCTGGTCGGCACCTTCCAGATCGAAGGCGAGCCCGTGCGCGGCCGGCTGGTGCGCCTGGGCGCTTCCATCGACGAGATCCTCTCCGGCCACGCCTATCCCGAGCCCGTCGCCAACCTCCTGGGCGAGTGTTGCGCCCTGGCCGCTCTGGTGGGCTCGAGCCTGAAGTTCGACGGCCGGCTGATCGTCCAGGCCCAGGGCTCGGGCCCGGTGCGCTACGTGGTCGCCGACTACGACACCTCCGGGGCCCTGCGCGGCTACTGCCGGTTCGATCCGGACGAGGTCGGCAAGGCGGCCGGCGGCTTCGCCCGGCCCGGCGCCCGCACCCTGCTGGGCGACGGGGTGTTCATCATGACCGTCGACCAAGGCCCGGCCATGGACCGCTACCAGGGCGTCACCGCCATCGAGGGCGAGACCCTGGCGCTGTGCGCCGAGCAGTATTTCGCCCAGTCGGAGCAGACGCCCACCCGCGTGCGGCTGGCGGTCGGCCAGTCCGACGTCGGCACGGGGCTCACCTGGCGGGCCGGCGGCGTGCTGATCCAGAACATCGCCGAGGACGTCGCGCGGGGCTCCACCGAGGAAGCGTGGGAGCGCACCCAGGCGCTGTTCGAGACCATCGGCGAGGACGAGCTGATCGACCCCATGCTGCCGTCCAACACCCTGCTGTGGCGGCTGTTTCACGAGGACGGCGTGCGGGTGTTCGAGGACAAGCCGCTGCGCGCCTTCTGCCGCTGCTCGCGCGACCGCATCCTGACCGTGCTGCGCTCGTTCGGCCCCGAAGAGCAGGCCGAGATGGTCGAGCCGGACGGCCAGATCCACGTCACCTGCGAGTACTGCAGCCGGGTCTACACCGTGTCGCCGGAGACGCTCGCGCAGGTCTGACCTGTCGCACCGGCTCCCCTGTCGCTAAACTCCGCCAAGCGACAGGGGAGGCGCAGCATGAGCTCCGACGTAGCGTCGCCGCGCAACGGGCCTGCCCGAGGGCTCCCCGCCTGGTTCGCCTCCCAGGTGCGCGAGCTGTTCCCCGGATACTTCGCGCTGGTGATGGCCACCGGCATCATCTCCAACGCCCTGTTCCTGGAGGGACAGAGGACGCTGTCGGAGCTGTTGTTCGGCCTGGCGGCGGCGGCCTATCCGTGGCTGCTGGCTTTGACCGTGATGCGCCTGGCCGCGTTTCCGCGCCGGGTGTGGGCCGACCTGACCGACCCCAAGCTGGTGTTCTCCTTCTTCACCCTGGTGGCGGCCAGCGACGTGCTGGGGCTGGGCGCACATCTGCGCGGCTACGGCCAGGTGGCGCTCGCCCTTTGGCTGTTCGCGCTCGTCGCCTGGTTCGTGCTGATCTACCTCAGCTTTTCGGTGCTCACCTTCCTGAACACCGCGCACGGGGCCAACGTCGTGCACGGCGGCTGGCTGATCGCCATCGTCGGCACCCAGTCGCTGGTGATCCTGGGCGCCTTCGTCGCCTCCCGCCCCGGCGCGCCGGCCGAGGGCCTGTTCGTCCTCATCCACATGCTGTGGGGCGTCGGCCTGGCCCTGTACGGCATCTTCATCACCCTGTTCGCCCACCGGGTGTTCTTCTTCGACGTCGGGACGGAGGACGTCACGCCGCTGCTGTGGGTGGTGATGGGGGCGGCGGCGATCAGCACCAACGCCGGCTCCACCTTGCTGCTGGTCGACAGCGACGTGCCCTTTCTGGTCGCCATGCGCCCGTTCATCGACGGGGTGACGCTGATCATGTGGGCCTGGGGCACCTGGTGGATCCCCCTGCTGATCCTCTTCGGGCTGTGGAAGCACGGGGTCCGGCGCGAGCCGCTGCGCTACACGCCGATGCTGTGGAGCCTGGTGTTCCCCCTCGGCATGTACGCCCTGGCCAGCCTGCGCCTGTCGCTGGCCTCGGAGTTCTCGCCCCTGCGCTCGGTGGCGCAGGCCATGGTGTGGATCGCCTTGGCCGTCTGGGCGCTCACTGCAGCGGCGCTGGCGCGCGTCGTCTGGCAGGGTTTGCGCCGGGCGCTCGCCGCCGATCCGGCCCTTACCGGGGGCTAGGCCGCGTCGAGCGCTCGGGCGACGTCGCGCGCCAGGTCCTCGGCCGACTCCAGGCCGACGCTCATCCGCACCCAGCCGGGAGTCAGGCCGATCTCCAGCTTGTCCGCCTCCGGCATCGAGCGGTGGGTGGTCGTCCAGGGATGGGTGGCCATCGACTTGGCGTCGCCCAGGTTGTTGGAGATGTCGCAGATCTCCAGCGCGTCCAGGAACCGCCAGGCGGCCGCCTGGTCGCCGAGGTCGAAGGCCACGACGTTGCCGCCGCCGCTCATCTGGGCGGCGACGACGTTCGCCTGCGGATGGTCCGGCCGGCCGCAGTAGACGACCTTCTTGGCCTTCGGATGGTCGGCGATCTGGTCGGCGAGGCGCCCGGCGGTCTGGGTCTGGCGGGTCACCCGCAGCTCCAGCGTCTCCAGCCCCTTCAGCAGCACCCAGGCGTTGAACGGCGACAGCGCCGGGCCGGTGTGGCGCAGGATGTCCTTGTAGGACTCCTCGATCAGCTTGGCGCCGCCGAGGATCGCCCCGCCCAGCACCCGGCCCTGGCCGTCGATGTGCTTGGTGGCCGAATAGACGACCACGTCCGCGCCCAGCGTCAGCGGCTTCTGGTAGATCGGCGTGGCGAACACGTTGTCGACCACCAGCTTCGCGCCCGCCGCATGGGCGATTTCGGCGACCTCGGCGATCGGCGTGACCTCCAGCAGCGGGTTGGCCGGGCTCTCCACCAGGAAGGCCTTGGTGTTGGGCCGCACCGCCGCGCGCCAGGCCGCGGGGTCGGTCGGATCGACGAAGGTGGTCTCGACGCCGAACCTCGGCAGCCAGTCGGCGACGATCCAGCGGCAGGAGCCGAACAGCGCCCGGCCGGCGACGACGTGGTCGCCCGCCCGCACCAGGCCGGACAGCGCCACCTGAACGGCGGCCATGCCCGAGGCGGTGGCCCGGCAGGTCTCGGCGCCTTCCAGCAGCGCCAGCCGGTCCTCGAACATCTGCGTCGTGGGGTTGCCGAAGCGCTGGTAGATGAAGCCCGGCTCGTCGCCGGCGAAGCGCGCGTTCGCGGCCTCGGCGCTCTCGTAGGCGAAGCTCTGGGTCAGGAACAGGGCTTCGGAAATCTCGCCGTAAGCCGTGCGGGCCAGGCCGCCGCGCACCAGCCTCGTCTCGAGCTGCCAGTCCTTGGGGTCTTCGGCCATCGCTCGTCTCCTTCGTGCGGCGCAAGAACGGCAGGGGCAGGGCCCCCGTCAAGCTTGGCGATCTGAACGCCGCCCCAGGATTTCTGCGCGCCGCCTACGCTCGCCTTGCCAGACTCAGGCTGAGGGGCAAGCATCGCCGGCCCATGACCCAGACCCCTCCGGCAGGCATCCTGCCCGCCCAGTCCATCGAAGCCCTGCTGGAGCGCGGCGCCGTCACCTCGGCCTCGGCCTTCGACGCCGACCAGGTGCAGCCGGCGAGCCTGGACCTCAGGCTCGGGGGGCGGGCCTGGCGGGTGCGGGCCTCCTTCCTGCCGGGTCGCGGCCGCACCGTCGCCGAACGCATCGCCGCCGTGGCCATGCACGAGCTCGATCTCACGCGCGGAGCGGTGCTGGAGCGCGGCTGCGTCTACATCGCCGAGCTGCAGGAGCGGCTGAAGCTGCCGCCCGGCGTCTCGGCCAGGGCCAATCCGAAGAGCTCCACCGGCCGGGTGGACGTCTTCGTGCGCCTGCTCACCGACAACGGGATCGCCTTCGACGACGTGGCCGAGGGCTACGAAGGCCCCGCCTACATCGAGATCGCACCTCAGACCTTCTCGGTGCTGGTGCGCAGCGGCACGCGGCTGAACCAGCTGCGGCTGAAGCAGGGCGAGCCGCCGAGGCTGTCGATCCGCAGCGTCGGCGTCGACCTGTCGGACGGCGTGGCGGGCTACCGCGCCCGCCGCCACGCGGGGGTGATCGACCTCGACAAGGTCGACGGCCACGATCCGCGCGACTTCTGGGAGGCCCTGACGCCGCAGCGGGGCCAACTGCTGCTGGACCCCGGCGAGTTCTACATCCTGGCCTCCAAGGAGCCGATCGAGATCCCGGTCATGGAGGCGGCCGAGATGACCCCCATCGATCCGTCGGTGGGCGAGTTCCGGGTCCACTACGCCGGCTTCTTCGACCCCGGTTTCGGCACCGAGGAGGCGCGCGGCCTAGGGTCGCGGGCCGTGCTGGAGGTGCGCAGCCACGAGACGCCCTTCCTCCTGGAGGACGGCCAGACCGTCGCCCGGCTGGTCTACGAGCCGCTGACCGAGCGGCCGACGCTGCTCTACGGCGACCGTGGGTCGCACTACCAGCGCCAGGGCCTGAAGCTGTCAAAGCACTTCAAGCCGTGGACCTGATCGCCCGGCGCGCCTGAGCGCGGGGCGGGCGCGCGCCCTGGCGCTGGCGCTGGCGATGGGCGGGCAGGCCTGGTCGCAGAACTGCGCGCGCAGAGCCCCGCCTTCTACGACGCCCTCCTGAAGCGCCGGAACCAGGCCTGGGCCGAGGCCCTGGCCGCCCAGATGGCCGGCGACGGCGTCCAGCCGGTCGACGTCGGCGCCCTCCACCTGCTCGGCGACGACGGCCTGCCCGCCCTGATGAAGGCCCGCGGCTTCGAGGTCGAGCGCATCCAGTGACGCCTTGCGCCCGCCTGGGCGGAACGCTAACTGAGACGACCGCCGCGACCCGCTCGCGGCCGGCGCGGGTGTAGTTCAGAGGTAGAACGTCAGCTTCCCAAGCTGAATGTCAGGGGTTCGATTCCCCTCACCCGCTCCAATCTTTCAATCGCTTGGCTCAGCGCGACCGCTCGCGTTTTGTAGCGTTTTGCGGTCATTTTGCATCGAGCGTTCCTGAAATGTTTCGGGGCGCCCGTGGCTGAAAGAGCAAGGGCGCTCGCCACACTGATCGGCTGACGGCTGGGTTTGACTCGTAGGCGACGTTCGGAAGGTCCGCTCTGGGAAGGGGTCTGCGAAAGCTAAGATCATCGGCATCGGCGCAATAGCTTGGCCATTTGGGAGTAGTCGCTCGCGCCACACCCTCTATCATCGGTCGCATCGGGGAGAACTGCACGCGGGGGGCGTTCCGTGACGTACATTGATCTGTTCGAAGAGGAACAGCCGGCGACCGCCCTCGGGCTGCCACGCCTGTTCTATGGACCCATCAGACTCGCGGCGGGCCAAGTCCAGGCGCTACTTCGCGAGGCGAAGGATGTTCAGGCTCGGCCGATTGGTCACGTCCAGGTGTCTCCGCGCATCAAGGAACCGTTGTACGAAACGGACGGTGGCGAGAAGCTGGTCATCACGACGCGCCGCGGTACCAAGATCCCCGCGGGCCTTGACGGCGTGCTGCTGAAGGAAGCCGATGGAGACCTCTCCTGGCTCCATCATTCCGAGATTGAAGCGCTGGAAGCTGATGCAGCGGCGCGGGGATGGCCTGCCGTTGTCGAAGACCGCGCGCAGGGATGGGAGAACCGGGTCTCATTTCGGCGCGAGTGGCCCAATCCGGATGGGACTGTCGACGAGGACAAGCGCGGGCTCCGCCCCCCACAGCTCGGTGCCCTTCACGCGATCGGCTCGCACTGGAGTCTGAAAACGCAGACCGGCACGATCATCATGCCAACGGGCACCGGGAAGACCGAAACGATGCTGGCGACGCTGGCAGCGTATGTCCGTAAGCCGATGCTGGTCGTCGTGCCCTCGGATGCGCTTCGATCTCAAACAGCGCGGAAATTTCTGGGATTCGGCCTACTTCGCTTTCTGAAGGTTCTGCTCCCGGAAGCGGTCAATCCGATCGTCGGCGTGGTGACGAAGGTCCCGAAGACGGCAGAGGCGCTCGAGATCTTCGAACGCTGCAATGTCATCATCGGCACGATGAGTTCGCTCGCGGACGGCGATGCGGAGCCGCTTTGGCCTGACATCGTGAAACGCGTCGGAGTGCTGGTGATCGACGAGGCGCACCATGTTGGTGCGCGGCGCTGGTCGGGTTTCCGGGAAGCGTTCGCTGGAAAGCCGATCCTTCAGTTCACCGCGACGCCTTTTCGGCGTGACGGTCACGTCGTCGACGGTCACGTCATCTACAGCTACCCGCTGCGGCTGGCGCAGGCAGACGGCTACTTCAAGCCCATCACCTTCGAGCCCGTCTACGAGGCAGTGCCGTCGCAGGCTGACAATGTAATCGCCGAGGCGGCGATCGAGCGCCTGCGCGAGGATCGCAAGAAGGGCTTGAACCACCTGATGATGGCCCGCTGCGTCAGCATCGAGCGAGCGCAGGCGGTCCACGCGATCTACAAAGCCCTCGCGCCAGAGTTCAGTCCGATGCTCGTCCACTCAGAGATGACCGATACGGACGCGCGGATCGAAGACCTCAGGCAGGGCCGCAGCCGGATCGTGGTGTGCGTAAACATGCTCGGCGAGGGTTTCGACCTACCGGAGCTGAAGGTCGCGGCCATTCACGACCTACACAAGAGCCTCGCGATCCTGCTCCAGTTCACGGGCCGGTTTACCCGAAGCGCGGCGAAGGACATCGGCGACGCCACGGTAGTAGCCAACATCGCCGAGCCGAATGTCTCTGCCGCTCTGGAACGGCTCTACAGTGAAGACGCCGACTGGAATGAGCTTCTCAGTGAGATGAGCTCTGAGGCCGCGAACGACCACGCGCGTCTCACTAAGTTTCTCAACGAGGCCCAGCGCCTGGACAGCGGTCCCGATGACGAGGACACGGCGGTATCTCACAAGCTGCTGCGACCGACCCTCAGTACGCTGATCTACGAGGCGAAGAAATTCACGCCACGCAAATTCCATGAAGGACTGCCCGACGCGTTCGTGCCTTACAGGGTCTGGCTGCACGATGCGTCCAGCACCCTGTTCTTCGTCACGCGTTCCGAACCGACCGTCAAATGGAGCCGCTCGAAGTCCGTCCGAGACCGCAAGTGGAACCTCTTCATCCTTCACCATGACGCCCCACGGAAGCTGCTCTACCTCGCATCCACGGACCATGACTCTAGCTTCGCGGACCTCGCTAAAGCCGTAGGCGGCGGATCCATTCTGAATGGCGACGTCGTGTTCCGGAGCATGGGCCGGATCAACCGGCTCATTTTCCAGAACGTGGGGGTCAAGAAGCATGGCCGACGCAACCTCTCTTATGCGTCGTACACTGGCGCAGAAGTGACGAGCGCGCTGAGCCTGGCCGAGAAGAGCGGGTCGGTGAAGGCGATGCTGAGTGGCATGGGCTGGGAGGGTGGGCGCCAGATCACGATTGGATGCTCTGGCAAGGGCCGTGTCTGGTCGCGCGAGCAGGGCTCGGTGCCGCGCTTCAACGAATGGTGCGAAGTTGTTGGAGACAAGGTGATCGACGGCTCGATCGACACTTCCAAGCTCATCGATCACGTGCTGCTACCGATCGTCGTTGAAGGGCTCCCGCCTGCCGAGATCCTCAGCATCGAATGGCCCGTCGAAATGCTTCGTCAGGCCGAAGAGAAAGTCGTGTTCAACGACGGCAAGCGTGAAGCCGCGCAGACCACGTTCGACCTAGCGGTGACAGCCGTCGACCGCGGCGCGAACACCATCGACTTCGATCTGGTGGAAGCCACGACTGGGGTCTGGGGAACCTTCCGCTATAGCCTTGGCGCGGAATACAACGTGACGCAGGTAGGCGGCCCGAAGATCCTGCTGACCATAGGCAAGCTCAAGGCTGAGCTTGCGGACTATTTCGCGGACTACCCACCGCTCTTCCGCTTCGTCGACCTGTCAGAGCTCGACGCCAACCTGCACATCGTGCCCCAGAACCCCTATGAGCTGAAGCTGGACGACGCGCTCTTCGAAAGCTGGGACTGGAAGGGCGTCGATTTCGCCAAGGAGTCGCTCTGGAAGGGTGACGCGAAACGCGACGACTCCATTCAATGGCATGTGGCCAAAGAATACATCTCCGCCGACTTTGACGTGGTCTTCGACGACGACGCGAGCGGGGAAGCCGCTGATCTCGTCTGCCTGAAGGCAGCGGACGACGGCATCCGGCTCGCTCTCGTGCACTGCAAGTTCGCGGGCGGTGCCACACCGGGCGAGCGGGTCAAAGACGTGGTCGAAGTGTCATCACAGGCCGTCCGCTCGGCGCGTTGGATCGGGAAGTTCGCGCAGCTATGCCAGCATCTCAAAGCGCGAAACGAGGCGCTCAAGACCGGCAAGCGGCCATCGCGTTTTCTCAAAGGGAGTGCGGCTGACCTCAACCGGTTGCTGAAGCAGAGCCGATTTGTGCCGATCAGGCCGGAAATCGTCATCGTCCAACCCGGCCTGACGAAAGCGGGACGAACGGACGCTCAGTCAGCGGTTCTCGCGGCCGCAGTCATCTACCTCAAAGAAACGGTTGGGGTAGACCTCGGCATCGTATGCAGCTGATTGGCAGCGGAGCCTGAGTGCTCGTGTCGCTTGATCCCAATGTCTCCGCATCACGCAAAACGGCGCGGGACGCCGGCTCAGCTAAGTAGCCCCTTCGACGCGCACAGTGGAGGCTGGTGTCCGCTCCGCACTCTGTTTTGACACTCGGAACGTCCGCACGACCAGGGCCGGCGCGTAATGCGGCTCATGAGACGGCTCCCGAGACTTCTGAAAACGTCCCTCGCTATCCTCTTCCTGCTGATTGCAGCGGCGATAGGTCTGGTGGAGTTCGGAACGAAGATGGCGGACGACTTGGACCCATTCGGCGATCCATACGTGCCATGGACCCACCACGTCCCGTTCTTCTTTGCGATACTGGCGTTAGTCGCAGGCGCTGCGCTTCTGCTTCGGCCCCGGAAGAAGGATTGAACCGCCGAGCCGCGCCACCTCCAGCCCCGTACTACCGTTTGGCGTCCGCAGCGGGTGGAGAGCGGACACCGCTTTTTTTGATCTGCATCAAAGCGCACTTCGCGGCTCCGCAGGAACCAAGCTCGGCAGAAATCTGAGGTTGAGCACGTCCCTTGACTCCCGCCTCCCGTCGGATCGCGCGGATAGCAGGCCCGAGCGTCATAGCTCTGGCAGCGACGGAGTCCGCCAACATGCACATCTACGCGGCGCAAACCGCACCCGTTGTGTACCTGAACGGCACCCTTCTTTTCGTGGGAGGCGTGGCGATGGTCCAAGCTCACAATCGCTGGAACTGGGGCTGGTCCCTGCTCGTGACACTGTTCGGCTGGGCGGTGATGGCGCTGGGGCTGCTCCGCATGATTGCGCCGACCGCGGCCCAGGCTGGAGAGGGGCCGGTGACGAGCGCCATCTTCGTCGCTCTGCTGGTGCTCGGCGGATTGCTTTCATTCCTGGGCTACCGACCGACCGGCCCCTCGTAGGCGGTGGTTCCTTCCTCAGGGCTGGCCATCTTGGATCGCCCTCCCGCTGTAGGCTGGCGCAGCCATGGCCGCTTCCGTGCACCGCAGACGCCGAGGTGGGGAACATCTTCGTTCTTTTGCCCCTAAGGCTCTGAAGAATCGAAAAAAACGTCAGCTTCCCAAGCTGAATGTCAGGGGTTCGATTCCCGTCCGCTCCAAGCCTCTGCTCCCTTCTCCCTGCCTTCTCCCGCTCGGGCTCCGCCTCGGGGACAGGGGATGCCCCCACGCTACAGCTAGGCTCCATCGCCGCCCGCGCGGTAAACAGGGGGCATGGCGACCACCGAACGCGGCGCGGGCGGTCTCTGCTTCGAGACGCGGGGGCTGACCAAAGTCTACGGGAGCGGACCCGCGGCGGTGCAGGCGCTGCGCGGGGTCGACATCGATTTGCCCGACGGCGAGATGGTGGTGGTGCTGGGGGCCTCGGGCAGCGGCAAGTCCACCTTCCTCAACATCCTCGGCGGGCTGGACACCGCCACCTCCGGCCAGGTGCTGTTCCGCGGCCAGGACATCAGCAGGGCGAGCGAGCGGGAGCTGACCGAATACCGCCGCCGCCACGTCGGCTTCGTGTTCCAATTCTACAACCTGATGCCGAGCCTGACGGCGCGCGAGAACGTGGCCCTGGTCACCGAGATCGCCGAGGCGCCGCTGTCGCCCGAGGATGCGCTGGCGCTGGTGGGGCTGGAACAGCGGCTGGACCATTTCCCGGCCCAGCTGTCCGGCGGCGAGCAGCAGCGGGTGGCGATCGCCCGCGCCGTGGCCAAGCAGCCGTCGGTGCTGCTCTGCGACGAGCCGACCGGCGCGCTGGATTCGGCCACCGGCGTGCGGGTGCTGGAGGCGCTCAAGACGGTCAACGACGACCTCGGCGCCACCACCCTGCTGATCACCCACAACGCCGGCATCGCCGACATCGCCGACCGGGTGGTGGTGTTCGCCGACGGGCGGGTGCGCGAGGTGCGCACCAACGCGCACAAGAAGGCCCCCAGGGACGTCTCGTGGTGAGCCGCCTGCCCACCTGGATGCGCGCGCTGGACCGCAAGCTGGTCCGCGACCTGTGGGCCATGAAGACCCAGGTCGTCGCCATCGCCCTGGTGATCGCCGCCGGGGTCGCGGTCCACCTCCTGGGCGCCGGCATGCTGAGCTCTCTGAAGGAGACCCGCCGCGCCTATTACGAGGGCTACCTGTTCGCCGACGTCTGGGCCCCGGCGGTGCGCGCGCCGCAGGCCCTGCTGGACGACATCCGCCGGCTGGACGGGGTGCAGGCCGCCGAGACCCGCATCCGAATGCCCGCCCTGCTCGACATCCCCGGCATGGACGAGCCGGCGACCGGCGAGGTCCTGTCGCTGCCCGATGCGGGCGAGCCCGCGGTGAACCGGCTGCACATGGTCCGCGGCCGCGCGCCGCGCCCCGATCAGCCGCAGGAGGCGGTGGTGCTACAGGCCTTCGCCGACGCCCACGGCCTGGACGTCGGCGACGTGGCGCCGGTCACCGTCTACGGCGGCCGGCTGGAACTGACGATCAGCGGCGTGGCGCTGTCGCCCGAGCACGTCTACGCCATCGCGCCCGGCCAGATCGTGCCCGACGACCGGCTGTTCGGCGTGCTCTGGATCGGCCGCCGGGCGCTGGCGCGGGCGGTGAACCAGGAAGGGGCGTTCAACGAGGCCGTCGTGCGGCTCGGCCGAGGCGCATCCGAACAGGCGGTGATCGCCGAGCTCGACCGTCTGCTCGCCCCCTATGGCGCCCCCGGCGCCTACGGCCGCGAGGACCAGATCTCAGACGCCTTCGTCTCCAGCGAGATGGACCAGCTGGAGACGATCAGCAAGGTGATGCCGCCGGTCTTCCTCCTGGTGGCCGCCTTCCTGGTCAACGTGGTCATCGCCCGGATGATCGCCGTGCAGCGGGCCGGCATCGGGCTGATGAAGGCCTTCGGCTACTCCCGCACCGAGGTCACCTGGCACTACCTGAAGATGGTGGCGGTGATCGGAGCGCTCGGCCTGGCGCTGGGGGCCGCGGCGGGAATCTGGCTGGGGCGCGAGGTCGCCGAGCTCTACACCGAATACTTCCGCTTCCCCTTCCTGGTGTTCCAGGCCGACCCGGGCGACTACGCGGTGGTGACAGGCGTCGCCGCCGCCGCGGTGCTGGGCGGGGCCGCGCTGGCGGTGCGCCGGGCCGCGGCGCTGCCTCCGGCGGAGGCCATGACGCCCACGCCCCCGCCCGACTACTCCAGGGCGGCTGGCGCGCGGGTGACGCAGCTCAGGGTGCTCGACCAGCAGACCCGCATGATCCTGCGCCAGATCGTCCGCTGGCCGTGGCGGGCGGCGTTCACAGTCGCCGGGATCGCCGCCTCCGGCGGGCTGCTGGTGGCGACCCTGTCGCTGCTCGACGGGATCAACGCGATGGTGGATTCGATCTTCAACGCCGCCAACCGGCACGACGTGGCGGTCACCTTCGTGGAGGCCCGGCCACGCAGCGCCTTTTTCGCCCTGGCGCGGGAGCCGGGCGTATTGGCTGCCGAACCGTTCCGCGCCGCGGCCGCCAGGCTGCGGCACGGCCACCGCCAGGAGCGGGTGGCGATCACCGGCGTGGAGGTGGACGCGCGCCTGTCACGGATGATCGACGCTCGCGACCGGCCGGTCTACCCCCCGCCGGGCGGCCTTCTGCTGTCCGCGGACCTCGCGGAGAAACTGCGGGCAGAGCCGGGCGATGTGCTGACCATCGAGATCACCGAGGGTCGCCGGCCGGTCTTGGAGCTGCCCATCGCCGGGGTGACCACCAGCTATGTCGGCTCGGGCGCGCAGATGCGCATCGAGGACCTCAACCGGCTGCTGCGCGAAGGGCCGCTGGTCTCCGGCGCCTTCCTTGCGGTGGACGAGTCCCAGGGGCCGGCGCTGTTCCGGCGCCTCAAGGAAGCGCCTTCCGTGGCCGGCGTCTCCCTGCAGTCGCTGGCCGCCCAACAGCTGGCGCAGATGCTGGACGAGAACATCGGCCTGGCGGTGGGCGTCTACATCCTGTTCGCGGCGCTGATCGCGCTCGGCGTGGTCTACAACACCGTGCGCATCTCGTTCGCCGAGCGGCAGCGAGAGCTGGCGACGCTGCGGGTGCTGGGCTTCTCGCGGGCCGACGTGTCCTACATCCTGCTGGGCGAGGTGGCGCTGCTGACCCTGGTGGCGCTGCCGCTCGGCGCAGCGGCGGGCGCAGGCCTCGCCTGGTATCTCGTGGGGGCCATGAGTTCGGACATATTCCGCCTGCCGTTCGTCATCGCGCCGGCCAGCTTCGGTCTGGCAGGCGCGGTGGTGCTGGCCGTGACCGCCGCCTCGAGCCTGCTCGTGCGCCGGCAGATCGACCGCCTCGATCTGCCCGAAGTCCTGAAGACCGGAGGATAGCCAGATGCGCCTGCGATGGAGCTTCAGGACGGTGTTCTGGGGGGTGGCGGCCCTCGTTCTCGCCGTCCTGCTGTTGCTGGCCTTCCGGCCCCAGGCGCGGCCCGTGGAGATGGCCGAGGTCAGCCGCGGCGAACTGGTCGTGCAGGTGCGCGACGAGGGGCGGACGAGGGTGCGCGAGGCCTATGTCGTCTCCGCCCCGCTGGCGGGGCGGCTGCTGCGCATCGGCAACCGGGCGGGCGAGGCGGTTGAGGCCGGCGAGGTCGTCGCGATCATCGAGCCGAGCGATCCGACCCTGCTGGACGAGCGCACGCGTCGCGAGACCCAGGCCGCCGCCCGTTCGGCCGAGGCGGCGCTGGCGCTGTCCCGCGAGGAGCAGCGGCGGGCCGACGCCCAGCTGGCCCACGCCCGCCGCGAGGCCGACCGCATCGAGCGCCTGGCGGCGAGCGGTTTCGCCGCTCGCAGCGCGCTGGACCGGGTGCGCCTGGACCTCGCCTCGGCGGAGGCGGCGGCCAAGGCCGCGCAGGCCGCGGTCGGCGTGCGCGCGGCGGAGCTGGAGGCGGCCCGCGCCCGGCTGATCACGCCCGACCAGATCGGCTCGGGCGGCCGCTCGGTGGAGATCCGCGCGCCGGCCGCCGGACGGATTCTGCGGGTCCTGCAGGAGAGCGAGAGCGTGGTCGCCACCGGCGCGCCGATCCTGGAGGTGGGCGATCCCGGCGGGCTGGAGGTGGTGGCCGAGTTCCTGTCGAGCGATGCGGTGCAGGTCCAGCCGGGCGCCGAGGCGTTGATCGACGCGTGGGGCGGCGCGGCGCTGCCCGGCCGCGTGCGCCTCGTCGAGCCGTTCGGCTTCCTCAAGGTCTCGGCCCTGGGGGTGGAGGAACAGCGGGTCAATGTGGTGATCGACTTCCAGCAGCCGCCGCCGGCCGGCCTCGGCCACGGCTACCGGGTGGAGGCTGCGGTCGCCGTCTGGCGCGGCCGCGACGTGCTGCGCGCGCCGGTGGCGGCGCTGTTTCGGCGGGACGGCCAATGGGCGGTGTTCGAGGTCGAGAAGGGCCGGGCCCGGCTGCGCCAGGTGGAGGCCGGCCGCAACAACGGCGAATGGGTGGAGATCCGCTCGGGCCTGTCCGAGGGCGACGTCGTCGTGCTGCATCCCGACCGCGAGCTCTCGGACGGCGACCGGGTGCGCCGGCGCGCCTCGTCCTGAGGCTGCGACAGCATCGCCAGAGGCGAACCTTCCGCTTCGGGGTATCGTAGGGTTGCGCCGCTGAAGCGGCGGCGAGGGGAGCGGCGTCAGTCCATGAGCGAGTCCTCGGAGCCCAGGCCGGACGTAGAGGCCGCCGCCGCGCGCGCCGCCTCGGAGATCCGTCACCGCGCAGCCAACATCTTTCAGCTCCTGGCGGCCCTGGCTCGGATGCGCAGCCAGAAGGCGGCCGATCCCGAGCTGAAGCGGCAGCTCACCTGGATGGCCGACGCCATCGGCTCGCTGGGCGCCCTGGAGCGGCATCGCCGGCAGGACGGCGTCGACTTCGCCGGCTACCTCGCCGAGATGGCCCCGGTCTGGCGGCGCCGGCAGGGGCTGGACGCGCCCGAGGTGGCGCTGGAGGCCGAGAGCTTCCTGCTCAGCGACAACGCCGCCGCCGCCGTGGCGGTGATCGCCCAGGAGCTGGTCGGCAACGCCCTGGCGCACGCATTCCCGGATGGCCCTGGCCGGGTCGTCATCCACCTGACCGGCGCGCCGGAGGGTCGCTGCCAGCTCACCGTCACCGACGACGGCTGCGGCTTCGATCCCGAGTCCGACGAAGGTCGCGAGGGCTTCGGCCTGTGGCTGGTCCGCAGCCTCGCCAGCCAGGCGAGAGGCGACTTCGAGATCGCCACCTCGCCCAGCGGCACGGTCGGCCGGCTGGTGTTCGCGGTGTAGTGGGGGCGGGTGACAGGTAGGCCTATGGCCAACCAGTTACCGTGTCGGTCGGTGACTGGTTGCGCGCAGCGCCACCTGTCACCTCAGTGCAGATTGAGGTCTGCGCGGCCGCCGAGGTCGGGGGTTTCGCGGCGGGCGTTGGCCTTGGCGATCTCCCAGGCGAACTTGGCCGGGCCGGCGTCGGAAACCCACACCTGGGCGTCGTCGGCGTCGAGGCGCATCAGCGTCAGGCGCGGGTCGTCCTTGCCTTCGGGGTACCAGGCGGCGACCACCGGGTTCCAGTAGCGGTCCATCCGCTCGCGGTCGTGCTGGAGCGTCAGCCGGCCGCCGATGCAGGCCCACAGCTTCTTGGACTGAAAGACGAACATCGCCTGGGCGCCGCCCTGAGCGGCCTGTCCGGCGAGGTCGGTGTCCTTGTAAGTGAAGAACCAGATCTGCCCGGATTCGGGCTCCGCGAAGGCGGTCATCGGCTGGAAGTGCTGCGGCTCGCCTCCGACCAGGCCGAGCATGCCGACCTGGTCGTCCTCGATGTCCTTCCAGAGACGCGCCTCTACGGCGTCGCGGTCGTTGGGGTCGAGGGCCATGAAAGCTCCTGGGTCGAGGGGTAGGGGGGGTAACCCTCAACCCGGAGCCGGTCGGGCGGTTCCCCGCCCCCAACGGTCAGCGCGGCGACAGGGCCGGCGAGGTCACCCAGCCGCGGTTGCCGGTCTCGTCGTCGACTTCCCACCAGATGCCGTTCTTCTGGCCGGTCGGATAGACGAGGTCGCCGGACGAGAAGCTGCGGATGGACGGCGCCTGCGGGTTGGGCTGGCGACGCATCACCACCGAGGAGGTCACCGAATAGGCCTGGATGCCGGCGTTGGCGCTGGCTTCCTCGCCGGTCGGGGCGGCGCTCTGCATGTATTGGATCAGGTCGACGAAGGCGTTGTAGTAGGCCGCGCTGATCACCTTGCCGATGTCGGTGTCGGAGTAGCCGCCGCCGGCCAGCGCGGCGAAGCCGCCCCAGCCCCAGCCGCCGGCGCCGCCGCCGATCGACAGGTTGGTCTTCTGGGCGACGCCCTCGGCCACGTAGAGCTGTTCGGTGGTGCGCGCATCGACCAGGGTCACCAGGGCCTGGGCCTGGGCGCGCTGGGTCCGCACCGAGCCGGCGATGGCGCCCACGCGGCCCGGCAGGAAGGAGCCGGCCAGGGCGCCGATGCTCGAGCCGCCGGCGTTGGAGTCCGAGTTGGCGATGTCCGGAACGATGAAGTAGTCGGCGGCGGCCACCTGGCCGCGGCCGATGTTGGAGCCGCGCCGCAGGTCGCCGGAGGCGGCGAGATCGGCCTCCATGTTGCGCATGGCCAAGCCCGCGTTGCGGTCGACGACGCGGAAGCAGTTGGAGCGCTGCGCGAACAGCTTGATCAGCACTTCCGGGTTCGACAGGCCGAGCTCGGTCCACCAGCGGTTTTCCGGCTCCTGGATGGCGACCCGGCCGAGCGGCTGGGCGCAACGCGGCAGCTCGGGCGTCGCCGCGTTCTTCGGCTGCTTCCGGTCCATGCCGTACTGGGCCGCGGCCGGCCCGGCGGTGAGCATGGTGGCGGCGAGGCCGAGCGCCATGGCCGCGGAAAGAATCGCACGCATAAGGGTCCCCCCAAGGGATAAAGAGTGAGGCAGAAGCTAAATCGGCGCGCTCTACCGATCAATGACGGCCTAGGTTCCCTTCGCGGGCAAAATTTCTAGAGCCGGAGGGCCTGTACGTAGCCGGTCAGCTCCAGGTAACCGCGGGCGCCGTCCGGCGCGCTGACCGCGCCCTCCCAGTAGATCGGCCCGCCGGAGGCCCGGCTGTCGAGTTCCTGGTCGTCCATCAGCGGCGAGAGCCGCCAGCGCCGCTCGCCGGCGGGCGTGCGCACCGCGACCTCCTGCGAGACCGGGTAGTCGCCCCCAGTGCGCGGCGAGCGCCAGCGGCGCAGGGCGGTGAAACGCACGTCCCCGGAGGCGAAGCGGACCAGGCTTCCATCCGCGCCGCGCAGCGAGCCGCCGGCCCACAGCGCCCGGCCCTCCGCGTCGCGCACCTGGAAGGCCATGAGCGCACCGCCGTCCGGCAGGTTGAGGCCGGTCCAGTCCCAGCCGACGGCGGCGGGGTCGAGCAGGGTGGACGACCATTCCCGATCCAGCCAGGCGGTCCCGGTCACCGCCTGCGCCCGCCGCCCGCGGGTCAGCGTGCCCGAGACCTTCAGCTGCGGCAGGCTGTAGTACCAGCTGGCCTGCGAGGGCAGCGGGCCCTTGCGGCTGAAGCCGGCCTCGCCCTGCGGCAGCACCGGCTGGGTGGGCGCAAGCGTCAGGTCGAGGGCGAAGGCCTCGCCGCCGGTGCGGGTGCGAATGGTCCCGTCAGCGTCGCGCCGGAGCCGCCAGTCGTCGATGACCACGTCCGCGTCCCCGACCTTGGCCTCGGCCAGCCCGAAGCCGGCCCGGGCGGTCCGCTGGTCGTGGATCAGCCGGCCCTCCTGCGGGTCGGAGACCGCGGCGTGGGCGAACAGGATCTGCTGCGGCGAGAAGCGGCTGGGATTGGCCGGGTCGGCGCCGGTGCGCGACCGGAAGAAGGTGACCTGGAAGCCGAGCGGGCGGCCCTGTTCGTCCTCCAGCCAGCCGGTCACGTACCACCACTCGGTGCGGAAGGCCGGATGGGCGCCGTGGACGGCGGGGAAGCTCAGCGGCCGGCCGGGGACCACCGGCGCGAAGCCGTCGTCTCCGGCCGTCGGCGCCTCGGCGGGCGCGGGGCCGCCGCCGACCGCCGAGGGCAGGGCCGGCGTGGCCTGAGCGCCGGCCTGCTGCGGCGCGGAGGCCCGTTCTCCGCAGGCGGCCAGGACGAACATGGCCAGAGCAAGCGCCAGCCGCCGCATCACCAGTCCTCCCTGACCGCCCGCACGGCGTCACCCGACAGGGCCCGCCGGCCGGCCAGCAGGGCGGTCCCGGCGGAGGCGGCGACCAGGGCCAGGACGACGCTGCCGAACAGGCCGAGCGGCAGACGAGTCTGCATGGTCCAGTTGAAGGACTGCGGGTTGATGACGCCGATCAACACCTGGCTGATGGCGAGGCCGAGGCCGATGCCGGCGATGCCGCCCACCAGGCCCAGGAGCGCGCCTTCCGAGGCCAGCATGGCCGCGATCTCCCTTCGCCGCACGCCCAGGTGCCGCAGCATGCCGAATTCCTTGGTGCGGGCCAGGGTCTGGGCCGAGACGGTGGCCGCGACCCCGGCCAGGCCGACCAGCACGGCGATGGCTTCCAGCAGGTAGGTGACCGCAAAGCTGCGGTCGAAGATGGACAGGGCCAGGCGCCGCAGCTCGCCCGCCTGGGCGATGGTTGCGAGCCGGGCCTGATCGGGCGGCAGGGCGGCGCGGATGGCCTCCGCCGCCGCCTCGGGGCGGACGCCGGGCGCAAGGTCCACCGCCGCCTCGGTCCGGCGCCGCTCGCCGGTCAGGCGGGTAAAGTCGGCGGCGTCGAGCGCCAGAGCGCCCGACTGGCGGGCGTAGTCGCGCCAGACGCCGACCACATAGACCCTGGCCGGCGGTCCGGCGCCCAGCGGCAGCTCCAGCACCCGCCCAGGCCGCCAGCCGAGGGTGCGGGCGGCGGGCTCGGAAGCCCAGGCCGGCGTCAGCCCGTCCGGCGCGGGGCGCGAGCCGCCGATCAGCGGCAGGGCGCGGACGGCGTCCTCGCGCGCGGTGAGCACGATGGGCGGCCGGTCGGGGGCGACGCTGAAGCTGGTGCTGTAGGAGAAGGCCGCGCGGGCGACGCCGGGCGCGGCGGCGATCGTGGCCTGGGCCTCGGGCGAGAAGCCGCCGCCATCCTCCAGCCGCAGGTAGAGGTCGGCCGGCAGCACCTGGCCCAGCCACTCGTCCACCGAGCCGCGGAAGCTGGTGACCATCACCGCCATGGCGACCATCAGGCTGGTGCTGGCGACGATGCCGCACAGCGCGATGGCGGCCTGCGAGGGCGCCCCCCACAGCCGCTTGAGGGCCAGGTCCAACGGCGGCCAGGTGGCGCCCAGGCGCTGCAGCGGCGAGAGCAGGGTGCGGGCGATCCAGGGCATGGCCGCGACTCCGCCGGCCAGCAGCAGGGCGACGGCGGCATAGCCGAACAGCGGCAGCCCGCGCACCGCCGGGGCGAAGGCGGCCAGCGTTCCGGCCGCCAAGAGGGCGAGCGCGACCCTGCCGCCGGGCGCGCTGCGCGGGTCGATGGGATCGCCGAGGTTCTTCAGCGCCTGGGCCGGCTCCGTGCGGGCCGCCTGGCGGGCCGGGATCAGGCTGCCCAGCAGGGCTGCGAGCAGGCCGAGGCCGACGAACACCGCCGCAGCGCCCGACGCGAAGGCCAGCTTCGGGGGCGGGCCGTCGAAATAGCCGCCACCCAAGTCGCCGCCGAGCAGGGCAAGGCCGCCCCAGGCCAGCGTGATCCCCAGCGCCAGGCCCGCCAGCGCGCCGACCGCGCCGATCACCGCGCCTTCCAGGGCCACCTGCGCCAGCACGGCGCGCCGGGTCAGGCCCAGTACTCTGGCAAGCGCGAATTGCGGCCGCCTCCGCGCCACCGCCAGCGATTGGGCGGAGAACACCAGGAAGCCGCCGGTCACGAGGGCGACCAGGGCCAGCATGTCGAGATTGACCCGGTAGGCGCGCGAGAGGGCGTCGCTGCGCCGCGCGGCGCTGTCGGGATCGCCGAGTTCGGCCTGGGCGGGCAGCAGCGCCGCGACCCGCCGGCGGGCCGCCCCGGCGTCGGCGCCCTTGGCGAGCCGCAGGTCGATCCGGTCCAGCACGCCCAGCCGGTCGAACCGCCACTGGGCAGCGGCGATGTCCATCACGGCCAGCCGCTGGCCCTCGGGGGCGGACGGGAGGGTTCCGGCGACCTTCAGCCGGACGGCGCGCCCGTTGGCGGCCAGCTCCACCTCGTCTCCCACCGTGGCGCCCGACGCCTGCAGCGCGGCGGCCGAGAGGAACACCGCCTCGGGGTCGAAGGCGGCCGGGCCGGCCGAGCCCTCGCCGAGCAGGGCGGGCGTGACCGCGGCGGCGCGCAGCACGTCGAGGCCGATCAGGGTGACCGGGACATCGCCCTGCAGCCGGGCGCTCATCTGCAGGGCCGGGCTTGCGCCGGCGACGTCGGGCGCCCTGGCCAGCACGGGGTAGAGCCGCTCGTCGAAACCGGCGGCGGTGCGGCCGCGCACCTGCAGGTCGGCGTCGCCGCCGACGGTGCGGACCGCCTGGGTGAATTCGTTGAGCGCCGAGGCGTTGATCAGGTGAACCGCCAGCCCCAGCGCCACGCCCACCGCGATGGCGATGACGGCGGCCAGCGCCCGCGCCGGATGGGCGCGCCACTCGCCGAGGATCAGCCACCGCAGGGCGGTCGGGCTGGCCAGGCCCTCAGCCGCCATCGCGTGCCTCGAGGCCTTCGCCGGTCAGCCGCAGGACCCGGTCGGCCGCCGCCGCGGCGGCTTCGGAGTGGGTGACCAGCAGCACGCCGGTCCCGGCCCGCCGGACCTGCTCCTCGAACAGGGCGAGGACCCTGGCGGCGGTCTCCGGGTCGAGGTTGCCGGTCGGCTCGTCGGCGAGGACCAAAGCCGGCCGGTGGGCCAACGCCCGGGCGATGGCGATGCGTTGCAGCTCGCCGCCGGAGAGCTGCTGCGGATAGTCCTCGGACCGTCCGTCGAGTCCGACGGCGGCCAGCATCTCGCGCGCCCGGGCGAGAGCCTCGGCGGATGGGCGCTTCTGCAGCACCATCGGCAGGGCGACGTTCTGGGCCAGCGTCAGGTGCGGCAGGATATGGAAGGCCTGGAAGACGAAGCCGATGCGGTCGCGCCGCAGCAGGGTGCGCGCATCGTCCGAAAGGCCGGAGAGGGCGACGCCCTCGATCTCCACCTCGCCGGCGTCGGGCGCATCGAGCCCGCCGACCAGGTTCAGCAGGGTGGACTTGCCGACCCCGGACTCGCCCATCACCGCCACGAATTCGCCGGGGGCCAGGGTCAGCTCCAGGCCGTCGAACAGGCGGCGTCCGCCGGGCACGGACTTGGACAGGCCGGTGAGGCGGACCAGCGGCGCGCCGGCGGGGGAGGGCATGGCGCCAGCCTATCGCGGCCGCCCCGTCCGAGGCCAGCGCGGACGTAATCTAAACTATTCGCAATAGATTACATTGGCGTAATTTTCTTAAATCCGCGTCATTACGCCTCTTTAACAAGACTTCTGGCGAGCGCCCAAGTATCCATCAGGTCATAGACGAACACGTCAACAACATCGCTGCTCAGGAGAAACGCAGATGACCCAATTCGCTAGCAAGATCGCCGGCGCCGCCGCCATCGCCCTCGCCGCCCTGCCGCTCGTCGCCATCGCCGGCATCGCCGAAGCCGCCCCGGCCACGGTGCAGATCAGCGACCTCGACCTCTCCACCCCGGAAGGCAAGGCGCAGTTCAAGGCCCGGGTGAAGTCGGCGGCCCAGGACTACTGCCGCGACCGCGCGCCCACCGGCACCCGCATGGCCTCCCGGGCCTGCATCGCCGGGGTCGAAGCCGAGCTGACCGAGAAGCTCGCGGCCCAGCAGTCCGGCGCCAAGACCTTCGCCGCCCGCTAAGACCCCCGAGGGCGCAGTCCCCCTCCCAACCTGCGCCTGATCGACCGAAGCCCGCCGGACCCCTCCCGGCGGGCCTTTTCTTTCGCCCCTCAGCCGCCGTAGCCGCGGGCGGCCCGGCCGTTTCCGCTGGGCGCGGCATAGCCGCCGTCCGGCAGGTCCTTGCCGCGCTGGGTGGACAGGTCCGCCTCGCCGGGCAGGCGGCCGCCCTTGCCGGGCGCGGCCGCCTTGGCGGCCCTGGCGCGCTCGCCGCCGAAGCGCCGCGGCCCCTTGCGCCCGGGCAGGCTCCCGCCGTCGGTCAGGCTGCCCTCGGCCCGTTCGATCTCGTTCGTCATCGGCGCCTCCTTGTCTGCTGGCATGACGACAGGCGAGGCGGGCGCAAGGTTCCCTTGAGAGGTGGGATTGACCGCCGGTCGACGGCTCATGTGATCCAGCGCACCGGATGTTCGGGCGCGTAGGCGCAGAAGGCCCCCGTTCGGACGGAGAGCTCCAGGTGGCGGCCGAGCGCCGGATGGGCGGCGCCGATCTTCTTGACCGCATTGCGGATGCGCCAGGTGACGGCGGTGCGCGCCTTCTCGGCCGGATCGTCCAGCTTGCGGCTGCGGCCGCCCAGGCCGATGGCGGCGGAGAGCTGCTCGATCAGGCCGTCGAGCTCGGCGCCCAGCCGCTCGGTGCGCGCCAGGTCGCCGTCGCGCTCGGCCTCGGCCAGCTGCTCCTGCAGGTCGCGGATGCGCTTGTGGCAGGCGGCGCGGGCCCGCCGGTCCATGGCCGCCCCGGCGTCGCTCTCGGCGGTGCGACCGGCCAGGTCCATGCAATGGATCCGCTCGCCCGGCGCGGCCAGCAGCAGCGCCAGGTCTCGGCAGCCCTTCATGTCCGGCAGGTGGACGGTGCGGCCGGCGAAGGTCGCCTCCCACAGCCGGCCGTCGCGCACGAGGCGGGCGGTCTCGGCCGCCGGCGCGCCGGGCGTCGTCGTGGGCTCGGTGGCGGCCAGCCCGGCGCGGGTCAGCCCCTCGACCAGCAGCGCCAGATCCTCTGCGCGGCGGAAGGGGTTGGAGTCCAGCGCCTGGCGCACCGCCTCGGCGAGGTCGAAGTCGCGCCCGCCGGCGATGCTGACCCGGTACTCCTCCAGGAACTTCGGGACGTGGCCGCGCGCCTCCTCCTCCCGGCCGAGCAGGGCCAGGCACGCGGCGGCGACCGCATGCTGCTCGAAGACGACGTTGGGCGGCGAGCGGGCCAGCAGCTCCAGCGCCTCTTCCAGACGCCGGGCGCAGAATTGGGCGATGGCCGCGCACAGCGGGTACCAAGGATCGTGCAGCGGGTTGAGGCGGAAGGCCTTGGCGGCCATGTCGGCGGCCTGCTCAGCCTCGCCCAGATAGGCCCACAGAGGGGCCGCCTGCATGAGCAGGTCGGCGACGTTCGGGCTGAGCTCCAGCGCCCGCTCGAGCCGCGCGCGTCCTTGCGCGAAGTTGCGCCGGTAGACGTGGGTGCGGCCCAGCACCAGCTGAACGACCGGGTCGTGGTCGTCCAGCTCTTCGGCCCGCTGGGCGTATTCCAGCGACAGCCGGTCGTCGGCCTCCTCGCGTGCGGTGGCCCGGCGCCAGTTCCAGCGCTTGAAGTGGCTGAGCGAGAGCCCGGCGTAGGCGCGGGCGTAGGTGGGGTCGATCGACAGCGCCCGCTCGAACAGGGTGCGCGCGGCCTCGTCGTCCTCGGGCGTGGAGCGGCGCAGCGCCTCGTGTCCGCGCAGCCAGCAGTCGTAGGCCTCCAGGCTGGAGACCGGCCGCGAGCGCACCTGGGCCAGCCGGCCGAGGTTCAGCTTCCCGCAGACCTGGTTGGCGAGCTGGGCCGCCACGTCCTCCTGCGCGGCGGGGGAGGGGCGGGCCGGCAGCTGGAACCTGCGCGTCCAGACGACCCGGCCGGTGGTCGCCTCGATCAGATCGGCGCCGACCTGCAGGCCCTCGCCGCTCGGCCGGATGGAGCCGTCGACGAGGTGGGTGACGCCGTAGGTCTCGTGCATCCGGCGCGGGTCGAGCTCGGCCTCGGCGAGGGCGAAGGAGGTGCGGCCGGCCAGCACCTCGATGCCCGGCGAGCGGGCGAGCTCCAGGGTGACGTCCTCGAGGAAGCCCGCAACCGTGCGCGCCGCGTCAGGCTCGAGCCCGACGCGGCGGAACGGGGTGACGGCGATGAACGCCGCGCGCCGGGTGGCCGCGGGGTCGCCGGGTTGAACTTCCACGAACATCGTTCGCGGAACCTAGCTCAACCCGCAGGCGAGCCCAACCCGTTGGCGTCAGGCGGGGGTCGGCTCCCGCACGGGCGCCGCCGCCTTGGCCTTGGTGTAGTGGAAGACGTCGCTGTCCAGGTCGATCTTGGGCAGCTCTTCCTTCTCGCGCATGTAGTCCTGGGTGTGCTGCCACTCCGGGTCCGCCAGCCGCTTGGGCAGCAGGTGCATGGCACGCATCAGGTAGCCCGGGTTGAAGTTGTCCGGGTCCATCCAGGGCACACGCTCCTGGCTCTGCTCGTGCGGGCGCAGTTCGGTGACGACCTTGGAGACGCCCTTGGCCTTCATGTGCTTGAGCAGCCGGCAGACGAAGTCGCCGAGCAGGTCGGCGCGCAGGGTCCAGGAGGCGCGGAAGTAGCCGAACACCCAGACGAGGTTCGGCACGCCGGTGAACATCATGCCCCGCCAGGTGACGGTGTCGGCGAAGTCGACCCGTTTTCCGTCCACGGTGAAGGCGATGTCGCCCAGCACGCACATGTCGAAGCCGGTGGCGGTGACGATGATGTCCGCCTCCAGAACCTCGCCCGACTTCAGCAGGATGCCGTTCTCGACGAAGCGGTCGATCTCGTCGGTGACCACCGAGGCCTTGCCGGCGTGGATGCCCTTGAACAGGTCGCCGTCGGGCACGAACGCGATGCGCTGGCGCCACGGCAGGTACTTGGGCGTGAAGTGCTTTTCGACGTCGTAGCCTTCCGGCAGCGAGGCCCGCACCATGGCCAGCAGCTCCTGCTTGACCGCTTCCGGTTCGGAGAAGGCCCGCCCGGTGAACAGGTTGCCCATGTGCAGCCGTTGGCGTCGGACGATCTCGTGAATCCACTTGGGATCGACATCGAGCGCCCGCAGGGTGTCGGCCAGGTCGTCGGCGTTGCGGCCGGGCGTGAAGTAGGTCGGCGAGCGCTGCAGCATGGTCACGTGCGCGACCTCGTTGGCGATGCTCGGCACCAGCGTCGCGGCGGTCGCGCCCGAGCCGATGACCACCACCTTCTTGTCCTTCAGGACGATGTCCTGCGGCCAGGTCTGCGGGTGGACGATGTCGCCCTTGAAGTCGGCCATGCCCGGCCATTCGGGCGTGTAACCCTTGTCGTGCCGGTAGTAGCCCTGGCACATCCACAGGAAGTTGGTGGTGAAGTGAACCGTCTCGCCGGTGTCGAGCCGGCGGGCCTCGACGGTCCAGCGGCAGGCGTCGCTGTCCCAGCTCGCGTCGGTGATCTTGTGCTTGTAGCGGATGTGCCGGCCGAGGTCGTTCTCCTCGATCACCTCACCCATGTAGGCGAGGATCTTCTCGGCGGTGGCGATCGGCTCGCCCATCCAAGGCTTGAACCGGTAGCCGAAGGTGTAGAGGTCGCTGTCCGAGCGGATGCCGGGATACTTGTGGGTCCACCAGGTGCCGCCGTAGTGGTCCAGCGCGTCCACGATCAGGAAGCTGGTTCCCGGCATCTGGTCTTTCAGGTGGTAGGCCGCGCCGATACCGGAAATGCCGGCCCCGACGATCAGCACGTCGAAGTGTTCGGGCTTGGTAGCGGTCGGCGCAGAGGCGGCCGTCGTCATCAGGATCTCCTCCCAGTGGCATACCCGGGGCCGTCGAGGCCCCCGCGCCTTTGGCGTCGCTGTGGGTGAACGCTGATAACATATTCAGCACGGAGGCGCTACGGACTAGGTACCGCTTCTTCTGCAGCCCGCCTGATCGCCTCGGCCGGGGCGACGATGACGTTGGAACGCTCCGCCCCGGCGCGGCCCCCGCTGGCCTCCAGCCGCAGGCACAGGTCGGCGGGTTCGGCCAGCAGGTCGTAGGCAGGTTCGCCGTCCGCCCGGGCGGGGACCACGTAGGCGGTGTAGGTGTAGCGGCCGTTCTCGTCCCGCTCGAGGACGCGGGCCAGACCCGGCGCCGCCGCCCCGTCGGCCATTCGTGCGCGGATCGCCAGCGACTGGCCGACGGCGTAGGGGCCGAGCACCGTAACCCCCTCCGGATCGTCCAGCGGGCAGAGATCCGCGCGCGCGGCGATCGCCTCGCGGGCCTCGGCCAGGGCGTGGAGGTTGGCCGCCGACGAGAAGTGGACGCGCAGGTAGGCGGCGTAGGGCGCCGTCCTGGGCTCGAACTCCTCCGGCGCGGCGATCGCCTCGCGCGTCACGTAGTCGACCCTCTCGAAGCGGTAGGCGCCGAGGCTGGGGGCGCAGGCGGCGGCCAGCAGGCCGAGCAGCCCGGCCGCGGCGGGGCCGTAGCGCAGCGCCATGGCAGCTCCCCCTTCCATTCACAAGCACGTGAGACTAGCGCCGCACGGCGCGGCGACAAGCGTCGCCAGGCCATTGTTCACGACGGCGTGAGTCCCGCTGCCGCGCTTGGACGCGCAAGCTGCCGATGCGTTTGGGTTTTTTCGGGCTGCACTAGATGAAGCGGCCCGCTCGCGCTTCGGGATCCGGGCGGCTGTTCCGCCACCCCCCCTGGGGCGGGCTGAGGGTTGGCGAAATGCAGGCTGCGCGCCGCCAAGGGAGCCGCAAGCGGGGCCCCGAGCCCGCACCCGCCGCTGCGTCCTCTGCCGGAGCCTGGGTCGAAATCATCGACGCCGCCGAGGACGGTCTCCTGGCCATCGACCGCGACTGGCGGTTCGTACGGCTGAACGCGGCGGCCGAGGCATACCTGGCGACCGACCGCTCCGAGCTGCTGGGCCGGCACTTCCTGGCCTGTTTCCCGCGGGCGCGCGGCACGGGACTGGAGGCCGCGCTGACGCGAGTGCTGGCTGGCGGCGGACCCGAGCAGCTGGAGAGCCCATCCATCGTCTGGCCCGACCGGCAGGTCGCCTCCAAGGTGTTCCCGACCGCCGACGGGGCGGCCATCTGGTTTCGCAACGTGACCGAGGTGCGGTTACAGGAGGAGGCCAGGCTCGCCGAGCTGGAGGCGATCTACCGCACCGCGCCGGTGGGGCTGGCGCTGCTCGACCGCGACCTGCGCTACCTGCGCTGCAACGACCGGCTGGCGGAGATCGACGGGATGCCGGCGTCGGAGCATCCCGGGCGGCGACTGGACGAGGTCGTCAACCGCGCGATCGCCGAGGCGGCGGCGCCGATCCTGGCCAGCGTCGTCGCGACGGGACGGCCGGTCCGCGATCTGGAATTCTCCGCCTGGTCCCGCGCCCTGGACCAGATGCGCTCGTGGACGGTCAGCGTCAGCCCGATGCCCGGCCGCCGCGGCGGGGTGGCCGCCCTGCTGATCAGCGTCGAGGAGATCACCGCCCGCAAACAGGCCGAGGCCGCCCTGGCCGAGAGCGAGACCAAGTTCCGCATCTCGCAGGAGGCGGCGCTCGACGGCTTCATGATCCTGAAGGCGGTGCGGGACGAGAAGGGCGGGGTCGGCGACTTCGTCATCGACTACGCCAACCGCGCGGCGCGCGAGTTGCGTGGCGATCCGGAGCGCGACCCGTCCGGGGCCAACCTGCTGCAGGCGCTCGGCGACTACCGCGACCATCCCGACATCTTCCCGCGCTTCGTGCGGGTGCTGGCCGCGCAGGGCCGGGACGAGGCGGTGGTCCGCTTCGAGACCGACGGGACCGCGCGCTGGTTCCGCAACGCGGTGGTGGCGCTGGACCGCGAGCGGCTGGCCATCTCCTTCCGCGACATCACCCGCCGGGTGGAGGCCGAGCATCAGCTGCGCCTGGTGATCCGCGAGCTGGAGCATCGCGGCGCCAACGTGCTGACCCTGATTCAGGGGCTGATGCGGATGACCCTGCGCGAGAGCCCCGACATCAACGCCTTCGAAGCGGCGTTCACCCACCGGTTGCGGGTGCTGGGCTCGGCCCAGACGCTGGTCACCGACGCCTCAGGCGGGCCGGTGCCACTGCGCGAGGTGGTGGCTGGAGCGCTCTCGCCCTTCCGCCTGCCGGGCCTGCGGATCAGCCTCGGGCCGGAGGTCAGCCTGCCGGCCTCGGCGGCCGTGTCGCTGACGCTGGCCCTGCACGAGCTGGCCACCAACGCGGTCAAGTACGGCGCGCTGTCGGTGCCGGAAGGCGTGGTGGAGGTGGGCTGGGCCCGCGCTGGCGGCGAAGTGGAGCTGCACTGGCGCGAGGCCGAGGGTCCGCCGGTCTCGCCGCCGCAGCGCCGCGGCCTCGGCTCGCCTCTGGTCGCCGCCGCGCTGAACGGCCTGCCGGGGGCCGAGGTGCGCCACGAGTTTCCGCGCGAGGGCGTCCACTGCCGGATGCGGTTCAGGGGGTAGGGGCCGCGGCATGTCTCGGCGGCCCCGAGTCGGCTAAGCCTTTGCCGACGCATCGACGCGGCAGGCGGGGGCGGTCTTGAGCGCAGCGACGGAGTCAGGGCTCGCCGCGGATCTGCGCAACCGCACGCTCGCATACCGGCCGGACATCGACGGGCTGCGGGCGCTTGCGGTGATGCTGGTGGTGCTGAACCACGCCGGCCTCGCGTGGCTACCCGGCGGCTTCGTCGGCGTCGACGTCTTCTGCGTCATCTCGGGCTTCCTCATCACCGGCCTGATCGCCGTGCAGCGGGAGGAGGGCCGCTTCTCGTTCGCGAGCTTCTACCTGCGGCGGGCGCAGCGGCTGCTGCCGGCGCTCTACGCGATGATGCTGGTGGTCCTCGTCGCCGGCTGGTGGCTGATGATCCCCAGCGACTACAGCGCTCTGGCTGAAAGCGTGCTGGCCGCAGTCGGGCTCGCGGCCAACGTCTATTTCTGGCTCACCTCCGGCGGTTACTTCTCGCCGGACGCGGCGTCGCTGCCGCTGCTGCACGTCTGGTCGCTGTCGCTGGAGGAGCAGTTCTACCTCGTCTGGCCGGCGGCCCTGATGTTGCTGATCCGGGTGAAGTCGGCCAGGGCGCGCCTGGCCGTGATTCTGATTGCCGCGGCGGCTTCCTTCGCGCTCGCCCAGTACGGGGTCGCCCAGGGCTCGACCGCGCCCTACTTCCTGCTGCCCCAGCGCGCCGGCGAGTTCTTGGCGGGCGCTATCCTGTTCTTCCTCTCGCAGGGCTGGCGCGGTCAGGGGCGCGGCGCGGCGGCGGCCGGTGCGGGTCTGGCCGGACTCGCGCTGGTGCTGGCCTCGGCGGCGCTGCTGGACGCCCGCTCGTCGTTCCCGGGCTTGACCGCGCTCGCACCCTGCCTGGGAGCGGCGCTGCTGATCGCGGCGGGCGGCCTCGCGCCGAACCCGGTGACGCATGTGCTGGCCTCGCTTCCCGTCGTCGCCGTAGGTCGGATCTCCTATTCAGTCTACCTGTGGCACTGGCCGTTGGTCAGCTTCCTCCGCTATGCGCGGGTGGAGTTCACCCCTGTGGTGACGGCCGGCGTCGTCGGGGGCGCCTTGGTCCTCGGCTGGGCGAGTTGGGCGTTGTTCGAGCGGGGCTTCAGGCTGCGGCTTGCCCGCCGGGAGCGCCCGGCGCTGGCCGCCGCGGGGCTGACAGCCGCCCTGCTGATCGCCGCCCCTGTCGGCATCCATCTGAGGGACGGGCTGCCGGGCCGCTTCCCCTACGCCCTGCTCACCCAGGAGGAGCTGATGGCCGAGCGGGCCCGCTACTGGCGCGAGCTGCCCGCGGCCAAGGCCAGCTTCTCGGAGGGTGAAGCTGCGCGCCGCACCCTGATCGTCGGCAACTCCCACGCCTACGACCTGGCCTGGGCGCTGACCGAGAACGGCTATCCGGGCGAGGTGAAGCTGATCGGCACGACCCAGCTGTGCGCCAACTTCGGGCACGATCCGGTGCAGCCCGCCGACGCAGCCTTCTGCGACAAGCGCGTGAAGAAGGTGCTGGAGAGCGCCGAGCTGAAGGCCGCCGACATCGTCCTGCTGCACGACCACTGGCCCACCGACGACCTCGAGGGTCTGGCGGCGATGATCGGCGAACTGCGCGCGGTCACCGATGCGCCGATCGTGGTCTTCGGCCCCAAGATGACCCTCACCGACGACGTGCTGGCCATCTCCAAGACCGCCCAGGGCCGCCGGATGGTCACCGCCAGGGCGATCAACCGTTTCGCCGCCGGCTACCAGGACCCGGCCAAACCCGCGCGCGACGCCCGGCTGAAGACCTTCTTCGCCGAGCGCGCCTTGCCCGGCGTGACCTATGTCGGCCTTCTCGACCTGCAGTGCGGCGAGGCGCTGGCCTGTGACATCCTCTCGCCCGACGGCCAATATCTCTACTTCGACGCCTATCACTTCACGCTCGCCGGCTCCCGCCGCGTCGGCGCGCGGCTGAAGGCGGCGTATCCGGAGCTGTTCTCGGCGGCGCCGCCGGGTTGAGGCGGAACCAACCCCCCGGCGGGGCGGCTTGCTCGCCCACGCCATCCATCAGAGCCTGCCCTTCTGGGCGGCCCTTCGGCTGATCGACGGCCTGTGCGTGGCCGGGGTCTACGTCTGTCTGGAGAGCTGGCTGGCCGACCGCTCGCAGCCGGCGACGCGCGGCGCCGTCCTCGCCGGCTACATGATCGCCCTCTACTCGGGTCAGGGGCTCGGCGCTGTTGGGCGGCTCCGCCACGGCCCTGAACTCCTGGCTGATCGAGCGCACCGGCGACGAGCTGATGCCCGCCTACTACATGATGGCCGCCTGCCTGATCGGCATGGTCGCCGTCCGCTTCATGGTCGAAACCGCCGGTGCGTCGCTGCGCGGGACGCAGGTGCCGGGCCTTGTCCCGCGCGCCGCCGTGGCGGCGCAGAGCTCGCCCGTCTGACCGCCAAAGAAAAAGCCCCTCCGGCGTGAGCCGGAGGGGCCTTCAGGTCCGTGGCGGCCGGCGCGGGGCCGGCCGGCGCGGGTCTTAGTAGCCTTGGATCCGCGCGTAACGGTCGCGGTGGTAGGCTTGGTTGCCGAAGGCGGCTTCCGCGGCCCGGGCGCGCTTCAGGTAGAAGCCGGCCTCGTGGGCGTCGGTCATGCCGATACCGCCGTGCATCTGCACCATCTCGTTGGAGATCAGGTGGAAGGTGTCGCCCATCTTGGCCTTGGCCAGGCTCACCAGCTCGGGCACGTCCGGGGTGTCGTTGTCGATCGCCTGCAAGGCGGCTTCGACAGCCGAGCGGGCCAGCTCGAGATCGGTGAACATCTTGGCTGCGCGGTGTTGCAGCGCCTGGAAGGAGCCGATCACCTGGCCGAACTGGACCCGGGTCTTCAGGTACTCGAGGGTGGTCTCGAAGGCCTGGTTGGCCGAGCCGAGCATTTCGGCGGCGAGGCCGGCGCGGGCGCGGTCGAGGACCTTCTCCAGCAGCGGGTAGCCGTTGTCGACTTCGCCCAGGACGGCGTCGGCGCCGACCTTGACGTTATCGAAGGTGACGTTGGCCGCGCCGCGGCTGTCGGCCAGCGACAGGCGCTTCTTCGAGATGCCGGCGGCGTCGGCCGGGACCACGAACAGGGTGATGCCCTTGGTGTCGCCCGGATTGCCGCTGGTGCGGGCCGAGACGATGTAGAGGTTGGCGGCCAAGCCTTCGAGCACGAAGGACTTCGTGCCGTTCAGGGTGTAGCCGTCGCCGCTCTTCTCGGCCTTCAGGGCGACCTTCTCCGGCGCGTGGTGGGCGCCTTCGTCGACCGCCAGGGCGCCGACCACCTCACCCGAGGCGATCTTCGGCAGCCAGTTGGACTTCTGCTCGTCCGAGCCGCCCAGCACCAGGGCGCTCGCCGCGCCGAGGCCCGAGGCCAGCAGCGGGGAAGCGGTCAGGGTGCGGCCGAGCTCCTCGAGGATCAGGCCCATCGACAGGTAACCGAAATTGGAGCCGCCGAAGTCTTCCGGGATGATGACCCCGGCCCAGCCCATTTCGGCCATCTCGTTCCAGGCGTTGGCGTCGTAGCCAAGCTCGACGCCGCTGTCGCGCATCTTCCGGAAGGCCGTGACCGGGCTCTTTTCCTGAACCCAGCTCTTGGCTGCGTCGCGCAGCATGCTCTGTTCTTCAGACAGGACCGCCATTTTCTCGTCTTTCCTCTCTTAATTCTTCGCGTCGCTTAATTGTGTTGGGTCAGATCCGGGAGACCCAGGATCCGCTTCGAAATGATGTTGTTCTGAACTTCCTGAGAGCCGCCGTAGATCGTGGTGGCCTTGCCGAACAGCCAGCCGCGGACGGCGGCCAGTTCCTCGGCGGTGAAGGCGTCGCCTTCCCAGCCCAGACCCTGGTGGCCCATGACCTCCAGCGTCAGTTCGGCGCGGTCCTGCAGGGTCTTGGTGCCGGCGTTCTTCATGATCGAAGTCGCCGCTGTCGGGCCCTGGTTGGACTTGCTCTCCAGCATCGCGCGCAGGGCGGTCTGTTGGAAGGCGCGCAGGTCCATGTCGTTCATGATGATGCGGGTGCGCAGATCCGAGTCCGCGATGCGGCCCTTCTCGTCGACACCGACATACTCCTTGGCCAGCTTGGACAGGCTGCGGCCGCCGCCGCCGCCGCCACCCGGGCCGGCGCCCGACAGGCTGTTGCGCTCGTGCTGCAGCAGGCGCTTGGCGATGGTCCAGCCGCCGTTCAGCGGGCCGACCAGGTTTTCCTTCGGCACCTTAACGTCGGTGAGGAAGGTTTCGCAGAACGGCGAGTTGCCGGCGATCAGCTTGATCGGACGGACTTCGACGCCCGGCGTCTTCATGTCGAAGAGGACGAAGGAGATGCCTTCGTGCTTCTTCGTCGTGTCGGTGCGGACCAGGCAGAAGCACCAGTCGGCGTATTGCGCGCCGGAGGTCCAGATCTTCTGGCCGTTGACGAGGAAGTGGTCGCCCTTGTCCTCGGCGCGGGTCTGCAGGCTGGCCAGGTCGGAGCCTGCGCCCGGCTCGGAGAAGCCCTGGCACCAGGCGATCTCGCCGCGGCAGATCGACGGGATGTGCCGCTGCTTCTGCTCTTCGTTGCCGTACTCGAGCAGGGTCGGGCCGAACATCATCACGCCCATGCCGCCGATCGGGTTGTAGGCGCCGATGCGGCCCATTTCCTGCTGCAGGACGCGGGCTTCGGCCGGGGTCAGGCCACCGCCGCCGTACTGCTTGGGCCAGGTCGGAACGCCCCACCCCTTTTCGCCCATGCGCTTGCGCCACAGTTCCTGGTCGGGGGTCGGCTCGACGCGCTCTTCGCGCATCGCCGGGTTGGGACCGCCCTTGAGGGAGGGGGGGAAGTTCGCTTCCAGCCACTCCCTGGCTTCCTTGCGGAAGTTTTCGAGATCGCTGCCGCCGAAGTCGGCCATCAATAACTCCTGAAAATTCTCAATCGAAAGCATCCCGTTACACCGGCCAAGCCGCCCGCTCCAGTCTGCCGTTGCGGCAGGGAGCGGCGCAGCCGGCCGGCGCGCCGGGTTACTGCTTCTGGGTCATCTCGGGCAGGCCAAGGATCCGCTTGGTGATGATGTTGTTCTGGATCTCCTGGGAGCCGCCGAAGATGGTGGTCGCCTTGCCAGAGAGCCACTGACGCACGGTCTGCAGCTCTTCCTTGGTGAAGTCGTCGCCGTCCCAGCCCAGGCCCTGATGCCCCATGATCTCGAGCAGCAGCTCGGAGCGCTGCTGACCGATCTGGGTGCCCGAGTTCTTCATCACCGAGGTGGTGGCGGTCGGGTTCAGGTTGCCCTTGGCCTCGGCCACCGCCCGCGCCAGCGTCAGGCTGTGGGCCTTGGCGTCGATCATGTGGGCGGCGATGCGGGTGCGCAGGTCGAGGTCGGCGATGCGGCCCTTTTCGTCCACGCCCACGTAATTCTTGGCGATGTCGGCGACCGAGGCGGCGCCGCCCATCATCCGCCCGCCGCTCTGGCCCGAGCGTTCGTGCTGCAGCAGGCGCTTGCCCACGGTCCAGCCGCCGTTGAGCGGGCCGACCATGTCGTTCTTTTCGACGCGGGCGTTGGTGAAGAAGGTTTCGCAGAACGGCGAGTTGCCGGCGATCAGCTTGATCGGACGCGCTTCCACGCCCGGCTGGTGCATGTCGATCAGCACGAAGGAGATGCCCTCGTGCTTCTTGGAGGTGTCGGTGCGCACCAGGCAGAAGCACCAGTCGGCGTACTGGGCGCCCGAGGTCCAGATCTTCTGGCCGTTGACCACCCAGTGGTCGCCGGCGTCCTCGCACTTGGTCTGCAGCGAGGCGAGGTCGGAGCCGGCGCCCGGCTCGGAATAGCCCTGGCACCAGCGCAGCTCACCGCGGACGATCGGCGGAATGTGGCGGCGCTTCTGATCCTCGGTTCCGTACTCGAGCAGGGTCGGGCCGAACATCGAGGTGCCCATGCCGGCCACCGGGTTGTAGGCGCCGATGCGGTTCATCTCCTGCTGCAGCACGCGGGCCTGCGGGCCGGTCAGGCCGCCGCCGCCGTACTCCTTCGGCCAGGTCGGCGTGCCCCAGCCCTTGTCGGCCATCGCCTGCTTCCAGCGCTTGCGGTCGTCGCTTTCGGGGGCCGGTCCTTCGCCGGCGTATTCGTCCGTGCCGCGCAGGGACTTCGGGAAATTTTCTTCGAGCCAAGCCCGCGCCTCGGCGCGGAAGGCGTCCAAATCAGCGCCGCCGAAATCGGCCATATTCGAAATCCTCCAAAATCATCTGTTCGTTGTCCGGTCTAATGGGCCGGTGGGTCAGTTGGACTGGGTGGTGTCGGGCAGCCCCAGGATCCGCTTGGAAATGATGTTGTTCTGCACTTCGTACGATCCGGCGAAGATAGTCGTGGCCTTGCCGCCAAGCCAACTGCGAACTGTGGTCTTTTCCAGATCGCTGAACTCGTCACCATCCCACCCCAGGCCCTGGTGGCCCATGATTTCGATCAAGAGCTCCTGCCGCTGATGGGTGATGACGGTGTTGGCGTTCTTCATGATCGAGGTGGTGGCCGAGGGATTCTGATTGCCCTTGGCCTCGGCGATCGCCCGATACTGGGTCAGCACGAAGGCATGCCGGTCGATGTCGTTGGCGGCGATGCGCAACCGAAGGTCGCTGTCGGCGATGCGGCCCTTCTCGTCCACGCCGACGTAGTCCTTGGCCAACTGCGCCGGCGCCGGCCCCGCCTCGCTGCGCGGCCGCGAGGAGCCGGAGCGCTCGAACTGCAGCAGCCGCTTGCCCACGGTCCAGCCGCCGTTCAGCGGGCCGACCATGTCGTTCTTCTCGACACGCGCGTTGGTGAAGAAGGTCTCGCAGAAGGGCGAGTGGCCGGCGATCAGCTTGATCGGGCGCACCTCGACCCCGGGCTGGTGCATGTCGATCAGCACGAAGGAGATGCCCTCGTGCTTCCTCGTGGTGTCGGTCCGGACCAGGCAGAAGCACCAGTCGGCGTACTGGGCGCCCGAGGTCCAGATCTTCTGGCCGTTCACCAGCCAGTGGTCGCCGGCGTCCTCGCACTTGGTCTGCAGCGAGGCGAGGTCGGAGCCTGCGCCCGGTTCGGAATAGCCCTGGCACCAGCGGATTTCACCGCGCACGATGGGAGGCAGGTGGCGCTGCTTCTGGTCCTCGGCGCCGTACTCCAGGAGGGTCGGCCCGATCATCGAGACGCCCATGCCCGCCATCGGATTGTAGGCGCCGATGCGGTCCATCTCTTCGGCCAGCACTACCGCCTGAGGGCCGGTCAGCTCGGCGCCGCCGTACTGCCGGGGCCAGGTGGGCGCGCCCCAGCCCTTGTCGGCCATCGCCTGCTTCCAGCGCTTGCGGTCTTCGGTCTCCGCCGCCGGGCCTTCGCCCGGGGTCATGTCGTCGGCGCCGCGGAGGGAGGCGGGGAAATTCTCTTCGAGCCACCCGCGAGCTTCGGCCCGGAATGCGTCGAGATCGGCGCCGCCAAAGTCGGCCATCGAAATTCCTCCACCTTTTCTATTACTTAGGTGGCACTATAGCACAATGACCAAGGCGGCGGGAGTCCGGCTGGCTCTCTGGTCAAAACGGGCGGGGAGAGGGGTGACGGGCAGGGGGCGCGCCCCGCCCGCCACCGACCTTTCCCGCGTCAGCCCTTGGCGGGGTCCGGCAGGCCGAGGACCCGCTTGGAGACCACGTTGAGGTTGATCTCGCTGGTGCCGCCTTCGATGGAGTTGCCCTTCGAGCGCAGCCAGGCGCGGGTGGTCGCCAGTTCGTCGCGGTCGAAACCTTCGCCTTCCCAGCCGAGGCCCTGGCCGCCCATCGCCTCGACCATCAGCTCGTTGCGGTCCTGGGCGATCTTGGCGCCGGCGTACTTCATGATCGAGGTGGCCGCGGACGGGCCTTGGTTGGCCTTGGCCTCGTCGGCCGCGCGGCGGACGGTGAGCTGGAAGCTCTTCGCCTCGATCAGGTGGTCGGTGATGCGGCGGCGCAGGTCGTGGTCGGCCAGCCGGCCGGTCTCGTCGACGCCGACGTACTCCTTGGCCACTTCCTGCACCGTCTTGACCGCGGTCGGCGCGCCGATGTTGCCGCCGCCCAGGCCCGCCGAGATGTTGTCGCGCTCGAACTGCAGCAGCCGCTTGGCGATGGTCCAGCCGCCGTTCAGCGGACCCCAGAGCTGGTCCTTCGGCACCTTAACGTCGGTGAAGAAGGTCTCGCAGAAGGGGCTGGTGCCGTTGATCAGCCGGATCGGGCGGACCTCGACGCCCGGCGTCTTCATGTCGATCAGCAGGAAGGAGATGCCTTCGTGCTTCTTGGTCGGATCCGTGCGGACCAGGCAGAAGCACCAGTCGGCCAGGTTGGCGCCCGAGGTCCAGATCTTCTGGCCGTTGACCAGGTAGTGGTCGCCCTTGTCCTCGGCGCGGGTTTGCAGCGACGCCAGGTCGGAGCCCGAGCCCGGCTCGGAGTAGCCCTGGCACCAGCGGACCTCGCCCTTGATGATCCCCGGCAGGTGCTGGCGCTTCAGCGCCTCGGTGCCGTACTCGATCAGGGTCGGGCCGAACATCATCACGCCCATGCCGCCGATCGGGTTGCGGGCGCCGATGCGGGCCATCTCCTCGGCCAGCACGCGGGCTTCCTGGCGCGACAGGCCGCCGCCGCCGTATTCCTTCGGCCATGTGGGCGTGCCCCAGCCCTTGTCGCCCATCTTCTGACGCCACTGGTCCCAGGCGGGATCGAACTCGGTCGACATCGACGCCTGCATCTGCCGGCGCGGATCGTTGCGCAGTTCCTGCGGGAAGTTCTCTTCCAGCCAGGCGCGGGCTTCCTTCCGGAAGGCCTCGAGGTCGGTTCCGCCGAAATCGGCCATGGGATCGTTTCCTTATTGCTTAATCGGGTCAGGCAGGCCGAGGACCCGCTTGGCCACCACATTGATATTCACTTCCGAGGTGCCGCCCTCGATCGAATTGCCCTTGGAGCGGAGCCAGCCGCGGGTGGCGGTCAGCTCGTGGCCCTTGAAGGCGTCGCCCTCCCAGCCCAGGCCCTGATGGCCCATCGCCTCGATCATCAGCTCGCTGCGCTCCTGCGCGAACGAGGCGGCGGCGTATTTGATGATCGAGGTGGCCGCCGACGGTCCGCCGCCGGCCCGGCTCTCCGCGGCGCTGCGGGCGATGGTCATCTGCAGCGCCTGGAAGTTCATCTTGTTCTCGGTGATCCGCCGGCGAAGGTCGCCGTCCGCCAGCCGGCCGGTCTCGTCGACGCCGACGTAGTTCTTGGCGATCTGACCCAGGTCGCCGGCCGCGCCGCCCGCGCCGCCGCCGCCTCCGAAGCCGCCGGAGATGTTCTGGCGCTCGTACTGCAGCAGCCGCTTGGCGATCTCCCAGCCGCCGTTCAGCCGGCCGACCATGTTCCCCTTGGGGACCTTCACGTCGGTGAAGAAGGTCTCGCAGAAGGGGCTCTCGCCGCTGATCAGCCGGATCGGCCGGGTCTCGACGCCCGGCGAGCTCATGTCGATCAGCACGAAGGAGATGCCCTCGTGCTTCTTGGAGGTGTCGGTGCGCACCAGGCAGAAGCACCAGTCGGCCTTGTCGGCGTAGCTGGTCCAGATCTTCTGGCCGTTGATCAGCCAGTGGTCGCCCTTGTCCTCGCAACGGGTCTGCAGGGACGCCAGGTCGGAGCCCGCGCCGGGCTCGGAGTAGCCCTGGCACCAGCGGATCTCGCCGCGGACGATCTTCGGCAGGTGCTCCTTCTTCTGCTCCTCGTTGCCGTATTCGAGCAGCACCGGGCCCAGCATCCAGATGCCGAACGAGGCCAGCGGCTGGCGGTAGCCGCCGCGCTGCAGCTCCTGTTCGACCGCCCGCGCCTGCGCCGGCGAGAGGCCTGCGCCGCCGTATTCCTTGGGCCAGGTGGGTGCGGTCCAGCCCTTTTCGGCGACCCGCCGCATCCAGACGATGTGCGGGTCGTCGCTGTTCGCGAACCGGCGCCCGCCCCAGATCGCCTCGGGGTCGGTCGTCGGGCGGGGGGCCTTCAGTTCAGGGGGATAGTTGGCCTCCAGCCAGGCTTTCACCTCGCCGCGGAACGCCTCCAGCTCTGCACCGCCGAAGTCGGCCATGAAGGTCTCCTGCCTGCCGGTTCGAACTCGCGCGCACCATAGCGCCCGGCGCCCCAAGGACAAGGGTTTCGAACGGGTGTTTGAGGTCTCAGCGGCCGGTCGTCACGCCCAGCAGGTTGACCAGGTGGACCAGCAGCAGCACCGCCAGGGCGGCGCTGGTCAGCATCAGCCCGCGCCAGGGGATCAGCCGCGGACCGCGCATCGGATCGGGCTTGCGCGCGCCGCGCCAACCGCTGAACAGGGCGACCAGGGCGGCGGCGGCGAGCAGGACGGCGGTCAGTTCGATCCCCATGCCGCCCCCTAACCCGGCCCGGCGCGGCTTCCAAGAGCCACCTGGGAAGGCCCGCCCCGCGCGCGTTTAACCTTTCATTGACCCTATCGTCCGAAGGCTGGAGACAGCCCACCCGGACGCCGCGCCGTCATCCACAGGTGATCGCCGTGGACGCAATATCTTGCGTCTTGGTCGCGTTTACACCCCAGGAATCGGTGGATAGCGTCGAGACTGGGGTTGGAGACGATTCGATATGACGGCGGGGGCGCCCTGGAGCGTGAAGGGGATCGATCCGAAGGCCCGCGAGGTCGCCAAGGATCTGGCCCGCCGGTCCGGCATGACCCTCGGCGAGTGGCTGAACCGGATGATCCTCGAGGACGATCCCGAAGACGCCATCGCCAAGGCGTTGTTCGAGGATCGCCCCCGGCGACCGGCGCGGCCGGCCGTGGAAACCCCGCCGACTCCACTGGAGCGCATCGAAGTCGCCGGCTCGCGTGAGGACATCGCCCGGGTGGCGCTGGCCCTCGACCGGCTGACCGACCATATCGAGGCTTCCGAGGCCCGCACCAGCCTGGCGATCAGCGGGGTCGAGCAATCGGTCCGCGCCGCCCTGTCGCGCCTCGACGCCGCCGAGCGCCAGCAGGCGGCGGTGATCGCGCGTGTCGAGGACGCCGTCGATGGGGTCCGCAGCGAGCAGGTGCGGGTCATCGACCGCCTCCGGCGCGTGGAGCAGGAGGCGGCGGGGCCGCGCTCGGCCGAGGCGCTGCGCGCCCTCGAGGTGGCGCTGTCCAAGGTGGCCGTCCAGCTCGACGGCAAGGAAGACCGCACCCGCGCCCTGTTGAACGCCGTCGAGGCGCGCATCCAGCGCCTGGAGGGCGGCGAGGCCGGCGCCTCGGCGGTGGTCGAGGACGGCATCGGCAAGCTCTCCGAGCGGCTGGCGGACGCCGAGAGCCGCACCGCCCGCGCCGTCGAGGAGCTTCGCGACTCCTTCGCCGCCCTCGACGGGCGGCTGCGGAGCGTTGAATCCGGCGGCGCCGTGGACCAGCGGCTGGAGGATCTGGCCGCCACCCTCGGCAAGCGGCTGGAGGAAGCCCGCAACGAGATCGCCCAGCAGCTCGCCGCTTCCGCCGAGGACCGCTTCGACCGGATGGAGCGCCGGCTCGGCGAGATGGCCGAGCACGTCCAGGCCGCCGAGCAGCGCTCGGCACAGGCCATCCAGAAGATGGGCGAGGACCTGGCGGGCGTCGCCGGATCGCTCACCGAGCGTGTGCAGGCCGCCGAGGCCGGCGCTGCGGCGGTCGGCGCCGAGCTCGCCAAGATCGGCGAGGGCCAGGCCGAGGCGCTGGCCAGGCTGTCGGCCGAGGTCACCCGCATCTCCGAGCGGCTGGGTGAGCGGATCGCCGGCGCCGAGCGGCGCAGCGCCCAGGCCATCGACGAGGTGGGCGAGAAGCTCGGCCGCATCAACGAGCGGCTCGGCGAACGCACCGACAGGGTCTCCGAAGAGCTTTCCGAACGCATCCGCGCCAGCGAGGCGCGCACCGCCCGCCTGCTGGAGGAGGCGCGCGAGAAGATCGACCAGCGGCTGGCCGAGACCCAGCAGCGGTTCGCCGAGCAGGCCAGGGCGGTCGTGGCGCCGCCCCCCGTCCCGCCGGTCCCGGAGCCCGAACTGCCGCCGGCCGAGGTGCTGGAGGGGCCCGTGCCGGCCGCCGCCGCCGCGCCGCCGCCGCCGGCCGCGCCGGAGCCCTTCGCCGCCGCCACCCGCCTGTTCGGCTCGGCCTTCCCCGTCACCCGGCCAGAGCGGAGCGCGCCGGAGCCGGAGTTCGACGAAACCGACTTCGAGGCCGCCGACGGCTTCGGCCCGTCCGACGAGACGGTGGAGCCTGCCGAACTGGCGGCCGACGCCGAACCCGAGACGCCGGAGCCGGAGACGGCCGAGGGCGGGCGGGCCGTCGAGGCCGAGGATCCGCTGGCCGAGGTGCTGTCGGCGCTGGACGCCGAGCCCCCCGCCGACGCTTCCGACGAGGCCCCCGCGAAAGCGCTCTCGGACGTGGACGCCGAACTCCTCAAGCCGCCGGCCCTGGAGCCCGCGGCCGGCTTCGATGTCGACACCGAGCCGACCCCGGCGGAGGCCGCCGCGCCCGCCGAGACGCCGGCATGGCCCGCACTCGCATCGGCCCGGCCGGACGACGACGTCGTCGACGCCGAATTCGAAGAGCCGGCCGGCGCCGAAGCCGCCGCCGACGAGGAGTCTGCGACCGCAGAGGTCTCCGACCCCGAGGAAGACCTCTTCGAGCCCAGGGGCGAAGAAGAGTCCAAGCCGCTGGAACGGCTGACCGCCCGCGAACTGATCGAACAGGCGCGGGCCGCCGCGCGCGCCTCCGCGGCGGGTCAGAAGCCTGCGAAGGCCAAGGACGAGAGCGGCCCCTTCTCCGGCTTCAGCGTGGCCAAGAAGCGCCGGTCCGGCGGGACCCTGCCGACCGCCGTGCTGGTGGCCGGCGGCATGGCCGCGGCGGGCCTGTCGATCAGCGGCCTGGTGCTGCAGTCGGGCGAGATTCAGAAGGGCGCCGACCAGGCGCAACTCGCCGAACAGGGTGCGCCGGTCGCCGCCGCGCCCAAGCCCCCGCTCGCCGCCGTCGCCCTGGCCCCGAAGAAGCTGACCGAGACCGCGCCGCCGGCCGCGACCGACGTCGACCTCGAGGCGCTCTACACCGAGGCCTCGCAGGCGATCGACGCGGGCGACGCCGCCGGAGTGGAGAAGCTGAAACAGGCCGCCAATCTCGGCCACGCCCCAGCCCAGCTCTATCTCGCCAAGCTGCACGAGGCCGGCCGCGCGGGCCTGAAGCAGGACCTGGCCGAAGCCCGGCGCTGGACCGAGCGCGCCGCCCAGCGCGGCGAGCGCAAGGCGATGCACAACCTGGCGCTCTACTATTTCGAGGGAACCGGCGGACCCAAGAACACCACCACCGCCGCCCAGTGGTTCCAGCGGGCCGCCGAGATGGGGCTGGTGGACAGCCAGTACAATCTGGGCCGGCTGCACGAGGAGGGGATCGGCGTGCCGCAGAACGCCGCCGAGGCCTACCGCTGGTACCTGATCGCCGGCCGCGCGGGCGACGCCGAGGCCCGCGCCAGCGCCCAGCGGGTGAAGGCCCAGCTCTCCGACGAAGCTCGCGTGGTGGCCGAGAAGTCGGCCGCCGCCTTCCGCGCCGCGACGCCGAGCCTGGCCGCCGACGGCGAGAAGGCCGCCGTGGCCATGGCCCAGAAGGCGCTCTCGCGCCTCAACTATTACCAGATGCTCGGCCCCGCGGACGGCGCGGCCTCCCCGGCGCTCAGAATGGCCGTCGCCGCCTACCAGCGTGACCAGGGACTGCCCGCCACGGGCGAGCTCGATTCCCTGACCGTCTCACGCCTGGCCGTCTACGCGCGCTGAGCCTTGCTCGCCCCCCGGACCGAATGGCGGCGCGCGACATCCGAGGCCGGCGGTTGAGCCGTGGACATCTATCTCCCCATCGCCGAGGTGTCGGTGAATGCGCCGCTGCTGATCGCCCTCGGCGCGGCGGTGGGCTTCATCTCCGGCCTGTTCGGCATTGGCGGCGGCTTCCTGATGACGCCGATCCTGGTGTTTCTCGGCATTCCGCCCGCGGTCGCGGTGGCCAGCGAGGCCAACCACGTGGCGGCGTCCTCGACTTCCAGCGTGATCTCCTACACCCGGCGCCGGGCGGTGGACTTCCGGATGGGCGGGGTGCTGGCGGCCGGCGGTGCGGCGGGCTCCTTCCTGGGCGTCGAGGTGTTCCGTTGGCTGCGGCTGCTGGGGCAGGCGGACCTCGTCGTCTCGCTCTCCTACCTCGTCTTCCTGGGCGTGATCGGCGGGCTGATGCTGACCGAGTCGCTGGGCGCGATCCTGCGCCGGCGCCGCGGCGAGCCGCCGAAGCCGCGACGCGACCGGCGACCGCCCTGGCTTTACGGCCTGCCGTTCAAGGTCCGCTTTCCGCGCTCGCGCCTCTACATCAGCGTGCTGCCTCCCATCGCGCTGGGCGTGTTCGTCGGGATCCTGTCGGCGATCATGGGGGTGGGCGGCGGCTTCGTGCTGGTGCCGGCCATGGTCTACCTGCTGCGGATGCCGGCCGGCGTGGTGGTGGGCACCAGCCTGTTCCAGATCATCATCACCACCTCGCTGACCAGCGTGCTGCAGGCGGGCCGCAACCAGACGGTGGACGTGGTGCTGGCCACCATGCTGCTGGCCGGCGGCGTGCTGGGGGCGCAGTTCGGCGCCCGCGCCTCCATGCGCTTCCGGGCCGAGGAACTGCGCGCCCTGCTGGCGCTGATCGTGCTCG
>Ga0172382_10000635_pt1 | contig 65827 bp, 60 predicted proteins | sample Leawel138RmetaG_FD_122245 | JGI IMG/M metagenome (GOLD analysis project Ga0172382, IMG submission 122245) | Leachate microbial communities from a municipal landfill in Southern Ontario, Canada - Leachate well 138R metaG | ecosystem: Engineered > Solid waste > Landfill > Unclassified | place...
CGACCCCATGGGGCGTCGCTGATGCTGGGTATCTTTTGGGTTCGTCGTCTGGGGATGCTGTTTTGGCTCGGCAGCCTGGTGCCGCTCGCGGCGGCCCAGGATACCCTGCCGGCCGATCATCCATACAGCGCCCTCGTCCAGATCCAGAACGCCGCGCGCACCCTCGATTATTCGGGCATCACGGTCTACCAGCAGGGCCGCAGCCTGCAGGCTGCGCTGCTGGTGCACTGGGTCGACGGTTCGGGCGAGCGCGAGCGCTTCGAAACACTGGATGGCCTGCCGCGCGAATGCCTGCGCGAGAACCGCAAAGAACAGTGCCTGTACCCGGACCAGCGCCTGGTGATTCGCCGCACGGTGGGTCCCGATCATTTTCCGGCGCTGCTGCAGGCGGATCCGGGCCTGATCGCGCAGCATTATGAATGGCGCCCGGCCCTGGGCACGTATCGGGTCGCCGGGCGCGATTGCATGGTGTCCGAACTGGCGGCGCGCGACACCCTGCGCTACAGCTACCGGCTGTGCACCGATCTCGAAAATCACCTGCTGCTCAAGACGCAGACGTTCGACGAACATGGCCACCTGATCGACCAGATGGCCTTCAGCCGGCTCAAGCTCAGCCCGGACGTCGGGCCCGCAGACATGGCCTCCCGGTATGATGCCAAGGATTGGGCCGTGCGCGAGGAAAACAGCCGCAGCGTCGACCTGCTGGGCGAGGGCTGGCGCTTTGCGCTGCCGCCCGGCTTCAGGCCCCAGGCCGAGATCACGTACCAGGTGGGCCCCGAGCAGGCGGTGAATCAGCTGGTCATATCCGACGGGCTGGCCGCTATTTCCATTTTTATTGAAACCTTTGACGCCCAAAGGGATCAAAACCTCCAGGAAGGCAGTTTGCGCCAGGGCGCCATCAACATCTACCGCACGCGCCTGGCGGCATACTGGCTCACGGCCATGGGCGAAGTACCGGCGCAAACGGTGCACGACGTGGTTCATGCAGCCCAGTACACCCCCGGAACTGCCCGTTGATCATTCCATTGCAAGGAGAATCGCATGATTCTGTCTTTTTCAGGTAAACCACGCTCATCCGCACTGGCCCGATGGGCGGCCGGTACGGCCGCCAGCCTGGCCCTGGCGCTGAGCGTGCCCGTCGGGCTGGCTCATGCCCAGGACCACGCAGTGCAAGTGGCGCTGCCCGACTTCACCCAGATCATCGCCGAAACCGAAGGCTCGGTGGTCAACATCCGGACCACGGAAACCATTCCGGTGCGGGGCGGCGCGCGGGGTCCGGGGGGCGATCCTTCCGACCTGTTTCGCTGGTTCTTCGGCCCCGACTTCAATCCGCCCGGCTTTGGCCAGACGCCCCGCGCGCCCGGCCAGCCCCAACAGCCGCGCGAGCGCACGGTGCCGCGCGGCATCGGCTCGGGCTTCATCATCTCCAAAGACGGCTACGTCCTGACCAACAATCACGTGGTCAACAACGCCAATGACATCTTCGTCACCATGACCGACGGCACCGAGTACAAGGCCAAGGTGGTCGGTACGGATGCGCGCACCGACATCGCCTTGCTGAAGATCGATGCAAACGACCTGAAACCCCTGCCTATCGGGGATTCGGATGATCTCAAGAAAGGTCAGTGGGTGTTGGCGATCGGCTCGCCCTTTGGCCTGGATTCGACCGTCACGGCCGGCATCATCAGCGCCATCAACCGGGATACCGGCGACTACCTGCCGTTCATCCAGACCGACGTCGCGGTCAATCCGGGCAATTCGGGCGGGCCGCTGATCAACCTGGAGGGCCAGGTCGTGGGCATCAATTCGCAGATCGTCTCGCGCAGCGGCGGCTTCATGGGGATTTCACTGGCCATTCCCATCGACGAGGCCTTGCGCGTGGTCGATCAGCTCAAGGCGCATGGCAAGGTGACCCGTGGCCGTATCGGCGTGCAGATCACCGAGGTCGCGGATGACGTGGCCAAGGCGCTGGGCCTGGACAAGGCGAAAGGGGCCATGGTCAGCAGTGTGGACCCCGATGGGCCTGCGGCCAAGGCCGGCGTGCATGCCGGCGACGTGATCCTGAACTTCCACGGTCACGATATCGATCACATGGCCGATTTGCCGCGCCTGGTGGGGGCCACGCAGCCCGACACCAAGACCTCGCTCAAGGTCTGGCGCAAGGGCAAGGTGGTCGAGCTCAAGGTCAAGGTGGGTGAACTCACCGAAGAGCAGTCCAGCCGGTTCAGCCAGGACGAAGGCCCCACGACGGACAGCACGGTAGACCGCCTGGGCCTGCGCGTGCAGCCGGTGCCCGACGGCGATGCGCCGGGTGTGCTGGTAGACGTGTCCGAAGGGGCGGCGGCCGAATCCGGCATCGAGCCGGGGGATATCATCCTGCGCATCAACGACACCGACATCCGCAGCCCCAAGCAATATGCCGAGGTCGTGGGCAAGCTCGATGAATCGCGCCCGGTCGTGGTTCTGGTCAGCCGCGACCAGCAATCCCAGTGGGTGATCGTCAAGCCCGAATGAGTCCGGTACGATCCTGCGACCAAAACGGCTAAAATGTAAGACGAACGAGAAGGGGGCGCCCGCGGCGTTCCCTTCTCTTTTTTCTTTTTTGAGTCACGTATGGACCACATCCGCAATTTTTCCATCATTGCGCACATCGACCACGGCAAGTCCACCCTGGCCGATCGCCTGATCCAGCGTTGCGGGGGTCTGCAAGATCGCGAGATGTCTTCGCAGGTGCTCGATTCGATGGACATCGAGCGCGAGCGCGGCATCACCATCAAGGCGCAGACGGCCGCGCTGCAGTATCAGGCTGCCGACGGCCGGCGCTACCACCTGAACCTCATCGACACCCCAGGCCACGTCGACTTCTCCTACGAGGTCAGCCGCTCGCTGTCCGCCTGCGAGGGCGCCTTGCTGGTGGTCGATTCGACGCAGGGGGTCGAAGCCCAGACTGTCGCAAATTGTTACACCGCCATCGATCTCGGGGTCGAGGTGGTGCCGGTGATCAACAAAATGGATCTCCCGTCGGCCGACCCCGAGGCGGCGGCGTCCGAAATCGAAGACGTCATCGGCCTGGACGCCTCGGGTGCCATCCGGGCCAGCGCCAAGACGGGGCAGGGGATCGACGACATCCTCGAAGCCATCGTGCAGCGCATCCCGGCACCGCAAGGGGATCCCGGGGGCGCCCTGCAGGCGCTGATCATCGATTCCTGGTTCGACAATTACGTGGGCGTGGTGATGCTGGTGCGCATCGTCAACGGGGTTCTGCGCCCCCGCGACAAAATCCTGCTGATGGCCACCGGCGCCACGCATCTGTGCGAACAGCTGGGTGTGTTCACGCCCAAATCCGAGCCCCGGGAGCAGCTGTCCGCAGGGCAGGTGGGCTTTGTGATCGCCGGGATCAAAGAGCTCGAGCACGCCAAGGTGGGCGACACGATCACCCTGGCGGCCAAGCCGGCTGCGCAGGCCCTGCCGGGCTTCAAAGAGGTCAAGCCCCAGGTCTTCGCCGGCGTGTATCCGGTCGAGTCCAGCGCGTATGACCAGCTGCGCGATTCACTCGAAAAGCTCAAGCTCAACGACGCCTCGCTGCTGTTCGAGCCCGAAGTCTCCCAGGCCCTGGGCTTTGGCTTTCGTTGCGGCTTTCTGGGCCTGCTGCACATGGACATCGTGCAAGAGCGCCTCGAGCGCGAGTTCGACATGGACATCATCACCACCGCGCCGTCGGTGGTCTACGAAGTCCTGGTGCGCGACGGTTCGGTGGTGATGGTCGACAGCCCGGCCCGCATGCCCGAACTGGGGCACATCGTCGAGATCCGCGAGCCCATCATGACCGTCACCCTGTTCATGCCGCAGGAATACGTGGGGCCGGTGATGTCTCTGTGCAACAATCGCCGCGGCGTGCAGCTGAATCTCAGCTACCATGGGCGGCAGGTGCACCTTGCCTACGAGATCCCGCTGGCCGAGATCGTGCTCGATTTCTTCGATCGCCTCAAGTCGGTATCGCGTGGGTACGCATCCATGGATTACGAATTCAAAGAATATCGCGTCGCCGATGTCGTGCGCGTCGATCTGCTCATCAACGGCGAACGGGTCGATGCGTTGTCCATGATCGTGCATCGGGCCAATGCGCGCCCGCGTGGCCGCGAAGTGGTCACCCGCATGCGCGGCCTGATTCCCCGGCAGATGTTCGACATCGCCATCCAGGCGGCCATCGGCGCCGAAGTGGTGGCCCGTGAAAACGTCAAGGCCCTGCGCAAGAACGTGCTGGCCAAGTGTTACGGGGGCGACATCTCGCGCAAGAAGAAACTGCTCGAAAAACAAAAGGCGGGCAAGAAACGCATGAAACAGGTGGGCAACGTGGAAATCCCCCAAGAGGCCTTTCTGGCCGTTTTGCAGGTCGACGACAAATGAACTGGGACTTCGCTCTGCTGCTGTTCGTGGCCTTGCTGGTCACGGGCGCCGTGTGGCTGCTCGACCGGCTGGTGCTGCGGGCCCGAAGACAGCAGCGGGCCGAGGCCGCCGCGCAGGCGTGCCGCAACAATGCGGCGGGCCTGGAGCCCGCCGCACTCGAGGCCGAATGCAGGCAGGTGCGCGAGCGCGTGGGCAAGGCGCCCTGGTGGGTCGAATACGCCATCAGCTTCTTTCCGGTGATCCTGTTCGTCTTCGTGCTGCGCTCATTCGTGGTCGAGCCGTTTCGCATCCCGTCGGGTTCCATGCTGCCCACACTCGAAAACGGCGACCTGATCCTGGTCAACAAGTATGAATACGGCATTCGCCTGCCGGTGCTCAACCGCAAGATCATCGACCTGGGCTCGCCGCAGCGCGGCGACGTCGTCGTGTTCCGCTATCCGGTCGACCCGGCGGTGGATTACATCAAGCGGGTGGTGGGCCTGCCGGGCGACGTGGTCGAGTACCGTCACAAGCAGCTGTATCTCAACGGTTCGCCCGTACCACGCACCCGGGATGGCGACTACTACGAGCCAGACCGTGCCAACTATGTGGCCCAGTATCTCGAGCAGCTCGGTACGGTGTCGCACCGCATCCTGCTCAACCCCCAGGCCCCTCAGGGCCTCATGCCGATCACGCGCTTCCCGGATTTTTCCGACTGCTCGTACCAGGCGGGGGGGGTGCGTTGCACGGTGCCGCCAGGGCATTACTTCGTCATGGGCGATAACCGCGACAACAGCCTCGACAGCCGCTACTGGGGGTTCGTGCCAGACCGCAATCTGGTGGGCCGGGCGTTCTTCATCTGGATGAACTTCGGTGCGCCCAGCCGCATCGGCAGGTTCCACTGATGGCCACCCTGCGGCGCCTGCAAGACGCTCTGGATTACCAGTTCCATGAGCCGGCACTGCTGGTTCAGGCGCTGACCCACCGCAGCCACGGCCGGCCCCACAATGAACGGCTCGAATTCCTGGGCGATTCGGTTCTCAACTTCGTTGTCTCCACGCTGCTGTTTGCCGAGCACGCGCGCATGGACGAAGGGGCCTTGTCGCGGGTGCGCGCGAATCTGGTCAAAGAAGCCAGCTTGGCCGGGATCGCGCTGTCGCTGGGGTTGCCGGACCATCTGCGCCTGGGCGAGGGCGAGCTCAAGAGCGGCGGCTTCAGGCGTCCGTCGATCCTGGCCGATGCGCTCGAAGCCATCCTGGGGGCGATTTATCTCGATGGGGGCTATCCGGCGGCGGCCCACACGATCGAGCACCTGTACCGGCCCATCCTGTCGCAGGTCGACCTGCGCGATGCCGGCAAGGATGCCAAGACCCAGCTGCAGGAACTGGTGCAGGGCAGCGGCCACCCCTTGCCGGTCTACGATGTGCTCACAACCCACGGCGCTGCGCATGATCAGGTGTTTGAAGTGGCGTGCCGTGTAGAATCGCTGGGTGTGCACAAGCAGGCATCGGGGCACAGCCGGCGCAGCGCCGAGCAGGCCGCGGCCGCCCTGGCGCTGGCCGAGCTGCGCACGCGCGGGCTTTTGCGCGGGGCATCGGGGCGGCGCAAGAAAACCGCAGCGTCCAATTCTCATCCGCCTTCTTCTCATGACTGACACCGTACCGTTTCGCTGTGGTTTCGTTGCCCTGGTCGGGCGGCCCAACGTGGGCAAGTCCACCCTGGGCAATGCGCTGGTGGGCGCCAAGCTGTCCATCGTATCGCGCAAGGCACAGACCACCCGGCATCGGATCAACGGGGTGCTGACGCGGGGCGCGGATCAGTTCATTTTCGTGGATACCCCGGGGTTCCAGACCCGTCACGGCGGTGCGATGAACCGCATGATGAACCGCGTGGTCACACAGGCATTGGCAGAGGTCGACGTCGTGGTGCACGTGGTGGAAGCGGGCAAATGGTCGGCGGGCGACGCGGCGCTTTTACCCCTGTTGCCTGCCGGTCGGCCGGTGATTCTGGCCGTGAACAAAGTCGATGCCCTGAAAGACAGGAACGCACTGTTCCCTTATGTCGAAAAACGCATGCAGGCCTATCCCTATGCTGCTGTCGTGCCGGTCAGCGCATTGCGCGCGATCCAGCTCGAGCCGCTGCTCGATGAAATTGCGGTGCACCTGCCGTTGGCCGAGCACTTGTTCGAGGCCGACGCCCTGACCGATCGGCCAGTGCGCTTTCTGGTGGCCGAGCTGATTCGCGAGAAGATTTTTCGCCTGGTGGGCGATGAGCTCCCCTACGGCTGCACGGTCATTATCGAGCAGTGGGAAGAAAATGAAACCGGGGTGCGGGTGTCGGCCTGCGTGGTGGTCGAACGTGAAAGCCACCGGCCGATCCTGTTGGGGGCCGGCGGGCAGCACATGAAGCGCATTGCGACCGAAGCCCGCCAGGACATCGTGCGCCTGCTCGAAAAACCCGTGTTCCTGGATGTCCACATCAAGGTCCGCAAGGGCTGGTCGGCACGCGAATCGACCCTGCGCGAACTGGGTTATGACTAAAGGGCGCGGCCCGCGCATCTACGACGCTTCGGCTCACGTGCTGCATGCCAGCGCGTGGCGCGAGACGTCGCTGATCATACAGGCCTTCACGCGCGACCACGGCCGGCTGGCGCTGGTGGCCAAGGGGGCCAAGCGGCCCTATTCGGCACTGCGGCCGGTTCTGGTATGTTTTCAGCCGCTGTGGCTATCGTGGTCCGGCAGCGCCGAGGTCCGCACGCTGACCCGGGCCGAATCCGGCCCGGTGCGCCTGCTGGACGGTCGCGCCCTGATGTCGGCCTGGTACTTGAACGAGCTCATCCTGCGGCTGCTGCCGCGCGATGACGCCTATCCGCTGGTGTACGATGCCTATGCCGGTGCGCTCGATGCCCTGGCGCAGCCGTTGGCTCCAGCGGCTGCGCATCCGGCGGCCTTGCGCCGTTTCGAATGGGTACTGCTCGAGCAGGCGGGCTATGGGGTCGAGGGCCCCATGCCGGATTTCACGGATTCGCGCGCTGCCGCCATGGTGCGCCGGCAATTGCGAGAACGCCTCGAGCCATTGCTCGAGGCGCCCTTGCGTACGCGGCGGGTGCTGCTGGAATTGCAGCACTACTGAAAAGCATCAATCGCGGCTGCCGCCGAAGATGCCCAGGAGCATCAGCAGATTGACGAAAATGTTGTAGAGATCGAGATACACCGCGAGGGTGGCCGAGATGTAGTTGGTTTCGCCCCCGCGCACGACGCGCTGCAGGTCGACCAGCAGAAAGGCCGAGAAAATGCCGATGGCCAGGACCGACAGCGTGAGGGTCAGAGCCGCGATCTGCAAGAAGATGTTGGCGAGCATGGCCACGATCAGCAGCACCACGCCCACGAACAGGAACTTCTGCCAGTGGGAGAAATCCCGCTTGGTGGTGGTGGCCACGGCGGCCATGGTGCCGAACACGGCTGCGGTACCCCCGAACGCCAGCATGATCAGCTGGGCGCCATTGCCCATGCCCAGCACGAAGCCCAGCATGCGCGACAGCATGAGACCCATGAAAAAGGTGAAGCCCAGCAGCAGGGCGACCCCCAGCGAGCTGTTCTTGTTGCGCTCGACCAGGAACATGAGCCCGAAGGCGCCGATCAGAAAGACCAGTGCGCTGGTGCCCGGGCTTTCGCTCATGAGCTGGTTCATGCCGGAGGACAGGCCGATGGCCGCCCCGAGCACCGTGGGAATGAGCGACAGGGCCAACAACCAGTAGGTGTTGCGCAGCACGCGGTTGCGGGCCACCTGCGTGGCGGATGACGTGCCGGTACCTGGTAGAGTTTGACGGAAGTCGGACATAGCGGTTTCCTGATAAAGGCCCAGTCAACGCGACTGGGCAGACAGATATGTGAATCTTACAACAAGCTGAATGTGCAAGTCCACGTATGGAGTTGATTATTTTGACTGGAGTTGTCGCGGAAAGTTTCAATGGGGCCGGGCGGCCAGCGCGTGGCTGCGCAGTTCATGGCCCTGCTGGCGGTATTGCTGCCAGCGCGCGCGTGCGGCCTGCCGGTCGTCCGGGTGTTCGGAGACGATTTCGAGAATGCGGGCAAACTGCCCCGCATGGGGCGGGCAGTGCAGATCCAGGTTGAGCAGCCAGCCGCAGGATGCCAGGCTGGCCAGATCGGCGGGCTGGTCGACGAGGATCACCGGCGCGTGCGCAAGCAGTGGGTCGTGGGCGCGCACGTGCGGGATGAAACTGGCCGGCTCGAAGGACCACAGCAACGCGTCATAGCGCTGTAGCCGGCGGGCATCGGTGCACCAGACTGCGACACGATGCCCGGCCTGCACGTGGCGCGCCGTGGTATGGCAGGCCATGTGCAGGCGGTGGTGCGCGCCGTGGGCGAAGTCTACGCGGCTCATGCGCCGGACTGCCCCAGCAGGTATTGCACCAGCAGGGGGACCGGCCGGCCCGTCGCCTCTTTTTGCTTGCCTTCGAGCCAGGCCGTGCCGGCGATGTCGAGATGGGCCCAGGTGAACGCTTTGGTGAAGCGCGACAGGAAGCAGGCCGCGGTGACGGATCCGGCGGCCCGCCCGCCGATGTTGGCCATGTCGGCAAAGTTGGACTTGAGCTGCTTCTGGTATTCGGCGCCCAGGGGCAGGCGCCAGGCAGGGTCGAGGGCCTGGCGGCCGGCGGCCAGCAGGTGCTCGGCCAGGGTATCGTCCGTCGAGAACAGGCCGCTGTTGACGTGGCCCAGCGCAATCACGCAGGCCCCCGTCAGGGTGGCGATATCAATGACAGCGGCGGGCTTGAAGCGCTCGGCGTAGGTCAGGGCGTCGCAGAGGATCAACCGCCCTTCGGCATCCGTATTGAGGATTTCGATCGTTTGCCCCGACAGGCTGGTGACGATGTCGCCTGGCTTGTTGGCCGTACCGCTGGGCAGGTTTTCGCAACTGGGAATGAGGCCGATGACTTCGCGCGGCAGGTCGAGCTCGGCGACCGCGCGCAGCGTACCCAGCACGCTGGCGGCCCCGCACATGTCGAATTTCATTTCGTCCATGGCGGCCGCCGGCTTGATGGATATGCCCCCGGCATCGAAGGTGACGCCCTTGCCCACCAGGACGATGGGGGCCGCGGCGCTGGGTTGACTGGGGGTGTGCCGCAGGACGATGAAGGCAGGGGGTTCGGCCGAACCGCGCGCCACCGACAGGAACGAGCCCATCTTGAGGGCTTCGATTTTTTTCTGGTCGAGGACCTCGGCCTTCAGGGTTTTGAACTGCCGGGCCAGCTGGCGCGCCGTCTCGCCCAGGTAAGTGGGCGTGCAGATGTTGGGCGGCAAGTCGCCCAGCTGGCGCGCGAGATTGACCCCGGCCCCGACCGCCGCCCCCTGGGCCAGGGCCGTGCGCGCGGCCCCTGCCTGGCTGCGCGGGCCATGCACGATGAACTGCTGCAGCTGGACCGCCGGTTTGGGCTCGCTGAATGTGGCGTCGTACTGGTAGCAGGCGGCCGACACGGCCTGGGCCGCCGCGCGCACGCAGTCGGCGAAGCCGGCATCGACGCAGGGCAGGGTGCACAGGGTAGAGACGGCGTGAGACAGCCCGGCCCGCACGCACAGGCCCGCAAAGACTTCGTGGGCTTGGCGGACGGTGGCCGCTTCGAGCGTGTCCGCCTCGCCCAGACCGAGTAAAATGATGCGTTCCGCCGCCACCCCGGCAGGGGCATGGATGACCAGGCTCTCGCCCGCGGCTGCCTTGAACTCGGCCTGCACGATGTGCCCCAGGGTGCCCTGGGTGGCCTGGTCGAGTGCCTGGGCGTCCGGGCTCAGCTGCCCCCCCTTGAATACGCCGACCGCCAGAGCCTGGGTCTTGACAGTATGCAGGGTGGTGGTGCTGCTTGTGCTAAATTTCATCAGTTTTCCTCTGTGTTCCGGGTGAAGACAAGATTCCGATACGGTTCATCACGATACGGTTCATTATTCCGCATTTTCCATGTCCTTGTTCAAGCGTGCCGTCGTATCCGAAATCGTCAGCCACGGGGGGATCGTCTTTTCAACCCTGTTGGTGGTCTGGCTCAGCGTTCTCATTGTGCGCCTGCTGGGCGAAGCGGCCAATGGCGACATCGGGGCCAATGTCGTGCTGGGCCTGGCGGCCTTCTCCAGCATTACCGCGCTGCCGGTGATCCTGTCCGTGTCGCTGTTCGTCGCCGTACTCACCACGGTCACGCGCAGCTACCGGGAGTCTGAGATGGCCGTCTGGTTTGCCAGCGGCCTGTCGCTGCGGCAGTGGCTGCAGCCCATCATGTGGTTCGCCGTGCCGGTGGCGCTGGTGGTGGCGGCGCTGACCCTGTCTGCCTCGCCGTGGGCCTACGGCCAGATCGCCGAGTATCGCCAGCGTTTCGAGCAGCGCTCGGACCTGTCGCGCGTGGCCTCGGGCCAATTCATAGAAACCGACGAAGGGCGTCGGGTCTTTTTTGCCGAACCGCCCGAGCGCCCCGATGACGAGCTCGGGCGCATCGTCGCGCGGGTGGCCGATCCCGAATGGTTGAGCGTGGTGGTGGCCGACAGCGCGGCAATCCGGGCCGAAGACAACGGGGATCGCTTCCTGGTGTTGGGCCCCGGGCATCGTTATGACTTCAAAGAGGGCTCCTCCGAAATGCGCCTGCTCGATTTCGAGCGCTACGGCGTGCGCATCGAAAGCCGCAGCGATCCGGCCACCCTCGAGGCCGCCCGGCAGAAAGCCCTGCAGCAGATCAAGGCCCGGCCAACAGCCGATCTGATCCGCCAGGCCGACAGCGAATCCCTGTCCCAGCTGATGTGGCGGCTGTCGCTGCCTCTGGCGGCCCTCAATCTGGCGTTGATCGCGCTGCCGCTGGGGGCAGTCAACCCGCGTCTGGGGCGTTCGGGCGACCTGCTGCTGGCCGGGCTGCTGGCCTTGCTGTACATGAATCTGATCAATCTGTCGCGCAGCTGGATCGATGATGGCGTCTTGCCGTTCAGCATTGGCCTGTGGTTGGTGCACGGGGTATTTCTGGCCCTGGGGATGGGCCTGTTGTGGTGGCGCACGCGGCTGCGCCGGCCTCGCGCGCCGGCGCCGGCATGAGCAAGGTGCCCGAGTATCCCAGCAGCAGGCTGTGGTTCAGGCTCACCGCCTGCTTCAGGTGGTTCCACAAGGCCATGACCCTGCGCGTGTGACGCAGGTCTTCGTGGCAGTACATCCAGAAGCTGCGCGAGATGTGGATCTCGTCCTCCAGTACGGGCTGCAGGCGTGGGTCCTGCGCAGCCAGAAAACAAGGCAAAATGGCCAGGCCCTGGCCGCCCAGGCTGGCGTGATACTGGGCCAGGATGCTGGTGCTGCGGAAGGTCACCCGCGAGGCCTGCACGAGATCGTCGAGATAGCGCAGGCGGTCGCTGAACAGCAGTTCGTCGACATAGCCAATGAAGGTATGGCGGCCCAGGTCGCCATGCTGCCGGATGGCGGCATGGCGGGCCAGGTAGTCCCGGCTGGCATACAGCTTCAGGGTATAGTCGGTCAGCTTGGTGCACAGATAGGGGCCGCGCTGGGGGCGTTCCAGGGCGATGGCGATGTCGGCCTCGCGTTTCGACAGGCTGATGAAACGGGGTACCGGCAGGATGTCCAGCGTCATGTCCGGGTGCCTGCGCTGGAAATCTACCAGCAGCGGTGTCAGAATGATACTGCCGAAGCCTTCGGTCGAGCCGATGCGTACGTGGCCCGACAAGCTCTGCGCGGCGCCGCTCAGGGTCTCTTGTGCGGCCAGCAGGGCGCTTTCCACCGGTTCGGCATAGGCCAGCAGGCGCTGGCCGTCTTCGGTCAGGGTAAAGCCGCTGGCGCGGGATTTTTCAAACAAGGTCACGCCCAGCGCCTGCTCCAGGAGGCGAATACGGCGGGTCACCGTGCTGTGCTGTACGCCCAACCGCTGGGCGGCCGCGCTGGCCCGCTGGGTGCGGGCCACCTCGATGAAGTACCGTATGGCATCCCAGTCGTGGATCATCGGTGGACCTTTGTGCATTGATTGTCAATGAATGTGCAAATATTTTGATGGCAATATGTTTTTTACACAACTAAACTGGACTGCTTGACGCAGACACTTTATTTCAGGAGAACACCATGAGCGACATCCCACGCGTCCCACTGCTGATCGGCGGTGAGCTGGTCCAATCCCAAACCACGCAATGGCGTGATGTCATCAACCCCGCCACCCAAGAGGTGGTTGCCCGGGTGCCGTTCGCCACTCCCGAAGAAGTCGAGCGTGCCGTGGCCAACTCGCGCGAGGCCTTTGCCACGTGGCGCATGGTCAGCCAGGCCAAGCGCCGTCAGATCATGACCGATCTGGCCCAACTGCTGCGCGAGAACACCACCAAAATCGCCGAAGTCCTGTCGCGCGAACATGGCAAGACCCTGCCCGATGCCGAAGGCGAAGTAGCGCGTGGCCTCGAAGGGGTCGAGCACGCGGTCTCGGCCAACACCCTGCAGCTGGGCGACTACGCCGAGAACGCCGCCACCGGCATCGACGTCTACAGCGTACTGCAGCCGCTGGGCGTGTGCGCGGGCATCACCGCCTTCAATTTCCCGGTCATGCTGCCGTGCTGGATGTTCCCGATCGCCGTCACCATGGGCAATACCTTCGTCTACAAACCGTCCGAGCAAGACCCCAGCGCGTCCATGATGGTGGCCGAGCTCGCCCTGCAGGCCGGCCTGCCGCCCGGGGTGCTCAATGTCGTGCATGGCGGCCCGGACGTCGCCAATGCCCTGTGCGATCATCCCGACATCAAGGCGGTTTCCTTCATCGGTTCCACCCGGGTGGGCACCGAGATCTACCGCCGCTCGTCCAACGCCGGCAAGCGGTGCCAGGCCATGATGGGCGCCAAGAATCACAGCGTGGTCATGCCCGACGCCGATCGCGAAGCCGCGCTCAACTCCATGCTCGGCGCCGCCTTTGGCGCCGCGGGCGAGCGCTGCATGGCGATTTCGGTCCTGGTGCTGGTGGGCGAAGCCCAAAAATGGCTGCCCGACTTCGTCGAGCGGGCCCGCAAGCTCAAGGTGAATATCGGTACGGACCGTTCCGCCGATCTGGGGCCGATCATCTCGCCGTCCGCCAAGGCGCGTATCGAAGGGCTCATCCAGAAAGGGGTCGATGAAGGGGCCGAGCTCCTGCTCGACGGCCGCGGCATCACGGTGCCAGGCTACGAAAAAGGCAATTTTGTCGGGCCCACCATCTTCAGCAAGGTGAAGCACGGCATGACTATCTACAACGAAGAGATCTTCGGCCCGGTGCTGTCCGTGGTGCTGGTCGATACGCTCGAAGAGGCAGTCGAATTCATCAATGCCAACCCCAATGGCAACGGCACGTCCATCTTCACGCAAGACGGCGGCCATGCCCGGTATTTCCAGAACCATGTCGACGTCGGCCAGGTGGGTATCAACATTCCCATTCCGGTCCCGGTCGCCTGGTTCAGCTTCACGGGCTCGCGGGCGTCCAAGCTGGGCGACCTGGGCCCCAATGGTCGCCAGTCGATTTATTTCTGGACCCAAACCAAGACCATCACGGCCCGCTGGGCCGCGCACCCGCGTGAAGTCAACACCACCATCGCCATGAAGTAATCACAGGCTGCACCGCATGCGGTGCAGCCATGCGTCTGCGGGGCGGCCGTGCATCAGGCGGGCCGCCCCACTGCTGTCATTTCCTGATGTAATATTGGGCCTGTCCTATATTCCTTTCTCATGGAAGTTCACGCCCTCGATGAATCTGCAGCAATTTCGTTTCGTGCGCGAGACCATCCGGCGCAATTTCAATCTCACCGAGGCCGCGCGGGCGTTGTATACATCACAGCCAGGGGTGTCCAAGGCCATCATCGAGTTCGAGGAAGAACTGGGCGTGAAGATCTTCGAGCGCCATGGCAAGCGCCTCAAGGGGCTGACCAAGCCCGGCGTGGCCGTCTGGGGGGTCATCGACCGCATCATGCGCGAAGTCGACAACCTGAAGAAAGTCAGCGATGAGTTCGCCCGCCACGACGAAGGGGCGCTGGTCATCGCCTGCACCCATACACAGGCCCGATACCTGCTGCCGCGTGTGATACCGGCTTTCAGGGCTCGCTTTCCCAAAGTGCACGTGTCCCTGGCCGAGGGTAATCCAGAGCACCTGGCCCGGCTGGTGTTGCAGGACCAGGCCGACCTGGCCATTGCCACCGAGACACTGGCGCAGACGGCGGGCCTGGTGGCGCTGCCGGTGTATACCTGGGAGCACACCCTGGTCGTACCCCCGGACCACCCGCTCACCAGCCTGACATCCAGCGCTGCACGGCAGCTGTCGCTCGAGCACCTCGCCCGGTATCCCATCGTCACCTACGACCGCGCCTTCTCGGGGCGCAGGGCCATTGACCAGGCCTTCGAGCAGGCCGGGATCAGCCCCGACATCGTGCTCGAGGCCATCGATGCCGATGTGGTCAAGACCTATGCCGACATTGGTCTGGGCATTGGCATCATCGCCGGGGTGGCATTCGATCCGCGCCGCGATAAGACGTTGGTGGGCCTGCCCGCCGGCCATTTGTTCGGCACGCACACGACCAGCGTGGCCATACGGCGCAACGCCTTTCTGCGAGACTTTGTCTATGTGCTGCTCGAGATGCTGGCCCCCGAACTGACGCGCCCGGTGGTGGCAGAGGCGATCGGCCAGCCGGTGGCGCCCCGCTAGCGGCTGGCCGTGGCCGAGCCGGCTTGCGCCGAGCTGGCTTGCAGGCGGCGTGCGCCGTTATAGCGTTTGCGCCAGTACGCCATATCCATGCTCTCGACGCGGATCTCTGCGCCACTGCGGGGCGCATGCACGAATTTCTGGTCGCCCAGGTAAATGCCCACGTGCGAAAACCGGCGCCCCAGCGTATTGAAGAACACCAGATCGCCGCGCCGCAGCTCGTCGCGCTTGACGGACGTGCCCAGCCGGGCCTGCTGGCTGGCTATTCGGGGCAGCTTGAGGCCCAGTGATTTTTCGGCTGCATAGGCGACCAGCCCACTGCAGTCGAACCCCTTGTTCGGCCCATTGCCCCCGTAGCGGTATTTGACCCCGAGGAACTTGAGTGCCGTGCCCGCCATGGTGTGTGGCGCTGGCGTGAGGCCTGGCTGGCCCCTGGCGGCATCCATGCGCTCGATGCCGAGCGGCGGATCGGTTTCCAGCCAGGCGCCAAGGGGGTCGGAGCGCGCCACGAGCGTGGAGCGCGGGCTATCGAGGAGATCGTCGATGGAATCGGTGCGGGCCGTTTGCTGCGTTTGCGTGGCGCAGCCCGCCAGCAGGACCAGTGTGGCGCCCACCAGTGCGCGCATTGGCCAATGGCCAACCAATGGCAAGGGAAGGGCGTGTGCAGGTCGATGGGGCGGCGGCATGATGGGAAAGCGGGTGGGGCGGCGTATCCGTGCGAGTGTAGAAGATCGTGGCGATCGAGTAAAGTCTGCCCATGCGGCCTGTCGTAGGTGTAGCATCAGGGGGCAGCATCTGGCCCACTCGACCATGGAGACATCAATGCAGAAGATCCGAGAGTTTCATCGCCAATCCATTCAGGATCGCGAAGGTTTCTGGGCCCGCGAAGCCCGGCGCATCCACTGGGAAACCCCCTGGTCCAAAGTACTCGATGACTCACGTCCGCCGTTTGCGCGCTGGTTTGTCGGGGGGCGCACCAACCTGTGCTACAACGCGGTCGATCGCTGGCTGGACACCCAGGGAGACCAGCCCGCGCTCATCTGGGTGTCCACGGAAATCGATCAGGAAATCGTCTACACACGGGCCGAACTGGCCCGCGAAGTTCAGGCGGCGGCCGCCATCCTGCAGAGCCTGGGGGTGGTTCAGGGAGACCGGGTGCTGATCTACCTGCCCATGATCCCCCAGGCCGCTTTTTTCATGCTGGCGTGCGCCCGGTTGGGGGCCATTCACTCCGTCGTGTTCGGCGGCTTTGCGGCGTACAACCTCGGGCAGCGTATCGATGATGCGCAACCCAAGGTCGTGATCTCCACCGACGCCGGCTCGCGGGGGGGCCGGCCGATCGCCTACAAACCGCTGCTGGATCAGGCCCTGAGCCAGTCGACGCACCAGCCGGCGCACGTGGTGCTGGTGGATCGGGGGCTGGTGCCCATGTCGCTGCAGGCGGGTCGCGACCTGGATTACGCGACCCTGCGCGCGCGCCACCTGGATGTCCAGGTGCCGGTGGTGTGGCTCGAGTCCAATGAGCCCAGCTACATTCTGTACACGTCGGGCACCACCGGCAACCCCAAAGGGGTGCAGCGCGACGTGGGGGGCCACGCCGTGGCCCTGTGCGCCTCGATGGAGTACATCTTCGGCGGCAAGCCGGGCGACGTCTATTTTTCGAGCAGCGACATCGGCTGGGTGGTGGGGCACTCCTACGTGGTGTACGGGCCTTTGCTCAACGGCCAGGCAACCGTCATGTATGAAGGCACGCCGATACGGCCGGATGCCGCGATTCTGTGGCGCATCGTCGAGACCTACCGCGTCAATGCGCTGTTTTCGGCGCCGACCGCCATCCGGGTACTGAAAAAACACGACCCTGCACTGCTCAAGCGCCACGATCTCTCCAGCCTCGATCGCATCTACCTGGCGGGCGAGCCGCTCGACGAACTCACTGGTCAGTGGCTATCCGAAGCGCTGGGCAAGCCGGTGATCGACAACTACTGGCAAACCGAAACCGGCTGGCCGATCCTCTCTGCGCAACCCGGGGTAGAAGAAGTCCCGACCCGGTATGGCAGCCCCACTGTCCCGGTTTATGGCTTCGACGTGCGCGTGGTCAACGAAACCACCGGGCTCGCCTGCGGCCCCAACGAGAAGGGGGTGGTCGCCATCGAACCCCCCCTGCCGCCCGGGGCGATGACCACGATCTGGCGCGATGACGAGCGCTTCGTGAAGACGTATTTCGAATCGTTTCCGGGGCGCCTGACCTACTCCACATCCGACTGGGGGCGCGTGGATGAAGACGGCTATTGGTTCATACTCGGGCGCACCGATGACGTGATCAATGTCGCCGGGCATCGCCTGGGCACGCGCGAGATCGAAGAATCGGTCAATACGCATCCGGCGGTGGCCGAATCGGCGGTGGTCGGGGTGGCGGATTCGGTCAAGGGTCAGCAGGCCATGGGCTTTGCCGTCTTGCGGGACGCGGCCCTGCTGGATCAGCCCGATAGCCGCGCGCGCCTCGAGGCCGAAATCAAGGCGGTGATCGAGCAGCGCAACGGGGCCGTGGCCCGGCCGTCGCGCATCCTGTTCGTCAACAGCCTGCCCAAGACGCGTTCGGGCAAGGTGCTGCGGCGGGCCATCGTGGCCCTGTGCGAGGGCCGCGACCCGGGGGATCTCACCGCCATCGAGGATCCGTCGTCGCTCGAACAGATTCGTGGGGTGCTCTAAGCCGTCTAAGCCGAGGGTCCGAACCCGCTGTCAGGGTCGAGTAAGAAACATGCAGTACGTTAGGCATACGGACGCCAAGCGTGCTTGAACACCACACATCACATTCAAAGGAGCGAGTCATGACCACGGAGATTGAGTCGATATTAGTGGAAAATCGGGTTTTTTCGCCTCCGGCCGACCTGATGTCCCAGGCCAATGTGTCTGGCATGCGGGGCTACAAGGCCTTGTGCGACGAGGCCGATCGTGATCCAGAAGCATTCTGGGCGCGGCTGGGTCGCGAAAACCTGGTTTGGGACACGCCGTTCAATCAGGTGATCGATGCATCCAATGCGCCGTTCTACCGTTTTTTCCCAGACGGCGAACTCAATATCTCGGCCAACTGCCTCGACCGGCACATGGGTACGCCGGTCGAAAATCACACGGCGCTCATCTTCGAGGCCGACGACGGGCAGGTCTCGCGGGTCACCTACAAGGAACTGCTGGTTCGCGTATCGCGGCTGGCCAATGCCATCAAGGCGCTGGGCTACGCAAAGGGCGATCGTGCCGTGATCTACATGCCCATGTCCATCGAAGCGGTCGTGGCCATGCAGGCCTGCGCGCGCCTGGGGGTGATCCATTCGGTCGTGTTTGGCGGTTTTTCATCGAAAAGCATTCACGAACGGGTGGTCGACGTGGGCGCGACCCTGGTAATCACCGCGGATGCCCAGATTCGGGGCGGCCGCACCATCGCACTCAAAAATGCGGTGGATGAAGCCCTGGCCATGGGGGGCTGCGAGGCGGTGCGCAAGGTCATCACCTACCGGCGGGCGGGCTCTGACATCGGCTGGCATGCCGATCGCGACCTCTGGTGGCACGACGTCATCCAGGGCCAGTCCGACCAGTGCCCCCCGGTCACCGTCGAGGCCGACCATCCGCTGTTCATTTTGTACACCTCCGGGTCCACGGGCAAGCCCAAAGGGGTGCAGCACTCCAGCGCCGGCTACTTGCTCTGGTCGCTCATGACCATGAAATGGACGTTCGATGCCAAGCCCGACGATGTCTTCTGGTGCACCGCCGACGTCGGCTGGGTCACTGGGCATTCGTACGTCACCTACGGTCCGCTGGCCGCCGGCGTCACGCAGGTCGTGTTCGAGGGGGTGCCCACCTATCCGGATGCGGCCCGATTCTGGAAGATGATCCAGGCCCACAAGGTTTCCGTGTTCTACACGGCGCCCACGGCCATCCGCTCGCTCATCAAGCTGTCGGAGGCCGATCCGGCCGTACATCCCAGATCCTTCGACCTGAGCTCTCTGCGCATCATCGGCTCGGTGGGCGAGCCCATCAATCCCGAAGCCTGGGTCTGGTATTACAACAACGTCGGGGCCGGGCGCTGCCCGGTCATCGACACCTGGTGGCAGACGGAAACCGGTGCGCACATGATCACGCCGCTGCCAGGTGTCACACCGCTCAAGCCGGGTTCCTGCACGCTGCCCTTGCCGGGCATCGATGCCGCGGTGGTCGACGAAACCGGCCAGGAGGTCGAGCGGGGCAAGGGGGGGTTCCTGGTCATACGCAAGCCCTGGCCCGCCATGATCCGCACGGTCTGGGGGGATCCGGAACGTTTCAAGAAAACGTATTTCCCGCCCGAAATGAAAGGCTGGTATCTGGCCGGAGACGGCGCCCAGCGCGACAAGGACGGCTACTTCTGGATCATGGGGCGCATCGATGACGTGCTCAACGTGTCAGGGCACCGCCTGGGCACCATGGAGGTCGAGTCCGCGCTCGTCGCCCACGAGATGGTCGCCGAGGCGGCCGTCGTGGGCCGGCCCGACGAGACCACGGGCGAGGCCATTGTCGCCTTCGTGGTGCTCAATGGGCCGTTGCCGCAGGGCGACCAGGCAGCGGACATGGCCCAGCAGCTGCGCGACTGGGTCGCCCGGGAAATCGGCCCGATTGCCAAGCCCCGCGAGATCCGCTTCGGCGAAAACCTGCCCAAGACGCGCTCGGGCAAGATCATGCGCCGCCTGCTGCGCGTGGTGGCCAAGGGCGAGCCCATCACGCAAGACGTCTCTACGCTGGAAAACCCGGGCATTCTCGAGCAGCTGGCCCAGGCGTGCTGACGACGCGGCCACCCGCGCGGTGCGCCCCTGCCCAGGCGGCGGGCGGCGCGCGCCGGTGGCGTGTGGTGGCTACATGCCGTTGTAGACCGGGCCTTCGCCCCCCTGCGGGGTGACCCAGACGATATTCTGGGTGGGGTCCTTGATGTCGCAGGTCTTGCAGTGGACGCAGTTCTGCGCGTTGATCTGCAGGCGGTCTTCGCCGGTTTCGGTCTTGACGAATTCGTAGACGCCGGCGGGGCAGAAGCGGGCTTCGGGGCCGCCATATTTGGCCAGGTTGATCCGCACCGGTACCGTGTCGTCCTTGAGCGTCAGGTGCACGGGCTCGTCTTCTTCGTGGTGCGTGTTCGACAGGTAGACCGAACTGAGCCGATCGAAGGTAAGCACGCCATCGGGTTTGGGATAATCGATGCGCGCACATTGCGCCGCGGGCTGCAGGCAGGCGTGATCCGGCTTGTGGCGGTGCAGTGTCCAGGGGATGCGGCCCTTGAGCAGCCATTGCTCGATGCCGGTCATGAGCGTGCCCACGGTACGCCCTTTCTTGAACCACTGCTTGAAGTTGCGCGATTTGTTGAGTTCGGCGCGCAGCCAGGAGGCCTCGAACGCCGCCGGGTACGCGGTGAGTTCATCGTGGCTGCGGCCGGCCACCAGGGCATCGAAGGCGGCTTCGGCGGCCAGCGCCCCCGATTTGATGGCCGAGTGGCTGCCCTTGATGCGCGATGCGTTGAGCATGCCGGCTTCACAGCCGACCAGCACGCCGCCCGGGAAGCACAGCTTGGGAATGGACAGCAGCCCGCCCGCCGTGAGCGAGCGGGCGCCATACTGCACGCGCTTGCCGCCTTCGAACGTGGGGCGTATGGCGGGGTGGGTCTTGTAGCGCTGGAATTCGTCGAATGGCGACAGCCACGGGTTGGCGTAATCGAGCCCGACCACCAGGCCGACCGCGACTAGGTTGTCGTTCAGGTGGTACAGGAACGAACCGCCATAGGTGTCGGAGTCGAGGGGCCAGCCGGCGGTGTGCATGACCAGCCCGGGGCGGGATTTTTCGGCGGGCACTTCCCAGAGTTCTTTGATGCCGATGGCGTAGCTTTGCGGGTCGCGGCCTGCATCGAGGCGGAAGCGCTCGATCAGCTGGCGCCCCAGGTGACCGCGCGAGCCTTCGGCAAAGATGGTGTAGCGGGCGAGGAGTTCCATGCCCGGCTGATAGGCGGCGGTATGGCTGCCGTCGCGGGCAACGCCCATGTCGCCCGTGAGCACGCCGCGCACCGCGCCGTTTTCGGCATACAGGATCTGGGCCGCGGCAAAGCCGGGAAAGACGTCCACCCCCAGGGCTTCGGCCTGTTCGCCCAGCCAGGCCGTCACGTGCCCCAGGCGCACCACATAGTTGCCGTGGTTCTTGAAGCAGTCCGGCATCAGCCAGGCCGGTGTGGAACGCGCCCCGGTTTCGCTCAGGAACAGAAAACGGTCTTCGGATACCGGCAGGTTCAGGGGCGCGCCCCGGGCCTGCCAATCGGGCAACAGTTCGGTCAGCCCCTGCGGGTCCATCACGCAACCCGAGAGAATATGGGCGCCGATCTCGGACGCTTTTTCGAGTACGCAGACGCTGATTTCCTGGTCACGCTCGGTGGCCAGCTGCTTGAGACGGATGGCCGCCGACAGGCCGGCCGGCCCGCCACCGACGATGACGACGTCATATTCCATCGATTCGCGTTCGGTCATGAGTGCAAGGCTCCTATGGCTCATGGGGCAGGGTCGCCCCTGCAGTGTGCAATCCATTGTATTGCACATCGTTATACTTCAGTTTTGCGGGCGGTTCGGGCCCGGGCGAACACAAAGGTGGCAGATGACGACATCAAACGCTGATCACGCGCCGTACGACAAGGCATTCGAAATCACCATGGACGTGCGCTGGGGCGACCTGGACTCCATGCGCCACGTCAACAATGCGATGTATTTCCGTTATTTCGAAGAGTCCCGCGTACGGCTTTTCGAGAGCCTGGGCCGCAATACCTCACAAGAGGGTTTTGCCGTTCTGGCGCATGTCTCATGTGATTTTCTTGAACCGCTGATGTATCCTGCCTGTATCACGGTGGGCATGAAATGCCTGCGTATCGGCCGCAGCAGCCTCCGGTTGCAGAGCTGGATCGCACGGGCGGACGACCCGGATATCCTGTATGCGCGGGGCGAGAGCGTGGTCGTCAACGCCGATGACGCCGGCCACCCGATACCCTGGTCGGACGCGGATCGCGCCGCCCTGCAGCAGTGTTTCGTGGCATGATGTCCGCAGGCAGCATGCCAGGGTCGATGTATCTTCATCTCGAAGGGAAAACGTATGGATAAAGTGTATTCGAGTGCCGCCGACGCATTGCGTGGCGTGGTGGCCGACAACCAGATGATCGCCGTGGGCGGGTTTGGCCTGTGCGGCATCCCCGAAGCCCTGATTGCGGCCTTGCGCGATTCGGGCGTGCAGAATCTCACCTGCGTGAGCAACAACGCCGGTGTAGACGACTTCGGCCTGGGCCTGCTGCTGGCCACGCGCCAGATCAAGAAAATGATCGCCTCGTACGTGGGTGAAAACAAAGAGTTCGAGCGCCAGTATCTGGCGGGCGAGCTCGAGCTCGAATTCACGCCCCAGGGCACGCTGGCCGAAAAGCTGCGTGCGGGGGGCTGCGGCATTCCGGCGTTCTACACGGCCACCGGGGTGGGTACCGTGGTGGCCGAGGGCAAGGAAACCCACGAATTCGACGGCAAGACCTATCTGCTCGAGCGCTCCATCGTGCCTGACGTCTCGTTGGTCAAGGCCCAGAAGGCGGATCGCAGCGGCAACCTGATATTTCGCCGTACGGCGCGCAACTTCAATCCCAACGTCGCCATGGCCGGGCGCATCACCATCGCCGAAGTCGAGGAAGTCGTACCGGTGGGTGCGCTCGACCCCGACGACATCCATCTGCCCGGCATTTTCGTGCACCGTATCGTGCTCAATGCGCATCCCGAAAAGCGTATAGAGCAACGCACCATTCGCAGCAAGTAAGGAGGTTCTTCACCATGGCATGGGATCGTGAACAAATGGCTGCACGGGCAGCCCGGGAGCTGCAGGACGGCTTCTACGTCAACCTGGGCATCGGCTTGCCCACCAAGGTGGCCAACTACGTGCCCGACGGCATGGAGGTCTGGCTGCAGTCCGAAAACGGGTTGTTGGGCATCGGCCCCTTCCCCACCGAAGACGAGGTCGATGCCGATCTCATCAATGCCGGCAAGCAGACCGTCACCACGCTGCCGGGTTCATCCATTTTTGCCTCGGCCGATTCCTTCGGCATGATTCGCGGCGGCAAGATCAACCTGGCCATCCTGGGGGCCATGCAGGTGTCCGAAAAAGGTGACCTGGCCAACTGGATGATTCCGGGCAAAATGATCAAGGGCATGGGCGGCGCCATGGACCTGGTCGCCGGGGTCGGCAGGGTCGTGGTGCTCATGGAGCACGTGGCCGTCAACAAGAAAGATGGCTCGGAAAGCCACAAACTGCTGTCCGAATGTACCTTGCCGCTCACTGGGGTGGGGGTGGTCGATCTGATCATCACCGATCTGGGGGTCATGGAGGTCACGGACGATGGCTTGCGCCTCACCGAACTGGCGCCCGGCGTCACGGTCGACGAAATCCAGGCCAAGACGTCGGCCAAGCTGGATGTCTCTGCGGTTGCCTGACCCCCTCGTCCAGTGACTGGAACCCTCATGCCAGACGCGCCTGGCGCCCGTCTCCAGGCCCTGCGTGCGTATTTGCACGCAGCGGCACTGCAGGCGTGCCTGATTCCCACGTCCGATCCACACCTGTCCGAGTACCTCCCGGATCATTGGGCGGCGCGGGCGTGGCTGTCGGGCTTCGATGGCTCGGCCGGCAGCCTGCTGGTCACCGCTCAGTTCGCCGGTCTCTGGACCGACAGCCGGTACTGGGTGCAGGCCGAGCGGCAGCTGCAGGGCTCCGGTATCACGCTCATGCGCGCCGGCGCGCCGGATGTGCCGGATCCCCTGGCTTGGGCGCAGGGTCATCTGCAGGCGGGAGACCGCCTGGCGATCGATGGCCGGGTGCTGGACCACGCCGCCGCGGTGCGGTGGCAGGCCGGGCTGCAGGCGTGTGGCATGGTCCTGGTGCTGGATCAGGATCCAGTCGCTTCCTTGTGGCCTGCGCGCCCGGCGTTGCCCCAGGCCCCGGTCTACGAGCACCGGCCGCCGCACGCCTGCCGGACTCGGGGCGACAATCTCGCGGCGGTCCGCGACGCCATGCGCGCAGCGGGCGCCCGGTGGCACTTGATTTCCACGCTCGACGACGTCGCCTGGCTGTTGAACTTGCGCGGCGCCGATGTCGAGTACAACCCGGTGTTCATGGCGCACGTGTTGGTCGGGCCCGATGAGACCCGGCTCTATGTGGCGCCCGGCAAGGTCGGCCCCGAACTGGCCGCACGTCTGGCCGCCGACAGGGTGGCGCTGCGCCCTTACGATGCCCTGGCGCAGGACCTCTCGGCCATTGCGCCAGGCGAATCCCTGCTGGTCGATCCGGCGCGCGTCACCGAGGGTACGCTGATGGCCGCGCAGGCCTTGCGGCGGGTCGAGGCACTCAACCCCAGCCAGCGGTTCAAGGCGGTCAAGAATGCGGCCGAGGCCGAGCAGATCCGCCACACCATGGTGCAGGATGGGGTGGCGCTCTGCGAGTTCTTTGCGTGGTTCGAAGCCGCCCTGGCGGCGGGCGAGTCCATCACCGAGCTCGACGTCGATACGCGCATCACGGCGGCCCGCAGCCGTCGCCCGGATTTCGTCAGCCCCAGTTTTGCAACCATTGCGGGTTTCAATGCCAACGGTGCCATGCCACACTACCGGGCCACCGAGGCCTCCCATGCGCGCATCGAAGGGCAGGGCCTGCTGCTGATCGACTCCGGTGGACAATATCTGGGCGGCACCACCGACATCACCCGGGTGGTGCCGGTGGGGCAGCCCACGCCGGCGCAGTGCACAGACTACACCCGCGTGCTGCAGGCCCACATCGCGCTGGCCCGTTGCGTGTTCCCGGTCGATACGCCTGCGGCCGTGCTCGATGCGGTGGCCCGCATGCCGTTGTGGCGCCATGGCCTCGATTATGGCCACGGGACCGGGCATGGCGTGGGGTATTTTCTCAACGTCCATGAAGGCCCGCAGGCGATCTCGGTGCGCGCCCACGCGCGCGCGCACCAGGGGATGCAGGCCGGCATGCTCACCTCAAACGAGCCAGGGCTGTATCGCGACGGTCGCTGGGGCATCCGCATCGAAAATCTCGTGCTGGCCGTGGCATCCGAGCCAGGCGAATTCGGGGCGTTCCTGGCTTTCGAAACCGTTACCCTGTGCCCCATCGACACGCGTTGCATTGCGCGCGACCTGCTCTGCGCCGATGAACTGGCGTGGCTCAATGCCTACCATGCGCAGGTGCGCGACCGCCTGTTGCCACAGCTCCAGGGGGCGGCACGCGCCTGGCTGCTGGCCCGAACCGAGCGGTTATAATCCCAGTTTCCCGCTCCTGCCCGATTCTTTCGGGTGTTTCTCATGACCAAATACGTATTCGTTACCGGTGGGGTGGTGTCCTCGCTGGGCAAGGGCATTGCCGCCGCGTCCCTGGCTGCGATACTCGAGTCGCGTGGCCTGCGCGTCACCATGCTCAAGCTCGATCCCTACATCAATGTGGATCCCGGTACCATGAGCCCGTTTCAGCATGGCGAGGTCTTCGTCACCGAGGACGGGGCCGAGACAGACCTCGATCTCGGCCACTACGAGCGTTTCGTATCGGCGCGCATGCACAAGGTGAACAACTTCACCACGGGCCAGATCTACGAATCGGTCTTGCGCAAGGAACGGCGCGGCGACTACCTGGGCAAGACGGTCCAGGTCATTCCGCACATCACCAACGAAATCCAGGACTTCATCGTCCGGGGCGCCCAGGCGGCCTACGAAGGGCAGGCAGACATCGCCATCGTTGAAATCGGCGGCACCGTGGGCGACATCGAATCCCTGCCTTTCCTCGAGGCCGTGCGCCAGATGAGCCTGCGCCTGGGGCGCAACCAGTGTGCCTTCGTGCACCTGACCCTGGTGCCCTACATCGCCTCGGCGGGCGAACTCAAAACCAAGCCGACACAGCACTCGGTACAGAAGCTGCGTGAAATCGGCATTTATCCCAACGCCTTGCTGTGCCGCGCCGACCGTCCGGTGCCCGACGACGAGCGTGCCAAGATCTCCCTGTTTTCCAATGTGCCGCTCGATGCGGTGATTTCCGTCTGGGATGCCGATTCGATCTACAAGATCCCGGCCATGCTGCACAGCCAGGGGCTCGACAGCCTGGTCTGCGATGCGCTCGCCATCACGCCGCCGCCCGCGGATCTCACGCTCTGGGACCGCCTGGTCGAAGACCTGGAAAACCCCGAACACGACGTCACCGTCGGCATGGTGGGCAAGTACGTCGATCTCACCGAGTCCTACAAGTCGCTCACCGAAGCACTGGTGCATGCCGGCATCCATACCCGCACGCGGGTGCATGTAGAGTACCTGGATTCCGAAGAAATCGAAGCCCACGGCACGGCTTCGCTGGTGGGGCTCGATGCGATCCTGGTTCCGGGCGGGTTCGGCAAGCGCGGCACCGAGGGGAAAATCCGCGCCATCCAGTACGCCCGCGAACAGGGCATCCCCTTCCTGGGCATCTGCCTGGGCATGCAGCTGGCGGTGATCGAGTTTGCCCGCCACGTGGCGGGCCTGGGGGGCGCCAACAGCACCGAATTCGATCCCTCCGCGGCGCATCCGGTGGTGGCCCTGATCACCGAATGGCAGGATCGTGAAGGGGCCATCGAACGCCGCGATGCGGGTTCCGACCTGGGCGGCACCATGCGCAAGGGGGCCCAGCGCTGCCCGGTCAAGCCCGGTACGCGGGCACACGAGATCTACGGCGACGAGGTCAACGAACGGCATCGGCACCGCTACGAAGTCAATAACGTCTATGTGCACCGGCTCGAAGAGGCCGGGTTGGTCATCAGCGCCCGAACCCCCACGGAAAACCTGCCTGAAATCATGGAACTACCCAGCCATCCCTGGTTCATGGGCGTGCAGTTCCACCCCGAATTCACCTCCACGCCGCGCGATGGGCACCCCTTGTTTGCCAGCTATGTGCGGGCCGCGCTGGCCTATCAAGAACACGTATCCGAAAAAACCGCGGGGGCCGCATGAAGCTATGTGGCTTCCAGGCCGGGCTCGACCAGCCCCTGTTCGTGATTGCGGGTCCGTGCGTGATCGAATCGCGCGAGCTGGCCTTCGAGACGGCGGGTGCCCTGCAGGAAATCACGCGGGCGCTGGGCATCCCGTTCATTTACAAAAGTTCGTTCGACAAGGCCAACCGCAGTTCCGGGCGTTCGTTCCGCGGCCTGGGCATGGATCAGGGCCTGGCGATCCTGGATGATGTCCGGTCCCGTCTGGGTGTTCCCATCCTGACCGACGTGCACGAAACCGGCCAGGTGCGCGAAGTCGCAGCGGTGGTCGACGTGCTGCAGACCCCCGCCTTCCTGTGCCGCCAGACAGATTTCATCCAGGCCTGTGCCGCCACGCTCAAGCCGGTCAATATCAAGAAGGGCCAGTTCCTGGCTCCCGAAGACATGCTCCAGGTGGTCGCCAAGGCGCGTGATGCCGCACGCGAGGCCGGTGGCGATGGCCAGAACATCCTGGTGTGCGAGCGGGGTGCGTCCTTTGGGTATCACAACCTGGTATCCGATATGCGGTCCCTGGCCATCATGCGCCAGACGGGCTGCCCGGTGGTGTTCGATGCCACCCACTCGGTCCAGCTGCCCGGCGGGCAGGGCACCCACTCGGGGGGGCAGCGCGAATTCGTGCCGGTCCTGGCGCGCGCGGCGGTGGCGGCGGGGGTGTCGGGGGTCTTTATGGAAACCCACCCAAATCCCGATCAGGCCCTGTCGGACGGCCCCAACGCCGTACCGCTGGGCCAGATGCGTGCCCTGCTGCAGGTGCTGCAGGCACTGGATCGCTGCGTCAAGCAGGATGGCGCGCTGCAGCAATCGCTTTGAACCCGGCCCAGGCGGGGGTTGGGTGCATTACTGTCCCGGGTACAATGAATCGGTTCAACCCCCGTTTTCCATCACTGGCAGGAAAGTCACACCATGAGTGCAATCGTAGACATCATAGGGCGCGAAATCCTTGATTCGCGCGGCAATCCCACCGTCGAGTGCGACGTCTTGCTCGAATCAGGCGCCATGGGTCGTGCGGCAGTGCCTTCCGGAGCCTCCACGGGCGTGCACGAAGCCGTAGAGCTGCGTGATGGCGACCCGGCCCGCTATCTGGGCAAAGGCGTATTGCGTGCCGTAGAACACTTGAATACCGAAATCTCCGAGGCCCTGATCGGCCTGGATGCCCAAGAGCAAACCTTCATCGATCATGTGCTGGTCGATCTCGATGGCACCGAAGGCAAAAGCAGGCTGGGGGCCAACGCCTTGCTGGCGGCCAGCATGGCGGTTGCCAAGGCGGCGGCCGACGACGCCGGGCTGTCGCTGTATCGCTACTTTGGCGGCAGTGGCCCCATGCAGATGCCGGTGCCCATGATGAACGTGATCAATGGCGGGGCGCACGCCAACAACACGCTCGATCTGCAAGAGTTCATGATCCTGCCGGTGGGGGCCGGCAGCTTTCGCGAGGCCCTGCGCATGGGGGCGGAAATCTTCCACGCCCTCAAAAAAATCATTGCCGCGCAAGGCATGTCCACCGCGGTAGGCGACGAAGGCGGGTTTGCACCCAACGTCGCCAACCACGAAGCCGCGATCGAGCTGATTCTCAACGCTGTGGATGCAGCCGGCTACGAAGCCGGCTCGCAGGTGCTGCTTGCGCTGGATTGCGCCAGCTCCGAGTTCTACCGCGATGGCCAGTATCATCTGGCCGGCGAGGGCGGCCTGTCGCTGAGTTCAGCCGATTTCGCCAACCTGCTGGCGTCCTGGTGCGACAAGTACCCTATCGTTTCCATCGAAGACGGCATGGCCGAAGAAGACTGGGACGGCTGGCAGCTGCTGACCGAGCAGCTCGGGCGCAAGGTGCAGCTGGTGGGCGATGACTTGTTCGTTACCAACACCAAGATGCTCGAGCGCGGCATCCGCCAGGGGGTGGCCAACTCCATACTCGTCAAGATCAACCAGATCGGTACGCTGAGCGAGACCTTCGCGGCCATCGAAATGGCCAAGCGCGCCCGGTATACCGCAGTGATCTCGCACCGGTCGGGTGAAACCGAAGACGCGACCATCGCCGACATCGCCGTCGCCACCAATGCCATGCAGATCAAAACGGGCTCTCTGTCGCGCTCAGACCGCATGGCCAAGTACAACCAATTGCTGCGCATCGAAGAAGAGCTGGCCGACGTGGCGTCGTATCCAGGGACATCGGCTTTCTATAACCTGCGCTGACGCATACCGCGGGTGCCCCCATGCGCCTGTTGTGCCTGATCCTGCTGTTGTTGCTGCTGGTCATCCAGTACCCGCTCTGGTGGGGCAAGGGCGGCTGGCTGGATCTGCGCGATCTCCAGGCGCGGCTGGCCGCACAGACGGAAACCAATGAAGCCCTTCAGGCCCGCAACAATGCGTTGCGGGCCGAAGTCAATGACCTGGCCGACGGCACCTCGGCCATCGAGGAACGGGCCCGCGGCGAGCTGAACATGGTGCGCCCCGGCGAGTACTACGTACAGATCGTGCCGGCGCCCCCGCCGCCCGCCCGCTGATCTTCCAGCTCCAGAGGCTGACCTTCCAGTTCCAGATTTCTTGCCGGCCGGCCGCTGCCCCTATGGCGGCGGCCGCTGCGGCAAGGGCCGCGGCCCATGCGGCTCATGGCGCGGGCACGCATGAATCGTCGGGTACTGGCGGCGCGGACTCTTCCGGGGGGCCTGGCCGCGTGCCATCGGCGGCGGTATCGACGCCCGGCGGCCCGCCGCCCGGGGAACCCGGTGCGGCGGGGAGGGCGTCTTCGGCTGGGGGGGTATCGGCAGCCCCTTCGCCCTGCCCGTCTGGCCGTGTGCTGGCAGGAGCGGGTGTGGAAAAGCCGTCATATGGATTGGGCTGCGCCGGTCCGGCGGCGGCTGCCGGGTGTGCGGGCGTGGCGGTGCCGTGGCTGATGCGCCCGTCGGCCAGATCCGGCCATTGGGCCGGGTGGCTGTGCATGGCCAGCCGTATGTGGCGGCGAAAGGGCAGGTAGCCCGCCGCCATCCAGCGCGCCTGAAGCGGGTCGGACGCCCAGGGGGCCAGCGTACGCAGCAAGGCGCCCGTGCCGGGCAGTAGGGGGCGTTGGGGCCAGTCTAGTGTCATGGCCAGGGTATTGGCCTCGAAGATGGTCTGGCCAGACACGGGCCCCCGCCCCTGCGGCCAGCCTTGCCGGACGTATCGGGCCTGCTGCAAGGCCTGGTGATCGTTGTTGATCAAGGCGAGCCCGGATGGCATGTGGGGCACGCGCAACCGGGGGTCGGCATGGTCGCGGAAGGCGGCACGGGCGGGCTGGGTGATGCGGATGTGCCAGGCCACGCCCAACGTGGATTCATGTTCATGCAGGATTCGCCGCAGGCTGCGGGGGTCTGGCCAAGCCATGCGCAGGCCGGATTCGAACGAATCGGCGATGATCTGCGGGCGCGCATGCTGCGTAGCCCCCGAGCGGGCCGCCTGCATCAAGGCGTGCCCCAGGATCTGGCGCAGGCTGAACCAGTGCGCCAGCTCGACACTGCCCAGCCCCAGCATCAGGGTGGGGACAGCGACCAGCAGGAAACCGACGGCGCCTGCGCCACCTGAGCGGGGGCGCGGCATCGTGCATCTGGATGGGCGGCGGCGGGGTGGCGGTTTGGATGCTGGCATGCCTGCCAGTGTGCCGGACCGGCGTACCGTCATGCCAGCGCGACAAGCCGCCATGGACGATTCCGTCACGGCGGCCGGTTCGCCGGGCCGCGGGTTCGGGCCTAATGCAGGGTATCTGAACCGGGCATGGGGATGGGGTCGTGTGGTTCGAGAAACAGGGCTGCGCAATCCACGGCATCGAAATCGTAGCCCTTGCCGCAGAAATTGCAATGAATCTGTACCCGGCCTTCTTCGGCCAGGATGGCGTTGACTTCGTCGGCACCCAGATTGCGCAGCATGTGCGCCACCCGCTCGCGCGAGCAGCTGCAATGCCATTGAACAGGCTGGGCGGGATACGCGAGCAGGTCTTCCTGCCAGAAAAGCCGGCGGATCCATTGCGCGGCGGGCAGGCCGGTGAGCTCTTCGGTCTTCAGGGTGTCGGCCAGCGTGGTGCAGTGTGCCCAGGTGGTGGCATCGGTTCTTTCGCCGGCTGGATGGTTCTCATCGGCGGGCATGCGCTGCAGCAGCAGCCCTGCGCACCCTTGGCGGTCGGCCGCCAGCCAGAGCCGCGTCTCGAGCTGTTCCGAGTGGCGCATATAGTGCTCGAGCACTTGGGCCACCGACTGGCCTTCGAGAGGGACGATCCCTTGATAGGGCGGGGTGCCCGGCTTGCGGCCTTCCGGGTCGATCATGACGACGAAACGGCCCTGGCCGTCGGCGTTGAGCAGCGCCTGCAGGTCTGGTGTGTCGGGCAGGGCGAGGTCGTCATCCACTTGTGCGGTGGCGCGCAGCTCGAGTGCCGAGGTGCACTCGACCATGATCAGCCGCACGGGGCCGTTGCCCTGCAGTTGCAGCACGACGGAACCATCGAACTTGATGCTGCCGGCCAGCAGTACGCAGGCGGCTGCCAGTTCGCCCAGCAGCGCCACGACGGCATCCGAGAGATGCTGGTGAGCCAGGCCCGTCTGCCAGGCGGGGCCCAGTTGCAGGGTCTGGATGCGGGTGCTGCGATCTGCAGTCAGGTATTTGGTGAGTGCGTCGTTCATGATGTGGGCGGAACCTTGGGTTGGCCATGAGGCATCTGGGGCCCTGGGCGGGGTTGGGCCAGCAATTCGGTGCCCAGGATACGGTCGTGCAGGAATTGGCCGCGGGGATCGAACCAGGTCCAGATGAACAAGGAAAATGGCGCCAGCACGATCAGCATGTCGATTGCGCTGGATTGGAGGGCCGCGGACAGGCGCGCAACCAGCCAGGCGCTGAGCAGGGGCAGGGGCCAGAGCAGCAGATAGCGCAGCAGCAGGCGGGTAAAGCCGGGTGTTTGGCCGTTTGGATCGGCCAGCCGGATGCCCCAGGTTTTCATGGGCAGGGTCTGACCATTGCGTCGCCAGCTGACCAGGAAATAGAGGCCGATGGCCACAAACAGAAAAATCTGGCGCTCGGGGCGCCACATGAGGCCATGACGGCTTTGCGTCAGGGTATCGAGCAGATAACCGGCCAGAAAGACGACGCCGAACAGCAGGATGCCTTCATAGATCATGCAGGCAAAACGGCGCCGGCGGCTGGCGGGGGGAGGACGGGTGGCCTGGTTCATGGCGGCTTTATATGGGTGCACCCCCCATTATCGCAAAAGGCCGCTGCAAGGGCGGCCTTTCTAGTCTTTTCGGCGCGGCTCAGTGGGCCGTGCGAACCGAGCCCTGCGTGGGCGCTTCCGGTGCCTTGAAGAAGTGCAGCACTTTCAGGAACAGCTGCTTGATGCGCTCATCCAGCCAGTATGTCTGGTAGGCGTCGATGGCTTCCTGCAGCAGTTGGCGTTCAAGTGCGTCCGTCAGGCGGATATCGGAGTTGTACATCTTTTTCATTGCAAGCCTCTTTGCGTGAAAAGAGCGTTTCGCTCAGGGTTAACCCTAATTATAGGGAAAACCCTAAGTAATAGCAAGCTCAGAGGCCGGGCGAACGCCCATTCAGGCCGTGTCGTCCTTGTCGCGATCGGCGTGTGAAACCAGGTCGAACTGGAACAGGCGGCACTCGATTGCACCGTTGTACAGGGGATGGCGCCGTCGGGCCTTGAGGCGCAGGCGACCAGGCAGCGTCCGGTCGTCGCTGATGATGTTCAGCTGCCAGCCGCCATAATGCTGCTTGAGCCAGCTCGCCCAGGCGGCCCAGAGCACGTCGGCATCGGCCAGACCAAGACGCTCGCCGTAGGGCGGGTTGGTCACGATCCAGCCCCGTTCCGCCGGAGGCGGCACCTCGCGCACGTCGGAGACTTCGAAGCGGATGCTGTCGGGCGCCAGATGGGCGCGCTGCACGTTGGCCCGGGCGGCGTCGATGGCGGCGGGGTCGTGGTCGGTTCCAACCAGGGGCTGGGCCAGCCGGGTGGCGATGCGGCTGCGTGCGTCGTCTTTGATGTCGCGCCACAGGTGGGCGTCATGATCGCGCAGCCGCTCGAATGCGAAGGGCCGCCAGATCCCCGGCGGCACCCCCAGGGCCATCCAGGCCGCTTCGATGAGGATCGTGCCGCTGCCGCAGAAAGGGTCCAGCAGGGCAGCGTCGGTTGGCCAGCCCGAGAGCATGAGCAAGCCGGCCGCCAGGTTCTCGCGCAGCGGGGCGGCGCCCTTGTCGAGCCGCCAGCCGCGCTTGAACAGCGACTCGCCCGAAAGGTCGAGATACAGCGTGGCCTGGCGGGCATCCAGGAACAGGTGCACGCGGGCATCGGGGCGCACCGTGTCGATGTCGGGGCGCGCGCCTTCGCGCTCGCGCAGGCGGTCGCAGATCCCGTCCTTGGCGCGCAGGTTGCAGTACTGCAGGCTGCGCATCGGGCTGCGCACGGCCGAGGTATCCACCCGCAGGGTGTGTTCCGGACCGAACCAGCGTTCCCATGGGGTGGCCCGCGCCAGGCTCAGGATGTCGTCCTCGTTGTACACAGGGGCCTGTGCCACCTGCACCAGAATGCGCGTGGCCAGGCGGGAATGCAGGTTCGCCCTGAGCAGATCGGGCCAGGCGGCTTCGAAATGGCAGCCGGCCCGACCGGCGGCCACGGCGGCCAGGCCGAGCGTGCCGAGCTCCTGGGCCAGGCTGTGCTCAAGCCCCTGCGGACACGGCGCGAAGGCTTTGAAGGTTTCTTGCGGCCGGGCCAGGCGCTGCCGGTGGTGGCCGCCTGCCGGCCTGTCGTGCGGGCGGGTCGCCGGGCGAGCCACCGGGCGGTGAGGCGGGTCGGGCTCGGGCCGGGCGGCGGGTCGGGCCGTGGCTTTTTCTACAGGGGCGGCCGGGGTGGACACCCCGGTGGCGCCGACGCCCGCCCGCCGTGCCCGTTCTTGGCGCGCGGCCTGGTGGGCCCGCGCACCCGATCGCTGGCGCGGTGCCGGTTTGTCGGTGTCGGCTGCCGCGGGCGTGGTTTTCAGGCGCAGTGTGGTTTTCTTGGATTGTGCCATGGCATCAGAATGGCTTGACGACGACCAGGATCAGCACCAGCAGCAGGATGAGGACCGGGATTTCGTTGAAGACGCGGTAGAACCGGTGGGCATGGCGGTTCGCCCGTTGGGTGAAGGCCAGCAGGTAGTGGCGGCAGGCCAGGTGGTAGACGATCAGCAGCAGCACCAGCAGCAGCTTGGCATGCATCCAGCCCTGGCCCTGGCCCAGCCCGTAGCCGAGCCAGAGATAGAGCCCGAATGCGAGGGCCAGTGCCGCCAGGGGCGTCATGAAGCGATACAGGCGCCGGGCCATGCCCAGCAGGGTGTCATAGGTGGCCGGGTCCTGAGCCTGCGCCAGGTTGACGTACAGGCGTGGCAGGTAAAACAGCCCGGCAAACCAGGCGATCACGAACAGGAGGTGCAGCACTTTGACCCAGAGCATGTTTCAGCCCCGCAGCTGGCCATCGCCATTGAGCACCCATTTCTGTATCGTCAGGCCTTCCAGGCCCACCGGGCCGCGGGCATGCAGGCGGTTGGTGGAGATGCCGATTTCTGCCCCGAGGCCGTATTCCTGGCCGTCCGCGAAGCAGGTGGGCAGGTTGACGTAGACCGAGCTCGAGTCGACTTCGCGCTGGAAGCGTTCGGCGGCGGCCAGGTCCTGGGTGACGATGGACTCGGTGTGTTCGGAGCTATAGCGTGCGATGTGGTCCAGGGCCTGGTCCAGCGAATCCACCACCCGCACGGCCAGGATCGGCGCCAGGTATTCAGTGGCCCAGTCTGCTTCGGTGGCGGGCACGCTGCCGGGCAGCAGCGGCAGGGCACGCGGGCAGGCGCGCAGCTCGACGCCGGCTTCGGCAAAGCGCTGCGCAGCCCTGGGCAGCCAGTCGTTGGCGATGTCGGCATGCACCAGCAGGGTTTCCATGGCGCCGCAGATCCCGCAGCGGTATGTTTTGGCATTGAGGGCGATATCGAGTGCCTGGTCCAGCCGGGCCGCGCGATCGACGTACAGATGGCAGTTGCCGTCCAGGTGCTTGATCAGCGGGATCTTGGATTCGGCGGCCAGGCGTGCGATCAGCCCCTTGCCGCCGCGCGGAATGATGACGTCGATGGACTCGGTCAACGTGATCATTTCGCCCACTGCGGCGCGGTCGGTGGTCTCGACCACCTGGACGGCGTGTTCGGGCAGGCCGGTTTCCTGCAGGCTCTGCTGGATCAGCCGGCCCAGCGCGCGGTTCGAATGGAAGGCTTCGCTGCCGCCGCGCAGGATGGCGGCGTTGCCGGATTTCAGGCACAGGGCGGCGGCGTCGACGGTGACGTTCGGGCGGGATTCGTAAATGATGCCGATCACCCCCAATGGCACGCGCATGCGGGCCACGCGCATGCCATTGGGGCGCACCGTGGTGGCACTGAGGCTGCCGATCGGATCGGGCATATCGGCCAGCTGTCGCAGCCCCTGCGCCATGGATTGCAGGGCTTTGTCGGACAGCCGCAGGCGGTCTACCAGCGGTGCATCCAGGCCTTTTTCGATGGCTGCATCGAGGTCGCGGCGGTTTTCTTCCTGCAGCCAGGACGATTGTTCATGAATGCGTCGGGCGAGCGCGAGCAGGACCGCGGATCGGGCAGCGCCCGATGTGACGCGCAGCCGTCGGGATGCCGCACGGGCCTGCTGGCCCAGCTGGCGTAGGGGGGTGGCGGTGGAAGTAGCGGTATTCATGGCAGTGAGATCGGTTGATCGGGAGGCGGTTTCCCGGCCGTGGCCACGCGCAGGACCAGGCGGGCGAGTTCGTCCCAGGGGTCGGGCAGGCACGCCGCAACGGGCACGCCCTTGATGTGTCGGTCGATTTCGTGGGCCTGGCCCAGCGCCAGGGGCCAGAGACGGGCCGGACAGCGCTGCAGGGCCTGGCGCAGGTGCTGCTCGCGGGCCCCGAAGACCCGTTGCGCCCGCAGTGCGCCGCCCCTTTGCGCGGCAGGCAGATTGGCCAGCATGCCGAGGATGCGCAGGTCTTCGCCCAGGCCCCAGAGCACGGGCAGGTGGGCCATGCCTTCGGCTTTCAGGCCGGCCAGGACCCGCAGGGCGCGTTGTGGCTCGCCCACCAGCACGGCGGCGCGCAAGTCTTGTGGGTCGTGGCGCGAGACGTCCAGCACCGCCGCCTGCACCTGTTCGAGGCTAAGGGCACCGGGCGGGTACAGCAGCCCCAGTTTCTCGATCTCTTGGTGGGCGGCGAGCAGGTTGCCTTCGACTTGCCCGGCGAGCCACGCCTGGGTGGCCGCATCGATGGCCTGCTGTTGCCGTGCCAGCCGCTGGGCGATCCAGCCGGGCAGGTCCGGGCGCGCGACCCCCGGAATGGCCACCCAGGTGGCCTGTTTTTTCAGGTGCTGGACCCATTTGCTTTTTTGGGTGGCCCAATCCAGCTGGGGCAAGCGCAGCAAGATGAAGGCATCCGGCAACTGGCCGGCCGCCGCCTGGTCGGCCAGCCGTTGCAGCATGTCGGCGCCGGCCTTGCCCGGTTTGCCCGACGGCAGGCTGATTTCCACTAGGCGCAGGTCGCCGAACAGCGACGTGTTGCACGCAGCCGCCAGCACGGCAGACCAGTCGCTGCGGGCGTCCATGACCAGATGGCTGCGTTCGCTGCAACCCAGCTGGGTGGCCAGTGCACGCAGCGCATCGGCGGCTTCATTGACCAGCAGGATCTCATCGCCCGCCAGGACGCAGTACGCGGGCAGGGCCGCGTCTCGCTCGGCCTGCCGGAGCACTTGTGCGATGCTGGATGCACGGGGGGCCATGGTTTCAGCGGCTGGCTGGCGCCGCGCCCAGGGACGGATCGCCGCGGGTATCCTGCCCGGCGTGCTCGGCCCTTTCGGTGGATCGCGCATACGCGGCACGCACTTCGGGCGAACTGATGCGGCTCATGATGCGATGGATCAGCAGGTCGCGCATATCGTTGAAATTGCGATGTATTTCGCTTTCCTTGGCCTGCACGACGCTTTCGCTGTAGGGGAGTTCGCGCAGGCTCTCGAGTGTGGTGGGTTCGAGCAGGGTCTCGCCGTGGCGGTCGACCAGCTCGAACGTGAAGGTGAGCCTGAGCTCGTACTCTTCGATGCGGCCGTCGGCATCCAGCGAGAGCTGGCGCAAGTGCTCGCTGTCGTCGGTCTGGAGCAGGGAGACGTCGGCTTCGCTGCGTTGGGCGACGATGCGGGTGGATGGCGAGTTGGCCTGGATCGCCCGTTGCAGGCGGGCGCCGAACTGGGTGTTCAGGTTGATGTTGGTGTACAGCGAATCGAAGGGCAGCGGCGTGGCCCCGCGGATGTGAAAACCACAGGCTGCCAGAAACAGCGTCAGTGCGGCTGCAGCCAGCAGGCGCCCCATGGTGCGTAGAACGGTCGGTTGGATCATGTCGTCAGCCCACTACGTTGACCAGCCGGCCGGGCACCACCACCACCCGCCTGACTGGCCGTCCTTCAAGGAAACGGCCCACAGCCTCGTGGGCCCGCGCACTGGCCTCGATGGCTGAAGGATCGGCTTGCTGCGGCACGCTGAGCTGGCCGCGTACCTTGCCGTTGATCTGCAGGACCAGCTCGATGGTCTCTGCCAGCAAGGCATTTTCATCCACGGTGGGCCACGGCGCATCGAGCAGGTCGCCCAGCCGATCCGCGAACCCCAGTTCGCGCCACAATTGCCAGGTGACGTGCGGCACCACGGGGTAGAGCACGCGCAGCAGAATGGACAGCGCGTCCGCTACGGCCAGGGCATCGGCCTGCTCGTGGGTGGCCGTGTCGAGCGCATTGAGCATCTTCATGGCCGTGGACACCACGGTGTTGTACTGGATGCGTTGGTAGTCGTAGTCGGCCTGGCGCAGCAGGCCGTGAACCTGCCGGCGCAACCGGGCCCCAGCCGGGTTGCACTGCTCGAAACCGCCTTCGGCGGGGCGCTGGCCCCGTACCGCGGACTGGTGCGCATGGCCAAAGGCCCAAAGCCGGCGCAGGAAGCGGTGGGCGCCATCGACACCGGAGTCGGACCACTCGAGCGTCTGCTCGGGCGGGCTGGCGAACATCACGAACAGGCGCGCCGTATCGGCACCGAAGGTATCGATGAGCATCTGTGGATCCACGCCGTTGTTCTTCGACTTGGACATGGTGCCGATGCCTTCGTACTCGATCGGCGAGCCGTCGGTCTTCAGGCGGGCGCCCACGATGGCGCCCTTGTCATTGGTGACCGGCTCGACTTGTTCCGGCCAGAAGTATTCGATGCCGCCGCGCGCATTGCGCCGTGAATAGACATGATTGAGCACCATGCCCTGGCATAGCAGACGGGTGAAGGGTTCGGAGAACTTCACCAGACCCAGGTCGCGCATCACGCGCGTCCAGAAGCGCGCATACAGCAAGTGCATGACGGCGTGCTCGATGCCGCCGATGTATTGGTCCATCGGCATCCAGTAGTCATTGCGGGCATCGACCATGGCGTGATCGTTGCCGGGCGAAGCGTAGCGCATGAAATACCAGGATGAATCCACGAACGTGTCCATGGTATCGGTTTCACGCCGCGCAGGTTGGCCGCAGGAGGGGCAGGCACAGGCCAGGAACGCCTCGTCTTTGGCCAGCGGGTTGCCTGTGCCATCGGGCACCAGGTGCTCTGGCAGTACGACCGGGAGGTCTTTTTCGGGCACGGGAACAGGACCGCAGTCGGGGCAGTGGATGATGGGAATGGGGGTGCCCCAGTAGCGTTGGCGTGAAATGCCCCAATCGCGCAGGCGCCATGTCGTGCGGGCCTCGCCCAGCCCGAGCGCCTGGAGGTCGGTGGCCACGGCCTGGATGGCCTGTGCGGTGCTCAGGCCGTCGTATTTGCCTGACTGGATGGCGTGGCCGATGTCTTTGTCGGCATACCAGTCGTGCCAGGTATCGGCCGCGTATTCTTGCCCGGGGGCTTCGATGACCTGGCGAATGGGCAGCCCGTATTTGCGGGCGAAGGCGAAGTCACGTTCGTCGTGTGCCGGGACCCCCATGACCGCCCCGTCGCCATAGCTCATGAGGACGTAATTGCCGACCCACAGGGGCACGGGCGCCTGCGTCAGCGGATGAATCACGTTCAGGCCCGTGGGCATGCCTTCTTTTTCGCGCGTGGCGAGCTCGGCCTCGGTGGTGCCCCCCTGGCGGCAGGCTTCGATGAACTTGGCCAGTTCGGGCGAGTGGCGTGCGGCCTCGATGGCCAGGGGATGTTCGGGTGCCACCGCACAGAATGTTACGCCCATGATGGTATCGGCCCGTGTCGTGAACACGTACATCCGCCCGTCCTGGATCAGGGCGCCATCGGCATCGTGGATGTCGTGGCGAAAGGCGAAACGCACCCCATCGCTGCGCCCCAGCCAGTTTTCCTGCATCAGGCGCACGCGTTCGGGCCAGCCGCTCATGCGTTCGTCTTCGAGCGCGTCGAGCAGTTCTTGCGCGTAGTCGGTGATGCGCAGGTAGTAGCCTGGGATTTCACGCTTCTCGACCAGCGCGCCCGAGCGCCAGCCGCGGCCGTCGATGACTTGCTCGTTGGCCAGCACGGTCTGGTCGACCGGGTCCCAGTTCACCGTCTGGGTCTTGCGGTAGGCAATGCCTTTCTCGAGCATTTTCAGGAACAGCCATTGATTCCATTTGTAGTACGCCGGGTCGCAGGCGCACATCTCGCGCGACCAGTCGATGGCCAGGCCCATGGCCTGCATCTGGCCCTTCATGGTGGCGATGTTCGAGTACGTCCATCGGGCGGGCGGCACGCCGGATTTCATGGCGGCGTTCTCGGCTGGCATGCCAAAGGCGTCCCAGCCCATGGGCATGAGTACGTTGTAGCCGCGCATGCGCAACTGGCGGGCCATCATGTCGTTGATGGTGTAGTTGCGCACGTGCCCCATGTGCAGTTTGCCGCTGGGATAGGGCAACATCGAACAGGCATAGAACTTGGGCTTGGGAGAGCCATCGGGCGCTGTGGCGTATTCGGTGACACGGTAGACGTCGCCCGCGCGCCAGTGTGCCTGGGCATCGGATTCGACCTGGGTCGGAAGATAGCGTTCCTGCATGTTCGTTGGCTGGTAGAAAGAAGACAGATAGGAGACAAGCCCTCAATTATAGGAGGCCGTGGTGCAAAAAAGAGCCCGGCTCGATTTCCGTCGGAGGAAATCGAGCCGGGCCCCGGAATGCGACGCCGCGCGATACGGCAATTACTTGAGCTTGGTTTCCTTGTAATCGACGTGTTTGCGCGCGACGGGATCGAATTTCTTGATCAGCATTTTTTCGGGCATGTTGCGCTTGTTCTTGGTGGTCGTGTAGAAATGCCCGGTGCCAGCCGTGGATTCGAGCTTGATCTTCTCGCGAATACCTTTTGCCATGATGTACTCCTGGAGGGGGCCCTTTAGGCCAGTTCGCCGCGGGCGCGCAAGTCGGCCAGCACGGCATCGATGCCGACCTTGTCGATAGTGCGCAGCGCCTTGGTGGACACGCGCAGGCGCACCCAGCGGTTTTCGGATTCGACCCAGAACCGGCGTGATTGCAGGTTGGGCAGGAAACGCCGTTTGGTCTTGTTGTTGGCATGAGAAACGTTATTGCCCACCATCGGGCCCTTGCCGGTCACTTGGCATACGCGTGCCATGGCCTCACCTTTCTTTAGTGTCTATACGGGAAAGCCTTGCATTCTACTTTGAAATAAGGCGCTAGATCAAGTCTCGGGGGCGTCGTCGTCAGGGTTACCGCTGCGCAGGCGCATGGCAAAGCGCCCCGACAGCCAGGACAGCGTGGCGCATACGGTCAGTGCGGTGGCCAGAGGCAACGGGGTCTGGGCGTGCCAGATGCTGACGCCATAGCCGGCCAGGGCGCCGCTGAACATTTGCAGCGAGCCCATGAGCGCCGAGGCCGTGCCCAGCCGCGGGCCCTGCTCGGCGAGGCCCAGCGCGGTGGCATTGGGCACCACGAAGCCCTGGCTGGCCATGAATCCCATCAGGCACAGCATCAGCCAGACCAGGTTGATCAGGTCGAGCAGGGTGAGGCCCAGCGCGCAGGTGGTCATCAGCACCAGGAAGAACTGTGCCCGCCGGAGCAGCTGCCGGGGGGTGCGGCGCTCGAGCAGGCGCGCGCTGATTTGCGAGGCCAGGATGAGCGAGGTGGCGTTCAGCCCGAACAGCAGGCCGAACCAGCGTGGATCGACGCCGTAGATTGCGATGAAGACGTGTGGCGATGCCGCGATGTACGCGAACATGCCCGCCGAGCCCAGGCCGCCGGCCAGGCTGTAGCCCATGAAGCCCCGATGGCGCAGCAGGTGTGTGAAGTTGCGTGCGATGGCGCCCACGGCCAGTGGGCTGCGGGCCGCGGGCGGCAGCGATTCGCGCATGAAAGGGATGACGATGGCCAGCAGGGCCAGCCCCATGAGCACCATGATGTAGAAGACGGCGCGCCACGAACCCAGCGTGACCGCCTGGCCGCCCATCAGCGGGGCCAGGATCGGCATGACGCCCATCACCAGCATCAGCAGCGAGAGCGCCTGGGCCGCCGCGCGCGTATCCAGGTGGTCGCGGATGACCGCCCGTGGGATCACCATGCCCGCGGCGCCGCCGAACGCCTGCACGACCCGCCAGAAGAGCAGCGCCTCGATGTCGTGGCTGAGCGCGCAGGCCAGCGAGGCCAGCGTGAACAGGATCAAGCCGCCGATCAGCGGTCGCTTGCGCCCGAAGCGGTCCGCCAGCGGGCCGTAGACCAGCTGGGCCAGTGCAAGGCCCAGCAGATAGCTGGCCAGGGTGCGTTCGACCAGACCCTGCGGAACCCGCAAGTCTTGCGCGATGGCGCCGAAGGCGGGCAGGTACATGTCGATGGCCAGGGGCCCCAGGGCTGCCAGGGCCCCCATGAGGATCAGCCAGGGTGGCACGGCAAATGCGGAAGATCGGCGGCTCATGAGCGCGTCAGACGAGGCAGAAGGCGCTACTATAACAAGATGTTTTCTGGCGCCAGGCCGCCGGTGCACTCAGGGCCCGGACACGGCCGTTCGTCCAACTACCACAAGAGGAGGTTCTTTTGGCAGCGCTCACGTCCCTGATCGAAAATAAACTGGCATCCCTGCCAGTCAGCGTATCCATGCAGATGCCCGATGGCAAGAAACTGGGGCCGGCCGATGCGGCGATCCGCCTGCAGGTCCATGATTCTGCCGTGCTCGCGCACGTCGCAGCGGGCGAGGTGGGTGTGCTGGGTGAAGACTACGTCGAAGGGCGGTTCGATTTCGAAGGCTCGATGCGCGACATGATGCAGCTGGCGGCCGGTATTTTGCCGGGTTCGCCCATCGATGCCGCCGAGAAAGGCTGGTTCACGAACCTGGTGCGCCGGCTCGTCTCGGTGTGGCGGCACTCCATCGACCGCGATGCCCGCCAGATCGAGTTCCACTATGACCTGTCCGATGACTTCTACGGCTTGTGGCTGGATCCGCGCCGGGTGTATTCATGCGCCTATTATCGCGAGCCCGACTACACCCTGGCGCAGGCCCAAGAGGCCAAGCTCGACCATATCTGCCGCAAGCTGGCCCTGAAGCCGGGCGAGCGCTTTCTCGACGTCGGCGGTGGCTGGGGCGGCCTCATGTTGTGGGCGGCCGAGCACTACGACGTCGACGTCACCGGCATTACGCTCTCGCGCAACCAGCACGCCTACGTCAACGGGCTGATCGAGCAAAAAGGGCTGGGTGGGCGGGTGCGCTTCGAACTGCTCGACTACCGCAAGCTGGACGAGTCCCGTCCGTACGACAAGATCGCGTCCGTGGGCATGTTCGAGCACGTGGGCCGGGCCCAGCTCACCGCCTATTTTGGCAAGCTGCTGCGTCTGGTTCGCCCCGGCGGGCTGATCATGAATCACGGCATCACGGCCGGCGGGCTGAGCAACAGCGAACTGGGCGCCGGCATGGGCGACTTCATCGAAAAATACATCTTTCCGGGCGGCGAGCTCTCGCACATCCATTTCGTGATGCAGACGCTGGCCGAGGCCGGCCTCGAGGCCGTGGACGTCGAAAATCTGCGGCCCCACTACGCGCGCACGCTGTGGGCCTGGAGCGATGCCCTCGAAGCGCGCCTGCCCGAGGCCCGGGCGACCCTCAGCTCGCCCCAGGGCGAGCGTTCCCTGCGTGCGTACCGCATGTATCTGGCCGGTTGTGCCATGGGTTTCGAGCATGGCTGGATTGCACTGCATCAGGTCCTTGCCCAGCCGCAGGCCGGGGGGCGCCCCGACGAGCTCGACTACCCCGAGGGCCAGGCCTACCCCTGGCGCCGGGGCTATATTTATCAGCGCGATTGAGCCGTTTCGTCAGGCTGTCCAGAAGGGTCCTCCGGGGCCCTTTTCGTATCGCGCGAATGTCGCCGGAAATAGGGGTTTTTCGCCATCCGGTTTCATTTTCTGGCATCTTGCGTGTAAAATGGCCGCTTTGCTGTAGAAAAGCGTTGCCTTGGCCGTGGCCGTAATTTCACGTGTCATGCCTGTTCCCGATGTGCCTTGCGGCACTGGCAATGCTGGTATGTATTGGCGGCTCCTGCAGCCGTTTTCCGCACACCCTCCCCCAAGCTATGGCGCCGGCCCCGGTTGATCCGGGTCGACGTCTCCGTAACCCAAAGGAGGCTTCAATGTCCAAATCCCATTCTCCCCTCTCATCCAGCCGGCTGTCGCGCTCGGTTCTGGGCGCGGCCTTTGCGGCCACGTTGGCTGGCCTGTCCATGGCGCCCGTTGCGGCACAGGCGGCTGATGCCGTGCAGTGCGAGCTCGACCGACCCATGCGTTTTGGCGGCATGAACTGGGAATCCAACCTGGTGCTCGTCGAGGTCGAGCGCTTCATCGTCGAGCACGGCTACGGCTGCGATACCGAAGTCCTGCCCACCGAGACCTTGCCGGCGCTGGCCGCCCTCGAGCGGGGCGATCTCGACATCAATACCGAATTCTGGCTCAACAGCGTGCTCGAACCCTGGACCAAGGCGCAGGCCACCGGCAAGGTCAAGCGCATCGGCGACATCTACATGGGGGGCGAGGCCTGGTTCATCCCGAAGTACACGGCAGAACGCCTGCCCGATCTCAAAAAAGCCGCCGATCTACCCAAATACTGGGAAGAATTCAAGGATCCCGAGATGCCCACCAAGGGTCGCTTCTATGGCTGCCCGGCCGGCTGGGGCTGCGAGATCGTCAACACCAATCTGTTCAAGTCGCTGGGCCTGGGCGATACCTTCACCCTGTTTTCGCCCGGTACGGGTGCCACCCAGAAGGCGGCGCTCACGGCGGCCTACAACCGGGGCGAAAACGTAGTGTTCTATTACTGGTTCCCGACGCCTGTCGTGGGTTCCATGGATCTGGTGAAGCTCGAACTGCCGCCCTACGACGCCGAGAAGCAGAAATGCCTCACAGATCCGGACTGCGCGGATCCACAACCCACCGATTATCCGCAAAATCCGGTGTTTACCGCGGTCAGCACGCCATTCTACGAAACAGCGCCCAAGCTGGTCGACTTCCTCTCCAAGGTCTCGGTGCCGCTGGACGACATGGGTGAGGCGATGGCCTACATGGACGAACACGAGGCCGAACCCGACGAGGTCGCCGACTGGTTCCTGAAGAACAAGCAGGCCGTCTGGACCGAGTGGCTGCCAGCCGACGTTGCCGAGCGGGTCAAGGCGGCTCTGTAAGGGTCCGCCATGTTTCCCGAACTGATCTCGGCCCGAGATCTGCAGCGGCCCATTGACGCGTTCGTCAATGGGCTGGTCATGGAGTACTCGGACGTGCTCCGGGCCCTGACGCAACCGCTGCTCGATCTGCTCATCTGGGCCGACAATCTGCTGCGCCAGTCTCCTTGGTGGGCCATCATTCTCGTCGTCATGGGGGTGGCCTGGGTGGCCAGCCGGCAATGGCGTTTCAGCCTGGCGATGGGCGCGCTGCTCGCGGCCCTGGGGGCCATCGGCCTCTGGGAGGCCTCCATGCAGACCCTGTCGCTCATGCTGGTCGCGGTCGCGTTTTCAGTGTTGCTGGGCATTCCCATAGGGATCGCGATGGCCAGCTTCCGCTGGGTGCGTTCGGCCATGCTGCCGGTGCTCGACGTCATGCAGACCATGCCGAGCTTCGTCTATCTGATCCCGGTGGTGATGCTCTTCAATCTGGGCAAGCTGGCGGCGCTGTTCGCAACCGTCATCTACGCGGTGCCGCCCGTCATCCGGCTCACGGACCTGGGCATCCGGCTGGTCGATCCCGAGGTCCTCGAGGCTTCGCGTGCCTTTGGCGCCAGCCGCACGCGCCAGCTCTTCGGGGTGCAGCTGCCCCTGGCGCTGCCGAACATCATGGCGGGCATCAACCAGACCACGATGATGGCGCTGGCCATGGTGGTGATCGCCTCCATGATCGGGGTGCGCGGGCTGGGCTACGAGGTCCTGCAGGGCATCAACCGCCTGCAGGTCGGGCGGGGCCTGCTGGCCGGGCTGGGGATCGTCGTGCTGGCGATCATCTTCGACCGGATCACCCAGAAATTCGGCCAGCGCCAACAGATGCGCGGAGCCTGACATGGACAAGATCGAAGTCCGCCATATTTATAAGATCTTCGGCCCGCATCCGCAGCGCTGGCTGCCGGCCGTGCGCGACGGCATGTCCAAGGAAGAGCTGCTCGAGCGCAGCGGGCACACGCTGGGCCTGCGCGACATCTCGCTGTCCATTGCGGCGGGCGGGATCCATGTCATCATGGGGTTGTCGGGCTCGGGCAAGTCTACCCTGATCCGGCATTTCAACCGCCTGATCGACCCCAGCGCCGGCCAGATCCTGGTCGACGGGGTCGATGTCATGGGCTTGAAGCGCCGCGAGCTCGAGGCCTTTCGCCAGCAGAAAATGAGCATGGTGTTCCAGCGCTTTGGCCTGCTGCCGCATCGCACCGTGCTCGATAACGCGGCTTATGGGCTTGCGGTGCAGGGCATGCGGCGTGCCGAGCGCAACGAACGGGCCTTGCACTGGCTTGAACAGGTCGGCCTGTCCGGCTTCGAAGGCCAGTACCCCCATCAGCTGTCGGGCGGCATGCAACAGCGTGTCGGTCTGGCCCGCGCCCTGGCCACGGATGCTGAAATCCTGCTGATGGACGAGGCCTTTTCGGCGCTCGACCCGCTGATACGCCACGAAATGCAAGACCAGCTTTTGGCGCTGCAGGCGCGGCTGAACAAGACCATTGTCTTCATCACCCACGATCTGGACGAGGCCCTGCGGCTGGGCAACCGGATCGCCATTCTGAAGGATGGCGAGCTCATCCAGGACGGCACGCCCGAAGACATCCTGCTGTCGCCCGCCAACGACTACATCGAATCGTTCCTGCAGGACGTCAATCGGGGCAAGGTACTGAATGCGTCGCATGCCGTAAACGAGCGCCCGCTGACCCTGACCATGCGCACCTATCCGGCGCACGCGCTGGAACGTCTGGCGGCGCGCGGCTACGACTACGCCGCGGTGCTCGATGGCAAGCGCCTGGCGGGCGTGCTGATGCGCGGCGACGCCGAGCGCGCGGTCAACGACGGGGGGCGCGATATTTCACGCTACCTGACCGATATGGCGTCGGTACCGGCGTCCGAGGGTCTGGATCAGGTGTTGGCGCGTCTACTGTGCACGCCTGCGCCGCTGGCTGTCACGGATGACCAGGGCGAGTTTGTCGGGGTCCTGTCGCGCAGCAAGGTGGTCGAGCTGGTGACCACCCGATCCAATGGTGATCACAGCGACGCGATGGACGATGCGCCCGCCGAAGCGGCCGTTTCGGGTAGCGAGCAGAGCCGCACCGACAACCGCAGCGGCCAGGCCGCCTGATCTCTGGCTGATCTCTGGCGGCCCCGTCTCCGGCGCGCTGCCCTGGGCAAGGGGTGCCGGGCGGCGTCAGTCGTGCAGGCGCAACAGGCGGAACATCTCGTGGCGGTCAGGGCCGCGCCGGCCCTGCCAGAGCGCGGGTAGATCCGCCCACAGCACCGTGCCGCGGCGCAGGTCGTCGGGATCCAGCTGCTGGAGCAACAGCGCGCAGCGCCCATCAAAACTGAATTCCAGCCGATCGAACACATAGAAAGAGGCACGCTGGCCGCCGCCGAGCTCCTGGGAACGCACGCATTCACCTTCTCGCCGGTGCTGCTGCAGGGCATCGGCCAACGAGGCCGAGACGTCGCGATAGCTGCGTGCGTAGTCCAGGGCCGGCATCCACAGGGTGGCGAGCAGCAGCCAGGTGGCAATCAGCCCACCGGCAGACAGGGCCGTGCCGCGCCACAGACCTGCAGGGCGGCTGCGTAAGCGCCAACGCACCAGCGCCAGCCAGGCGAGCGTGCCCAGCAGCGCTAAGATTGTGGCGGGCCAGGCCACGTGGACATGCAGGCCGCGGGTCTGGCGCGCGATGTTGGCGGCGATCTGCATGGGCCAGCCGGTTTGCAGGGCGATCCAGCCCAGCCACACCGTGGCGGCGGTCAGCGTGAAGCACATGATGGCAAACCAGTCGAGCGTGTTGACCACCCCGCGGCGCAATGTGGGCAGGGCCAGCACCGCAAGGATCGCCGAGGGGACGGCCAGCGTGGCGTATTCTGGCTCAAATGGCTGATGCGTGAAGATCAGCACGCCCAGGCCCCCGGCAAGAAAGCCAGCGGGAATGCGCACGTGCGCGGCGCCCAGCCATTTGCGCCAGCGCCACAGGGCGAGCAGGGCCAGCGGCCAGGTGGGCCACAGGAACCAGGGCAGATCGCGCAGCAGGCTGATGAGCGCCGAAGCCTGCGGCCAGCCGAATGCTTGCGTATTCCATTGCAGCCAGCTCTGGAACCAGAGCGGGCTGGCATGTTGGGCCGGTATCCACCAGGCGGCAACCAGGATCGCCGCCAGCAGGCCGGCCGGCAGCAGCCAGCGCCGGCGTGGCCACAGTTCGCTGCCCGGTACGAAAATCAAGCCCAGGGCAGCCAGCATGGGGGCGAGCCCGGGTCCGCCACGGGCCAGGAACCCGGCGGCCAGCGCGACGCCCAGCGACAAGGCACCCGACAGGGGATGATCGAGCATGCGTGCCACGGCGTACAGGGCCAGGGCCTGGATGGCGATCAGGGCAGGCACTTCGGATGTCTCGTGCATGCGCCAGATGATGCCCACGGTGGCGACGATGAGCAGCAAGGCGGCATCGGCCAGCATGCGGCCATAGTCGTGCGGATGGGGCTCGCCGCCAAAGGGCAGGGCCAGGGGCAGGGCTTCGGGGCGTCGGCCCAGCAGGTACGTGCCGTACCACACGGTGCCCGAGAGCATGCCGAACCACAGCAGGTTGGGCAGACGCGAGGCCATGATCTGCGCATCGAGCGGTGACGAGGTGAACCAGCTGAATAGAGGCTCGAAAGCTTGAATGCTGAGGGCGCCCACCCAAGTCGCCAGCGGGCCGCTGCGCGCCGCGGCCAGATCACCGACGTGTGGCAGCATCCAGGCGTGCGCCTGGCCCGAGAGAGCGGTCAGCATGGTGGCCAGGCCAGTGACGTCGTCTGTTTTCCAGGGATCGCGATAAAACAGGCCCGCCAGGATGTAGACCAGGCCGACGACCACCAGGAACAGGCGCGGCAGCTTGACGGCGGCAGTAGCCGTCAGGCGCGCAGGTGTGGAGCGGGGGGGTTTGGCAAGCACCGTAAGGCCCGGGATGTCTCGACTCTAGCGCCATCATATACAAGATTGCCTGCATGCAGCCCGCGCCGTGGCGCGGCCGGGGCGCTGAAAAGAGCAAACCCCGCCGGATGCGGCGGGGCTTGCACGGGCGATGCGGGCAGCGTGGCCTATTTCTTGAGAGTGCCGGCCGTACGGGCGAAGCGCGCGCGGAATTTTTCGACCCGCCCGGTTTCGACGATGCGGGTCTGGGCCCCCGTGTAGAAAGGGTGCGACTCTGAGGTGACGTCACACTTGAACAAAGGATACGTCTTGCCGTCGATTTCGGTGGTTTCACGCGAATTCAGCGCCGAACGCGAAATGAACTGGTTGCCGGTCTGCAGGTCAAGAAACACGACCTCGCGGTATTCGGGGTGGATGCCTTCTTTCATGGGGAAATCCGTAAATGGCGGTAAACCAATTATTTTACTTATACTTGGCCCCGTTCCGCAAGCGACACCACCTCGTGGGCGCCGACGACCAGGTGATCCAGCAGCCGCACGTCGACCAGGGCGAGCGCCTGCTTGAGTTGCCGGGTCAGGGCGATGTCGGCCGGGCTGGGCTCGGCCACGCCCGACGGATGGTTGTGCGCCAGGATCAATGCGGCGGCGTGGTGTTGAAGCGCGGCCTTGACCACTTCGCGCGGGTAGATAGAGGCATGCGACAGGGTGCCGCGGGCGAGTTCCGCGCATTCGATGAGCTGCAGGCGCGTGTCCAGGAACAGGGCGATGCAGTGTTCGACGCGTAAATGGGCCAGCCGTAGGGTGCAGAATTGCTTGACGCGTTCGGGTTGGCTGAGCGCCCGGCCGGTGCGCAAAGGCTCTTCGATGGCGCGGCGGCTGAGCTCTTGCACGGCGACGAGTTCGCACGTTTTGGCGTTGCCCAGGCCCGGATAGGCGAGCAGTGCGTCGGGTTCGGCCGACAGCAGGCGCCGCAACCCGCCAAAATGGCTGACCAGATCGCGGCCCATTTCGATGGCGTTGCGCCCGCGCGTGCCCGTACGCAGCAGGATCGCCAGCAGCTCGGGTGTGGTCAGAACCTGCGCGCCGTGCCGCAGCAGGCGTTCGCGGGGACGTTCACAAGAGGGGGATTCGGGAGTATATGGCATGATAGGCCCTAAAATCATGATATGTTTCACAAGTACGCCACGGTGCTATTTTGACTGCTTCCAACCCTTTGCAGCCTGTTCAAGCTGACTCTTATGTCACGCTGCACTACCGATTCGAACTGTTGACCGGGCCGGCAGCCGGCACGGTGTTCGTCGACACGTTCCTCGATCGGCCCGCGACCCTGCAGATGGGGGTGGGGCAGTGGGCGCCGGGGCTCGAGGCCCTGTTGCTGGGGCGGGCAGAAGGCGAGCAGTTCATGATCGACGTACCCGCGGTGCAGGCCTACGGTGAGCGCAACCCCGAACTCCTGCAGTGGCTGTCGCGCGACGAAATGGTCCGCAATGCGCCGCCCGATACAGAATTCGAGGCAGGCGACATGGTGGAGTTCGTCGCGCCGGGCGGGGGCCGTTATTCGGGGGTGCTCAAGACCCTGGACGGCGATTCGGCCCTGTTCGACTTCAATCATCCTTTGGCCGGCATCGATTTGCAGGTCGAAATCAAGATCCTGGGGGTATTATGAATTCAAGCCATCCTGCGGCCGATACCGCGACGCTGCAGGGCGAAGCCGAAATCCTGCTGGCGCAGCCGCGTGGTTTCTGCGCCGGGGTCGACCGGGCCATCGAGATCGTCGAGCGCGCCCTCGAAATCCACGGTGCGCCCATCTACGTGCGCCACGAAATCGTGCACAATCGTTATGTGGTCGACGACCTGCGCTCGCGGGGCGCCGTCTTCATCGACGAGCTCGAGGACGCACCGGCCGGCGCCATCGTCATCTTTTCGGCTCATGGGGTCTCCCGGGCCGTGCGCGCCGAGGCTGAGCAGCGCCAACAGCGCATCTTCGACGCCACCTGTCCGCTGGTGACCAAGGTGCACGTCGAGGTGGCGCGCATGCGCAAGGAAGGCCGCGAGGTGATCATGATCGGCCACAAGGGGCACCCCGAGGTCGAGGGGACGCTGGGGCAAGCCGATACGGGTATGTACTTGGTCGAGACGGTCCAGGACGTGCTGGCGCTGCGCGTCCAGAGGCCGGATTTCGTCGGTTTCGTCACGCAGACCACCTTGTCGCTCGATGATGCGGCCGAGATCGCGCAGGCGCTGCGCGACCGCTTCCCGGGGATTGCGGAGCCCAAGAAAAGCGACATCTGCTATGCCACCCAGAATCGCCAGGATGCCGTGCGCATCATGGCGCCGCAATGCGATCTGGTCCTGGTGGTGGGCAGCCCGAACAGTTCCAATTCCAATCGCCTGCGCGAGGTGGCCGAGCGCAAGGGCGTAACCGCCTACCTGCTCGACGACCCCGACATGATCGATCCCGAATGGCTGCGCCGTGCCCGGCGGGTTGGGGTTACGGCGGGGGCCTCGGCCCCCGAGGTCCTGGTGCAGCAGGTCATCGATCGGCTGCGCGAGCTGGGGGCTCGCTCGGTGCGGCCGCTCGAAGGCGTGCACGAGCAGATCTCGTTTCCGCTGCCACGCGAGCTCTCGCGCAAGCTCTCGCCATGATGCGCTCGGCACGCTGGATACTGCGCATCGCCGCCGTTTTTTTGCTGGCGTATGGCGGCGTTTCCTGGTGGGCCGGGCAGCAGGCCGAGGCCCTGTTGCGGGCCTGGGTAGACGAGGCCAACCAGCAGTGGCAGCTCGAATCCACCCCCTTGCGGGGCGCCCCGGCGCTGTCCATCGAGGCCTACGAGCGTGGGGTGTTCACTTCGGATCTGCGCTTGCGGTTCGAATACCCGGATGCCGGGACCACGCGGGTTTTTGCCTTGCAGGATCACCTGCAGCATGGGCCGTGGCCATGGCAGGCGCTGCAGCAAGGCCACTGGGCGCCCTTGGCCGCCTACAGCGTGCTCGAGCCCGTGCCCGGTGCCGCCTGGCAGGCGTGGTTCGATGCCATGCCCGCCGGGGTGCGCCCCTGGCACCTGCGGGCCCGTATCGGTTTTGGTGGTAGCCTGCACGCCATCTGGCACTTCGAACCGGCCAAACTGCCAGATGCCGGCTTCTCGTTCGATGGCGCCCAAGTGCAGGTCGAACGGGATGCCGGTCAGCGCGAGATCCGCCTGGCGGCCGACATCCCGCATCTGAGTCTGGACGATGCCGAGGCACAGGTGGCGCTCGAAGTGCGCGGGCTGAGCTACCAGAGCCGGCTGATCCTGGCGGATGCCGCGCACCAGCAGGCCCATCAGGTCCTGCAGATGGCGCACGTTCTGGTGGTGGCCGATGATCTGCCCGGGCTGTCATTCATGCAATCCGAGCTGTCCATGGACACGGCCCGTACGGGGCAGTTGGTGGACACCCGCCTGGACTGGGATCTGGGCCGCATGCAGCTGCGCCAGCACGATCTCGGCCGTATCCGCGTACGCGGCTCGGTCGAACACCTCGACGTGCGGGCCTGGGATGCCCTGACGGCTGCCCTGGCCGAATTGCCCGAAGGGGATCCACAAGACTGGTCGGATGCCGAGCGCCAGAAGATGCTGTCGCTGCTCAGGCCGGTGTTTGCCACCAGTCCGGTGCTGGCGCTCGATTCCTGGCAATGGGATACGCCCGAAGGCGCATCCGAGGCGGCTGTGCGGGTCGGCTTGCAGCCATTGGACGAGGCGCCCGAGCCCGACCCGGCGTCCGGCGTGCGGCTGGTGTCGCTGCAGCTGGGGGTGTCCCGGCCCATGGTCCTGTACCTGGTGCGTCAGTTCCAGGATGATCAGCCGCAGTCGGCCGTGGCGCTCGCCGGCCTGTTGTTCGACCAGATGGCAGCGCGCCTGCAGCGCCAGGGGCTCGTGCGGCTGGCTGACGGGCTGGTCAAAGTCGACTACCATTTCGAACAGGGCCAATCCGTGCTCAATGGCCGGCCGCTCAGCCCGGCAGAGCTTCAGCAGCGGCTCGAACATTGGGCGGGTGGGTGATCCTCATGCTTTTGCGGAGATGCTTGCATGGAAACGACCGTATTCACGCGCATTCTGGCGGGCGATATCCCCGCCGCCATGGTTTATCGGGGCCGCCGCATTTTCGCCTTCATGGATGCCGGGCAGCTGAATCCCGGCCACGTACTGGTTGCGCCGTGCGAGGCCTATCCCACGCTGCTCGACATGGATGAAGACCTGGCCGCCGAGCTCATGCGTGTCACGCATCGCGTAGCGCGAGCGGTACAAAAGGCCTTTCAGCCGCAGGGGCTGACCTTGCTGCAGGCAAACGGGCCGGCAGGATGGCAAACCGTGCCGCATGCGCACATTCACGTCCTGCCCCGCCACGACGATGACGGCGTCGGCCTGGTGTGGCCGCGCAAGAACCCTGAAATGGCGGTACTCGAAGAATACGCCGCTCGGATACAGGTATCCGATTAAACCCCGGTCGCCTGGCGCATATCGAACAGCCCCGCGTGAGCGGGGTTTTTTGTTGCACTGCAGCGGCCGCACATCGGATGAATTGCCTGTTTCCTCTAAGGGAAAATCCTGATCAAAAGATTCGAAAAAATGACGACAGGTTTTCTTTCATTATTTAAATCAACGACATGGATATTCCGATGGGGCGATTGCGGCTGAGGCTGCGAGCCGCCTGAGGGTCATTTTTCCGGCAGATGAAAAATTGCGTAAGTTTTACGTAAGTTTGAAAAAACATCATGACTTCCACGCACGATTTCGGCCGTGCCATGGCGCACCCCCCTGAAAACCACGGGGTGGCCCGGAAGAAAACATTGCACGCGACGCGGCCGGCACGTGGTGCTGGGCACATACCGTGTCCCGCGTCATTCAAACCAGGAGACATATCCATGAAGGACAAAAAGACTGTGGGCCAGGCCCTGCAAACACAGGTCAGGCGTCGTTCCGTGCTCAAGGCCGGCGCGGCTGGGATCGCAGGCAGCGTGTTGCTGCCCGGCACCGCCCGGGTGGCCATGGCACAAGACAAGAAACCCCTGGGCGCATGGCCGGCCGGTTCGGATGGCGATACGGTGTTCGTGGGCTTGACGGTCGACCTGACCGGCCCTTATTCGGCCCAGGGCGCTGAACAGCAAAGGGGTTATGAACTGGCCGTGGATCACCTGAACAGCGGGGATCCCATCCTGCAGAAGATCTCACCCAATCTGAAAAAAGGGATCTTGGGCAAGAACGTCAAGCTGGGTGTGGCCGATGCCGAGACCAAGCCCAATACCGCCGTGCAGGCGGGTACCCGCTATATCCACGACAACAAGGCCATGATGATCTCCGGCAGTACCAGCAGCGCCGTGGCCATTGCCCTGGAAAAGGTCTGCAACCGCGAGCACACCCCCTACTTCACGGCGATTTCCGGTTCGAACGAGACCACGGGCGTGGATTGCCAGCGTTATGGCTTTCGTCCGTGCTACTTCGCCTACATGGCGTGCAAGGCGATCGCGCCGGTCGTTGCCAAGGAATTCGGCAAGGATTGCCGGGCGGCCTACCTGACGCCGGACTACACCTATGGCCATACGACCACCGAATCGATGATCGAATTCACCGAGAAGGAAGGCTGGAAGACGGTCACCAATCAGGTGCATCCGCTGGGTGCCAAAGATTACAGCTCGTATCTGATCAACATCGCCAATACCGATGCCAATGTACTGGTGTGCGTCGCGTACGGGGCCGATGCCGTGAACGCCATCAAGCAGGCCCAGCAGTTTGGCCTGCTCGACAAGATGAAGGTCGTCGTGCCGTATTCGCCCGCGTTCCTGGAAGTCGAATTGGGCTCCGAGCTCATCGAAGGGGTGATCGTGGGGCAGGGCTTCTGGTGGACGATGGAAGACCAGTACCCGATCGCCAAGGATTTCGTCGCGGCCTACGAAAAGAAATTCGGCGGCAAGGCGCGCGATTCGGCTATGTACGGCTACCTGGCCATCATGGCCTGGGCAGCGGCCATCGAGCGCGCCGGCAGCTTCTACCCGCCCGACGTGGTCAAGTCGCTCGAAGACGGCAGCGTACTGGAGATCCCGGTAGGCGCCTTCACCATCCGTCCAGAAGACCATCAGGGCGTGATCAATTTCCCCATCATGCGCGGCAAGAAGAAGTCCGAAATGAAAAATCCGGATGACTGGTACGACATCATCGAGATCGTCGATGGCAAGGAAGTCGTGCCGCCGCTGGGTCTGCTGGGCTGCAAGATGGGCGACTACGTCTGATCGGCGCGCCGGGGGCGGCCCGTTGCGGCGGACCCCCCCCGGGTACAACGTCCGGGACTTTGAAGGAGGCACCCGAGCATGTCATTGTTTTTCTCTCAGCTGTTCAATGGGCTGGCGACCGGCCTGTTGCTCGCGTTGATCAGTACCGGCCTGACCATCATCTACGGCACGCTCGGTGTCATCAATTTCGCCCATGGGGCCCTGTTCGTGGTGGGGGGCTACGCCGGCTACACCGTGTACAGCCTGACCGACTCATTCATTCTGGCCATTGCCGGCGGCTCGGCCGTGGCGCTGGCCGTGGGCCTGGTCATGGAGCGCGGCCTGATGCGCCAATACTACAGCCGCCCGCCCGAAGACCAGATCCTGGTCACGTTCGGCATCAGCATCATTCTGGTCGAGATCGTGCGCGGGCTCTATGGCGGCATCAGCTATTCGGTTGCGCCGCCCGACTGGGGCCAAGGCATTGCCCGCATCGGCTCGCTCATCTACCCGCTGTATCGCCTCGAGACGCTGGGCATCGCCGCGGCCACGCTGTTGCTGCTGTATTTCGTGCTGTATCGCACCAGCCTGGGGCTCATCGTGCGGGCGGGCATCGAGGATGCCCAGATGGTCAATGCGCTGGGCATCAACGTCAAGCGAACCTTTCTGCTGGTGTTTGGGATCGGCGCCATGGCGGCGGGCTTTGCCGGGGTGATCAACTCGCCCATCGTGGCACTGACGCCCGACATGGGGTTCCGCTATCTGGTTGATTCGTTCGTGGTGGTGGTCATCGGGGGGGTGGGCTCGTTTCCCGGCGCCATCATCGGCGGCGTCATTGCCGGCGAGATCCTCAGCCTGACGGCGATGGTCAACCCGCAGTATTCCGAAGTCATGCTGTTCGTGGCCATGGCCCTGGTGCTGGTGCTGCGTCCGCAAGGTCTCATGGGTCAGGAGGGACGCGAATGAACACCACCACTCATCAAACTACGGCGCCCGCCGTCAGCGACACGGCCCGCGCCACAGCCGCACGGCCGCTCCCGTCTGGCAGCGCCTTGCGGCGGCAATGGCCCGAACTGCTGGTGGGGCTGGGCCTGCTGGTCGCGCCGATCGTCCTGCCCCTGCTGGGCATGAGCCCCGACCTGCTGACCCGCATCCTGATCTGGGGCTTGTTCGGGCTGGGCTTCGACCTGCTCTTCGGCTATACGGGCCTGCTGTCTTTTGGCCAGGCCGCATTCTACGGGGTCGGGGGGTTCGTCACCGCGTATCTGCTCACGGACGGTCTGGTATCGAACATGCTGCTGGCGCTGCTCATCGGGACGGCCATGGCGGCCATGACCGGGCTGGTGATCGGCTACCTGACCCTGCGTCGCACGGGGATCTACTTCGCCATGAGCACGTTGGCCTTTGGCGAGATGTTCTATTTTCTCGAGAACTCTTCGTTCAAGGCATACACGGGGGGGGAAAATGGCATTGCCGGGGTGCCGTCGCCTGAACTCAGCCTGGGGTTCATCGACATCCACATCGGCAGCGGCTGGCCAATGTACTGGTTCGTGGCGGTCATTTTCTTCCTGGGGTACCTGGTTGCGCGGCGCATCGTGCGTTCGCCCTTCGGCACCGTGCTCAGGGCCATCCGGGGCAATGCCAAGCGCGCCACGGCGCTGGGGCATTCGATCCAGTCGTACAAGCTCACGGTGTTCATCGTAGCAGCCGCCTATGGCGGGCTCGCCGGCGGGCTGCTGGGGCTGTTCCAATCCTACATGCCCCCGGACGCCTTTGCGCTGGACACATCCGCGCAGCTGGTGATCCAGACGGTGATGGGGGGCGCGGGCACCCTGCTCGGGCCCTTGCTGGGGGCCACCATCTGGCTGTATCTGTATGAGGGCCTGCAGCAGGTGGGCAGCCTCGGGCCGTACTGGAAGCTCATCCTGGGCATCGTGTTCGTGGTCCTGGTCACTGTGTTCCGTCGTGGGGTGGCCGGCGCGCTCATCGATTTCACCCGGCGGCACCGCCGTTTGCCGGCGTACATCGATGCGGGCGCCAGTACGCGTGTGGCCAGCACGCTCGATATCGTGCCGCCGCTGGCCTCGTCCAGGCCGGGGGCGCCGGTGCTCGAGGCGCGGGGCGTGAGCAAGCATTATGGGGGCCTGAAGGCCAATACCGATATCGACTTCACGCTGCGCGAGGGCGAACTGCATGGTGTCATAGGCCCCAATGGGGCTGGCAAATCGACCTTCTTCGCCATGCTGGCGGGCGAACTTCCAACCACCACCGGCAAGGTGTTCTTTCGCGGCCAGGAAATCACCGGGATTGGCGTGACCGCCGTGTGCCAGCTGGGCATGAGCAAGAGCTACCAGATCAACCAGCTCTTCGAGCAGCTGACCGTGCGCCAGAACGTCATGATCCCGGTGCTCGCGCGCCTGCGGGGCAGGTACCGCGGCGACCTGCTGCACAGGCTGCATTCCGATAAACTCGATGAGCAGGTGAATGCGGCCATCGCCATGGTCGATCTGGCCGCCCACGCAGACGTTCAGGTGGCTGAATTGTCATATGGTGAAAAGCGCCGCCTCGAGATCGGCCTGGCGCTGGCTACCGGCGCCAACGTGCTGCTCTTCGACGAACCTCTGGCGGGTCTGGGGCCCGAAGAGCGGGTGCTGGTGATCCGTTTGCTGAAATCGATTCGGGAAGGGCGCAGCATGGTGATCGTGGAACATGACATGGACGCCATGTTCGAACTGGCCGAACGGATTACAGTATTGTACGAGGGGCGCAAGCTGGCCGAAGGCTTGGCTGAAGACATCCGCCACGACCCCGACGTCCAGGCGGCTTACCTCGGGGGGATGGACGATGAGTCTGCTTGAAGTCGACAAGATCAACAGCTACTACGGCGATTCGCACATTCTCTTCGATGTGTCCATGCACATCGAAGAGCACGAAGTCGTGGCCTTGCTGGGGCGCAACGGTGCGGGCAAGAGCACGACCATGAAGTCCCTCATGGGCATGGTCGAGGTCAAGTCCGGTTCGATTCGTCACCGCGGGGTCGAGATCCAGCACCTGCCTCCGTTTTCGCGGGCGGCGCTGGGCATTCAGCTGGTCCCCGAAGAACGCCGGGTGTTTGGTTCGATCTCGGTGCAGGAAAACCTGCAGCTGGCCGCCATGACGGCAGAGAAGGCGCGCTCGCTCGATGACATCTACGCGACTTTTCCGCGCTTGGCCGAGCGCAAGCGCAACCGGGGCAAGCAGCTCTCGGGCGGCGAGCAGCAGATGCTGGCCATTGCCCGGGCGATGATCCGCAATGCAGACATCATCCTGCTGGACGAGCCCTTCGAGGGGCTGGCTCCGCTGATCGTGCGCGACCTGATGAACGTCTGCCGCCAGCTGGCCGATGCGGGCCAGACCATCGTCATCGTCGAGCAGAACGTACGCGCGGCCCTGTCCCTCGCAGACCGGGCCTATATCGTCAACAATGGCCACGTCGTCTATGAAGGCACCCCCAAAGACCTGAACGAAAATGCCGAAGTCATAGAACGGTATCTGGGCGTCAAAGCCTGATTTTGCGGCGGGCCGGGCGGTTTCCAGGGGGGTGCCGGCCCGGGTGGCCGGGTCGCCGCGGGTCGATAATCTGCGCAGTGGGCCCGGGCAGTGGTAAGCTATGCGTCGTTTCTGTTGATTTTTTCTGCGCATGTCAACCCCCACCCGCCCTGCTGTGGCCGCCTCCGGCGGCCTTTTGCACTATGTGGCATCCAGCCGCCTGCCCACGCCGTGGGCGGTATTCCAGGTGCATGCGTTCGTCGAGGCCGCCACAGGGAAAGAGCATCTCGCCCTGACGCTGGGCGAACTTCCGGGCGACGGTCCGGTGCTCGCCCGCATCCACTCCGAGTGCCTGACAGGCGATGCATTGTTCAGCCAGCGCTGCGACTGCGGTGCCCAGCTCGAGGCCGCGATGCAGCGGATCGCCGAAGAGGGCCGGGGCATTCTCATGTACCTGCGGCAGGAAGGCCGCGGCATCGGGCTGCTCAATAAAATCCGCGCCTACCACCTGCAGGACGAAGGCGCCGATACGGTCGAGGCCAATGAGCGCCTGGGTTTTCCGGCCGATCTGCGTCGCTACGATTTATGCCTTCCCATGCTGGCGCACTTCGGCATACAGAGCGTACGGTTGATGACGAACAATCCCCGCAAGGAAAAGAAACTGGCCGAGTTGGGCATCACCATTGCCGAGCATATCCCTCTGCAGGTCAATCGCAATCCATACAACGAGCAGTACCTGCGCACCAAGGCCCGTAAATTGGGCCATCAGTTCAAGGAATACTTCGGCGAAGCCCCCTGAGCGGTTTTTGGGCGTAAGGGTCTGCGGGTGCGTGCGGGGTCGGGCTGTCCGGATTGTCAGGGCTTGAGGCAGTCTTTCGTGGCGGGCAGGACCGCCCAGTTCAGATCGATCCGCCGGCCGCGCGGGCCAGACCACGGGATCTCGTCGCGCCCTTTCCAGGGGGCTGCATCGTAAAGCCGGCGGACCTCGGCCGAGGGTCGCCCGCGGCCATCATCGCTCCAGGCCACCAGGGCGCCACAGGCCAGGGCGGTGCCCGGCGCGAACCACGGCGACTCGGCGTCACTTGCGTCGATATAGACCCGCGTATCCTGGCCTGTGTGCAAGGCTATATTGCCGCCCAGCCATGTATTGGCGACGACGACCCGCAGAGGGCGGCCCGGCTGGTGCGCCTGCCAGTGGGCCACGGCGTGGGCCGCCAGCGCAGGGCCCGGGTAGGTGGAGCGCGACGCATGCCCCACGGCCTGAGCAATGGGGCCGCGAGCGAGCGCATACGACACCGCCATCAGGATCTGGACGGCGGCGGTCAGGATCAGCAGGCGGCGCAGCTGGACGCTGTCCAGGCCGCGCATCCAGGCCAGCCCGTAGAAGCCGGCCAGCACGAAAAAAGTACTCCCCCACGAGGCTTCGAGTTTGGATCCCAGGGCCAGGGACAGCAGCAGCGTGCTGGCGACGGGCGCCAGCCCTGTCCATAACAGGAAACGCCGCGCATCGGCATCGAGCTGGGCCCAGTAAGAGGCGGGGCGCAGTGGGGCGCCTGTTGCGGTGTCCAGGCGCTGGAACAGGGGTTCGTTGGCCGCCTGCCCCGGCCCGTGATCGGCGCGTCTGCGGTACCAGACCGTCCAGAGCCCACCCAATACGAGCATGGGCGACAGCCGGCCGAGCTGGTCGAGCAGGAAGTCCCACAGGGACAGCAGCGCCTGCAGGCGGCTGGCGGCCTGCAGCGAGGTTTCGGCGTAGAACAGGGGTTCGAAGTGGTGCCGGACCAGCCAGAGCCCGTGTGGACTCAGAACCACCAGGAAAATCAGGGTGGCCAGGCCGATGCCGCGCCAGATACGAGCCTGGCGCCACAGGCCGCTGGCCAGCAGATACAGAAAGAACGCGGCAAACTGGATCAGCGCACTGTATTTGGTCAGCATGGCCAAACCGGCCACCAGGCCCAGCCAGGCCCAATCGCGCCAGCGTTGGCGGTGCGTGGCGCGGTAGAACAGCCAGATGCTGGCGGTGATGGCCCAGAGCTGCGCGGTGTTGTGGTTGTAGATAGTGCCGCGCAATGAAAAATACGCCGTGACCGACACCAGCAAGGTAGCCATCAGCGCGCGGTGTGGCGTGGTGAGTTCGCAACCCAGCTTCCAGACGAACCAAAGGCCCAGCGCAGAGAAGATCTGACCCATGAGAAAGGGCAGCCAGACCGACGCGCCCAGCCCCTGGATGGCCAGGTGCATGAACCAGGTGGGTAGCGGCGGGTGCTTGGTATAGCCCCACTCGAGGCTGACGGCCCAAACCAGTTCCTCCATCCCGTCCAGATCCGGCGCGCTGTGGCTTAATGCGCACAGGATCGTCCAGAGTGCCGCTATGGTGAGCAACCAGATCAGCACCCAGGCCGAATGAGGGGGGCGGGTGAATAGCGGGAGTCGGACAGGCAGGGGTTGTTGCATCAGGCCATGAGACAGATCGATGAGCGCGCGCAGCGCCGAGGCGGACGGATCAAACTGCCATTTTATGGGTTGGTTGGCAAAAAAGCTTACGGCGCCGGCAGGCCGGACAGCCCCTGTTGGGCGACCTGCGTATGCAGTAGTTCGACCAGTTGCCGGCACGAGGGACCCAGCGTGTCGGGCCGCGCCAGGACGCGATACAGCATGGCATGGCGATGACGCCCCTCGGCCAGCGGCAAGGGGATTAACCGGCCCTGCGCGAGCGGTTCGCGAATCAGCAGTTCCGGGTACCAGGCAAACCCCAGACCGGCGCAGGCGGCCTGGACCGAACGGTCAGGGTGCGAGAAGGTCCAGCGCTGCTCTGCGTCCAGCCACCCGGCGTCATCGCGCCGTGAGCCCGAATCGCGAACCACCAATTGGCGATGGCGGCGCAGGTCGGCCCAGTCGATCGGGCGCTGCAGCGTGTGCAGCGGATGTTCGGGTGCGGCGACGGCTACGAAACGGACCTGCATCAGGGGTTCGCCGGTGAAGCCTTGCGGAACCCGTGGCGTGATGACCAGATCGGCCTCGCGCCGCATCAGTGCTTCGTCGGTGCCGCTGAGCACGCTTTCCAGCACTTCGATGCGGGTCGTGAGCTGCAGCTGGTCGAACTGGGTCAACACCTGCAGTAGCAGCCAGCCGGGGAAAAGCCCGTCGATCGCCAGGCGCAGGACGGATTCGCGCCCCTGGGCGAGCTCGCGGGCGGCAGACTCGAGCGCATCGGCCTGAGCCAGCAGATGTCGGGCGCGTTGCAGCAAAATGAGGCCGTTTGCGGTGGGTACGGCGCGCCGGCCCTGTTGGCGGAAGATCCGCATGCCCAGCTGGTCTTCAAGGCGCTGTACTGCGTAGCTGACGCTGGATTGGCTTTTGCCCAGGGATTCGGCGGCCTGGGCGAAACCACCGCAGTCGACCACCGACAGCGCAGCCTGCCATTGCGGTAAGGGGATGGGCTCTTTCATATCGAAATATTAGATTAAATTGGGCTAACTGGCGGGGTTGTTCATCTATTTAAATCATACATAATGAAGACCATTGTCAACAGGAGATTATGATGTCTGAGCGTTCCCTCATTCGCGTGACACCGGCGCAGGCCACCCAGGACGGTGCCGGTGTGCGCCTCTTGCGTGCCCTGGGCTATCGGCAGGGCGCCCGCATGGATCCCTTTCTGATGCTGGATGCGTTTTCGTCTGATGATCCCGACGACTACATCGCCGGTTTTCCGCCGCATCCGCACCGGGGGTTCGAAACCGTCACCTATATTGTCGACGGCCACATGCGGCACCGCGATCACCTTGGCAACGAGGGCGATCTGCGCGCCGGTGGGGTGCAGTGGATGACGGCCGGGCGAGGCATCATCCACGAAGAAATGCCCCAGCAGGAAAACGGCCTGCTGCGCGGATTCCAGATCTGGCTCAACCTGCCGGCGGCCGATAAAATGCAGCCGGCCCATTATCGGGACATCCCGGCGGGCGAAATCCGCGTGGCGGGCCTGCCCGAGGGCGGTTTCATCAAGTTGATCGCGGGCACCATTCCCTGGGCGACGTGCCCGCTTGAAGGACCGGGCAAGGGGCATGCAGCCACCCAGCCCATCATTGCCGACATTCGCGTCATGGCGGGGCAGTCGGTCGACATTCCCATTCCGGCCACTCATCAGGTGCTGCTGTACGTATTCGAGGGGCAGCTGCAGGCGGCGGATCAGGTCGTGGCGGCTGCGCATACGGCCTGGTACGGGCCCGAGGGCGAAACCCTGCACATAGCGGCGACGCCGTCCGAAGGGGTGCGCGTGCTGCTGCTGGCCGGCAAGCCGCTCAATGAGCCGATCGCGCAATACGGTCCATTCGTGATGAACACGGCCGAAGAGCTCGAGCAGGCCCTGAACGATTATCGTCAGGGCACTTTGGCCTGATTCAGGTTCCACCCGGCCTGACTCAGGCGCGGTCTGGCCTGACGGTCTGGCCCGATTCAGGCCCGGCTGCGCCTGGGGCCCGTACCGGGCCTGGGTTGTCCGCACCGGGTTCACCCGTTTCATTGATTGCATTTGATTGAAGGAGTATGCATGTCCATTCGTGCTCTTGCCCTGGCCGGCAGCCTGCGTCAGGGGTCTTACAATCGTCTGCTGGTAAGGCAGGCGCAGCGCCAGGCCCCTGAAGGCATGTCGATCGAGCAGGCCGATATTCGCGATGTCCCCCTGTATGATGGTGATGTTCAGGCTGGCCAGGGATTTCCGGCCTCCATACGGCGTATTGCCGCGCAGGCGGCGGCCGCCGATGCGTTTCTGATCGCCACGCCCGAGTACAACTATTCGTTTCCCGGTGTTCTGAAAAACGTGATCGACTGGCTCTCGCGCATGCCCGAGGCGCCTTTCCAGGGCAAGCCCATGGCCATCATGAGTGCTTCGATGGGGGGTCTCGGTGGCGCCCGGGCGCAATACCACTTGCGCCAGGTTCTGATCTACCTGGACGTGCAGCTGCTCAATAAGCCCGAGCTCTTCATCCCGCTGGCTCACGAAAAGTTCTCCAAAGAGGGCGAACTGATCGATCTGCCATCGCGTGGCGCGCTGGATGCCCTGCTGTTGGCACTGGCCGACAAAACCCGCCGGCGGCAGGGGTTCGAGGCCAGTGCGCTGGTGGCTTGACCTTGGCGCGCAGTCAGGCTGCGCTATCCTTCCCCGCCCTCAACGGCGGGGCTTGCCGTGCAACGTGTCAGGCGGGCTTCTGAGCGTCGAAGAAGGCCAACGTCCGCTCCAGCGCCAGGTGGGCGGATTCGGGGCGCCAGGCGGGCGTGCCTTCGCGGGCGAAGGCGTGGCCCGCATCGGGATATACGTGGATCGGTACGTCGGGCTGGGCCTGCCGTATGGTTTCCACGTCGCTGAGCGGGATGTGCGCGTCCTGCGCACCGAAGTGCATCAGCACCGGTACTTGCGGCGTGTCATGGCAGTGATCGACGATGTGCCCGCCGTACCAGCACGCAGCGGCGGTAAATTGGTCATCCAGGCAGGCGGTACGCCAGGTCAGGTAGCCGCCCCAGCAAAAGCCGGTCAGGTATGTGCGGGCCACCCCGCCCAGCGCCCGGGCGCTGGCCTGGATGTCCAGCAGGGCATCGGTATCCTGGATGACCTGGCGCAGGGCCATGCCACGACGCATGCCTGTTTCGTCGTAACCCAGCACTTCGTTGCCCGTGCTGTGGGGCGCACGATCGAACAGGGCCGGGCAGATGGCCCGGTATCCGTGCCGCACGAAATGTGCAGCCATTTGCTGTATGTGAGCAGTGATACCAAAGATTTCTGGCAGGATGACCACCCCTTGGGTGGCGTCTTCAGGGCCGGATGCCCAAGCAGCGAAAGAATGGCCATCGGCCGCGTGCAGAGTCAGGAACATCGGGTGTCTCCATTGAAGGTTGAGGGCCGGATACCCACACGCCGCATGCGCATGAGCGGATCCTGCCGATAATATTTTGCCAGCAGTTCGTACCATGGCGGCCAAACTATCGCCAGCGGTTCGGGGTGAACGAAAAAGGCTTCCGAGCTGACGGCAAAAAATTCTGCCGGGTCGGCTGCTGCATACGCATCCAAGGGCAGACTGTCGTACCAGGGTGCGGCGGCGTTGGATTCGGGGTCCACATTGGCGGGAATGGCCCGTTCGACGGCATCCAGACGTCGATTGAAGTCATTGAAGCAGGCGGTCAGCACCCAGTGCCAATGCTGCGCATCCAGGTCGCGATGCGCGCGCAGGCTGGGCATGCCGTCGGCCTCGCCCGTTCGCTGGTCCAGCTTATGGGCGAATTCATGAATGACCACGTTGGCGCGGTCATGGGCGCCAGGCCGGACCTCTTCCCATGACAGGATGACGGGCCCGCCCTCCCAGGCCTCGCCCGAGGTCTCCATCATGTACTCGTGGACCACACCCGCTGCATCGACTTTCGTGCGCGGCACCATGAAGCCGCCTGGATAGATCACGATCTGCGTCCAGCCCTGGTACAGTGATGTATCCAGGCCCAGTATGGGCAAGGCTGCCTGGATGGCGATGGCATGGCGCATCGCCGGGGTGACGTCCAGCCCATGGGCGCCGTGGAAGTCCTTGCTGGCCAGTATCCAGGCCGTATGCTGGCGCAGGGTGTCCAGTTCGGCCGCAGTCAGCCCGGCCATGAACGGATGCTGAGCCACCAGCCGGCCCCAGGTGGCCTCCCCCAATGCGTCCAGCGCCTGTTCAATGCGCGCCGGACGTGCGCCCCGTCCTGTGAACCAACGCAACATAATGCTATCAATTTCAGATGAATGATAGTAAAATAGCATGCATAGGGGCCGACTTGGCTTCGACGTGGGTCACAAAGCAAGATAGTGCATACCGAGCCCCAGTTCGCTCGTAAATCCACTGGAAAACCATAAACGCCAACGACGAGCGTTTCGCTCTGGCCGCTTAAGCGGTGAGCCGCTGCACCAACCGGTCCCTGGGTTGGGTGGGGAAACCCACTGCAGCGTCATTGACAGGGAATCGGCTCTGGCCAGGTCGCTGGGTCAGATCTTAAATCAGTGCGAATCGCCGCGGAAGGGCCTGTTGTCCGGCACGCTCCAAGGTTAAAACATAAAATTGGCCAACTAAGTATGTAGAGCTGCTTGTGGCGGTCTTGCGGACGGGGGTTCAATTCCCCCCGGCTCCACCATCCACAAAGGCTCGGATAGTCTCCGGGCCTTTTTTCGGCTCTACCCCATAAACGGGGGATGGGCATTCACTAGACACGGTTGATGACACCGTTCCAACCGCATTGAGCCAAGACTCTCATGCGGTAATTCTCAAAGTTTCTGAAGCCATAGGCCCTGCG